>ERZ780157.1278-NODE-1278-length-28090-cov-33.575388_pt1 | contig 28090 bp, 22 predicted proteins | sample MGYA00511169_ERZ780157 | MGnify/ENA primary metagenome ERZ780157 (study PRJEB29588, sample SAMEA1965149) | human gut metagenome | biome: human gut; feature: human-associated habitat; material: faeces | place: Denmark | collected 2008/2010 ... | reverse complement strand
TGGCAAAGATGAAAGCCTTTGTCCGCAAAGCCGTTGACTGCTGCATCGAGTAATAAGCCAAATCAAAATGAAAAAAAGGAGGGTAAAACCTCCTTTTAATTTATCTTGTAAAAATATCTTGCATTTTTGTCTAAAATAAACTAGTATTAAAACGATATAATATTATTAACTTTAAATATAAATTTTTATGGATATTAAATTTTATGAAAAGCAATGGAATTGTGCAGCCAAAGTTTTAAATGAACTGCGTTATAAAACAGATTGTGTTGTTGACGGACAGTTAACGGTTCGACCGTTTTATGTCGTGTGCATTGATGATGATCCGGTATCTGCGTTTTATGCCTGCAAAGTATTTTTTGCCTGCAAGAAACAGTTTGGCTATGAACCGGAAATTCTGTGCGTCGGCGGAACAGGGATGCTTTCAAAATATCTGAATGAAAAAGGATGTTCGGAAGGGCAGAAACTGGCAAATGTTTGCACGCTTTTGGGGGCAAGACGGATAAAAGTACTGGACCACGGAACGAATACCGGCGCCAATCTTAAGGAAATCATTGATTATCTGGGAGGCAGCCGGGAACCGATAATCTTCTGTCCGACGCTTCGTTTAAGCCTGCGCTTGGAAAGAACGGTGCGTTTCAGCACTGTTCAGTTTCCCGGAACGGTTCCTTTGAATGCGTATTTCTATTGCCCGGATGAGCATATTATGGATATGGCTCAGCTGTATAATGGAAAAGGGCTGGCAGACGGTTTGCCGCTTTTGTCTGAAGTTGCTGCAATCTATAACCGTATTAAGCTTAATCAGAATAAGTTTAATGCGCCGTTAGATTTCACTCCTTCCGAAGAAACGCTGAAAGCGGCGGCCTATCTTGAAAAGCATTATCCCGTGCGTGTCAGTCGCTTGCCTTTGTCTGCGCCGTTTCAGTATTTGAAAATGTTCCTGGCCGTAAAATATGGCAGGGAAGAAGTCAATGCTGATTTGCGTGAGCATGTTGCAAAGTGGCAGGTTATGGTGCGTGAAGCTCTGTAATGTAAAAAAAAGAGGTTGGAATTTCCAACCTCTTTTTTTTGGAAAACTTAGTTTAAAGTAACCAAACCGTGGCTGAAAGCATAAACGGACCACAGTGCAATAATAATGAACAGGACAGCCAGCCCTTTTTCCCTTTTGGTAAAAACGGCTTCCTGCGGTGCGTTTTGTTTTCTGGCCAGCCAGAAAACCGGAATGCCGAGAGCCAGAATAACGATGGCCAGCATGAAATATTTCAGGCCGGCGGCGTAAATCAGCCACAGAGCGTAAACAGAACCGGCTACGGCCGTGAATAAAGCTGACGAACGCTTGACATCCAGTCCCTGCGGATATTCGCCGTCTGTGCACAGCTTCCACAGATAAGCGCAGGACATAAAATAAGCCGGCAGAACCATCACGCTGGTAATGTTAAGCATGGTCGACCAGGCGTCGCTGGCAAAATAAACCAAAAACATGCACAGCTGCATGGCCAAACTGGTTACCCATAAGGATACGGAAGGGGAACCGGCGGTATTTTCACGGGTGAAACCTTTGGGAAACGTTCCGTTTTGCGCCGCTGCAAAAGGAATTTGCGCGGTGACGATTGTCCAGGCAAGCCAACTGGTCAAAACGGCGATTAACAGGCCGATATTCATAATCCAGGCGCCTTCCTTGCCGATAATTGCTTCCAGAATGCCTGCTGTTGACGGATTGCTTACCGCTGCCAGTTCTGCCTGATTCATATAGCCATAGGGCAGCAGGGAGAGCAGGGCGTAGATAATCAGACAGGAAATGAAGCCGAGAAAAGTCGCCGGGCCGATGTCTTTGGAATCTTTGGCTTTGTCTGACATGACAACGGCGCCTTCAATCCCGATAAAGGACCACAACGTCACCATCATTGTGCTTTTAATCTGTGTTCCGAGCCCGCCCAGACGGTTAACCGTATCAGCGGATTCGCCCCAGAAGTCAAAATCAAACTTGGAGGAATTGAAAACCACCAGCATGATGATGATAAAAAGAATAAGCGGCGCGATTTTCAAAATTGTACCGATAAGGTTGATGATACTGGCTTGCTGCACACCTCTGAGAATCATAAAGTTAAAACCCCAGATAATAACAGAGCCGCCGATAATCGAGGCCAGATTGTTTCCGCCGGCAAAATAAGGCGGGAAAAAATAGTTGAGCGCGTCCATGGTAATGACGGCATAACTGACATTGCCGAAAACCTGGCACAACCAGTACGACCAGCCGATGGTAAACCCGGCGTAAGAACCAAATCCGGCGCGGCTGTATGAATAAATGCCTGTTTTCAGCTCCGGCTTAGCCATAGACAGGATAGAAAACGTGTTGACAATAAGATAAATGCCGATGCCTGTAATGACCCAGGCAAGCAGAACAGCTCCGGCGGAAGCGCCGGCGGCCATATTTTGCGGCAGGCTGTAAATGCCGCCGCCGAGCATTGAGCTGACGACAATACTGGCCAGGGCAAAAATACCCAGCCCTTTGGGATTGATTTTTGCTTTGGTATTTGAGCTTGATTTTGCCATTTTTGTATCCTTTAAAATTGCAGAAAACCCCGAGCCCTTTCGCTGGCCCGGGGCAACGAAACAAACTTACAAAACAGCCGGATCGGCATGTTCAAAATTCAAAAAGCCCATGGCTGTCAGACAATAGCCGAACTGCTCGGTAATGTTAACGTAGTTATGCCACATCTGGAACTCGGAATGCTGTTCCACACCGCGCAGCTCCAACTCGTGGCGTAGTGATTTGCGCAGCCACATTTCAGAATGTCCTTTGGCAATTTCATCATCAATATGCGTGTCAAAATATTCGACATATTCAGCCGCCCAGCCGCCGATAAGCTCGCCGTTCTTGTCTTTTCCCCAGCAGACGCCCAAACCTGTGGCGATAGCTTTGTGGTCATCGCGGCTGGCGCCGTTGGCCGCCATAATGACTTCCAAAACTGCACCATGTTTAAATTGGCTGACGATTTTGTCATTAATCGGCACAATTTTGCCAAACAGTTCTTTAGGCAAAACAGAAGTATAGGGAATAATGTTAAAGTTTTCAATACGTGCCTGCATTAAAGCGGAATCATAGCAGAATGTTTCAAAAGGTTGTGGCGGAATGCCTTCGTTGGCCTGTCCGGCGCCGCCGGTAATGAATGCGAATGTCGGGTAACGTACACCTTGGGTAGTCATGTTTTTTCTCCTGATTAAAATTAGTGGATTTATTGAGTACACAAGTTGATTTAATCGGCATAAAGCATATTTCAAGTTTAAATTGGGCAGATAGAACTTTTTACCTACTTTGATATCCACAAATAAATTTATTTGTAAAAAAATATGGAATTTTATAAATATTATAGTAGGTTATAGCCAGACAGTTTAAGTAAAAGGAAAAGAAAAATGTTTTTTAGGAAGAGTATTTTGGCAGGGCTGACAGGTCTTTTGCTGATTTCTGCATGTAAAAATGAAGATAATAAAAATGCTTCTCAGGCACAATCTATGACAGTCAAGGCCGTACGGGTCGAACCGCATAATGTCCCATTGAGTTTTGAATATGCCGCCCGCGCCCAAGGCTCTAAGGAAACGCAGGTGCGTGCCCGTGTCGGCGGTATTCTGCTTAAACGCAATTATACGGAAGGGGCGACCGTTAAAGCCGGAGATGTTCTGTTTGAAATAGATCCTGCGCCGTATAAAGTCGCGCTGGCTCAGGCCAAAGCCCAGTTGGCGCAAAGCCGGGCACAGCTGAAATCAGCCCAAAACGACTGGGATCGTATTTCCACCTTGTTCAAACAGCACGTTGTCAGTGAAAAATCACGGGATGATTCTCTGGCGGCGCTGGATACGGCCAAAGCATCCGTTCAGGCGGCTCAGGCCCAGGTCGATCAGGCGCAGCTAAATCTTGATTATACGACCGTTACCGCGCCGATTAGCGGCGTTACCAGCATGGAAGCCCAGTCGGAAGGAAGCCTTATTTCCGCAACCGGAGAGTCCAGTCTCCTGACAAACATTACGCAGGTTGACCCGATTTATGTTATTTTTTCGGCGTCTGAAAGTGAAATTCTGTCCCTGACGGCGATGACCGACAAAGGGCTGATTTCCAATCCTTTGAATGGCAAAGATATTATCGCCAGAGTTAAGTTTGGCAACGATTTGTTCTATCCTCTGACCGGAAAGATTAACTTCATCAATCCGACGATTGATGAAAGCACGGGAACAATCAAACTCCGCGCTGTTTTTCCGAACCCTGAAGGGCGTCTGCGTCCGGGGCAGTTCCTGCGGCTGGTAATGGAAGGTCTGGTCCGCCAGAATGCAATTGTCGTCCCGGAGGAAGCTGTCATGCAGGGCGCCAACGGCGCGTTTGTTTACAGGGTCAGTGACCGGGGAACGATTGAAACGGTCAATGTCAAAACCGGTTTTACAACAAAAGACCAGGGTTGGATTATTGACGAGGGGCTTCATGCCGGCGATGTTGTCGTGATAAGCGACTTAATGAAACTCCGTCAGGGCATCCCTGTCAAAGCGGATATCGTAACGCAAAAGACACCGGCTGACGCGCTTGACGACGAAGCAGAGGCTTAATAATAATTTTTTTGTTGGGAAAAATATATGTTTTCAAAATTTTTTATCGACAGGCCGATTTTTGCAACGGTCATTTCGTTGATTATCGTGCTGGCCGGCCTTGTTTCCATGAAAGTGCTGCCGGTAGAACAATACCCGGACATCGTGCCGACTGAAATTCAGATTTCGGCGACCTATCCCGGTGCCACGGCCGAGGTTTTGGCTGATACTGTTGCCGCGCCGATTGAACAGGAAATCAACGGTGTCAAGAATATGATTTATATGTATTCCAACGCTACCTCCAGCGGCTATCTGACCATTGGCGTTGTCTTCAACATCGGTACAGACCCTGACCAGGCAACGATTGACGTCAACAACAAGGTTCAGGCAGCCACACCGAAGCTGCCTTCTGAGGTTACTAAAAACGGCGTAACCGTGGAACAGAAATCAAACTCGATTTTGCAGGTTATTTCCATGAAATCGACCAGCCCGCGTTATGATACGGTTTATGTGTCGAACTATGCCTTGTTAAATGTTTTGGATGAAATCAAACGTATTAAAGGTGTCGGCAGCGCATCGCTTTTTGCATCGCAGGATTATTCCATGCGTATCTGGCTCAGTCCGGATAAACTGGCGGATTACAACCTGACGCCGCAGGATGTCATTTCAGCCATTCAGGAACAAAATTCCCAGTTTGCCGCCGGACAGTTTGGGCAGGAACCGATGGAAAATCCCCAGTCTTATACTTATTCGGTGAATACAAAAGGGCGTCTGGTTAATGCCGAAGAATTCGGCGATATTATCCTGAAAACGGATAATCAGGGAGGCCTGCTTCGCCTGAAAGATGTGGCGCGCATAGAACTCGGAGCGCAGGAATACAGCGTCCAGTCCCAGTTTAACGGGGAAAAGGCCGTTGCTTTCGGTATTTATCTGCAGCCGGGCGCCAATGCGCTGGAAACAGCCAAACTGGTGCAGGATAAAATGAAAGAACTCTCCAAGAGTTTTCCTGATGGCATTACCTATGATATCCCGTATGACACGACTCTGTTCGTTAATGTGTCGATTAACGAAGTTATTCATACCTTCTTTGAGGCTGTCGTGCTGGTGGTTCTGGTCGTTTACCTGTTCTTGCAGAATTTCCGCGCGACTTTGATTCCGATTTTGGCCGTGCCGGTGTCGATTATCGGCGCTTTTGCCGGTATGTACGTCTTGGGTTTTTCAATCAACCTGCTGACGCTGTTTGGTTTGATTTTGGCAATCGGCATTGTGGTCGATGACGCGATTATCGTTTTGGAAAACGTCGAGCGTCTGATGAGCGAGGAGGGGCTGAATCCCAAACAGGCGGCAGTCAAGGCCATGCAGGAAGTGTCCGGTCCGGTTGTTGCCGTTGCGCTGGTTTTGTCTTCGGTATTTTTGCCGATTGCCTTTCTCGGCGGTATGACTGGTGTCATGTATAAGCAGTTTTCCGTGACTATTGCCGTTTCGGTGTTGATTTCGGCTCTTGTTGCCTTAACCCTGACACCGTCGCTTTGTGCTTTGTTGATTAAAAAAGAGCATGGCAAAAAGGAACCTCACGGCTTTTTCCTTTGGTTTGACCGCTTTTTTGACGGCGTGACCAACCTTTATCTGGCCGCTGTCCGGTTGATGTTAAACTATCGTAAAACCGCATTGGTTTTCTTTGTTGCCATTTTGTTTGGAATTATGCACTTCTTTAAAGTTATTCCGACCGGTTTGGTACCGAATGAAGACATGGGTAACCTGCTCATGGCGTATGATATGCCGCCGGCGTCTTCTCTCTCCAGAACCACGGCCTTTACCGATAAGGTGTCGGCAATGGTTAAGGCGGATCCGAATGTGGAGAGTATAATGACCATTAACGGTTTTAATATGCTGTCTTCCAGCCAGAATACTTATTCGGGCATCAGCTTTATCACGCTGAAAGACTGGAAACAGCGTCAGGAGCCGAGCCAGTCGGCGGAAGTTTTGGCGCAGGTCTTCACCCGTATGGGGATGAGCCAGCCGGAAGGCATCGGCTATGCGTTCAGTATGCCGCCGATTATGGGTATGAGCACGACCGGCGGTTTTGAAGGCTATATTCAGAATAAGGCCGGAAAAAGCTCGGCGGAACTGATGGATATAACCAACAAATTTATTGCAAAAGCGTTGGAACATCCGGCTCTAAGCAATGTTAAAACCACTTTCTCCGTCGGTACGCCTCAGTATCGTATTGACCTTGACCGTGTTAAGGCGCGGACGCTGGATGTGCCGATTAACGCCATTTATTCGGTTATGCAGGCCACTTTCGGCAGTCTTTATGTAAATGACTTTACCTACATGGGGCGTAATTTCCGCGTAACATTGCAATCTGAGGCAAAATTCCGTCGCACGCCGGATGATTTGCGTTATGTTTATGTCAAATCAAACAGCGGGCAGCTGGTGCCTTTGTCAACGCTGATTAATGTCGAACGCGTTACCGGGCCGGAACTGATTAACCGCTTCAACATCTTTCCTGCCGCCAAGGTCTTGGGCGATCCGGCGCCGGGCTATAGCTCCGGCCAGGCGATTGCCGCCATGGAAGAAGTGGCCGAAGAGGTTCTGGGGACGGACTATGCGCTGGCATGGGTTGGTTCTGCTTATCAGGAAAAGCTGACCGGCGGCGCTTCGACACAGGCTTTTGTCTTTGGTTTGATTATGATCTTTTTGATTTTGTCGGCGCAATATGAAAAATGGTCATTGCCGTTTGTCGTTATTCTGTCTGTGCCGTTTGCCGTCTTTGGTGCACTGCTGGCAACTTGGATGCGTGGCATCAATAACGATTTATACTTCCAGGTCGGTCTGGTTACCTTAATCGGTTTGGCAGCAAAAAATGCCATTTTGATTGTAGAGTTTGCGGTGATGAAAGTTCAGGAAGGTCTGACTTATGTCGACGCGGCGATTGAGGCGGCAAAACTGCGTTTCCGTCCGATTGTCATGACCTCTCTGGCCTTTACTTTCGGCGTTCTGCCTTTGGCCGTCAGTACCGGTGCCGGCGCCAACAGTCGCCACTCAATCGGTACCGGCATGATTGGCGGTATGATTCTTTCGACCTTTGTGGCAACGATTTTCGTGCCGATGTTCTTTGCGATGGTCGGTGAAATCTTTGACGAGGAAAATATCCTCCGCCGTAAAATTCGCAAACGCGCCATAGAACGCGGGCGTCCGCTGTTACAGGATGTAAAGCGTTAGAAAAGGAAAATCCCTTTCAGTAAATACTGAAAGGGATTTTTTTTAAGCCCGGGAAATAAATCCGTTAATCAAAGCCAGACAATGGTTGCATTCCAAAATCTTTTTTGAATAATAGGCCTGATTCTGGGGAACAAGCGCCAGCCGGCGATAGTTTTCCCACTTTTCATAATAATCACGTTGTAATTTCAATAAGTCATCCAGAGATAATCTTTCTAAATCTTTGCTTGTCATAAACATAATACTTAGTTGAACATAATGATAATAAAAACATGCTTTTTTTAGCCTTTATAACCTCAAAATACAACAAAAAAATTGAAAACCATGCGTTTATCTGTTGAATAGTTTGCAATTTTATGTCAAAATATAAATGTGTGTAGATGTTATCTGTCCGTCAGGGCAGAATTATGTGTGAGGTGTACCATGGTGAAGAGCATTTGGCGTTGCCTGATGCTGTGTGTCTGCGTATTAGCGGCATCGGCAGTTTCTGTACAGGCAGACAGCCTTCCGCAAAATCAAATTTCAATTTATGCAAAGACTGGTGTGAACGTTGATGAAAACCTTTCAAATACGTCCGCTCTGGAAATAAACCTTTCTCCATTGGCCGGAGAACGGGTCGCTTCGGTGTGTTTCATCACCGATAACGGAAAATGCCGCGGCAACCTGTTCAGCAATGGTGAAGATTTAGACGGCGGCAATGAAGAAAAGTACGAAGACGATCCCGTTGCCAAATGCCACTCTTTGGGATTTAACCTGACAAGTTGTTCTGCGGGGCGCAGCCCCCGGGATTTCTGTCCTTATGACAACAGATATTTCTCGCGCTGTGAATGTACCGAAACCTGCCCGTCAGGATATCAGGCAAAAAAATGCGGTTCCGGAATGCTGACCAAAGATGTTATGACGCCGAACTGTCAAACCTGTTATCGCTGTGTTCAGTGCAGTAACGAGTGCCCCAAAGGATACTCGCTTGAAAAAGGTGTCTGTAATCAGACATCAAGCTATAAAACAGAATGTGGCGACGCTTGTTATAAAGAAGTTGAAAACATCTGCGCAACGGGAACTTTGGAAGCTCCGGAAGAAACGAACGGTATGAAGAACAAAATTGTCGGTTATACCAAATGTAACAAACCGTGTTTTCAGAGTTATAATGACAACTGCCCGACAGGCTACACCAAAACCAAGCCCGGCAGCGGCAAGTGTTATGATTCGGCCACAACAGACTATGGATCGGCGTGTTATAAAGAAAAGAGCTGCTGTGCCGACAGTTATAAATATACCTGTACCGGGATGAACGAACAGCCGGGAGCGTCGGTCTGCGGCGGAAAGTATAACAGCTGTAAATGTATAGACGGTTATGTCTGGAACAGTACCCTTGGCAAATGTACCTGCAGCGGAACGGAATGGTGTTCTTTGCCGCAGAACTGTAAGGATTTGGGCTACCGGATGAATGTTACCTGTGTAGGTAAGTTCCTGAAATGCCCGTTCGATTCGAACTATGTCTTCTGCGTTGACGACCTTTCCTCAAGCTGTGCCGTCAAACCGACCTGTGCGTCAGGAGAGGTTCTTGTCGAAGACGGGAAGGACGGTCAGGGAAATATTTGTTACAAATGCGAAAAAGTGACAACAACCTGTAAAGCGGAATATTACCCGAATTACAAACTTTATTATCCGGACTACGAACCATGTGCCATAGCCAAAGACGGAAACAGATACCTGAAACCGACATATAGCGTGACCTGTACCTGTTCAAACGGAAAAGTGAAAAAATCAGAAGTTTCATGGAGGGAAGAGGTCTGGATTGCCGGAGAATATGGCTGGGAACACAGTGAATCTACCTGTAAATACCATATGGGAGATACATATTACGGAGAAATGGCTTGCAATGATTGTACACCTGAAAAGGCTTGTAAGTAGCAAGAAAAAAATCCACTCGGTCTTTTCCGAAAATAGTATAAGCAATATTACATAAAAATTGCCGGGAAAATAAATTTCCCGGCAATTAATTTGTCATTTTTCTCACCTTAAACTTTAATTAATGCTTGTAATATTCTGGGTTTTATTGTATTATAAAATTGTGTGGATTTGATGCCTGACTAGAACAGGGGTTGTGTGTATTATGGTGATATCAGCGTACAATAACATACTAATATGTACGGAACCGATTTATTTTCAATAAACCGGAATTTTGGTGTTTTAAATACATTTTACTTCTGTTTCATAGCACAAAAATCTAACACAACACAATAAGGTATCAAATCCGCATTTGAAGAATTAACAAATGCCGGAGGGGTTGGTTATGATTAAGAACAAGTTTTTGCTTTATCTTTTTTGCGGGGTGATGTTTTCTCCGGCATTGGCTTTGGGAGAATGCAAGCCGACGCAGGACTGCCGGGCTTTGGGGTATAAGGAAGCACCCTGTCCCGAGCGGGGCGTGAAATGCCCGTTCGGCGAAACATGGTATTGCCCGATTCACTGCGAGGAATCATACCGATATACCTGTACCGGCGCTAATGAGAGTAAGGGCGAGGACAGCTGTGGCGATAAGTATTCAGCTTGTCAGTGCAAAACAAATTATAAATGGAATTCGACCAGTGGCAAATGTGAACAGATTGAGGTGTTGGGAGTTTGCAGCGGTGCGGCGAAGAACTGCAAAATCGGGCAAATCTTAAACAGCGACGCCAGTTGCACAGATGATAAGGTCAGCGGTAAGACGCCGATTGGGGTGGTGGTTGCAATCAATAAAAACTGCGGTTATGCGATGACAGCCAGTCCGATTAAAAAGGGTATTCAATGGTCTCCGTATTGTTATTCTACGGGAGGAACATCAACAACTAATACTCAATATGCGATTAAAGATTTCAATGTTAACGGAAATATGAAAAATATTATTCAATCCAGCACCCCCGCCAGTAAATATCCGGCTGGTTATGCGGCTTTAAATTATGCTCCAAACGGTGCTCCGACAACAAAAGGTAAATGGGTAATGCCAACAGTTGGTATCATGGAGAGTTTGTGCGCTAACAAGAATGCTGTTAATAACGCTATATCTAAGCTTGGAGGCGAACAACTTGCGGGTGACAACGAAAACATTTGGACATCGACCGAGTTTGGTTCCTGCGATATGTGGGTTTACTGGACTGGTACTTGCGGCTTTTTTAATGGCGCTAAGAGCAACACTTATAGCAATAATACGCCTTATGTCGTTCGTCCGGTAATAGAGTTTTAGGAAAGGAGAAAAGCGATGAGAAGAATGTTTTTAATGAGTTCTGTTTTGCTGACGGTTCCTTTCTATGCGGGGACGGCCGGAGCGGAAGTGTGCATTGCCGAGGAAGACTGCAATAATTTGGGATATACGGAAGACAAATCCTGTACCGACGGTTTGAAATGCCCGTTCGGCGAAAAGTGGCATTGTCCGGACAAGAAGTGTCAGATCGGCTGGATACTGAACAGCGATATGAGCTGCACGGAAAATGTCGAAAGCGGCAAAACGCCGATTGCCGTCGTCGTCTATCTGGATGATAAAGGTAACGGACAGGCTATGACTCCCAGCCCGACAGCTCAGTCAATAGTCTGGTCAACCGAAGAAAAAGCAACGGGTGTTCCGCAATTACCATTTTATACAGATGCCTGGAACGATTTTGGCAGTTGTTCCAACACGGTAAAGGCAATGATGAATGGCGACAGCCAGAAATATCCGGCGCCTTGGTCTGCCAAAACTTATGCACCGTCTGCGGCCGCATCAACCAAAGGCCAATGGTGTTTGCCGGCGGCAGGCGTATTGCACAGCACTTATGAAAACAGAAAAATAATAGATGCGGCAATACAAAAACTTGGTGGGGAAGTATTGCAAAACAATCGTAACCAGATTTGGTCTTCAACGGAAAGCGATAAGACTTTCATGTATATTTTCACCGTCTATTCGGAGGGGAGCGGTTTAGCACTAAGGGGAAAAGGCCAGAGCTCAGCTACCGTTGTTCGCCCGGTGATTGAGTTTAATATTGATACCGGCGCGGCAGAATGTAAAAAACTTCCTGATGAAACAGGTTGTACCTATGGTACGGAATCAGGTGATGACACCTGTGGCGGAACGAGGAAAGTATGTGCCGCCTGTACGCCGCGACCGGATGACAGTTTTTGCCAGTATGGTACGGAAGTAGTTTCAGATGGTTGTGGCGGAACAAGATTAAAATGCAAGTCTCCCTGTACAATACAACTTCCATGTTATGAATCTGTTCCGTATTTCTATTGTTCCTGCTATGGAGATGAACAAAAAGGATACCGGGTAACCAAGGATTATAGAACAGTTTGCTGGTCAAAAGATCCTGCAGTCGGTTGGACAGCAATAGTTCATGGCGCAGACAGAGAAGAGAAAAGCGGTTATATTTACGCCAGCAAGAAGGAGTGTTATGATGCTAACTGTCCTGCCGGATATCCTGTAATTGAAAGCTGGATAGGCGGACACTCTATTCATGAAGATTATGAAGGACTTAAAGAGGAAGATGCCTATCCTCTCATATATTCCAAACCTCTCAATAAAACAACTTCCCATTATTATACCTGTAAATAAAACAAAAGCGGGGAGATTTCCCCGCTTTCCCTTAAGCTAACCAATGTCGGCAATGACTTCCAGGCTGATGATTTCATCAGGGTTGGAAACCTCGCCGTTTCCGCCGCTGCCTTTTTTGATATTGTCGACATGTTCCATACCGGAAGTAACTTCGCCCCAAACGGTATATTGGCCGTTCAGCCAGTCACAGTCTGCAAAACAAATGAAAAACTGGCTGTCTGCGGAGTCCGGAAACATGGAGCGCGCCATGGAAACAGTGCCGCGCTTATGCGGGTGGGTGTTAAATTCTGCTTTGAGTTTTCTGCCCGAACCGCCGGTTCCATTGCCGTAAGGACAACCTGTCTGCGCCATAAAACCGTCAATAACGCGGTGAAACTTCAAACCGTTGTAAAAACCGGCGCGGACGAGTTCCTTAATGCGGGCAACATGGTTTGGTGCCGCATCCGGAAACATTTCAATAACGACGTCACCGTCTTTGAGTTTCAGCAATAGAGCATTTTCGGCGTCTTTAACCGTATAGGAATGTTTGATTTTCTTGGCGCGGGCCGGGCTGACTGAAAGTTTTTTCGTTTCAGACGCTTTCAGGCCTTTTGTTTCGCTCTTGCCCAAAGATTTAGTCTGGGTCTTGGCCAGCTTGGGCGTTTCTTCTTTCTTTGCAGAAGCAGATTTTTTTACAGCTTTCATGTTAATCCTCACAAACTTATATTTACCTGTAAACTAATATAGGAAGTGAAAATTAAAAATGCACTAAGGTTTGAAAATTATTTTTTCTTTTCCGGTTTTTTCCCGGTCAAAAGATAATCAACCCGTTCCTCGGCAGAAAGCCTTTGGGGATAATACTTGTCGACTTTTTTCAATACTTTTCCAAGCCCAAGACCGTTGGCAATCTGTACTGCCAGCCCCGGACGGGCGTTCAGCTCCAGCATCATCGGCCCCTTGTCGGCATCAAGGACAATATCCGCGCCGAGATACCCCAGTCCGGTCATTTCATAAGCCTTGGCGCCGATAAGCAGATGTTCGCGCCAGAACGGAACTTCAATTTTTGATAAATCGGCGTTTGTGTCGGGATGATGCGTAATCGGCATATTACGCATAACAGCCTTCAACGTTTTACCTGTTTTGATGTCAAGGCCGACCCCGACTGCACCTTGGTGCAGGTTGGCGCGTCCGCCGGACGCCGCCGTCGCCAGCCGGGTCATTGCCATAACCGGATATCCTTTGTAAACAATAATCCTGACATCGGGAATTCCCTGATAGCTGTAGCTGTCAAAAATATGGCTGAAATTGACCATTTCTTCAATAACCGCCGTGTCATATTGTCCGCCCAAACTGTACAGGCCGCTCAGCGTGTTGGAAATATGCTGGTAAATTTCTTTGTAAGTCAGGCTGCGCCCGGACGGGGTGACAAATGTTTCTCCGTCATGGCTTTTGATGACCAAAACGCCTTTGCCGCCACTGCCATGCGCCGGTTTAATGACAAAAGACGGCCAATCTTTAACCAAAAGCGGCAGCCTGTCGACTTCATGTTGATAATTAATTGTACCAATAAGCCGCGGCGTGTTAATGCCGTATTGCAACGCCAGAGCCTTGGTTTGCACTTTGTTGTCCACCAGAGGATAAAGGCGTCTTTTGTTTTGCTTGGCGATGAACTTGAAATTGCGGCTGTTCATGCCGAGAATGCCGGCTTCACGCAGTTCGGCGGGCGAGGCAAAATATTTTGAGAGCCATTTGAACATTTTAAACGCTCCTTATTTTACCAGCGGACGGAAACGCTTCAGTTCGGTCAGACGGTATCCGGTATAAGTGCCGAGCAGCATTACCAGGAACAAAATCACCAGATTCAACTCGTTAAAGGCAAACATAATGTAGCGGATTGTTTCGTTACAAATGATGAAATACGTCAGAATGGCGGCAATCAGGCTGAAAATGACCTGCCGCCCGGCATTAAACGGACCTTCCTCTTCCCAGGTTATTGACGCGCGCTCAATAACCCAAGCCATAATGATAATCGGGAATGACGCCGCCGATGCCGTAATGTTGGTATTGAGATTGTAACCGTAAACCGTCATCGCCTGAATAATCAAAATAACGCAGATAACCACGGCGGAGATTCTCGGAACCAGAAGCAGGTTCAGCTTTGAAAACAAGGCGCGGATGGCCAGCCCGATGGCAATAATAATCGCGAAGCAGATTAAGCCGGGAACAAGCCCGGTTTTGACCAGCGCCATGGCCAGCAACATCGGCGTAAACGTTCCCATAGTTTGCAGGCCGATAACATTTCTGACAAAAGCAATAATCAGAATAGCCAGCGGAAAAATCATCAGCCACTTAATCGTGTTTTGTTCGTCAACCGGCAGGTTGTAAATAGAACTTTCAAAGCTTTTGCCGTCATCGGCCAGCTTGGCTCTCTTTCCTGCCAGGCTGAATGAGGAAGTGACGGACTTCAAAACAGAGAACTTAACCGTTGAATCCGAGCCTCCTTCCAAATCCAGCAAAGAATTTCCGCCGCGTTGAAAAATAATAAAATCAGCCGGCAGCCCGATTTGGCCTGTTGTCAGATTATAAAGCTTCCAGCGCTTGCCGATATAGGCCTCAAGCATCAAATCCGGCGCAAAGGCTTTCTTGTCTTCCGCCAGTTTGATGCCTCTGGCCAGTCGTGACGGAATGCCCTTGTAGGCCAAAATCCGCTCAATGGTTTCAGCCGTGTCTTTCGGTGTTTTTTTCATCGGCAGAAAAGCAACCACCGTCGGCTCGGGCGGAACCTGGTTAAACAGGCGGATAAGCTGTTGCGGCAAATCTCCCGGCTGCTTTTGTGCCAGTGTCAGAAGCTCTTCGACAATGGCTTCCGTTTGTTCGCTGTAAACCGGTTTTTCGGGAGCTTGCGGCGCGGGCGCCTTAACTTTGCCTTTGGCAGATTCGTTGTCAAACAGCAAAATGCGGTAATAAACATTTTGCAGTCCCTCCCTGCCTTCAGAGGTCAAAATCAGCCGCCCGTTTTTTTTGCTTGATTTATACCCCGCGGCGACAATATCTTCATCCAGAACTTTAAATTCGTCACTGCTTTCAGGCGTTGCCAGAGAGATTTTTACCGGGTTGCCGTCAGCTTCGTATTGAATGTTTGCTTCCACCGTCCAGACGTTTGTTTTGCTTTTCGGTGCAAAGCTGAACCCCCAGTATTCCACTTTATAATAGGCGCTGTATCCGGCGTAGGCAATTGATGCCAGAAGCATCAGGGTTAAGATGAACCGAACCGTAAATAATCTCTTTAATCTGTATATCATCTGGCGTCCTTCTGCTGGATAAAGTTTAGTTTAAGGTATTGGATAAAGCCGTGTCGACAATAGCTCTTCCGGTTAGGATATTGCGGCCGATAAGTGCTTGATATTCAAATTTTTCGCGATCGGCAAGCGTAAAACGCACGCCGGTAATGACTTCTTTACCGAATTTGACGTCCATTTCAACGGCATAGCGCTTTTCATGCTCATTAATACGTTTAATGTCGACGATTTTTTTGATTTTCTTTTCAAAATGGTGACGCTCGCCGTTTTTGCGGTTGACGAGGTCGAAAGAAACCCACTTTTCCCCGTCACGTTCAAATTTTTTGATGTTTTTGGCATCAATTGACGACATCTCCGCACCGGTGTCAATGCGCGCCTGAAAAGGCATGGACATCGGCATGAAATAAATCGGTTCGGATTCGCCGATAATGCCCAGGGAATGGGTGACTGGTTTTTTGACTTCCACTGCCGGAACAATCTCCGGGCGAACAGGTTGCCGGTGGGAGGAACAGGCGGAAAGAACCGCACTTAATGCAAAAATAAAAAACTTGTTGATATGTTTCATCTTTCTTCGTTTCTTAATGAATTTTTAAGTAAATTTATGATAATTTACAGACAATTTCATATAAATGTAAAGTTAATTTTCAATTTCTTGTGAACAAGAGTTGATAACTTTTTATGTATACATATCTATAACCGGGAAGCAGGAGAAGGAAACAAAAAAATGACGGCGGAAGAGGAAGCCAGAAAGGCGAAAATAGCGAGAATCAAACGCTATAAACAGATTAGAAAAATCAGAAATTACCGCCGTAAGGCACAGTTGAACACTGTTGCCGCCAAAATGCTGGCTTATGCGTCTATCCCGGCCTTTGCCTGTGCCCCGGCGGCTGCGTCCGGCGGCAGTTTTGTCGACGGGGAAGTTGCTGCGGTAACGGCGGATATTTCGGAGGTGAATGACAGCCGGCATATGTTTTCAACCATTATCAGCCATTTTGATATAAATACGGCTGTTAAAGAAGTTATAAATGATGCCAATGCCGAATTTGTCGACGGGCTGAATAAACAGTATAATGAGATAAAAAGCAAAGGACGGCCTTATGCGCGCAAATTGTTTGGCAACATCAACTATTGCAATATTGCGGTTGTCCATGTCTTGAAACAAACCAGCCCGGATTATATGGAAGATTTTCTCAATAACCTGGAAAATCCCGCGCTCTGCAGCAACTTTGTTGAAAATGTCAAAAAGTCTCACCCCGACTGTATCCGTTATGAGCGGGCTCTGCGTCCCGAACTCCTGCAAAAAGGGGACATTGTCGTCATGCAGGTTAAGAGAAACAATGCTGACGGTGCCAAAACGTCAAGCGGCAACCATACGGTTACCTATGAAGGCGGAAATTTTATCAGTTTTAATTCCGAAAGCAAATATTCGGTCAAAGGGCAGGGATACGTTATCAATATGAACAAAATCCGCGAAAAGGAACTGGCGCGGAAATTGGCCGCAATGGATCGGACGCAGGCCGTGTCTTATCTTATCGGCCTCTCGGCTCGCCGGATACTGGAGGGTGAAAAAACAAAGGTCGTGACGGCGGATAAATTTGCCTCCCTGCAAGCTTATAACTATATCCGGAGCGGGGGAAGATAGCCGCTTTTCATTTTTTGTTTGACAAATATGCCGCCCGGAGCTAGCCTCCGGGTATATTTTTATCATTATGTTAAACCTAAAAAATAATTTTGTTATGGATAATCAGCAAGAATTAATGCTCGGTTTATTCCCGGAATATGCCGAAGAAATCCGCCAAAGAAATTTGCAGCCGTTCAGACATCGCTTGATTTTGCCCTGTAATCACAAGGTCGATTGCCTGGTAATTTCAATACATGAATTGCTGCACTTGGTTTATGAAGAAAAAAGCGAAGACAAACGCAGTTATGTTTATCGCGGAGAATTGACAATTTAACCAAGTCAGAAAAACAGGCCGTTTCCCCAACCGAAACCGCCTGTTTTTTTCATTATTTATTTAGATTGCTTTCCGGAGCAAATCCTGACTGGCAGCCAGAGAATACATATCGCTGACATCCTCAGTCGGATTGGACAGGGTATCTGTCGAAGCCGAATTGCTGACGCTGAAGCTGTTCATCGCTTGAATCAACTGATCGGCATTACTGATATTCAGCGTGCTGCCATCCGCAAAACGAATGCTCTCAACATTATATTCAGTTAATGAATCATTGCGCATTAAGGCATGATTAAATATATTGATTCCCTGAGAACTGTCGCCGTTAATATTTATAATCAAATCTGTACCGCTTTTACGGAACGTCAGATCTTCTAATGTTATGCCTTGGCCAAAAACAATTGTATCATTTCCGCCGTCTTCATAAATTGTGTCAAATCCGTCGCCGAGATTATAAATATATGTGTCGTCTCCTGCATTTCCGCTAAGATTATCATTACCGGTTCCGCCGACCAAAATATCTTTGCCGATACTTCCTTGCAGATAATCATTCCCCTCATCGCCATATAATTCATGCGTCCAATTTTCATCTTTTGCATTATCTAAATCACTGATAATGTAATCATCACCGGCACCGCCATGAATAGTATCGCTTCCTTCTTCTCCATACAGATTGTCATTTCCATCACCGCCGTAAATGATGTCGTTACCGGAACCCGCATGAACAGTGTCGTTTCCGCCGTTAGCATAAATTATGTCGTCAAAATCTGTTCCGGTAATCTTTTCAGCTTCGTCTGTTTGTGTGAAAGTCAAGCCGACATTGGTCAAATTCATTATTGTGCCGTCTTTAAAATGAACTTCGTATGGACTTTCATCACGTTGCAAATCGTAACGGGTTGAAATTCTAATCCCTTGAGTAACATCATTATTGACCAGAAGTTCGACAGCCCCGTCATTGCTGCGGATTGTAACATCTGTCGGAGAAATTCCCTCGCCGAATTGAATAATGGATTTTCCCCAGCTGTCTTGAATAGTGTCTAAACCGTCTCCCAAATTCCAGATATATGTGTCATCGCCTCCATCACCGAATAGCTCGTCATTGCCTTTACCGCCGGAAAGAATATCGTTACCACTCATTGCACACATATAATTATCAGCATCATCCCCTAAAAGGACATCATTGTACGATGAGGCTCTTTGTCCGGAAAGAGTATCTGGTGTAAAAATAGCGCCCGTATTAGTCAAATCCAGACTGCTCCCGTCAGAAAACAAAAATTCAGAAATATGTCTGCTTTCACTTAGAAAACCATTAATGACAAAGCCTAAAGCAGGGTTATCATTGATAACAACCTGAATATTATCATGCCATAGTGTATAAATTTTGATGTTATCAGCAGTAATACCGCCACCGAATTTTATTTTGTTCTGGCCTTTAGATGAAATTGTATCCATTCCATTGCCTGGGGACCATAAAATGATATTGTTATCTCCTTCGACCTGAATATTATCAGTTCCGCCGCTTCCAAGGATTCTATTACTATTTCCAGTGACGGAAATAGTGTCATTTCCACCTCCACAATAAATTATACATCTATCAGCAGTATTGCTGATAGATGTAGAAATGTGTGAAGAAACAATAAACATACCGTCTTTTTCATTGTAAATAGATGTATCCGTTGGGTAATACCTTGTTTCATATCCCTGAGTACCATTAGAAATAAACAGCTCGCCGTTTTCAAGTTTTTCAATATTGATATTATTCATATCAAATCCCTCAGGCATGCCGCTGTAGATGGCTTCAGCTAAACTGGAACTCATATCTATATAATAATTTGTCAAACCGACAGGTTGTCCGTCATCTAATATATAGTCATTAAAATTTGAATCTTTTCCCTGATAATGTCCCGGGAGGTCATTGAATACATCCTGGCCATTTAAATACAAATCGCTGAAATATTGGGTGGATGTATTACAATTCCTTTTTAGGATGTCATATGTAAGACTATCAGAATAAAGGTTTAATATTGTTGCGTTTAATTTAATTTTTTGAAATGCTTCTAAAGCGTTATCATCATACATGATGATATTGGTATATGCATGTACACTATCTAATGTTTCTTGAGAATCATTTATACTCCAATATACGTCTTGAGAAATATTATCTGAAAATTGTTTCTTTAGATGTACAATATGGGCTTCTTCTTCTGAATAATTAAATACAATTTTCCCATTTTTACTAGTTAAATCAATGGTGTAAATTCTCGCCTTTCTATTATCGTCAATAACAACTAAATCAAATCCCGTGTGTTTATCTAATCCTGACGATGTTAAAAGGTCAACACTATGTACTCGTAATTGATATTGCATATTGGTTCTCCTTGTATATTATTAGTTAGTGTTTTATGTTATAAATTTTTAATATATTCATAAAAAATATTTTGCTCTTGCCATGAGCTAAACCATAACGGAGCAGCCCATATTGTTCCGAAAAGAATGGTAAACAGAATACATTCTTCTAATGGAGAAATTTCTTTTCTATTGTTATTTTTAGGGGAAAAGAGGCAAATAAGTAAAAGAATATTTAATAAAAAACATATAGTCACAAGTAATATAGAGGCTTTTTCAAAAATTTGAGGATATATAACGCCTAGCCCGCCGGATGTTCTTAAATAAGTGTAAAAATAATTATGGTGAAGAGAAAATAAGCAACCAAAGTAGATAAAAATATAAATGACTGATAATAAAATAAAAATTTTATATGATTTAATAAGCGAACCGTAATCAAATAGTAAAAAACTTCGTAAAGAGGAAATACTTATAATAAAAACACTAATCAATGTAATAGTTAAATTCTTAGAGAAAAAAATAGATAATTTTGGGAAAAATAATATCCAAATAAAACTAATAACACAAAAGCAGGTAAAAAATAAAGTTCCTTTATTAGAGGTATCTTTTTGTTCTTTGTCTATGGAATATTTTGCTGAAAAGTAGAACCCAAGGATAAATAGTAGATACATGACAGCAAAGGTAAATAACAATGTATTTTCATTATACAGAAAGTACCCGCCGATACATATTCCAAAAGCAGTAATCATGCTAAAAATGAATAGTTTATTGTTTTGTTGCATGTTTTTCTCCTAATTTAATATTATAAAAACTTTCAAATTATAAAAATTATTGTTGCTGCAAAAATAAAAATGATAAAAAGAAAGGCAAAATACTTGTTAAATTTGCGATGTTTTTTTATTGATTGAGGAAGTAAAACAAAGAAAATGCCTAAAATACTTTGTAACGTCAGAAAAATAATAGAATAATACAACATAGGTGTGCCTATAAGTTCTAGTTGTGAAACTTCTTTGGTATTATATTGAGACATTCCAGGATAAGGTTTTGTTATATTATGCGAAATGTCATAAAAAGCCACGAAGATTAATGCAATACAAATACAAGAAAACAAAAATAAGCAATTTTTAGAAAAATCTAACCATATATCTTTTCCAGAAAATATTCTAATCAACATCTGAAAACACATTAAACCAAGTATAGAGTAAATAACTAGAGGATATTTATCATGCATATCAATAAGATAATGCTTTTGAAAGAGAAAAAATATTAAGGATAAAAGCAAAATTGAGATATGTAAAAGCAGTAATTTCTTGTAAGTTTTAATTTCAGTAAAAATTTTTGAGAACATATTATTTCCTTTTATTATTGTATCTTGTTAAAAACAAACGAACGAAAAAGCGTAAAAATATCAGGATAAAATTGAAAAAAAAGAAACTTTAATTTGACCGAATCAGGAGGGACATCTAAATATTTCAAAGATGATGATAGTCCAGAAAATGACCCGGAGAAGGGCGGTTCGGTATAATTATTCATTCATTTTCACTCTTAATGAGATTTATATATTCCTATTCTCTATCATAAAGTTTAAAAAACAAGTGAAAAATTTATTTTTTACTACTATTTTGGCCGGAGTTTATGTTACTGCAGAGATAAGTACTGCTTATCCGGCCAGATAGGTGCGGACGGCATCATCCCTTTCAAACAGATACAGCAAAACCCGCAAGGCCTGTCCGCGCGGAGAGGCGAGGGCATTATCTGTTTCCACAATCATTTTGGCGTCTTTGTTGGCGGTATAAAGCAAGTCTTTATGAACACTCATGTCAGCGATTTTAAATTCGCTGAAACCGGATTGTCTGTTGCCGAGAACCTCGCCGCCGCCGCGTAGTTCCAAATCTTTTTCTGCAATTTCAAAACCGTCTTCGGTGCGGCGCATGATGTCCAGGCGCGACCGTGATGTTTCCGACAGCGGATAGCCATACATCAGAATGCAGTTGGAAGCCTGAAAACCGCGCTTAATCCGTCCGCGCAGCTGGTGCAGCTGAGCCAGGCCGAAACGTTCCGCCTGTTCTATGACCATTATGGTCGCTTCCGGCACGTTAACCCCGACTTCAATAACCGTTGTGGCGACCAACAGACTTATGTCGCCGCGCTTAAATTGTTCCATCACCGCGTCTTTTTCTGCTTCCTTCATCCGGCCGTGAACCATGCCGGTTTTTCGCCCGAAAATTTTTTGCAGCGATGCAAAACGTTCTTCCGCGGCGGCCAAATCCGTTTTTTCGGATTCTTCAACCAGCGGGCATACCCAATAAGCGCGGCAGCCTTCATCCAGCTTTCGCTTCAGCCCGGCAACGACATCCTGTATTTTGGACAACGGTACGACCCGCGTGTCAACCGGTTTGCGCCCGGCCGGCACTTCGTCGATTTTTGAATATTCCATATCGCCGTATGCCGTCAAAACCAGCGTCCGCGGAATAGGGGTTGCCGTCATTACCAGAACGTCGGCGTTGTTTCCCTTGCTTGACAGGCTGAGCCGCTGCTGCACGCCGAAACGGTGCTGCTCGTCCACCACAATATAAGCCAGGTCTTTAAAGGTAACGCCGTCAACAAACAAAGCATGCGTGCCGATAATAATGTCGATTTCTCCGGCGGCCAAATCGTCCAGAATTTGCTTGCGCCCTTTGCCTTTTACCCGTCCGGTCAGCAGTTCGGCGCGAATGCCGATTTTTTCGCATAACGGCCGGATAGTTTCCAAATGCTGTTTGGCAAGAATTTCCGTCGGCGCCATAATCGCTGCCTGTGCACCGCATTCCACAGCATTCAGCATAGTCAGCAACGCAACGACGGTTTTTCCCGAGCCGACATCGCCTTGCAACAGCCGGAGCATTCTAAAAGATGAAGCCATATCGCCGTTAATTTCTTCCAAAACCCTTTTTTGCGCGCAGGTCAGGTCAAAACCGAGGTTGTCCAGAACCTGCTGCCGCAAATGCCCGTCACCCTGCAAAATCCGCCCCGGCTGTTTTCTGACCTTTTGTCTAACGATTGCCAAAGCCAGCTGATTGGCCAGCAGTTCATCATAAGCCAGCCGGCTGCGGCAGAGGGAGCCGGGTTCTATATCTGCCATGGTCTTGGGAAAATGCGCCCGTATCAAAGCCTCCCGAAAAGCGGGAAACTGCTGTTGTTTCTGAAAATTCGGCTCCAGCCATTCCGGAAAATCCGCCACACGCGCCAGAGCTTCCCGCGCCAGCCTTCCGGCCATCCTGTTGGTAATTCCGGCAGTCAGTGGATAAACCGGTTCAATGACGGCGATTTTTTCGGCGTCTTCCGGGCGGGCAATGTAATCAGGATGCGTCATCTGCTTCATTCCGTTGAAACTTTCCACCTTGCCGCTGATAACGCGTATGGCGCCGACCGGAAGATTTTTTGCGATGGAGTCGCCGTAAACTTTGAAAAAGTTGATAATCATCTGTCCGCTGTCATCTTCGACAATCACCTTGTATGGCTGCTTTTTTGTCTTCTGTGGGACGTGCTCGACAACCCGCACTTTAATCGTTGCCACACGGCCGTCTGCCGCCGCGGCGATTTTGGGCTGATAAGTGCGGTCAACCAGGCTGTATGGCAAATGCCACAGCATATCGACCACTTTGTCGCCGCAAAGCTTGACGACCAGCTTTTCATACTTGGCGCCGATGCCTTTGAGGGAAGCGATGTCGGTAAATAAGGGAAACAATATCTGCGGCCGCATGGAAAACTCTGCTTTCAACAAAAATTATTAAAGAAAATAGTTGCCATTCGCGCCTATTCTATATATTTTATTAAAAGATGTAAACAGCTAAGAATATAAACAATGTATATAGATATCGCCAAACTCGGTAATTATACCATTTCCTCCGTTGCAGACGGCTATGAGGCTTTTTTGCTCAAATCTTTTGCCGAAAGCCTGAAACAGGATATTTTGTATATTGCCAGCGACGGCGTGTCTTTGGAACGTACTGCCGACATTTTGTCGCATTTGAATCCCGAAATTGAAGTGTTGAAATTTCCGGCCTGGGATACAGTGCCTTATGACCGCGTGTTGCCGAATGTCAATATTGTGGCCGAGCGGATTTCGACGCTTGCTGCCTTGGCAGAAATGCCGGAGAGCAAAAAGCCCCGGGTGGTGATTGCGAGCGTCGGCGCGGTTCTGCAGAAGCTGCCGCCGAAAAAGATATTCTTAAATGCCGTCCGCGAGATTAAAACCGGTGGCAAGCTCGACTTCAATAACTTTATCCATTATGCCGTCATCAACGGGTATAACCGGGTTGAACAGGTCTATGAACCGGGAGAATATGCCGTCCGCGGCGATATTATCGACATTTTTCCGGTCGGGACCAAAGAGCCGCTGCGCATTGATTTGTTTGACGATGAGGTGGAGAAAATCCGCACTTTTGACGTCATGACCCAGCGAACCACCGGCGAACTGAAAAGCTATTGTTTTCAGGTGATGAACGAAGTCGTTGTCGACAATAATACCGTCAAAACCTTTCGCGCCAAATATCGCGAAGCTTTCGGAGCCGACTGTCAGAAAGACGAACTTTATGAGGCCGTTTCCGCCGGACAGAAATACATGGGGATGGAAAACTGGCTGCCGTTTTTTTATGAAGACAACCTGCCGTCCCTGTTTGATTATATGCCCATGGCCAAAGTCATTGTCGGCAAAAATGTCTTTGACGCGGCACAGGCCAAAGCTGACAGCATTGCCGATTATTTTCATGCCCGCCTCGAGGCGCTGGGTGTCAAATCCGCCACGGAAGTCGATACTTACCGCCCGGTCAAGCCGGAACTTCTGTATTTGGACAATGCCCGCCTGGCAGAAATTTTCAGGCAGCGCAACGCGGTTTATTTCACCAACCTCAGCACGCCCGGAAATGATGTGGATACGCTGAATGTCGGCGTTTTGCCCGGTCGCGATTTTTCCCATGCCAAGAATGTCAATGCTTCGGAAGTCTATGCCGAACTGAAAAATTATCTGAATGAAAACAAAAAGCTCAGACGTGTCATCTGCTGCTATTCCGAAGGTTCGCGCGAGAGGCTGTTTTCCCTGATGAGCGAACACGGCATTGACGATGTGACTTTTGCCGATGACTGGAAAGAAACGGAAAGCAAAGCGCGCCATAAAAAAATTGTCATGACGGTGTTAAACCTCAACCGGGGCTTTCGTTCAATCGGGGAAGAGCAGGGCGGTTGGTGCCTGATTTCCGAGCAGGATATTCTGGGAGAAAGGCAAAACCGCCGCGCGCCGAAAAAAGCCTCTTCCAAAGATTTTATCGCCGATATCGGCTCGCTCAACGTGGGGGAGCTTGTTGTTCATATTGAACACGGTATCGGCAAGTTTCTCGGACTGGAAAACATCACCGCCGGCGGCGCCCCGCACGACTGCCTGAAAATTCTCTATGCCAATGACGCCAAGCTTTTTGTGCCGGTTGAAAATATTGAAGTCTTGTCCCGTTACGGCGCTGATGACGACAATATCCAGCTTGATACGCTGGGCGGTGTTGCCTGGCAGGCCAAAAAAGCCAAAGTCAAGGAAAAAATCCGCGAGATTGCCCACCAGCTTATTAAAATCGCAGCGGAAAGACACCTTAAAAAAGCGGATAATTTTGTGCCGCCGGAAGGGCTGTATGACGAGTTCTGCTCCAAGTTTCCCTATACCGAAACGGATGATCAGCTTCGCGCTATTGCCGACGTGTTGGCAGATTTGAATGCCGGTATTCCGATGGACCGCCTGATTTGCGGCGATGTCGGCTTCGGCAAAACCGAAGTAGCTCTGCGCGCGGCGTTCAGTGTTGCGGCGGATGGGGCGCAGGTGGCGCTGATTGTGCCGACAACCCTGCTTGCCCGCCAGCATTATTACAATTTCAAAAAGCGTCTGGAAGGCTTTCCCCTGACGGTCAAAATGCTGTCGCGTTTTGTAACGCCCAAAGAAAGCCGCCAAACCAAGGAAGGGTTGGCTGACGGCTCGGTTGACATTGTCATCGGCACTCATGCCCTGCTGGCCAAGGACTTAAAATTTTCCAATCTCGGGCTGCTGATTATTGATGAAGAACAGCGTTTCGGCGTGGCGCATAAAGAGAAACTGAAAGCCCTGAAATCCGCGGTCCATGTCCTGACTTTGACGGCCACGCCCATTCCCCGGACGCTGCAACTGTCACTGACCGGCGTCAAACAACTGAGTGTAATTGCTACGCCGCCGGTAGACCGTTTGGCCGCCAGAACTTTCGTTATGCCTTTTGACAAAGTGATGATTAAGGAAGCCATTTACCGCGAAAAATTCCGTAACGGCCAAACCTTTTTCGTCTGCCCGCGCGTTTCGGATATCTTTGGTGTGGAAAAGGAACTGCGCGAACTGGTTCCTGATATCAAAATTCTCGTGGCGCACGGTCAAATGCCGGTTGGTAAGCTGGAAGAAGTCATGAACGAATTTGCCGACGGTAAGGCGGATATGCTTTTATCCACGACCATTATTGAATCCGGCATTGATATGCCGACGGTTAACACCATGATTGTCCACCGTGCCGATATGTTCGGTCTGGCGCAGCTTTACCAGCTTCGCGGCCGGGTAGGGCGGTCAAAGGTCCGCGGCTATTGTTATTTCACTGTGCCTAAACAGAAAAAACTCAATCCGGTGGCCGAACGCCGCCTGAGCATTCTGCAGGCGCTGGATACGCTGGGGGCAGGCTTCTCTCTTGCCAGTCATGACATGGATATTCGCGGTTCCGGCAACGTACTGGGCGAGGAGCAGTCGGGGCATATAAAGGAAGTGGGAATTGCGCTCTATCAGCATATGCTGGAAGAGGAGATTATGCGCCTCAAGTCCGGTGAGGAAAAAATGTCCGATGCGCCGGAAGTCCACGAATGGTCGCCGCAGATAACCACAGGCATCCCGATTATGATACCCGAGAGCTACGTCCGCGATTTGGGTGTCCGTCTGGGCTTGTATAAACGTATCGGCGAGATAAAGGATAAAGACGGCATTCTGGATATGCGCGAGGAGCTGGTTGACCGCTTCGGCAAAATTCCGGGAGAAGTTGAAAACCTGCTCAAAACCGTGGAAATAAAACAGCTTTGTTTTGCCGCAAACATTGAAAAGATTGATGCCGGTGCCAAAGGAGTCCTGATAACCTTTCATAACAACGTTTTCAAAAATCCCGATGCGCTGATAGACTTTGTTGCCCGGCAGGGCGGAACGGTCAAAATCCGCCCCGACCAGAAACTGTTCCTTGAGCGAAATCTGGAAAATTATGCGACACGGATTGAAACAATCAAAAAATTTGTTGAAAGACTGGTGTCAATGGTGGTGTAAAATGGCTGAAGACGTTCTTTCCTGCAAACTTCCGTTTCATAATCTGGTAGCGAATATCCTGTTCAATAATCAGCTGCATGAAGAGGACATTGCCATAAAGAACATCTGGAAAAAAGGCAGTAACCGCTATTTCAACGTTTATTTTTACAATTCCCGCCAAACCCGGATTCTCGATGCTAATTATTTCCATGATATTTACGATTTGGACAGCGGTCGGTATTATAAGGACATGGAAGTCTTCAGCCTGGATTTTCTGTCGGTGGAACGGGAGCATAAGGAACGCTCACGGGAAGAAACCAAAAGCGAAAAAATCGAAAACAGTTTTCGCTACCTGGAGAGCCTGCGCGCCGAAGTAACTATTTTGGCGTTTTTTGCCCGCCTTAACAACAGCCTGCAAAACATCAAAAACAATGTCGTGTCCGACTTCATCCGCCGACGTCAGCCTAAAAGCGTGGTAATGAGCGAACAGTACGTTGATGCTTATGTCAAGTCAATGACGCCGACTAAAGATGACTTTTATGAGGCGTTGCACAATCTGAAACACAAAGAAGTAAAAGAGGTTGAAGACCTGGCCTGCGAAGCGGTCAAAATCAGCATTACCGACGGAACAGTCCATTATGACGAAAAGATTTATCTGGCGGAACTTTTTCAGACGCTCCGCGATTACGGTATAGAACCTGATATTGAATTTTAAGCTTTGAAACACCACAAAAAAAACAGGCAATTCCGCGGGGAAGCGCCTGTTTTTCATCATGTAAACCTAAATCGGTCATTTATGAGAAACATATATTAAAGGAACATAATAGTCAAGAATGAT
>ERZ780157.1266-NODE-1266-length-28177-cov-32.519664_pt1 | contig 28177 bp, 27 predicted proteins | sample MGYA00511169_ERZ780157 | MGnify/ENA primary metagenome ERZ780157 (study PRJEB29588, sample SAMEA1965149) | human gut metagenome | biome: human gut; feature: human-associated habitat; material: faeces | place: Denmark | collected 2008/2010 ... | reverse complement strand
AGTTTTTGCTTTTATTCAAATACTAATTTTATATGTTGGAGAAAAAAAAGACAAAGGAGGGTAGATGTTTTTATGGAGAGGTATTTTCTAGGCACCACGCCTGTCTGTACTTTTTAGTGTAGTTGAAGCATGGGGAAATGTCAGGGGATTTTTTATGTGAAATTATTACAATTTTGTCCCCCTCTCTGAGTGGAGAGGGGGGAGATGAAGCATTTGCAGTCAGATCCGGGTGCAGAGTTTTTCCAATTCCTGTTTTTCTTTTACTGACAGTAATGGGGAAAGGGTTTCTCTGACGCGTTCGTGATAGGCGTTCAGCCAGTTTATTTCCGAGGTGTCCAACAGTTTGGGGTTAATCAGGCAACGGTCATAGGGAACTAACGTCAATGGTGAAAATGTCAGCATTCCCGGTGCGGCGGAAACGACTTCGACTAGATTTTCAATGCGGATGCCATAACGGTTTTCAGCATAATATCCCGGTTCAATTGATAGAATCATGCCTTGTTCTAAACCGGTTTGGGAATAGGAAGACGAAATGCCGACAGGGCCTTCGTGGACATTTAGAAAACAACCGACGCCGTGGCCGGTGCCGTGATTGTAGTCCATGCCGTGTTTCCATAGTTCCTCGCGGGAGAGAACGTCAAGTTTTATGCCGGGTGTTCCAATGGGGAAAACAGCGGAGGAGAGGCGAATGTGCGCCTTGAGGACATAAGTGCAGGCGTCAATCAGTTCCTGATGCGGCTCGCCGATGGCAAGAGTACGGGTTACGTCGGTTGTGCCGTTATAATACTGCGCTCCGCTGTCAAGCAGGAGCAGAGAACCGGCAGAAAACGGACACTCAGCCTCGGCGCCGGGGTGGTAGTGGACAATGGCGCCGTGTTCGGCAAAAGCGGCGATTGTGGAAAAACTGTCGGAGAAGAACAGTTTTTGTTTTTCCCGGAAGGAGCGAAGTTTGTCGACAACAATTTTTTCAGAAAGCTTTTCGGGCTTTTGCTGATTGAGCCAGATGAGAAAGCGGGTGAGGGCGATGCCGTCGCAGATGTGGGCTTGGCGGATGCCGGACAATTCGATCGGGTTTTTGCGGCATTTCATTTCTGCGCAGGCGTCCGGCGTGTCAATCAGAGCAATGTCGTATTGGTCGGCGAGGCTTTTCAGTTGATAAGGGGCGGTGGACATTTCCAGCCCGAGGCGCTTTTTGCGCAGTTTTTTCAGTTCTCCCGGAAGTTCGGCAAAAGATCTGAGCGTGAACTGTGATGCGGAAATTTGGGAAAAATCGCCGTTGTCGGCAAACAGGGTGATGTTGCCGTCAGAGCCGACTAATGCCCAGGCACGGAGAACCGGCGTGTCAGGCAGGCAGCGCGTACGCAGGTTCATAAGCCAGGAAACGCTGTCGGCGGCGGTTATCAGCAGGGCGTCAATGCCTTGAAAGCTGTTTTCGGCAAAAAGCTCGGAGAGTTTTTCCTCAGTGGAAACGCCGGCATATTCGATATCATGGGCGAAGACACTGAAGGCTTTTGAGCTGAGGCGTCTGTCATCATCCAAACCGGTGACGGGGACGAATTGGCAGCGGGGAACGTCGTGTTGCAGCTTTTCAATTTCCTTGATGCTGACACACCAGGGATTGAAGCCGATTTTGGCGGGGTAAGCGGGAAGTTTGTATTTCAGCCAGTCGGGAAAACTGAGTTTGGTTGCCGTGCAGTTGACAGTGACTTTTGAGGGGACTTCCAAAGCGGCCTGAAGCTCGTAACGACCGTCGACAAACAAGATGCTGTTGCCTTCTGGCAGAACCAGCAGGCGTCCGGCCGAGCCGCTGAAGTCGGTTAAATGTCGTAAAAGGTTTTCTTCCGGCAGAATGTCTTCTTCCAGGAAACGGTTGTTGCGCGTTACAATCAAAGCATTGAGGCCGCGTTCTTTTACCTGTTGCTGCAGGCAGCTGAGGGGCAGCGCGTTTTTTTTGCGGCGGCGGGACGCGGGAGCTTTTTTGAACAGCGTTTTTAATTTGGTTAAAAACATTATATTTTCTCCATGATAACGGCGCGCCAGTCTTCAATCTGATATTTTTTGACGAGTTTCAGTCCCTGTTGTTCATGCGCGGAAACAACCCAGTCTTCCTGATTGTCTACAAAACCGGAGAGGACGCAGTATCCGCCGGGTTTTAAGGCAGCGTAAAGGCTGGGTGCCATTTCAATCAGCGGCCGGGCGAGGATGTTGGAAAGGATTAAATCATAGGGCACGTTGTGTTGTGCTAAGGGTGTGTTGTAGCCATCTCCGGCGGCAGCGTCAATGTGTTGTTCCAAATGATTGGTTGCGGCATTTTGGAGGGTGACGATGACGGCTTCTTCATCAATGTCAACGGCGGTAATATGCGTTTTTTCCTGCCAGAGGGCGGCGCAGGCCAGCGCCAGGATACCGGAGCCGGTTCCCATGTCGAGAATGTTTCGGTGCGGGACGTTTTCATGCTTGAGCCAGCTTATGGCCTGCAGACAGCAGCGTGTGGTCGGGTGTTCGGAGCCGAAAGCCGTGGCGGCGTATATTTGCAGGGGAATTTTGTCTGTTTGCGGCGCTTGGGTTTCATGGATGCCGTAAATGAGAAAGTCGGCGATTTCCACCGGCGCAAATTTTATGACATAATCTTTGAGCCAGTTGGCGCTTTCAAGCAGCGTTTTTTTATACGGAGGGAGAGAAATTCCTGCCAGTTCGGCGCGGGCGGCAAAATCTTTTTCATCAAAGTTTATGTCGGCGTAAGCGGTCAGCCGTTCCAGCCCGTCATCGCCGTAATCCAAAGACGAGGTGGTAAAATATTCATCAATAAAATCTGTGAAAATTTCGGGGTAGGTTTCCGTCGGGCTGAAAGAGAGCTGCCAGCAGCTGCCGCCTTTGGTGTTGGTTTGCATGTTTTTTCCTCATAACTTTGAAAGATTTGTTTACTATCTTAACTTTATGATTATAATAGCAAAATAATAAATAATATTTTAATTTCATTTAAGAGTTTGAACAATGAAAAAATTAGCGGTTTTATTGGGAGCCTGGGCGGCAACAGCCTGCGTCTATGCCGGTGAAGTTTCGGTTTTGGACGGCCGTAAGGAATGGGTGGAGAGCTTTAACGCTTATCCGATTGAGTTCTTTAATCAGGAGCCGCTGCTTTTGAAAACGGAATATATTACCGAAAAGAACCATAAGGTTAATCAGGTGCTGACGACTTATACCGGTTATTCCATGGTGAGTACGAAAATGTTTCGCCAGGATTTTTACATTGCAGACAAGGTTAAGGCGGCGATGGACGGCGGGTTGGTCGGCGTTTCGGCGCCGATGATGTTTAAGGCCAATGAAGAAAGCCCGATTATCGGACAGGTTCGGGTTGACAACGAGGATTATGTTCTGGTGCCGACGGAGTTGGATGGTTTTGTCATGCTGGTGGCGCGGGACGGCAGCGTTTACAGCCGGTTGGGGCAAATCCGCTATAACAAGCTGGTGTTGCTGGATGATACGGTTCTGATGTCGCCGGAAAACTTCCATTTTTCTCCGGTAACGGCAACTTCGGTTGAATCGACGAAGCCGGTTCAGGGATATGATTTGCGCTATGACGGTATCAAAAACGGCAAAATGGTTTTCAACTTCATGGATTATATGCAGTCTGACGGCAGCAGCGGCCAGTTTGAAGTTATTACCTTTGCGCCGAAACGCGGCAATTACCGGATAGGCGATTTTGTCATCCGCGTTTTGAACGCGACGCCGGAGAAAATTGACTATATGATGCTGAACGGCTGATTTTTTATTTTTTTCAAAAACTTGCCCCCTTTATGCGCTGGCTGCCTAAAGGGGGTTGATTTTACGAAAAAAAAAGAGTAAAAATACCGAGAATTGAAGTTTTTATTGGAGATTAAAAACATGTCTGGACATTCCCAGTTTAAAAATATTATGTACCGCAAAGGTGCTCAAGATGCTAAAAAAGCAAAAGTTTTTGCCAAGCTTGCCCGTGATATTACCATTGCTGCCAAAAGCGGCCTGCCTGAACCTGACAAGAATCCCAGACTGCGTTTGGCGATTCAGGCTGCCCGTGCTGAAAGTATGCCGAAAGACAATATTGAGCGTGCTATTGCCAAAGCAACGCAGACAGCCGGCGGAAATGATTATGTTTCTGCTCGTTATGAAGGGTTTGGCCCGGGTAAGGTCGCCATTATCGTAGAGGCTTTGACTGATAACAAAAATCGCACGGCCGGCAATGTCCGCACTATTTTCGGAAAACGCGGCGGCGTGATGGGCGAATCCGGTTCGGTTGCCTTTAACTTTGAAAGAATCGGTTATATCAAGTATCCTCTGGATGTTGCGGAAGCCGACAAGATGTTTGAAACAGCCTTGGAGGCCGGTGCCAATGATGTGGTCAGCGATGACGAATGCCATGAGATTGAAACGCTTCCCGATGATTTGAATGCGGTTACCGAAGCTTTGGAAAAGGCGTTCGGCACGCCGTCCGCTTCCCGTTTGGATTGGAAGCCGACAGTTAAAACCGATATTACTGATTTGGAAACGGCGCAGAAGTTTTTGGATTTTGTTGACGCTTTGGAAGATGACGATGATGTACAGAAGGTATATCATAATGCGGAGTTTTCCGAAGCTGTAATGGAAGCGTGCTCTGCGGTCGATTAGTACAGATTTAGCGGGGCGGCGCCATCCTCATTTACTACCATGTAAACTCCGGTGTCGCCGCCCTAAAATCTTACTACTCGACTCACATATCACACTTCCTCGAAAAAGGCAGTGTAACGTACTCTCCGAACTTTTTACAGCGGCTAAGGAGCGAGATTGTGCGTGTTTGATTGAGATATAGTACATCATTCGATTAGGATATTTATATGCGGATATTGGGGCTGGATCCAAGTTTGTCATCGACAGGTTGGGGGATTATTGAAGTTGAAAACAATCGTTTGCGTTATGTGGACGACGGTTTTATCAAAACGGATCCCAAGCAGCCGCTGCCGGAGCGCCTGACGTTGATTCACAAGACGCTGGCACAGGTGATTGAACTGTATAAACCGGAAGAGGCGGCGATTGAGCAGGTTTTTCTGAATGACAATCCGAAATCGACAATCAAGCTTGGTATGGCGCGCGGCGTGGTTATTCTGGCACCGGCCCTTTACGGCATTCCGGTAACGGAGTATGAGCCGACTTTGGTGAAAAAAGCGGTTGTCGGTGTGGGGCGGGCGGAAAAGTCCCAGGTGGAAACGATGGTTAAAATCCTGTTGCCAGGTTGCAAGCCCAAAAATAATGATTCTTCCGATGCTTTGGCGATGGCTATTTGCCATTTTAACAACCGCCGGCGTTTTTGATTTGCCGTGAAGACAGAATAATAAGGGAAGTTGACAAAATTTTTCTTGTTTTTTTATGTTTTTTTGGATAATATGAAAGTGATTTTAATATTATTAACAACAAAACATTATAATTATGGATACGGATAAAATTTTGGAAATTGACCGTCAGTCTTATATTCAGAAGAATAAGATTATGGCGCGCTGGGCAGAACGTTATCAGGTTTGTTTCGGCAATAAGACGGCAGACGATTTGAGTTTTGCTGACTTGCTCAGGGCCGTGGAACAGCAGGACAGGGAAGAGGTTTACGCTGAATTGCATCGCCTTTTGAAACATGGCGTGACGCCTTCCCAAAAAGCTTTTTTGTATGACGAATATTCGCAGATTGCTTTTATTGACACGGCGTATGACGATTTTGACGAGATGCTGTCGACGGTTGGAGAAAAATTTCGGGAAAACGGGACGGACAATGTTGTTTTGCACCTTGAGCATGAGCTGAAAAGCAGTTTTATGACGGGATGTTACATTTATTCGGCCTTCCCGCTGCCGATGATTGAGTATCTGTTTGAAACTTCAGAGTTGCTGACGGAAGCCATATTGCTGCAAAACGGCTATATTCTGATTATCAGGGCTTTGTCCTCTCTGGAAAACGATCCTTGGTTTCGCGGTATTAAAGCGCAGGTTGATGCAATCAGAGACGGCGAAGACGAAGATGATGACGATTAGAAAAGATACAAGAACGGAATGTGCACATTCCGTTCTTGTTTTGTTTAAAAAGAGCTTGAAGATTCTTCGGGATTTGTATAATCTGGAGCAAATTGACAGGAAAGGGGTTGAGATGATTGCAAAATTGCGCGGCGTTATTGATACAATCGGCGAAGATTATTGTATTATTGACGTCAACGGCGTGGGGTATCTGGTTTTTGCGTCGTCGCGGACTTTGGGGCGTTTGTCCCGCGGGGCGGTTATGACACTGCTGACGGAAACAGTCGTGCGCGAAGACAGCGTTACCCTGTTCGGTTTTGCCGATGCCTGGGAAAAAGAGTGGTTTCTGACGCTGACCAAAGTTCAGGGTGTGGGCGCCAAGGTTTGCCTGAGCATTTTGTCAGCCTTATCTCCGACACAGCTGGCGCAGGCCGTTTCCGCGCAGGACAAGGCCTCCTTTACCCGGGCGAACGGCGTGGGGCCGAAGCTGGCGGCGCGTATCGTCACGGAACTGAAAGACAAGATTGTAACTATTCCCATGGAGGTCAGCGTGAAAAGCGATTTAACATCAACCATTGAAGGCGAGGCCGGCAGCCTTGAAACGGAAGTTTATGAAGACGCGGTTGTGGCAATGGATGCGCAAGAAGACGACCGCAAGGTTAACGACGCGATTTCGGCTCTGGTTAACCTCGGTTATCAGAAGACAGAGGCGTACCGTGCGGTTAATCTGGCGTTGAAAAATCAGCCGGATGCCGATGTTTCTGCTTTAATCAGGCTGGCTTTGAAAGAATTTGCAACGAAAGAACTGTAAAAAATGATTGATGAAAGAATAGTCAGTCCGCAGAAGCAGAGCGAAGACGAAAGCAACGGCGGCAATCCGGTCAGCCTGCGCCCGAACAGTCTGGACGATTTTGTGGGGCAGCGACAGGTTTGCGAAAATCTGAAAGTGTTTATTGAGGCGGCAAAGTCTCGCGGCGACGCGTTGGATCATGTGCTGCTGTTCGGCCCTCCGGGACTGGGCAAGACGACGCTGGCTTCGATTGTGGCCAAAGAACTCGGCGTGGGTTTTCGGGCAACTTCGGCGCCAATGATTACCAAGTCCGGGGATTTGGCGGCCATTTTAACCAATCTGGAACGCAACGATGTTTTGTTTATTGATGAAATCCACCGTCTGAATCCGGCGATTGAAGAAGTGCTGTATTCGGCGATGGAGGATTTTCAGCTTGATTTAATTATTGGCGAGGGGCCGTCGGCGCGTTCGGTGCGAATCGATTTGCAGCCTTTTACGCTGGTGGGGGCGACAACTCGCTCGGGTTTATTGTCAACGCCGCTTAGGGAGCGTTTCGGTATTCCGCTGCGATTGGATTTTTATTCTCCCGAAGAACTGATGAAAATTGTTATGCGCGGCGCCCGGCTGCTCGGTATGCCGATTTCCGAAGACGGTGCTCATGAGATTGCCAAACGTTCGCGCGGAACGCCGCGCGTGGCGGGACGTTTGTTGCGCCGGGTACGCGATTTCGGCGCAGTGGCCAAGGCGGCGCAGGTGGATGTGAAAATTGCCGACAAGGCGCTGCGGCGGCTGGATGTGGACAATTACGGGCTGGATGCTTTTGACCGCCGTTATCTGAACTGCATTTTGCAAAATTACGGCGGCGGCCCGGTGGGGGCGGATACGCTGGCGGCGGCTTTGTCTGAAGAGCGGGATACAATTGAGGAAGTGATTGAGCCGTTTCTGCTTAAGCTCGGTTTTCTGCAACGGACACCGCGCGGCCGCGTGATTTCCGATTTGGGCTGCGAGTATATGGGGGCGCCGCGGATTAAAAAAGGCATGAAGCAGGCGCCGGCGCAGTTTGATTTGCTTAGCGTTATTGAGGAAGAAGAAAATGAATTATGAGATTAAAGCACCGGAAGGGCGTTTTGAAGACGGGATTTTTATTTTTCCGGCGCGGGTGTATTATGAAGATACCGATGCCGGCGGTGTGGTTTATTATGCCAACTATCTGAAATATGCCGAACGGGCGCGGACGGAGTTTATCCGCGCGCTCGGTTTCGGGCAGCAGGCTGTTTTGGAAGAAGACCGCTGCGGTTTTATGGTGCGTAGTTTGAATATTGAATATAAAGCGCCGGCGGTTCTTGACGATTTGTTGAGTGTTACCTGCGCGTTGATTGAGATGAAAGGCGCAGGGGCGGAAATGCGGCAGGAAATCCGCCGCGGCGAAACGCTGCTGGCCGTTGTCGGGGTGAAGCTGGCTTATGTGAGCCTGACGAAAAAGCGTCCGGTGCGTCTTCCTGCTGCGCTGATTGAAAAGGTGGCAAATTTGTAAAAACGGCGTTGATTTTTCAGTCCCCCGCTATTGTTTTTTGCCGGGGGATTTTTTTTGCCCAAAGCGGTGAAATTAATTGAAAATTTAATATTTTATGTTAAACATAACCCTAATTTGAATAATTTTTATTGTACCCGGAAGGTGAAGAAAATGGATACACAGACTTTAACCGACGTTACCGCCAATGCAGCCGCGCAAATGTCCATGTGGGACATGGTCTGGGCTTCGGATATGGTTACCAAAGTGGTCATGATCGGCCTGATTGCCGCTTCGATTTGGTCGTGGGCGATTATTATTGAAAAAATCGGGACGCTGCGGCAGGTTAAGCGGATGTCCAAGTCTTTTGAAGAAAAATTCTGGTCTGGCGGGTCTTTGGACCGGCTGTATGATTCTATCGGCAATCATCCGCGCGATCCGATGTCGGCCATGTTTATCTCGGCCATGAAAGAATGGAAGCGTACCAATATCCTCAAGTCAAAAACAGACCGCGGCCTGCGCGGCGTGTCTTTGCAGCAGCGTATTGAAAAGGCCATGGAGGTGTCGATGGACAAGGAGCTGGAAGCTTTGGACACGCGGATGGGCTTTTTGGCGTCAACCGGTTCGGTGGCGCCGCTGGTCGGTTTGTTCGGTACGGTTTGGGGAATTATTAACAGCTTTAACGCCATTGCCGTTACGCAGACAAACTCTTTGTCGGCGATTGCGCCGGGTATTGCCGAAGCTCTGTTTACGACGGCTTTCGGTTTGATTGCCGCTATTCCGGCGGTGGTGGCCTATAACAAAATTTCTTCGGATATTGACCGTTATGCCGGCGGGTTGGAAAACTTTTTGTCCGAGTTCTCCAGCATTTTGTCGCGCGAGATTGATGATACCGCTATCAAAGCCGAAATGGCAGGAGAATAAAGATGGTTTTTATTCCGCAGCAACAGAGGCGTCAACGCCGTTCACAGCGGACATCGCGCCGTAATGCCGACATCAACATGACGAATCTGATGGATGTGATGATGGTGTTGCTGGTAGTCTTTATGGTGGCGGCGCCGCTGATGACTTCCGGTATTGCCGTCAATCTGCCGAAAGTCGGCGGCAAGGCCATGGAAGGCAAGGACACTTCCGTGACGGTCAGCGTTGACAAGGACGGTTATTACTATATCGGTGAGAGCGAAATTCCTCAGGACAAGATTTTGGACAAGCTCAAAGCCATTCGCGGCGAAAATGATGAGCTGACGGTGACGATTTCCGGCGATCAGGCGGCCAATTACGGCCGGGTTATCGGGCTGATGGCTATTCTCAAAGACGCCGGTTATGAAAAGGTCGGGCTGCAAACGCAAAGCAAGCCCCTGTCAAAGAAAAACAAAAAGTAGGCGGAATGAAAAAGTCACTTTATAAATCGCTGGCGTTGCATCTTCTGGTATTTATCATTTTCATGATAGATTTGCCGCTGTTTTGGCATCGCGACGACCCGTTTCGCCAGGTGCCGATTATTGTCGATTTGAATAAAGTGAAAATTTCCGAGATGACCAATCTGCCGCCCAAAGCCAAGCGCGGCAAGGAGGCAAAAGCAGCCAGCACGATTAAGCGCAAGATAGAAGACAATTATACGCAGGACAAGCCGAAAGAAAAGCCGGCGGAGGAGAAAAAGCCGGAAGCCAAGCCTGACAAAAAGCAGGAGGTTCAGGCAGTGGACGAGAAACCGGAAGAGCCGAAAGACGATTATCTGGTTGCGCCGCAGCCGAAAAAGCCCAAGGCGCCGGTGAAGAAAAAACAGGAAAAATTTGTGCCGGTACAAAAACCGAAACCAAAGCCCAAACAGAAACCCAAGGCTAAGGCGGAAAAAACGCCCGAGCTGGCAAATCCGTTAAAGAGCCTGCTGGCATCGGTTGACGCCTTGGAAAAAAATCTGGGTGAAACCAGTCAGGAAGCCGTAATTGAGGAAGACGCCGAAGTTAATAACATGGGCGTTGAGGGCGGTACGCAAGGTTCGTACTTCAGCGAATTGTCCATCTCCGAGATAGATGCGATTGCCGGACGCTTGCGTGCCTGTTGGAATCTTGACCCCGGGGCTATGGGAGCGCAGAATATGATTGTTGAAATCAGAGCCTATCTGCGGCAGGACGGCAGCGTTGATCAGGTGGATATTCTCGACCAAAGCCGTTATAACTCCGACACTCATTTCCGTTCTGTGGCGGACAGCGCGCGAAGAGCCGTTTATATCTGTGCGCCTTATAAGATATTTGCAGAGAAATATGCCGACAACTATGATATGTGGAAGACGATGTTACTCCGCTTCAATCCGCTGGATGCCACAATTAAGTAAAATCCCGCTTTATGGGTTATTAATACAGAAGAAAAATCTTTTAGCTAAGTCATGTACTATTGTGTACACTCCTGTCGCTAAAAGATTTTTTTCTTATTACTAACCTCATATATCGGAATTTTACAGTGCCATGAGGAGAGATTGTTCTAAGCACTCTCCGAATTTTTACAGCGGCTAGGAGGGAAGTTGGTGTTGGTTGAAAAAATTCTTATTGTCATGTTCGGGCTGTCTTGCTTCGTAAGTTTCGCCTGTCGTTGAAAAAACTTCTGGTGGAAGTTTTTTCTGCCTCCAGCCCTCCCTACCTTAGGGAGGGAATAATTGGATTCTTTATTTTTAAATTATTTCTAAACCGGCACTATCTAGTTCCTCCCCTAAGGTAGGGGAGGTTAGGTGGGGTGTGAATCAAAATAAGAATCCTGATTGTTATGTTCGGATTTAATCCGGACATGACATTCTTTTGCTTGGTTGGGGGCGTTTTTGTTGAGCGTTTTAGACCCTGGAGTCGATAGTTGGCGATTGGCGGCAGCTTTGAAGGAAAGATTAAGAAAAGCGTTTTTATTCTTTGTTTTGCAAGTTGGCGGCTTTGGAGAGAAGGTCAATGGCGCCGCAGACCAAGTCTATAAAATCCTGATTATGAGGCTGGAGTTTGCGTGAAACTTCTTCTATTTTTTTACGCACATGCTTGTCTTTTGACTGTGTTTGGGAGAATTCAAAAAGTTCCGGCAGGTCGACCTCTAACTTTAAAGCGATTTTTCTTAAAGTATCAATTTTAGGTGAAATTTTTCCAAGTTCTATACCTGAGATAGTATTCATTGACATATCCATGTCATAAGCGAGTTCAAGTTGGCTCACACCTTTGATTCTGCGGAGCTCGCGGATGCGGCTTCCCAGTCTTATCGCAAATTCATCTTCAGTCATAGGATTCATATTCCTATTTTATTGTGAAATAATACATACTAAAGAATAGTAATTTTTGTGGTTGACAAAACAAAATTACTACTTTATTATTAATTTAATAGCCGAAAGTATAGTTTATTCATAATTAATTATGAATTCGGCTATAAGAAAAGGGGTCGGTACTCTACACACACATCACACATAATATCACCTTAAGATCCCTTTTCTATTTTTATGTGAAAGGCAGGTATGAATATGAAGAATTTATGTTTAAACTTTGTTCCAACCGTTCTTCTGGCATCATTTCCTTTCAGTTGTCTGGCTGCAAGTGGTGCAGTTCATACTGTTCCAAATCATACTATAGCAGATTTTCATCTTTTTCAGAATACAGATATCCGTATTAGTCATAATGGAGAGGTTTTGGCCTCAGCCGATAGAACCATCGGTTTAGGTTTAGATCCTTTGGCCGTGTCTTTGCGGGAACAGACATTGGGAAATGCCGTGAATTCTTTGGTTGGGGATGTGGCTCTTACGGGCCTCACACCCCTCCTGGCCTCCCCTACCTTAGGGGAGGGTAAAATTGGAGTTTTTCCTGCTCAAGGAGAGGATAATAAGCTGAATGTTTTTAAAACAGCGGCGGTGTGTTTTATTACGGATACGGAGAATTGCGGCGGCTATAAATTTGACGGCGGAACGACGCCGGGAGAGGAGTGTTTGCGGGCTGGGTATGTTGACGGCGTTTGCCCGGAAGGGTCGCATGCTGAAAGCACTTGTCCGGGGGACAGCAGTTATCATACGCCGTGTGTGTGTAACTCTGACATGACCGCAACCTGTACCTATCCGTATCAGGGAGTTGGCGCGCAATGTAACGGCAAATATAAGGAATGCTGCAATACCTGTCCGGATTATCCGGAAACCAGCATTGGTGCGAATTATGTGAGCGCCGGGGAATGCGAATCGTGTGACGGAAAAAAGTATAAGGTAAAATGTAATCCGAACACGTTTGTTGATTCTGTTGCCTGCGGTTCTTTAGGCGGAACCGGGGGAACGTGTACGGATGAAAACGGTACGCATTATAAGCAGTGTAAGTGTCCGCTTAATTATGAATGGAGCGCTTTACAGCGGAAATGCGTTTGTGCATCGAGCTTTAAGTACAGTTGTACGGGAACGGGATATCTTAAGGGAAAGGGAGATGTTTGCGACAACAAGTACAGTGAGTGCGAATGTGCGACGACGTATAAATGGGATGCCGCAAAGGGGGCATGTGTCTGCTCGGGAACCGATTTTTGCGCTATTCCGCAGGATTGTAAGGCATTAGGTTACAGCAACAGCATATCTTGCAGCGGTGATATTTTGCGCTGTCCGTTTGATACGGGGTATGTGTTCTGTTTGTAAGGCGGGGAGCTCCCGCGGGGAAGCTGGGGCAGCTTCACCCCATCGGTTTGCCGCAGCTTGATCGTGCGTAATGAGGTGCGATGCTTAGATTGTGCCGGATGCCTGCACAGTTTAATCCCCTACCTTAGGGGGAGGGATAAGAGCAAGGGAGAGTGCCCTACCTTAGGGGAGGAAGCGGAAGGATAAAACAAGAATTATTATGTTTAACGCTTTATACGTTTTTCGGGGTTAGGGGCTTTTGAAAAACGCGGGGCAAGGGGAATAAGAATTATTAAGACAGCAAAGGACTTGGACCATGAGAACTATGTTAAGAGAAAAAGAACACGTCAGTTTGGCGGTATTGGGAGCGATAGCCCTGAGTGCCGTTCCGGGCGTTGTTTCGGCGCAGTGTGTGGCAACAACGGATTGCGCGAGTTTGGGCTATAAATCGAGCAAGGATGACGGCGGGTGTCTGAAATGCCCGTTTGGTAACGGTTATTACTGCCCGGAGCGTTGCGAGGCATCATATCAATATACCTGTACCGGGGCAAATGAAGTAAAGCCGAGCAGCGCGGCGTGCAGCAACCGCTATCAAAAATGTGACTGTAACAGCGGTTATGAATGGAACAGCGGTGCTTGTAAACAATGTGCCAGCAAATACAAATATACTTGTACCGGTTCTAACGAAAGTGCCGGCGCGGACAGCTGCGGCGGCAAATATTCGGCTTGTCAGTGTGCGACAAATTATGAATGGAATTCAACCAGCGGCAAGTGCGAATCTGTTGCTGTATTGGGTGTTTGTACCGGTAAGGCGCAGAGTTGTTCTGTCGGACAGATTCTTAATAACGACGGTAGCTGTTCGAATAGCGTTGTCAGCGGCAAAACGCCGATAGGTGTTGTTGTCTATATCAGCGGCGGCAGTGATAAATGCGGTTACGCGATGACGGCAAGTCCGATAGCGTCAAGTATCAGATGGTCAACAGAATATGTTAATACCGGTGCATTCCAGTCGTCCAGCTGGAGTTCTGCAATTAAAGACTTTGATGTCAGCGGTAATATGACCAAAATTATTCAATCAGGTAATGCCAGTACTTATCCTGCAGCCTATGCTGCAATGAATTATGCGCCAAGTGCCGCGCCGACTTCTAAGGGTAAATGGATGTTGCCGACGGCTGGTATCCTGAATAGTCTTTACACTAATTTAAATGCCATTAATAATGCAATCTCGAAAGTTGGCGGCACACAACTTACAGGCGATAATGAACATATCTGGTCGTCGTCCGAGTATGCCAGCGGCGGCGCGTGGGTCTTCTGTACGGCCGCAGGCGCCAGTCAAGGCGGCGTGACCAACTACGGTAAGGACTACGCCAGCAGCTACTACGTCGTTCGCCCGGTGCTAGCTTTTTAATTTTTAACCCTTTACCCCTTTTTTCAGCTCCGCGTAGCGGAGCTGAAAATTTTTTTGGGGTATTTAGGGGATAGTAATAAATGCGCTCTACGGGCTTAAAAACCGCCTTATAATCGATGTTGTTTTGAAGGATAATCCGTAAGGTTAATGTGCGTTATCTTCCACTCGCTTTGTGCGTGTGTTAGAGGGCATTCCAAGGAATGTCATTGTCGGACTTGATCCGACAATCCAGGTGGTTATGGAATCCTTGGCTTAACCTGGATCCCCGGATGTCGCTGCGCTCCTCCGAGGATGACGTTTGGGGGTGGTTGAGGATGACTTTTTTTGCTTGTTATGTTCGGACGCTACTTTGTGCGTGTGTTAGGGGCATTCCAAGGAATGTCATTGTCGGACTTGATCCGACAATCCAGGTGGTTATGGAATCCTTGGCTTAACCTGGATCCCCGGATGTCGCTGCGCTCCTCCGAGGATGACGTTTGGGGGTGGTTGAGGATGACTTTTTTTGCTTGAGTGATTTTTTCTTGAATACAAGGTGATATTATATATAATTAATGTATGAAAAATATGTATGTGTACATTGTCACCAATCAACGAAACGGAACATTATATATTGGTGTTACTAATAATTTAGTTCGTCGTATTTATGAGCATAGAAACAAAATTTTTGAAGGTTTTACCTCAAAACATAATTTAAATAAGCTCGTTTATTACGAATGTTTTGATAGCGAAAGAAGCGCTATTCAACGAGAGAAAACACTCAAAAAGTATAATCGGAACTGGAAAAAAGACCTTATTGAAAGTATGAATCCTGAATGGGCGGATTTGTATGACACATTGTTTTAATAATGTATCAGGCTGTCATTGTCGGACTTGATCCGACAATCTAGGTGGTTATGGAATCGATGTCTTGACCTGGATCCCCGGATGTCGCTGCGCTCCTCCGAGGATGACGTTTTTTGTTGCTTGTCATGTTCGGGCTGTCTCGCTTCGTAAGTTTTGCCTGACGGCTTAACAACTTCGCTTCGGTCACTCGGTTTGTAACGCAGGTATCGCATCGTTACCACTTGCTCTCCTGCTAACAAACTTTCGCCTGTCGTCAGAAAACAATTCACTGGATTGTTTTGGCTTCGCAGCCCCCTACCTTAGGGGGAGAATGAGAGCGTGCCCTATCTCAGGGAGGGATATAAGGATGGATTGTTAGTGATTCATATCCCCACTTTAAATTTTATTTGAAAAGGTCGTCGTGTGTGCCTGTCGCGATTAAAATTAATTTTGTTTCTGTTGTTTGGTAAATCAAAAGCCAGTTTGCTTCAATATGACACTCGCGGTATCCTTGCCAGTTTCCGTATAAAGCATGGTCTTTGTATTTTCCGGGTAATTCTGTTGTCGTTGCTAACAATTCAATAACTGTATTCAGTTTTTCATAATCGTAGTGTTTTTTGCGAAGAGCTTTCCAATTTTTTGCGAAGTTTGTTGTTAACTCAATTTACTTCATCACTATTGTTCCTCTCCAGGTATTCCTGTAAGTCATTAAGATTTTCGAATGGTCCGATTAGGTTTTTTTGTTCTTTTGCGTCCATCATTGCCTGTATGATTTCATCCTTAAATTCTCGTCTGGTTGTCGGCTGAAAGGGCAGTCCTTTTTCATTGATGACCTGACAAATAAAAATTCTGATGCCGTCGCTTAGGCTCATTCCCATTTGACGAAAAATATTCTCAGCGGCGGCACGGCTTTTTTCATCTATTCTTGTTTGGATGACAGTACTCATTGTTTTACTCCTAAAATGTATTTGTTTGTATTGCAAATATACTACAAAAGCAATATAATGTCAATGTCCTATTTCAGGAAAAGAATCGGTATTGGAAAACGAATCATTGGCAGGCGGTTTTTTATCTGCGAATCGGGAAGGAAAATTTGTTTTTTTTAAGCGGATAGGGGAGAAAGTTTGCCTCTTCTGAAATAAAAAATTGAATATTTTTTATTTTTTTTAGAACGAATCGGATTTTTTTACATTTTTTTCATAATATCTTGTTAATAAAACTAATGATGTATTTACATTTTTCTTTAAAATTTTAAAGTGTGAATGTATATCACAGATATAGTATAAAAGGATGTTAATTAAATGTGATGAGGTAACATGGTTCTGTATAATGAATTACCAGTCTATCGAGATACATATAATCTCATGATTGAAGTCTATCAAGTGACTAATAAATTTGCCCACGAGTATAAATATAGTCTGGGGCAAGATATGAAACGCGATGTGTTGTCTTTGTTCCGCAATTTGTACCGGGCCAACCGTTCGTCTGCAAAGCAGGCTCATTTGGAGGATTTTCTGAGCGATTTTGAGCTTTTGAAAGTCGAGATGCGCCTGTGTGTGGATTTGAAGCTGCTGCCGATTAAGAAAATGGCGCAGATGTCAAAGCTGACGGATGCAATCGGAAAACAGGTTACGGCATGGCGCAATAGGACTAAAAATGCCTCTTCCTGCGGGAATCTGGTCAGTTAAGGCTGTCAGAGAGAGCAACTTTTTATCAAAAAAGGGCTGCCGACAGCCGGGGTGACAGGCCGGTTGTTAAGAGGAAAACAGGCAGTTGGATATGGAAGGCCTGGTCGTCGTCCGAGTATAACAACAACAACGCGTGGGTCTTCTGTACGAACAATGGCGCTAACAACGGCGGCGTCGACAACTACAATAAGGACAACACCAATAACGGTAATACGTCCCACGTTGTCCGCCCGGTGCTAGCTTTTTTGATGAAAGAATTTCAGGTGAGAATCTGTCCGATTTTACGGTCGGCAGAGAGAACAACTTTTTATTAAAAAAGGACTGCCGACAGCCGGCGTGACAGGCCGGTTGTTAAGAAGAAAACCGGCAGTTGGATATGGAAGGCCTGGTCGTCGTCCGAGTATAATAACAACAACGCGTGGGTCTTCTGTACGAATAATGGCGCTGATTGGGGCGGCGTGAACAACAACAATAAGGACAACAACAATAACAACAACGTCGTTCGCCCGGTGCTAGCTTTTTTGATGAAAGAATTTCAGGTGAGAATCTGTCCGATTACGGTCGGCAGAGAGAGCAACTTTTTGTTAAAAAAGGACTGCCGACAGCCGGTGTGACAGGCCGGTTGTTAAGATGTAAACCGGCAGTTGGCTTCGGAAGGCCGGTCGTCGTCCGAGTATGACAACAATAACGCGTGGGGCTTCTGTGCGACTGGCGCTACCGGCGGCCACAATAATTACCGTGACGGCGTGTTTGTCAGCAATAAGGACCTTACCGTCTGGAAAGGTGCGCCTTACGTTGTCCGCCCGGTGCTAGCTTTTTTAGTGAAGAGGATTTTTAAGTGAGAATCTGTATGATTACGGTCAGCAGAGAGAACGGTTTTTTGTTAAAAAAGGACTGCCGACAGTTGGCGTGAACGCTGATTGTTAAGGGAAAACAGGCAGTTGTATTGTGAAGCTCTGGTCGTCGTCCGAGTATGACAACAACAACGCGTGGGTCTTCTGTACGGACACAGGCGCCAGTCAAGGCGGCGTGAACAACAACAATAAGAACAACAACAACAGCAACAACGTCGTTCGCCCGGTGCTAGCTTTTTTGGCAAAGAATTTTTGAGCGGGAATCTGGTTAACCATGGTTGCCAGAGAGAGCGGATTTTTTATTAAAAAAGGACTGCTTACAGCCGGGGTGACAGCTTGGTTGTTAAGAAGAAAACAGCAGTTTGTATTGTGAAGGTTTGGTCGTCGTCCGAGAACTCCAACAACAACGCGTGGATCTTCTGTACGGGTAATGGCGCTAACAACGGCGGCGTGAACAACAACAATAAGAATAACAACAACGTCGTTCGCCCGGTGCTAGCTTTTTTAGTAAAGAATTTTTGAGCGGGAATCTGGTTAACCATGGTTGCCAGAGAGAGCAACTTTTTATCAAAAAAGGGCTGCCGACAGCAGGGGTGACAGGCCGGTTGTTAAGAAGAAAACGGGCAGCTGAATATGGAAGTTTTGGTCGTCGTCCGAGTACTCTTCTAACAACGCGTGGAACTTCTGTACGAATAATGGCGCCAGTCAAGGAGGCGTCGACTGGAACAATAAGGACAACAACAATAACAACAACGTCGTTCGCCCGGTGCTAGCTTTTTTGATGAAAGATTTTTTTGTGGGAATCTGTGCGATTACGGTCGGCAGAGAGAACGACTTTTTGTTAAAAAAGGGCTGCCGACAGCAGGGGTGACAGGCCGGTTGTTAAGAGGAAAACAGGCAGCAGGATATGGAGTTCCGGGTCGTCGTCCGAGTACTCGAACAACAACGCGTGGATCTTCTGTACTAACAATAGCAATGGCGTGAACAACAACAATAAGGACAACAACAATAGCAAATACGTCGTTCGCCCGGTGCTAGCTTTTTTGGCAAGAATGTTTTTTTGGTGAGAATCTGCCTGATTACGGTCAGCAGAGCGAGCGGGTTTTTATTAAAAAAGGACTGCCGACAGACAGGGTGACAGCCTGATTGTTAAGAGGAAAACCGGCAGTTGTATGTGAAGGTCTGGTCGTCGTCCGAGTATTCAAACAACAACGCGTGGAACTTCTGTACGGACAGTAATCTCGGCGCTAAACAAGGCGGCGTGGACAACAACAATAAGGACAATACCAATAAGCACGTTGTTCGCCCGGTGCTAGCTTTTTTGATGAAAACGATATGACTTATTTTATTATCCTCCCGGTTTTGAAACCGGGGGCGACAGGAAGAAGTGTCTTGAATGATGCAATTTGAATTATTTGATTTTGAAAAATACAAAGAGCCTCCGATTACGCTGGAGGAAGTGTTTGAAGCTTATTTTAACTGTCGGAAAAATAAGCGCCGCACCTGCAATGCCTTGGCTTTTGAAACGGATTATGAAGAAAAGCTGATTAGGCTGTGGGAGGACATTATTTCCGGAAAATATGAGCCGGGGCGCTCCATTGCCTTTATTGTGACAAAGCCGGTACAGCGGGAAGTTTTTGCCGCCGATTTTCGCGACAGAGTGGTGCATCATCTGATTGCTGCGAAAATCCTGCCCCTGCTGGAGGCCGAGTTTATTCCCGACACTTACAGCTGCCGGGAAGGCAAAGGGACAATGCACGGGATTAAGCGAATCTCCGAATTTATTGACAAATGCTCAGACAATTATACCAGGGACTGCTATATCCTTAAAATGGATATTCAGTCTTTCTTTATGAGCATGGACAAGAATATCCTCTATAAAAAGCTTGAGGCGCTGGTGGATGAAAAATATGACGGGCGCGACAAGGCTTTGTTGAAAGAGCTGATTTATAAAACCGTTTTCAACAGTCCTGAGGAAAACTGTTTTATCAAAGGGCAGCGTTCCGACTGGAACGGCCTGCCGCCGAGCAAGAGCCTTTTTCATGTGGCCAAGAGCAAAGGTCTGCCCATCGGCAATTTGACGTCGCAGCTTTTTGCCAATTATTATCTCAACGGTTTTGACCATTATGTGCGCGATACCTGCGGTGCCGAATATTACGGGCGTTATGTCGACGATTTTGTGGTGGTGCATCAGGACAAACAGTTTTTGCTGGATTTGATTCCCAAGCTCAAAAATTATCTTAAAACGAATCTGATGCTGACGCTGCATCCGCGCAAGGTGTATTTGCAGCATTATTCCAAAGGTGTCAAGTTTATCGGCGCCGTGGCCAAGCCGGGACGCGAATATGTGGCGAATCGCACCAAAGGAAATTTTTATGAAAAATTGCAGATGTTTAACAAGCTGGCGCAGGAAGACAAGAATTATGTCAAAAACAATGCCGAGCATTTTGTATCCAGCATTAACTCCTATCTGGGATTTATGATTCATTACAGCACTTATAAAATCCGTCGCAAGATGCTGCTTAACGATATTGCGCCGGAATGGAAAAACGTGATTATGCTGGATGACAAGATGGCGAAAATCCGCCTCAAGAAGAATTATAAAGAAAACATCATGCAGCAGGAAAAACTTCGCAAGCAAAGGCGAAACCGCAGGCGCAATCATAAAAAGCGCCAGAAAAACAGCCAGAGCAATCTCCGGCTGTTTCCCGGGCTTAATCCGTTTATCTAGTCAATAATGTCAATCCGGATTTTTTTGCCGAGCGCTTCCGCCAGTGCGCACAGCGTTTTGAGGTCGGAGTTGGTTTTTCCAGCTTCCAGATTGTCGATGTGGCGAATGTCAACGCCGCTCATCCGGCTGAGGTCGTGGAGCGACAGGTTGTGTTCGCGGCGGTAGTAGATTAACTGCTCACCAAGGCGTTCCCTGGTTTGCAGAGAAGTAGTCCCGTTTTCTGCGCTTTGCATCTTTATATTAACTCCAATTATCAAAAGTTAAATCGTACGACGAGACATAGTATACAAGTGATGTTGTCTGCCTGTGGCAAACCAAATTGATTCTATTTTAATTATTTTTGAAAAGCAATCGTTTTTCATATTATTTGTGACTTATGCAAGGGCGGGGTGGTTGACAAATCAATAAATCATGATATTTTCGGTTGAGAACAGAGGTTGAATAATGGAACAAGATGGACAACAAAAATATCTGCCTGCTGTGCAGATGTTGCGCGAGGCTTTGGGTTATTGGCTCGAAAACAGCCGCGCTATGTGGCTTTTTACTGCCGGGCAGGTGCTGTTTGCCGCGGTTTTTGTCTTAATCGGCGGCTGGACGCAGGAATGGTTTTTACTGTGGGCGGCGGCTTATTATGTCTTTTGGTATGGTTTTTTCCGTTATGTTTTTAACCGCGAACCGTATGTGCTGAGCTGGCGCATTGTGGCTACTCTTATTCCTTCCATCAAAATTGTTTTTATGGTTTTTCTCTTCCTGTTGGTGCTGATGTTTTTGCCTTATGTGCCTTATCTGATGGGGGATGTTTCTTTGGAGGTCAAGGATAATTATACGGCGTTTTTGCAGCAGTATATGCAGGATTCCCAAGCTATAGACCTGGGGCTGAACGTGGTTTTTACCCTGTTTTCGCCGCTTTTGTTCATGCGGCCGGTTCTGGCCTGGATTGGGGCAATCATCGGTCGCAGCTGGTCTATCCTGTCCGCATTTTCCCGGACTCAGAATAATTATTTTCCCATGCTTTTACTGATGATAATTTTTAATGCCGTGTTTGGGGTGATGTTGTTTCTTATCCGGCTGGATTGGGAGTTCGTCTGGCCGATTGTTGTTCTGTCGGCGCCGGTAATCGTCTTTTTCAGCATTGTCATGGGGCGGGTGTATTCGTTCTTTTGGGGCGTAAACTGAAGAAGTCCGCCCCGCGGTTTATTTAATCAAATCCAGAAATTCGTCTTCGCTTAAAATTGCAACGCCGAGGTCTTTGGCCTTGGCGGCTTTGGAGCCAGCGTCTGCGCCCATAACTACATAGTCGGTTTTGGCGGAAACCGAGCCGGCGACTTTGGCGCCCAGGCTTTGCGCTTTGGCTTTGGCTTCCGAGCGGGTCATCCTGTTCAGTGTTCCGGTGAAGACAACGGTTTTGCCGGCGATGGGCGAATTATAATCCGTGTCATCAATAAAATCTTCCACGGTTATTTCATTCAGCAGTTTATTGATAATTGTCCGGTTATGTTCTTCCTGAAAAAATTCGACAATATCCGTCGCCATGGAGGGGCCGATGCCGTCGATTGTTACCAGAGGGCCGGTTTCCTTGTTTATCATCTCGTTCATGAATTTTGCAAAATTGCCATAGTGGCGGGCCAACAGCAAGGCAGTGGCCGTGCCGACCTGGCGGATGCCCAAGGCGTAAATAAAGCGCGGCAGGGAAATGCGCCTTTTTATCGCGATGGCGTGAAACAGCTTTTCAACGGATTTTTTACCCCAGCCTTCCCGTTGTTCGAGGTGCAGAACGGTGCTTTTTTGATGGCTGAACAGGTCGCCGCCGCTGTTTCTGGCTTCCAGCGTAAAGATGTCGGCAGGGTTGTGCAGAATACCCTCGTTATAAAAATCGTCAATGATTGTGCTGCCCAGGCCGGCAATGTCAAAGGCTTCTCGGGAAACAAAGTGGATGAGCCGCTCTTTGGCCTGAGCCGGGCAGGTGAGGCCGCCGGTGCAGCGCCGGACGGCTTCGTCTTCCTCGCGGACGGCATGGGCACCGCAGACGGGGCAGGTTTTAGGAAAGACAAACTCTTTAGAGTTGGTCGGGCGCTTGTCTTTGATGACTTCGACGACCTGCGGGATGACGTCGCCGGCACGTTGGATAATGACAGCATCGCCGATGCGGATGTCTTTGCGTTTTATTTCATCTTCATTGTGCAGTGTGGCGTGCGAGACGATGACGCCGCCGACGTTGACCGGTTCCAAGTCTGCGACCGGCGTCAGCGCACCGGTTCTGCCGACCTGAACGCGGATGTTGTTGATTGTCGTTACCGCCTGTTCCGCCGGGAATTTATGGGCGATAGCCCAACGCGGCGTTCTGGTCAGAAAGCCCAGACGTTCCTGCAGGGCAATGTCGTTAACCTTATAAACCAGACCGTCAATGTCATAAGGCAGGGCGGCGCGGATTTCCATGAGGCGGGAGAAATTGTCCTCAATTTCCTCAAGGTTATGGCAGAGGCGGTTGTGCGGATTGGTCGGAAAACCCCATTCCCGCAAGTGGTTGAAAAAATCTTCCTGAGAGTCCCACACGCGTTCGGAAACTTCGCCCCATGTATAAGCAAAAAGGCTGAGGTTGCGTTCGGCGGTGATTTTTGCATCCAGTTGTCGCAGCGAGCCGGCGGCGGCGTTGCGCGGGTTGGCAAAGGTTTTTTTGCCTTCGGCCTGATATTTTTCATTCAGGGCAAAAAAGTCGGCTTTGGACATATAGACCTCGCCGCGGATTTCCAGAACGGCGGGAACGTTGCCTTTGATTTCCAACGGCAGCTGGCGGATTGTTTTCAGGTTTTCGGTGATGTCTTCGCCGGTGACGCCGTCGCCGCGGGTGGCGCCCTGAACAAATTTGCCGTTTTCATAGCGGGCGGAAAAAGACAGGCCGTCAATTTTGGGTTCGGCCATAAAAGAAATATCGGCGGCGGTGTTTAGGAAGCGTTTGACACTCATGATAAAGTCAGCCACTTCTTCCGAACTGAAGACATCGCCAAGCGAGAGCATGGGAAAACGGTGCGGCACTTTTTTGAAGGCGCTGAGAAGCGGCGCGCCGACTTTTTGGGAAGGGCTGTTGGCGCGGACAAGCTGCGGAAAGCGCTGTTCAATTTGTTCATTGCGGCGTTTCAGTGCGTCATATTCGGCATCGGTCAGATAGGGATTGTCGTTTTGGTAGTAGGCAATATCTGATTTTGCCATTTCTGCGGCGATTTGCTCAAGTTCTTTGCGCGCTTGTTCTTCAGTTAAATCAGCAATGTCAATCATGTTTTCCTCGCTTGAATAATGATGACTCAATATAATTATTTTGCGTCGGCATTTCCAGTATTATGAGTGAGTTTTGCAGAGGCGGGAAAAAAGACGATTTGTGTTTGAAAAAATCTTCTTTATTTTTCCGGCTTCCTCATGTATACTTATAGTCAAGCGGCAGAGTTTGCCGCCGAGGGCGTCGAAAACCCTTTATAAACACAGTCGTTAAGCATATTAGCGACTTAAAATAAGGATATGCTGATATCTGTCCTGATATGTGCTAGGGGATGGATGTCGGCGAATAAGGCTCAGCCAAATAAACCGAGCCGTTTGTGTTTATACGGTTTTCGAACATCCTCCCGCTCTTTAAAAAGCGGGTTTTTGTTTAACCTTAAAACAAAGGATGTTCAACATGAATGTTAATTTTAAATTTTTACTTTGCGGAGTGGCTGTTTGTTTTGTTCCGCAAGCTGCTGTTGCGCAATGCGCGGTTACCGATTGTCAGCAATTAGGTTACACTTCTCTTCAAAAATGCGACAATGGCTTAAAATGTCCGTTTGGCGAATATTGGGCTTGCCCAAAGGTTGAAGAAAAAGCTGTTCTCGGTGAATGTACCGGCTATGCCAAGAACTGCTCTATCGGACAGATATTAAACAGTGACGGCACCTGTACGGATGATAACAGCAAGACGCCGATAGGTGTTGTTGTTTATATCAGCGGCGGCAGTGATAAATGCGGCCAGGCTCTGGCATTACAAGATTTGGGGGATATGGCATGGTCAACTGAACATGTTGATATTCCGGACTTACCAAATTATACAAGTTCTTCGGTTGCTGAGCAAGATTTTGATAGTTGTGGAAATACACAAAAGATTATAAAACAAGGAAACTCGGCTACTTATCCTGCGGCATGGACAGCGGTAAACTATGTCCCAAGTTCCGTTCCGGCGACTAAAGGAAAATGGTGTTTGCCTGCTGCCGGTATTGGTCGTTCAATGATGAACAACTATGATAAAATTAATTCAGGCCTTTCCAAAGCCGGAGTTGAACCGTTTCAGAAAGAATTAGGCCGTAGCCACTGTATTTGGACGTCGTCCGAGATCAATCGCAGCCACGCGTGGTTCTTCTGTGGAAACTCTGACAGCTACGGCAATATCTTCGGCAGTGTGTACGACTACGTCAGCAAGGACGGCCGTGGCGGCCTCTTCGTTCGCCCGGTGCTTGCTTTTTAATTCCGATTATGTCTTGAGAATAAAAAAAACAGGAACTTTGCGGTTCCTGTTTTTTTTACCAGTCGAGGCCATAAATACTGTCTGCGGTACGCCTGGTGTAGCGTTTTACCCATTTTTGCGCCTGCTTGAAATCGGGGGTATAAAATCCGTCCGAATCGGGTTTGGCTTTGGTAAATTTTTTACGCCAGTCGATGCCGTTCAGGCTGCCGAGCGGAATTTGGGCAAGCTGTCTGGCGCTGATGTTTTTGGTGATAATCGCGCCTTCGAGCCAGCGGCGGCTCATGATGCCGTTGCGGCTGCCGTCAGGACAAGCGCGGAAACCGGTAATGTAACGCGCCAGTTGTTTGGGCGAATCGCCTTTGCAAAGCCCTTGGTAAAACATGGATTGACAGCCTTTATCCGCAAAAGTTCCGTCAGCGTGATGTTGGCAGAAGAGTTCTATGCCCAGATTGTAAACAAAATCGCAGGCGGCGATAATCTCTTCATCGCGCATTTCCCGTGTGACAAAACACATTGCCGGAAAGACATATTTTTCAAGGTGCTTTTCCAAAGCTTTTTCGCCGTCTTTGTAACTTACCCGTTGTCCGTTTTTGAATTTGGCGGACGTAACGCCCGGGCCGCCGGTAACCTTTTTCTCACCTTTGCGAATTTCGGCAATATCGTGCCAGTCTTCGCTGTAAGTGATAACGGCTTTGACGGAATCCCGCAGGAAAAGTGTGCGGGAGTAGTTGTATTCTGCGGCGTCGTTGTCGGCAACGATTTGGGGCGTAACTTCAAAGCTGAAAGACGAAACGTTGTTTTCTTCGGAACAGCTGCACAAACATGCGATAATTGCTGCGAGGATAATAATATTCTTTTTCATATTGTTTATAATTATAAGTTTCTGAAAAAAAATATAGCAGATTTTACCCCGTTTGGCAAGAATATTTTGTCAAAAATTTGGAAAAATCAAAAAGAACATATTGATTTTATACGATTTGTCTGCTATAATAAAATTCTAAAAAAATATTATTATTAACTAAAAAACATAAGGATTATGAAGACATTAGTTTTCGCAGTTGTTGTTTTTTTCATGACTGCAGTTTCAGCAAGTGCCCAGTGTGTAAATTGTAATTGTGCAAATCAGGTGAAGAATGATTCCGTTGCAACTGTTGTTGATACGACAGTATCTGTTGCTCCGGTTGTTGAAGCGCCTGAAGCGGCATCTACCGGGCGGACAGTGTTCGTTGAACCGGCAACGGAAAAATACGAAAGTGTTGTTCTGATTGTTAAAAACGCAGGGTTCAATGACGAAACCTGTACCTTCGTTTTTGGAGGCAAGTATTATGTGGGGAAGACTTTAGCTTATGAGTTGGCTAAATGCTACAAAGTAGGGTATAAAGTAGTTTCCACGGTCGCTGATCCTACTTTAGGCGCAGTTCATTATATTTTGGAAAGGCGCATAAAGTAAAAAACTAAAAAGAAGAGCTGTATCCCGCAACGGATTACAGCTCTTTTTTTCATTTGAGGCTCATTAACTTCCTCAGTGTTTCTTCCTTAAAGCACGGCAGGTACATATTATCTATAACCGACGGTTCTTTTTCATAAAATTCAACAAGGCTGATTTGAGACAGCTGCTTTAAGGGCAAATGCGCAAACTGATAAGGCGTTATGCGTTTTAACAAAACGGCACTGCACAGCCAACGTAGTTTGATATTCTGTTCCGAAAGGAGCGTATCCGCAGGGTAAGCCGCCATAGCTATGGCACAGTCGGTCAATGTTTGTTCACCATTCAGGGCATTCAGGTAGCTGCTTTGCCAAAAGGAATCGCGGCCGATATGTTCTATATATAAAGCGGTGCCCAGAAGTTCCGACTCGCTTAAGTATCTTTGGACACAGAAGAGAGCCATTTGGAGCGAATCGGTAAGATATTCTTCATTTACAGCCGATGTTTTGGGAGATGGAGCACAGCTATGCAGATTTTTTACGCAGGCCAGCAGATTTTGTTTCTGTTCCTGCAACAGACTCTGATTATATTCAAAATAGTCTATTACTCTGGCGTTTTCCGGCAAAGCTTCAGTAGCTTGTTGAGAATTGTTAGTTAGAAAAAATAATCCGGCACAAATGACTACTCCCGTTGCTACGGCAATTGCAATAACAAGAATTTTAGCGCATTCTTTAATGAATTGTTTTAACTTATTCATAAGGCATAAAAATATTGAGTTAATAATAAAATTGTCATTGGTATGATAAGTGGATTTTTATAATTTGCAAGAATTATTTAAAAAAATGAAGCAGAAGATGAAGAATCTTCTGCTTCGGGCTGTCGAAAGAGGAAAAATTACATCGGGCTGACCAGCATCATCATTTGTTTGCCTTCAAGTTTGGGCGCCGAATCGAGTTTGCATAAGCCTTCCAAATCTTCCAGCAGGCGGTCAAGGACCGCTTTCCCCATATCGTTGGCGCTGAGTTCGCGGCCTTTATAACGCATGGTGAATTTTACCTTGTTGCCTTCTTTTAAGAATTTTTTGGCTTGTTTGACTTTTACTTCATAATCGTGTGTATCAATCATCGGGCGGAGTTTTAGTTCCTTGATTTCAACGACTTTTTGATTCTTTTTGGCTTCGTTTTTGCGTTTTTGGACTTCATATTTATATTTGCCATAGTCTAAAACCTTGCAGACCGGCGGGGTTGCCTGCGGAGAGATTTCAATCAAATCCAGTCCGGCTTCCGCCGCAATGCTTAAAGCTTCCTTTATGGAAATGATTCCGCGGTTTTCGCCGTCAGCGTCAATCAGGCGAACTTCTTTTACTTTTATGTCTTCATTAATGCGTGGTCCGTCGCTTTCACGTACTGGCGCATTGGAACTCTCTTTTATTATTGTAGCCTCCTAAATTTATTATTTAACACATATATATTACAGAACTAATATCTCTTGGCAAGAAGAATCATTTGAAACCGGTATGGAATCTTCAGACTGAAAAAGAATCTTTAACAGTGCCAAAATCAGTGTTATTGTACCAATATAACAGAACAAGGGTTAATTTTTGGTTTGCAAACAGGGTGAAAATGAATTTTTTTTGCATTTAAAATTATGCATATTCAATGTGTTAGCTAACAGATGTGAAAAAAGTTTATTTTTTTTGAAAAAAGTTATTGACTTTCCCCGTGCATCGTTCTATAAACCACTTCGTCGACGGGCAGTGAGCCACAGAGATTGAGGCTGAGAGCGGTCGACAGGTTATAACTACAGGGATTGAATATGAAGAAGAGGGGATACGCAGACGGTGTACT
>ERZ780157.1264-NODE-1264-length-28200-cov-8.590052_pt1 | contig 28200 bp, 22 predicted proteins | sample MGYA00511169_ERZ780157 | MGnify/ENA primary metagenome ERZ780157 (study PRJEB29588, sample SAMEA1965149) | human gut metagenome | biome: human gut; feature: human-associated habitat; material: faeces | place: Denmark | collected 2008/2010 ... | reverse complement strand
ATTATATGAAAATAAAAGGGGATAAAGACTATTCTGAGATAATGAATTTGCCTAAAAAGACTATTCCTACTGATGGAAATTTACCACAAAGACAAGAGTATTTCTTAGAGAAAATACAAGATGAAGCAAAGTATAGACAGGCAATTGAAAAAAATAAATTATCAAGTAAAAGATATAGAATAACTAATATTCCAATAAGAGTTGATAACGTTCTTGATACAACAGTTGTATTAAATAAAATATTAAAAGATATTTATATTAGATTTCAAGTAATGAGTGGTAATATAGTTGATGATAAAATAGTCTTTTCTGATAACGGACTTGAAGATAATATACAAAGTTCAGAAGAAAAGGATATGAATAAAAAGAAATCTGAGATACAAAGTGGACAAGAAGCAAAGAAAAGAATGGCTAATAAAATAAATAGACAATTAATAGAAATAAACAATCTGGGTACAGTTATTAACTATGGAAGACATTATAAATTAATGTCTGATATGGAATATGAAAATAAAATAATATATAATTTTTTAGAATTATATAAACAGGGAAAATTACATAGAAAGATGATACCAGTTCATTGGTGTGTAAAATGTAAAAGTGCACTAGAACAAAATGAGATGGTAAATGATAATTTAAAGGTAAGCAATTATTATATATTATATAAAGTATTAAGAGAAAAAGATGATATATTCGAAAAGTATGGTAATCCAGAAGAACTTTATTTCATAGCAACAACTATACTTCCTTGGACAATGACTGTAAGTGAAAACATAGCCCTTGCTAAAGAAGAGAAATATAGTTTAATACAAGTATATGAAAACGGAGCAAAAAAATATTTTATTGTTGCAAGTGACAAGGTTGAAGAATTTATGCAATATAACTTTTACATAAAATATGTTGTATTGGATGAATTTGAAGCCTCAAAACTTACAAAAGTAGTTTGTTCTAACCCACTAAATTACACAAAAAAAGTAAAAGTTATTGTGGCTCCTAAAAAACTAGTTTATGTTGATGAGAAAAATACTAGTGGAATTAGAATTGTATCATCAGGTGCAACTTATTTAGATTATTTAATTTTTAAAGATTATGCTGTAGGACATTTAAGAAGTGGATTAGATGAAAACGGAAAAACAACTCCTATTGCTTTAGTATATAATAATACATTTTATAAAGAAGTAGGAGAGAAAATAGTTAAGTTTTTAAAAGATAATTCTTTTATATATTATTCTAATGAAGTAAAAACATCAATACAAAAATGTAAAAAATGTGATGAAGAACTAATATATAGAATAATACCAGAATGGTATCTTGTAAAAGAAAATAAAATATCTCAAGAAGAAATTGATAAATTAATTTCAAAAGTGAGTGCAAATGAAAAATATAAAAAAGAGGAGTTAATAGCACAAATAAATAAAATAAATCAGCAAGAAAAAGTAGTTGTATCAAATAACAAATGTATTGGACTTCCAGTACCAGTATTTTACTGTGCTGAATGTAATGAACTTATTGTAAATGAGACAACAAACAAGCTTATAAGTAAATTATTCCAAGAAAAAGGAATAGATGCTTGGTATAAAGAGACACCAGAACAAATACTTCAAGGTCAAGTTGCTTGTCCAAAATGTAGATGTACTTTTTTATTTAAAGATACAGGTAACCTAAATGAATTCTTTAAATATATGTCTATGGATATGGTTGATGATGATAATAGTTATAAAGATGTAAGTATTGAAAGTAGAACTAATTTCTACCGAAAATTAAAGTGGCTTAGTTTTTCTGATTCTTTTGAAAAACGAATTGATGATATATATAAAATAATGGTACATTCTGATGTAGAAGAAAATATGAAACCAGCTCCTATAAATATATTAGATATAAATCCAGATGAGATACCAAAAAAATCTAAAAATAAAAATCAAAAAGATGTAAGTATCGGAGAAGATAAAGAAATTAAATCTGAAGTGGCAGTTAAAAAAATTGCTACTAAATATGGAACAGATATATTAAGATTATGGGCTATTTCTAAAGCAAATGAAAATAGTATAAAACTAAATGAACATTATATAATAAATACTGACAAAGCTTACAAGAATATAAGAAAAACATTTAAATTTTTATTATCTAATCTTACCGATTTTAACCCTTTAAAAAACTATGTTAATGTATTAGATAGACAGGATTTAGATATATATATGTACGGTATTGCAATGAAATATAATGTACAGATATATGATGCATATAATAATTTAGAGTTAAAAAAGGTTTATGATTTACTTACAAAAATATGTAAAAATGAACTTTGTGCAAAATATTTCGAGGCAATAAAATATAGATTATATGTACTAAAACAAGATAGTAAAAAACGTAGAAGTACCCAATCTACTATGTATGATATATTAATGTATTTAGTTATATTTTTTGCTCCAATATTACCATTTACTTTAGAAGAGATATGGCAATATATATGGCATAAAGATGCAAATGAAGAACAAAATATACTTGTTTTTAGACAACCACTAGTAAGAGAAGAAATTGATACAACAAAAGAAACAGAAAAATGGGATAGGATATTTCGTATAATAAATATGGCTAGAAAACAAATAAATAAAGCTAAAAATGATAAGATAATAAAGAATAGTTTGGAAGCTATGCTTACTATAAATCTAAAGAAAGAAAATAAAGAATTTATAGAAGAAAACTTTGATGATATATATTTATCACTTAATATATCCGAAATGAAAGTAGTAGAGTCTGAAGAAGAAAGTGTAGAAGTTACAAAACATGAGGGAGTACAATGTGCAATGTGTCATCAGTATTCTATATATATAGGTAGAGATTTAAAATATAGATATATTTGTCCAAGATGTGCTGAGGTTATGGAAGGACATTACGATAATTAATGTAAAAATACATACTATTATATATAGTGTGTATTTTTTTCTTAAATTATTGTTTGACTAAAAATATAAAAGATGCTATACTAAAGTTATAAAAATTAAACAAAGAGGAGGTAAAAATGCTTATTGAAACTTTAGTATCAACAATGAATTTAAAAAATAAAGAAGAACATGAAAAGCTAATAAAAAATATGAATATAAAAGGAAAATCTATAACTATAAATCAAATAACTAAAAATGATATTGAAATTTTCTCAAGCATAGAAGGTAAAAATAGAGTGATTTCATTTAAAGAAAAAGGTTTAAGTAAAAGTAGAAATAAAGCTATTAAAAATTCTATTGCAGATATTTGTGTTATAGCAGATGATGATATGTTATATTATGATAACTATGAAAACATAATATTATCTGCATATGATAAGTATAAAGAGGCCGATATAATAGCTTTTTGTGTTGATACTTCTAACAAGGAAAGACCTTTACATAGATTAAACGAAGGTAAACTTGGTTTTAAAGATACACTTAAATTAGTTTCTGTACAAGTTACTTTTAGAAGAGAGAGTTTTCTAAAAAATAATTTAAAATTTAATGAATTATTTGGAGCTGGTGCTAAATATAATTGTGGCGAAGAAAATATATTACTTGCAGATGCTTGTAGATTAGGAATGAATATATATTTTGTTAATGAAACAATAGGTAACGTTTCTAATGAGACAAGTACATGGTGGGACGGAATATTTGATGAAAAATATTTTAATACAAAAGGTGCATGTTATTATATGATAGATAAAGATAATTTTGAGGAACTTACTAAAGATTTTGCAAGTAGAAAATATGATTTGTATAAAAATAATTATTCTGAAGAACAAGTAGTTGATTTTATGAGAAATGGAAAAAAAGAAGTAGAACATTAATATATAAAAGAAGGTGGATATAGTGAGAGCACCACTACAGGTTTTAGTAATTTTGTACAAAAAAGAAAAAGATGAGATATTATATGGTATAGGATTAAGAAGTACTAGAAATATATGGCAATTTGTGGCCGGGGGTGCAGAAGATAAAGAGACACCTATAGAAGCAGCGATTAGAGAGTTAAGTGAGGAAACAGGTATAAATATAAAAGAAGAAGATTTAATAGTTTTAGACTCTAAAACTACTATTCCAGTAGTAAATGTAACTGGAACTTATACTTGGGGAAAAGATGTCTTTGTTATTCCTGAATATGCTTTTGCAGTAGATGCTACAAGTTTTCAGATAAAGCTTTCAAATGAACATACAGAATTTAAATGGCTAGAATATAATAAAGCAATGGATATTCTTACTTATGATAGTAATAAAAGTGCTTTGTGGGAATTAAATGAGAAATTAAAAAATATATAAGGAAGGAATATGTATGAAGTGGAATCAAATGTTGCCCGAATTAGACGTTTTTAATTTAAGTGATAGTCTAAACTTTTATACAAAATTAATTGGATTTCATATTGTGTATGATAGAAAAGAGGATAAATTTGCTTTTTTGCAACTAGAAAATGTACAACTTATGATACAACAAATAGATAAGGAAAATAATAAATGGCAAACTGGAAAGTTAAGCTATCCTCTTGGAGTTGGAATTAATTTTCAAATAGAAGTATCTAATGTAAATGATATATATAATAGATTAAAAAAAGCAGATTATAAAATATTTGAAGATATGGAAGAACATTGGTATAGAAAGGATAATATCTTAATTGGTTGTAGAGAATTTTTAGTACAAGATCCAAATGGATATCTACTAAGATTTAGTCAAGATTTAGGAAATAAAAAATTAATGTAGTCTAAAAGATAATATATAATTCATAAAAATAAAGTCGAATAATATAATGTATTAAACATTTATTGTTTGATTTTTTTTGAGGTGAGTTATGAATAAAAGTATTAAAAGATTATTAGCATTTATCTTAGTTACTATAATTACATCATCACAAGTATTTGGAGCAAGTTATATATATAAAGTAGATAAAGAAAGTAGTAGTGTTGAAAAAATTGCTCCTATAGAAAGTAGTATTAGTACATCACTTACTTTATCTCCACCGGAATTTAATTTTCAATCTGTATCACAAATACTTATAGAGCCAACTACTGGTACGGTATTATATGCTAATAATGAAAATGAAAGATTATTACCGGCTTCGGTTACAAAGATAATGAGTTTGCTTTTAATAATGGAACAAATAGATAGTGGAAAGTTGGCATATACAGATAAGATAAAATGTAGTGAAAATGCTTCAAAAATGGGAGGATCACAAATTTGGTTTAAAGAGGGAGAAGAACTAACAGTTGAAGATTGTTTAAAAGCAATATGTGTTGTTTCTGCAAATGATGTAACTGTAGCAATGGCCGAACATATAGCAGGTAGCCAAGAAAATTTTGTTAAAATGATGAATGAAAAGGCAAAAGAACTTGGAATGGAAAATACATGTTTTAAAAATGCACATGGAATAGATGAAGAAGGTCATTACACCACTGCAAAAGATATTTCAATAATGTCAAGAGAATTAATAATAAAACATCCAGATATATTAAAATTTACCTCAATATGGATGGATACATTAAGAGATGGAACATTTGGACTTACAAATACAAATAAACTAATTAGATTTTATGAAGGTGCAAATGGATTAAAAACTGGTTCAACTTCTCAGGCATTATTTAACCTTGCTTCGACAGCTACTAGAGATGGAACAACTTTTTTAGCAGTAGTTATGAAAGCTCCAAGTTCAGCCATAAGAGCTGAAGAATCTACTCAATTATTAAACTATGCTTTTTCTAATTTTGAAATTCAAAACGTATATGAAAAAAATGCTGTAATAGAAGATAAAATCATAGATAAATGTATAACTGATACTGCTCAAATAGCTATACAAGAAAATGTAACAGTTTTAAAAAATAAAGGGAGTAAAGTAGAAACTGAAGAGATAGTAAGTTATAACGATAACATTAAGGCACCAATCGAAGCAAATACTGTAGTTGGTACAATTCAAATTATTGATAAGACAACAAAAGAAGTACTGGGCGAAAAAAACATAATTGTATTAAATGATATAAAGAAATCAGGATTTTTAGACTATATGAAGAAATTATTTAAAGTGTTATTATTTAATATTGATGATAACGAATTAATTGTATAAAAAAGTATTTAAATATCGAAATATACTTGTAATGTTTCACGAATGTTACAAGTATATTTCACATTTTTAACAATTCATTTTACCAATAAAATTGATAAAAAAAATTATTGATTTTTATAAAAAAAAGATATATACTTTTTTATAATTAAGATTAATTTTGGAGGTATGATACAAATGATAGGAATGAGTCAAATTAAAAAGAAAATGATGCAAGGAATCTTTATTGGCGTTGGTATTGGAGTAGTAGGAATTGGACTTACTATTTGGTGGGCTATTAGTACAATTAAGTCTTATGAGAATGGTACTAATAAGAATTATTTAGCTAACTATACAAAACCAGTTACTATGCTTACTAAAGACGTAGTACAAGGTGAAGTTATCACTGAAGATATGGTTACAGATTCAACAAGAGTACACATAAACACAGTACCTTCTGGTGCATTTACTTCTGCAGGAGAAGTAATAGGAAAAGTTGCAAAATATAGTATTGCAGCAAGTGTTCCTCTTACAGAAAGTATGCTTACAGATGAAATTATAGCTGCAGATATAAGAAGCCAAGAAGTAAATACTGTATTAATGCCAAGTGACTTACAAGAAAATGATAGTGTTGATATAAGAATAATGTTCCCTAATGGAACTGACTATATTGTTTTAGCTCAAAAACAAGTAAAAAGAATTGAAGGCGAAACAATGTGGTTAGAACTTGGAGAAGATGAAAGATTATTACTTAACGCAGCAATGGTAGACTCTTTCTTAGAACAAGGAACAAAATTATATGCAACAAAATATGTTGACCAAGACGCCCAAATAAAAGTTAGCGATGACGCTGCAGTAAAAGCTGAAGGTTATGTTAGTGAGCAAATCAAAAAACAACTTACAGAAATCCAAACAGCTGATGAGACAAAATTAACTTCAATATTATTTGGCCTTATAAAAGATTATAAAAACTTTGCAACTACTGTATCAAGAACAACAGAAAACTATCAACCTAATACACAAGTAATGAATTTAATCAAAAATAACACAGACATCGTAGATCAAGCAAAAGATAAATTATCTGAAGAAGCTAGAGCAAATATAGAAAATGCTTTAAGTGAATACGAAAGTAAAAATAGTGAAAAATACGGTGGCGTAGTTTCTGGTTCACAAAATGCAATAAGTTCACAAAAAAATCAAAGAGATCAATTAGTTAATGGAACATTAGAATAGTTAAATAAACTTAGGAGGAAAAAAGATGCCAGTTATTGGATTAATAGGATATGTAGATAAGTACGATTTTGCTATTAATTTAGCTAAAACAATTAATATAATGAATAAATCTGTACTAGTTGTTGATGCTACTTTAGATAGAAAATTAAAATATATCGTACCAGCTTTAAATAATATTGGAAAAGCATATGTTACTCAATATAATAATATAGATTTTGCTGTAGGTTTTGACAGCATGCATGATGTTGAAAACTATATGTGTGATCAAGGAATAAATATAGGATTATATGACTATATCATAATTGATATGGATAGTCCTAGATCATATGAGTTCTTTAGAACTAGAGGAATTGATAAAATGTACTTCTTTATTACAACAAGTGTTTTATCAGTTGCAAAAGATAGGGAGATTATAAAAGCTATAAGAGTATATAATCAAGATGAAATAAAAATGACGAAAGTTTTGCATAAATCTTTTATATCTAGAGCGGCAGAAGATTATTTTGAAAGTCAAATATCTGATTATAACGTAAATTGGCAAGAACCAACATATGAAATACCAGATGATGAAATTGATAGACAAGTAAATACAGATTCACAATTTAGTGGAATAATAAATATAAAAAAACATAGTAAAATATATATTAGCACAATAGCTGATATGACAGCTGAAATTGTTGATGATGTAACATCTAAAGAAGTTATTAAGGAAATTAAAAGGAGGAAGGACTAATGGCAAGAATAGTATTTTGGGGACCTGATATGGCTATGACTGGTAATACACATGCTGCTATAGCTGTTAGTACTTTAATGGGAATTGTACATAAAACTAGTTGTTTGCTTATGCAAGGTAACTACAATTCAAAAAAGGTTGAATCGGCTTATACTCCATATGATCAATTAAAACAAAGTGGAGTTTTAGAAAATTCGAATTTAGGTGTTAGTGCACTTATAAGACTTGTTACTAGTAATAAACTTACAGCAGATGCAATACAAAACTATGCAAAACCTGTACTAAAAGGAAGATTAGATGTATTATACGGAATGACTGCTAAAGATAAAGAAGGTTATAGTGATTTAGTTAACAATTTACCATATATAACTAGAAAAGCAGCTGAAATATATGATGTTGTTTTTGTAGACTTACCAAAAGGTTGCAATGAACAATATATAAAAGATACATTAGCAGATGCTGAAGTTGTAGTTTGTATTACTAACCAAGATGAAGTTAAATTTGAAGAGTTTTTTGATAAAGTTAATAACATGGAAGAACTAAAGGATAAAAATAAAATTTTAGTTGTTTCTGATTATGAACCAAAATCAAGATTTAATCTTTCTAATATACGTATAAAATATAAAATAAAAGATCAGTTATATGCTGTACCACATAACTATCTTTTTGCAGATGCATGTAATATGGGAAATGTTGTTGATTATTTTTATAGAAATATTAATGCTGAACCTAAAGATTATAATGGACAATTTATACTTCAAGTAAATGAAATAGTAGAAAAAATATTTGAGATGGCAAAATTAAGAGATAATTAAATGGAATAGAGAGGTGATATAATGACAGTTGCATTTATATTTAACTTGTTACTTATAATTTTATTAATAGGTTTCGTTATTGCTTTTTTTGTATATAAAGTTAAAAAGACTGATAAAAAAGAAAATAACCTAACAGACCTATCAAGAGAAAAAGAAAAATATAGTATTGAGAAAATGAAAGAGTACATAAAGAAGCAATTCGATGAAATTACAAGAATGAACTTATATGACCTTGCATTATCTGAGGAAGAGTTTGAAAGAAGAAAAAATGTAAAATATGAATTAAAGAAGGCTTTAAGAGGTGCAGGTTATGCAGATAAGAGTGATAAAAAATATGTAAAAACTCTTATGTTTGACTTACTAAGAAACAACTATAAGGTAAATGCATATAACATAAACAATGCTATTCCATTTGATGATGTTGAATCTCTTACTCCTCAAGATAAGTTTGAAATACTAATGCATATATATAAAAAAGCATATAAAGCAGAAGCTTTAACGCAACTCATAACAAAATATAATTTGGATTTTCCAAAATATGAGTTTGATCCAGAAGTTTCTTCTTATGTTATAACTGAAGCAGAAATAAGTAATATTTTTGCTACAGAAGTATCAGAAGATACATTAAGTTTTGATGATAAACTTGAAATTGTTGTTCAAAGAATATATCAAGAATATAAAGGATATAGTGTAGTAGATGACATCAGAGATATGAATATTGATGGTGTATCTGGTGGTGTATCTGGTATACCTCCTTCTTTCTTGGATCAATTATCTGATATGGACGACTACATAGAACAAATGAAGGGTAGAAAAATGCCAATGTCATACGATAGTGTATGGATATTCTATAAAGGTAAAGCTACATATTTATCTTTCCTTTCATTTGGAAGCGAAGCTGAACTTAAAAGAGTTTGTCAAAATATATATAAATATAATAACCCAGGACAATTATCAGAATCTGTTGGTTATAAGATAAATGAAATGAAAGATGGTTCTCGTGTTGTTGTATTAAGACCAAACTTTTCAGAATCTTGGGCATTCTTCGTAAGAAAATTTGCTCCACCAACACTTATTTCACCAGAACAATTACTTATTCATAAGAATAAAGAGAATGTTATTGAATTACTTAAATACCTAATTAGGGGTGCTAGAGTAACTGCGATAACTGGTGAACAAGGTTGTGGTAAAACAACACTTTTGATGGCTGTTATGAAATTTTTGTATCCAACAATTACAATTCGTGTACAGGAAACAGCGTTTGAGTTACACTTAAGAAAAATTTATCCATATCATAACATACTATCTTTAAGAGAAACAGATACAATAAGTGGACAAGAAGGTCTAGATGTTCAAAAGAAAACAGATGGTGGTGTTAACATCCTTGGTGAGGTTGCTACTGATCCCGTTGCTGCTTGGATGATTCAAATGGCCCAAGTTGCATCAAAATTTACATTGTTTACTCACCATGCTAAAACATTCCCTAACTTAATTACAGCTCTTAGAAACTCGCTTTTAAAAATAGGAATGTTTAATTCTGAAAATGTTGCAGAAGTACAAGTTGTACAAGTTATAAACTTTGATATACACTTAAAAAGAGGTGTAGATGGTACAAGATATATTGAAAGAATTACAGAATGTATCCCACTAGAAAAGAAATTTAACTACAATAATGATTATAGAAAAGCAAAAGATTTAAATGGTAAATTAGACGCATTTATGGATAATGCAGTTGAATATTTTGGTCATATGACACAAAATGGAAATTACACATATAGAAATATTGTTGAATTTAATGACGGAGAATATGTCTTCACAAATCCAATATCTGAAGAAAACATTAAAGCTATGAGAGAAAATATGTCAGCAGAAGACGTAAGAGCATTTGATGATTTCATAGATACTGCTTGGAGGTGATAATATGGTTACAAATATAGCGATTGCCCTTATTGCACTTTCAGCAGTTGGATTACTTGGAGTTATAATATATTATAAACTTATACGTCATAAATACAGAAAGAATTCAGCGTTATATAATAAAGATAAGCTTGTGGTAAAAGAAAAGAGAAATTATAAAGATATGTTTGATAAATTTTATCAAATTGTATACTTAACTTTTACCAAAATGCCAGTAATAAAATATTATACAAAGAAAACTAGACTAAAATTAGAAATGACTAATGACTATACAGAATACGAGTTAAGAAGAAGAGCTGGAAGAACAATGATTAGAGCTGTTGTTTTTATGTTTGTATCATTGTTTGTATTCCTTAATTTAGTTGATGATCTATATATGTCATTAATAGTTATAATAGGCGTTTTAATCGTAACAGAAAAAGTTATTGATATAGGTATTACATCTGTATCAGAAAAAATGTTAAAACAAATGCCAGAAGCTTTTACTAGTATCAGACACGCTTTCCATGAACATGGAATGGTAGAAGAAGCTTTTAACACAGCAATTGATGATTTGGGGGATAAAGAAATTGTACCACAGCTTAGAAGAATAAAAGAAGCTATGGTTTCTGAAAATCCTGAAATTGAACTTGAAAGATATTATGATACAGCTCCAAATAGATTCTTAAAATTATTTGCTGGTGTATCATATCTTACACTAGATCTTGGTGATAGAAAAGTAGATGGAACTTCAGTATATCTTAAAAACTTAAATAATATATTAAGTGATATATATCTAGAAATATTAAAAAGAGATAAAATTAACTACATGTTTAGAAGTTTAACAATTATAGCGGTAGTACCTTTAGTTGCTATTAAACCGTTACAAGCATGGGCAGAATCAAACTTCCCAGCACTTATGAATTTCTATGATAGTAGTATTGGCTTCTTTGTACAATCTTTAATTATAGTATCAATATTTATATCATATTTGATGCTTAGAATAATTAAAGAAGATGTAGAGGAAATAAAATTTGATAGGGTTGCTAGTATTAAATGGCAAGAAAAATTATATAATATAAGATTTGTTAAGCTAATAGTAGATGCTTTCAAAACAAGAGAAAATACAAGAAAATATAGAAAAGAAACAGCCCTTATTAAAAATACGAATGCATATTTAACAATTGAGTGGTTATATGTAAATAAACTTACAGCAGCAGTTGTTGCATTTATTGCATCACTTATATTGCTTCTTAATATGCAACGTATAGATGTATCAGCTATATATAATAGAATTAGTGAAGAATTTTTATCATTTGGTAAGCTTAGTGCTGAACAACAAGCAGCAGCTGAGGCTATTAATAGAACTGATAGAGAATATATTGAAAAATATAAAAATCAAAATGTAACAAAAGAAGAGTTAGCCGCACAGATGGTTGATCCTGTAACTGGTGAGGTTGATAACGCTTCTGTAGATAGAATTTATTCAAAAATAGAAAGTATAAAACAATCATATCTTAAATTTTGGCAAGTATTCACTGCATTGTTTATTGCTTGGATTGCATATATGATGCCTACATTTATCTTATATGTTAAAAATAAGATAAGAGAAATGGAAAAAGAAAACGAGATAATGCAATTCCAATCTATAATCTTAATGCTTATGTATATTGATAGAATAGATGTACAAACAATACTTGAATGGCTTTCTAGATTCTCTTATGCTTTTAAAGAACCAATTGAAACATGTTTAAATAACTATGAATCTGGTGCAGAAAAAGCATTAGATGATTTGTATGAGGCTGTTCCATATAAAGATTTCCAAAGAATAGTTGAACAATTAAAATCAGCCGTTGAAAGGATACCTGTTAGAGCAGCATTTGATGAACTTGAAACAGAAAGAGCTTTCTTCTATGAAAGAAGAAAAGAAGGAAATCAAAGACTTATTCAAAAGAAAGTTACAATGGGTAAAGCTTTAGGATTTACTCCTATGGTACTACTAATTGGTGGTTACTTGGTAGCTCCACTTATGATTGTAAGTATAATGCAAATGATGAGTTACTTTAGTAATATGTCATTTTAAAAATAACTATTAATTGTATGTAAAGGAGGGAAAGTAATATATGGATAACGCACAAAAAGCTATAATGATAGGTGTTGGATTATTTATAACAATCATAATCATAGCAGCAGTAATGTTAATAACAGGAATGGGACAAGATATGCTTGTAGAAGGTCAACAACAAGTATCAAATATTAGTCAAAGCTTACAAGCACAACTTACAGCTGACTTTGATGAATCAACTGTAACAGGTGCTCAAGTTATAACAGCAATAAAAAGATATTATAAAGATGAAACAATGGCTTTAATAGTTAATAATGGCAAAGGCATTTCAAGCTATGGAAAAGTAAATCCAACTAATTATACAGCAGGTAATAATTATACTGGGTATACAGATGTTGAAGCAACAACTGAAAATAATCCAGTAGGTGTTGGAAAATTATCTGATGCTGCTGATTCAAGTACATATGTGCCATCAACTGCACAATTTAATGCTCATTTAATAAAAATAAAAAATTCTGATAATGTTATCGGATTATATTTCGAAAGAAAATAAGGGGGAAGATAAATGGATAACGCACAAAAGGCTATAATGATAGGCGTTGGATTATTTATAACAATCATAATCATAGCAGCAGTAATGTTAATAACAGGAATGGGACAAGATATGCTTGTAGAAGGTCAACAACAAGTATCAAATATTAGTCAAAGCTTACAAGCACAACTTACAGCTGACTTTGATGAATCAACTGTAACAGGTGCTCAAGTTGAAACTGCAATAAGAAGATATTATAAAGATGAAACAATGGTATTAATTGTAAAAAATGGTTCTACAGTTACTAACTATGGTAAAGTTACAGCAACTGTTGAATCTGATTTTACTACAACAAGTGTAACATCATCTAGTTATACACCAACAGGAGTAGGAGCTTTAAGTGATACAACTAATGCTGGAACTTATGTACCATCAACTGCTAAATATAAAGCACATCTTATAAAAATCGCAGGTTCCGACAATGTAGTTGGTTTATACTTTGAAAAATAAAAGTAAGACTTTAAAAAGGTATATAATTATACTAAATAGTTATATACCTTTTAAAGTATATATATGTTTTAAAAATTATTTATGTATTAAGTGATTTTTAAAGCATATATGAAAAGGGGTGATCTTAATGGATGAAAGTGCACCAATGAGGGCAATTATGATAGGTGCTAGTGTTTTTGTAACAATTGCGACTATTACAGGAGTTTTGGCGTATTATAGTTCTGCTAAAGATTTAGTAAATGTAATTGGAACAGGTACAGATATAGGAGCAGAATATGCTAATTATGTTGAAAACATATTATTAAAAACTGAAGATAATGTAGAAATAAGAGGAACAGATGTCATTAATCTTCTAAACTATTTTTATATGGATGAAAAAGCGAAAATTGATGTTACTTACATACGTCAAGATCATTCATTTGAAGAGTATACTAATGTTGATACTAGTGATAAACAAACAGTTATAAAAAGTTATAATACAAATCTGGATGAAAAATTGTATAATCAAGCAATTAATTTAATAGTGCCTACACAGAAATTTACAATGAAAAAGTCTACTAATAATGATGTTTTAGTTGTAGAAATAAGTTATAAAATATAAATTAGGAGAAATATATGGAAGATAGTTTACAAAGAGTATTTTCAATAATAATAGCTGTAATAATATTCTTTTTGTTGCCTTTATATATTGCCTTTGAAAAGAAAGATGATATATCATATTCACTTGCTTTGAAAATAACTACAAATTTTGCAAATGATGTTAAAAATAAAGGTTACTTAACTTTAGATATGTATAACAAGTTTATAAATGATTTAGCAGTAAGTGATAATGCTTATGATATAACTCTTGAGCATGTAGCAAAAAAATATAATCCTGTAATATATTCTTATACAGATGATACATATAAAGAAATAGCAGCAACTTTTGATTATAATTTGTATAAAAATCAATATCAAAATGATAAAGTTATAAAAGACTCATATGGAAATACTTATGGCAATTTAGTTTTAGCGTATGAACTTTCTGAAGAAAGATATACTGGTGATCAAATAATAAGAATGTTAGAAGAGGCTAGAGAAAAAGAAGAAAGTTTAAATGGAGTAGATATTACAGATGTAAATGAATATTCTCGTATGGATATTTCGGATATATCTTTAATTTCTGGGTTATATAAGATTGATGATGTTAGTTCACCAACTGGAAAGTCAATCGTTTATCCAATGAATAAAGGTGATCAGTTTACAGTTATAATAAGAAATACAAATACTACAATTGCTTCAGTATTATTTAGTACTTTAACTTTTGGAGCAGACACTGGAAATAATATGAAAGTATATATAAATTATGGTGGTACTATACAAAATGAATCATATCGTTATTCTTCAATAGATATGTAAAATTAACTTGGAGGTGAATATTTTGGATGATGCATCAAACAAAGCACTAACGATTGCAGTTGGTGTACTTATAACTATAATAGTAACAAGTGGTGTATTATTTTCAATAGCACAAATGCAGCAAATATATTCTCAAGTATATGAAACTGATGTATCAATTCAAAATAGATTTGATGAATTTGATACATATAGAGAAGGCAGTATTATAAAAGATGGTTATACTTTTAACGGAAACGTTAAAACTGGAATAGAAATGGTAAATGCTATAAATAGATATATGAATGAAACTATAGTAAGATTTAGATTTAAAAATGTTGATTATTCTACACCAGAAGCAAAACAACAACTTATAGGTCTTGTAGATGAGTCAACGTTATATGTAACAACTGTGGATGAAAGTTCAGGATTTATAACAATTGTTTTTTCTGTATATTAGATAAGGAGGTAAAATATGGAAGATTCAGCACTTGAAGCACTCTATACTGGAGCATATATATTTGTATTTATAGTTGCTCTTACAATAACAATATATTTATTTAGCTCAATAACTAACTTTGCTGATCTTGCATATGAGTATAATAATGATGTGCAAAGTGGAGCAACAATTGTGGATACACCGGTTGAACAAGATTTATTACTTACTATAGATGAGGTTATATCATATTATTATAATTACGTTGTAAGAGATTTATATGGTAGTGATGCTATAAATTCAGGTATGACAAGTGACAACACAGCAAGTGTTACTAGATATAATGTGAGTATAGAAGGATTAATGGATTTGCCAACAGATACAACTATAAAAGATGTATATTCAATACTTGCTAAAGATGGTAAGGATACAAGATATGCATTAACTTATGAAAATGTAACTTACGATAATCAAAATAAAGTAAAAATTGTAGATATCACAATAAAGAGAGTAACTAACATAGAATATTTTTAATAGAGGAGGGAAATATACTTGAAAGATAATTTAAGCATAGTTATAGTAATGATAGTTTTTGTAATCTTGATGGTTATATTCCCTTTATATAATCATTTTGAAAGACAAGATGATATGTCATATAATTTAGCACTAAAAGTTACAACAAATTTTGTAGATGAAGTTATTAATTCAGGTTATATAACTCAAGCAATGTATGATAATTATATCGCAAATCTTGCTAATACAGGAAATTTATATGATATAGAGTTAGAGGTACATAAAAGAACTTACACGAAAGATCCATATGCAATAGCAAATGGTGTTAATATAGCAGATGCACCATTTATAGAGCAATATTATATAGATTATAACAAAGATATTTTTGAAGAAAATACTGGTGAAGTTATAACTACTTCAGATGTGGGTAGTGTTGATAAAAAGGTTTTAAAGAATGGTACATATTATTTAGATGTTGGTGATCAAATATATGTTAAGCTAAAAAATAGTAGTACAACTATGGCTGGAGCTATTTTTAATCTTATAGTTCCTACATCTTCTATTGAAAGAATAAAAATAAATTATGGTGGAATTGTTAAAAATAACGCTTGGGAAGAGACTGCTATTAGTGATTTGATACAAGAAAATATATATATTGAAATAGATTTAAATAAAAACTTAACAGTACAAGAAGAAGATGGTTATCCAACATACGTAATGAATAATAATGAAAAAGTAAGATATGATGTTAAAATTCAAAACTATACAGATGATATAAATGATATTCCAACTATGCTAAAAGATAATATAAAATTAGTAGGATTTGGAAATGAAAATAAATTTTCACCTATTAGTGTTGAAAAGAAAATAGGTGCTGCAGATACGTGGACTGTTACTTTTGAATTGAAATCAGATAATTTAGATTCGTTATATACTAGTGGGGATGTAGTACTTTGTAGTGCAAATTTACCAAATAATGTATTCCATGGTAAAATATCTTCTAATCCTAGCATATCAAGTAAGGATTATATAAAAGTAAAGAAAAATAGTACTTCGGGTTCTGGTGGAACAGGAGAAGAATTAAAACAACCGGAAATTACAGGTCCATATATATTAGGAGAAATTAGTAGTAAAGTTTTAGTTGGAAGTACTGTTACATATAAAGTTAATTATTATGATAAAACTACTATAAATATAAATGCTAGTAATATGTCTGAATATATAAAAGAAGAAGGTTTTACTTATAAAAGAAGAACATTTACTGAAGATAAAAATAAAAAAGAAATAAAAATTGTATATACAGGTGTAAAAGGAATTCCAAATGATTATGCTAAATTTACTTTACTTGCTGGTTGGGGAACAATTGGAGATTCTACTTTACAGTCTATAATGATTTCAAAACCTATATATCAAGAGTATAAAGATATGAAAGAAAACTTTATATATAATTTATTCTATGGAGGATACGAAAGAGTGCCGCTTACATCTGAAGTCTTAACATGGTACTCATTACCAGGATATACTGGAGAAGAATATGTTAGTGCATTTATGTTTAGTGATGAAATGAAAAATATGAATCTTACTGGTAAAGAGGCAATTAGAAGAGCATATAAAATTGCATTAATGCAAGAGCCAAGTCAAAGTGATATATCTTGGTGGTATACAAAATCAATCTATGGCACATGGGATGAAAACAATTATTCAGCAGAAGTAAATAGAAATATAATAAAAGCAATAGCTACTTCTGATACTGCCCAAAGTATTTATAGAAGATACTTGGGAGAATAGAAAAAGAAAGGAGATAGGCTATATGTATTAATATAGCCTATAATATCATATGAAAATTACAGATTTATCTTTAATATTTATTGGTGTAATTCTTCCTTTAATAATAGTTGTATATATAAATGTTTCATTTACAATAAAAGCTCAGGAGCAAGAAGTATATTATCAGCAGATAATTGATTCTGCAGTGCAAGATGCAACAAATGAAATGAAACAAGTAGAAAATGAAGATTCTAGTATAGATTATGGCTATTCAGGAACAGAAAATAAAAAAATAAGCGTTAATGCACAAATAGCTGTAGATACATTTTTTAATTCATTATACAATAATTTTGACATAAAGGGAAATGATGCAGCTGAAAAATATTTACAATTATTTGTTCCAGCTATAGCAATACTTGACTATGATGGTGTGCAAGTATCTTCAATTGAAAGATTTACATCAGGTGGTACTGAAACTATGCAACATGCATTAAAACCAAAAAGATTTTACTCATATACATACACAATAGTTAAAAATGTTGATGGAAGCTATTCTATGGTAGATGGATTATCAACTTCAAATAATGCTGTTTCATATCATGAAGTTGATTTTACAATGGACGATTATATAACTCATAGAGTATCAAATAAAGGACTTGGTTATAATAGTTTTGATGAAGCAACTACAAAATCATTTTACCTAAGTGATACAAATAATAATAGTGAGCTTATAGGAAGTGATATAACAGATCCTTTATTATTAGATGAAGTAGTAAATAAACTTAGTTCTATAAGAAGAGATATTATAGTAGATACAGTTGTAAAAGAATTATCATATGCAACTAATAATAATAATGCATATGCTAGAAGTGCTGGTATTACATATAGCTTTTCATTTCCAACTACTTCACAAGAGGATATGTATGCTTCAATTGAAAATGTTGGGCTTGTTGCCTTTGTTCAAGGTATTTCAGTGGGTAATAAATACTTAAATACTAAAGCTTTTGGAATAACTAGATTAACACTTGCAACTAGATATTATTTTACAGTGCCTAGTGCAGATTCTAAGTTTAATATAAATTTATATCATAAAGACAAGAATTGTCCTGAATATCAATTAGCTAATAAAGAGAAAATGACACCGGAATATACACTTACAAAACAACAAGCTGCTTCAATGACTGTTAAGTGTCAAGTAGAGGAAAATGGCTCTTTATTGATGAAAGAATTTAGAGGATTTTATCCTTGTAAAGTATGTAATCCATAATAATATAAAATTTCAATTGTATTATAAAAAAATATGATTGAAATTTTTTATTTTTTTGTGTAAAAAAAGTGATAAAAAAACAAAAAAATTATGACAATTTGCTTGATACTTTTTTCTTTTTTATATATAATATAATTGTATAATTTTATTTGAGGTGGAAATATGAAAAATGAGAATCAAAAGGTTGAAAAAGCTGAAGGAAAGAAAGTTTTTAAATCTAAAATTACTATATTATTAATTGCCATAATAGTAGTAATAATTGTAGTTTTAATATTAGTGTTTATTTTAGGTGGAAATAAATCTAATATTGATTATGATAATGATATGATTTCATATGGTTTTGATAAGCTGTATAACAACGAAAGTGCCAAGGCAGATGAGACGGTTTCTAAATCTGAGCTTATGAAAATGGTAATAGGTGTAACCTTAAATAGAGATGATATAGCAGAATTGCTTGATTTAACAACTATTATAGAAGGCTATGATGGATATAGTGATTATGAAGATAAATTGGAATATGATAACGAGTTATGGGTCGAATATGCTAAGTCTTTTGAAATGATAGCTGATAGTGAGATAACAAATGTAAATCAGAATGATAAAGCAACATTTATAGATGCAGTTACTTATCTATCAAAAGCTAAAACAAAATTGTTAAAGAAAGTTTTAGATACAGAAGTTGAAACAAATGTAAAAAATTTAGAAGCTTTTAAGGCAGACCAACAATTTGCAATTAAAGATATGATTAAAAATGAAGTTATAGAAAATAAAGATTATGACTGGAGAAAAAATTTAACAAAAGGTGATTTAAATAAACTAGTTATAAACTTTGCTTTAAATTACAATACTTTAACTTTAGATGATGAAAAAGTAAATATAAATAAAGCTAAAGAACCAAGTAATATTGCTGATTACCCATATACTTTAGCTAATATAGATAAAAGTGTATATGAAATACCAAATTATGTTGCTGATTCTACTGAATACAAGAATGCAAAATTAACATATGGTGAAGTTAAAACAGAATATAGCGTATTTAAATATGATGTTGAACAATACTTAAATACAATATTAAATGTTGATTATAACACAATAACAGAAGAAGGATTAAGAGAAGCTTTAACAGATGCTACTTTAAATCTAATTCCTACAGAAGAAATAGCTGAATATGTAAAATATGTAAAAGATAATAATATAAAAGTTGTAGGTTCAGCAAAAGTACAAATACCAGCTATATATTTTGATGGAGAAGTTTACAGAGTAAGAACAAAGATAGAATATACTGTTGAATCAAATCTTATGGAAAATGTATTATTAGGTGATTTAGGAAATGATAATACATTTATATATGATAACAAGAAAGTAGAAACAATCGTAGATGTACCTGTAGATGTAGTTGAGGATTATAATTTGTATTATGTTGTAAAAGCTCCAATTCAAAATCTAACAGCAGGAAGTGTTAAATAATATGTTAAGAGAGGTTATTATATGAAAGAGAATAAGCAAAGTAAAACTAAAAACAAGATAATTATAATTATAGTAGCAGCAGTACTTATAGTAGCAGTAGTACTAGGAATTATATTTATTTTAAATTTTAGTAATAGAAAAGAACAAAAAATATACGAAGAAAAAATGACTACATATGGTTTTGCTAAACTTTACAATAATCAATCAGCAAATTCTTCTGAAAATGTAACAAGATCTGAAATGTTAAAAATTGTAATAGCGGCATTATTAAATACAGATGATATTACAGATATAGCACAAACACCAACTGATACTTATGGGAATGCTATTTGGGCTGAATATGCAAAGAATATGAATATTGTTGAACAAGCTTATGTTACGGCAGAAAATGAAGCTTCAAATGCAAGCTATATAGATGCAATAAAGGCTATATCAAAAGCTAAAAAAGTTTTACTAGATGAAGAATATGGAAAAGCAAAAGATGTAGTAATAAAAGATATGGAAGAGTATTCTGACAGTGAACAAAAAGCAATTAGAGATTTAATTGCAAATGGAATAATAGATAATGAAAAAGAAAAATTAAAAGCAACTAAGGATATTACAAAAGCTCAGTTTAATAAATTAATTTCAAAAACTTTTGAAAAATATAATGTAACATATGGAAGCATTGAACAAGATGAAAACAATTTACCAGCTAATAAAGACAGTTATCCATATATTTTAAGTGAAGTACCAAAAGAAATATATGAGGCTGAATTTATAAATAATGATAATGAAAAATTTAAAACACCAAGCCAAGTATATGTAGATTTAAAAGATAAATATACTGCAATAAAATTAAACATTGAAGATTATTATAGTTTTTTATTGAATATAAATTATGAAACAATAACTGAAGAGGAAATTTCAAATAAGATTAAAAATATGACTGTAGGTTTATTAAATGAAAATGAAATAAAAGACTATGTTGAATATGTAAAAGCAAACAAAATTAAACTAGAAGGTAAAGCAACAGTACAGTTACCAATTGTATACTATGATGGAGTAGAATATAGAGTAAGGACACAGTTAGAATTCGAAATAAAAAGTTCTGATACAGACCTGAATATACTTTTCTTAGATGTTCCTAATACCCAATATACTGGGAAAAATTTTAATTGCTATGTGGATGTAAGACTAGGAAAAGTATTTGACAACGATAACTTTTATTCTGCATTAAAACCAATATCAACAATGTTGTTAAATAATAAAGATTATGGAATAAAAGTAATAGAAAGTGAGGGAGAATAATGAATAAAGGTAGTACAATTATAAACAAGAAAATAATTTATAATGTATTTATATTATTTGTATGCTTTATAATATTTTCTCTTTTTACTGATGTGAAAGCTGTTGGACTAGAATTTGAAGGAAATATAGATAGTAATGGAAGTGAAGATGTAATTTATTTTAATACATTCACAGCTCCACATGGAAAGTTGGAATATGGAGAATGGCACAGAGATGACAATGTAATGAATAGTGGTGGTAGTGATATAAACTGGGACTCATATGCCATGATATTTCATTTGAATCCTTTATCTACATACACAAGAACCAATGATGGTAATTCTAATATCTTAATAAGATATGATACATATAGTGGCTTTGTAAAGCTTATGACTTCAAATGATTTTGTTAATATTAATGGAAATATAGGTTTATCAAATAATTATAGATTTGGTTCAGTACCTGTTTCTAATATAAAATCTAATACTGCTGCAGGTTTAGGAATGTCTACTGTTGAAAGTCAAAAGAGTTCAGATTTACAAAAATTAGAATCTGAAAATAAAATCAAAGTAGTATATTTTAAAGATAAGATTAGTCAAAAAAATAATAGACAAGAATATTTAAATCAAAATGTTTATATAGATTCTCGTGTACATTTATACACAGAAGAGGCTGTTGAAAATTATACACAACTTACTAGATGGGCTATAAAAAAAGATTATTTAAAAAATGTTATATTAACTAAAGAAAATGAAAATAAGATATATGAAATAGTTGAAATAAATGGAAAAGCTTATTATAAATTAATGTTTTCACAAGCTGCAAAAAATAAACGTGATGGTGGCGTAACTTGGAACAATGCAGAACACGCTATAAACCAAATGGGGAAAGTTACACGTGGAATTTGGTCAGCTGATATGTATGGCTTTAATGAAAAAGATGGTTATAATAATAGGAATGTGGCTAAGCTTACTTCTGTATTAAATGTTTTTGATAATTATTTATACATCCCTAAAACTTTATTTCCTAATAATAAAAATTATCAAGTAGTATTTGCGCAACAAGATTTAAATGGAAATTGGACACAAATACCAGGTACATCACCAATAACAGGAACATTTAGTTTAGATAACGGTGTATTAAAAGACCAAAACGGAAATGTTTTTGGAACAGGTATAAATATACCAAGTAAAAATGGTTATACATTTAGTGGAATAAGCTATGAAACTAGCCAAACTATGCCTAATTGGAAAGATGTTGCAACAAGAGTAACAGAGACATTTGGTAGTAAAGATGATTTAAGAAATGATATACAAAATAATTATGATAACATAAATGATAATACTATGATAGTAATAAAGTTGAAACAAGAAGTTCCAAAGAAAGTATATGTAAGACATTTAGTAAAAGATTCAAATGGTAACTATACAATATTGGATTCAAGACTAACTGATTTAAATCAAACTTTAATAGATGCTTGGGCAAATAATGCTAAAAGGATAGTAAATAATGGATATAACAAGATAAGTAATAGTGTTGGAAGTATTCCATCTGGATATAGTGAATTTTATACAATTGGACTTAGAGATTCAATGATTGTTGATAAATCTAGAACTATAATATATGAAAATGATGTTTATACATATAATGGATATAAGATGGGTAGCTCAACAAATTTAAGTACAGCAATGACTAATAAAGATAGGTCTCAAACTGTAAGTAAACCTCAAGCTACTGTATCTGGAAATAATACATATTATTGTATAGATTTCTATTATACAAAGACAACACAAGGAACACCATCAAATCCAAATAATCCAGTTACACCACCTGAAACACCAGGAGAACCAGCTGATCCAGATGGAACAGGAATAACCCCATCATTGGATATTGACCCTAAAAAAGATGGAGAAGATTTAGGTTCAACAAGTATTGGAGCAAATGGTACATGTAAAGTTGCTTATGTACCAGCTGGTGAGCAAATAAAACCATATGTAACAACTCCAACTTACAAGGCATATACACTAGTATATAATTTAATTGGATTTAATTCAGATGGTTCAAATAAATATGACATATATACTTATGATACATATAGATTAACAGGTGCAAGAGTAGATAATTCAACTGCTGATGAAAGTACTAAATATTTTGTTAGTAATTCACCAAATGGTGTAGTTAATGGAAATAATTCAGTATCACTAAGTTATAACGTAGATGTTAATAGTAAAATAATAGCATCAAGAGATAGTTTAAAAAATCAATCACCTTTAACTACAGTAAATGTACCAGCAGGTGCAAATGTAACAAAAGATGATTACACAACAATACTTAATGTACCAAGTAATAAATACAATGGATTAAGAGAACCAGTTGGAAGAGCTACATATGATATTGTATCTGTAGTTTCAAGAGGTAATAATACAAGCTTAAATAGAGTAGCAAATACAGGTGTATCAACTGTAACAGCTTTAAATAATACAAAAGTAAATGTATATACCCCACTTGTAATTGGAGATGCAAAAATAGTATCAGAAGGTTCTGTAAATCATTCAAATAAAGATCAAGGAATTATTCAAAAGAATACTAAGTTTACTTTAACACCAACAATTGCTTCTGGTAAAAATAGCGGTTATGCAAAAATAAAATCAGAAGATACATATAAATATCTTTCACATTATATTGTAATGTTTGACTTTGATGTTCAGCTTACAAATGGAAGAGTAATAAAAGCTGGTGAAAAAATAAGAGTTGAAAAAGGTGGCTCTATAGAAGCTACTCCATCAAGTGGATTCGATGAAAATAGTGAAAATAAAACTGATTCGCTTTCATCAAGTGGAAACCATGTTAAAATAATTGGAGTTACATATAATCTTCCAAGTTCAAATTTTGAAAATGCTGTATTAGATAAGGTAACCATTACATCTACAAAAGATGAACATGTGGACAACAATTATATAATTCAAGTAACATATTTGTGTGATGGAAATAAGAAAGTAAATCATGCTGATTTAGGATTAAATATGTCACAAGATTCTAATTATTTTGCAAAGGTTACACAAGATATAATTAATATTGGTAGAATATATGATTTTGAAGTAACAGATTGTTTAGATGTAAACTTTAAAAATGTATTTAGAAATATTAACTCTACAACAGGTGAAGTAAACAGTATAACAGGTACAGTATACTTCTCTGGTATAAAACAGTTACGTATATATGGTAACGGTAACAATGTAATAACTGATAGAACAAATATAGATAAAGTTCCATCAAAATTAATAATTCCACTTGGACCATACAAACATACAGCAGGAAATTATGTTCAAGCTCCAAAATTAGGATATAGAATAAGCTTTGATTTAAAAACATCAGGTAAATATTCAAAGAGCGATTCAAGTGACAATAGTAGATATATAGAAATAAAACCATCATATTATTACATATCAAAAGATGGAAATACATTTAATGATAATATAGAATTATATTATAAAAATTCATCTGGAAAATATGTTAAATTCATAGGTAGTGGTTATACAATATACTTTAAACCAAATGATGGCTATAGATATGGAACAACTAATGAAACAACAAGTAATATAAGTACAATGTCAACAAAATTAGAACCTTTGAAAATTGGTAGCGATTCATTTAGACTAACAGATGATATGATGAGTACAAGTGATGATAATTACATACAATCTTGGTATGGAGAATTTAAATTACCAAACTCAACATTAGCATTACCATCTGGTGAAAGTGATTTAAATAAAGCATTAACAAATGGATATATTGGAGTAAAATTTAATATAACATGTGTTGATACAAAAAATGATATAAGAGTTTCATATAATCAAAATGATAAATCTACAGGAAAAGGAAATACATCACAATGGGATTATGAAGGATTTATGGGATTCTCAACACCAGGTGCTGATATGCCAGCTAATTCTTTAGGTTTACAATTAGAAAGTGGAACATGGAAAATAGCAAATAATGACATGTACAATAAAATCAAGGGAACTGTTGTATTATATGATACAGATAATAGAGCAGCAAATGATTTTGAATAGTAATTTAAAAAGAAAGACGGATTCATTTTTGAATCTGTCTTTTTTTTATTCGCATATTTCATAAAAAAATGCATATAATAAAATAAAGTTTGCTAAAATGCGTACAAAATGTATCTAAAGCAATTGACTTTTTACCAAAAATGATGTAAAATTATTAAAAATGATGCAAAAAGGAGGTATCTTTATATGTTTACATATATTAGAGTAAAAAATTTTAAATCATTAAAAGATGTAAAATTTAATTTAAATAGAACAAAAACTAAAACAAACAATTTTATTGCAATATATGGTGAAAACGGAAGTGGTAAAACTAATTTAGTTGAATTGTTTAAATTTTTACAACAAATTACTATATCAAGGATTATTGATGTAAAATTAAATATGATGCCAAAAGAATTTTTTGATTTAAAGGAAAAAATGTTAGATAATATTCCTATTGATATGAAACCTTTATGGCAACTATCAATAAATTTAGAAGAATATAGAATGATAAATGAAAAAGAGGATACTGAAATAGAATATGGATTTAAAATAAATGATAAAGAAGGTTTTTATTCTATAAGGTTTAATACAGAAATAGTAGAAGAGAAGTTATATTATTTTGTGGGAAAACAGAGAGGTTATTATTTTAAATTACTTAAAGATGATAAAGGGATTGTAAAAGAATTAAACAATAATATTTTTATCAATGAAAAGTATAATAAAGAGTTAGAAGAAAATATAGAAAAATATTGGGGAAAATACTCATTTTTGTCATTACTTACCTTTGAGGCAATGGATAAAAATGAAGAATATATAAATAGCAATATTTCTTCTAAGATGTTTGACATTATAGATAAGATAGTGTCAATGACAATACATGTGAACAAATGGTTTTTTAAATTTATTCCTGATAATTATCTAAAAAAAGCAGTATTAGCTGATTTGAAGTCTGGTATAGTTTCTAAAGATAAAATAAATGAAATAAAGAAATATGAAAATGTATTAAATATTTTCTTTACTCAAGCGTATGCAGATATAAAAAGTATCCAATATATTATTGAAGAAAGAGAAGATAAAATTAAGTACAAATTATATTTTAATAAGGTGATAGGAGGAAATTTAAAATCAATACCAATAGAATTAGAATCAGAAGGGACTAAAAAAATCATAGAAGAATTTGATACGTTAATTGGTGCAATATTAGGAGAGACAGTCATTATAGATGAAATCGATAATGGAATTCATGATTTATTAATGAAGAATATTATTTTATCTATTAAAGATGAAATAACAGGCCAATTAATAATAACTACACATAATACATTACTATTAGAAATTTTACCAAAAGAATGTATTTATATATTATCTGTAGATTATGAAGGAAATAAAAGCATAAATACAATAAAAGAATATGGAATGAAAATACAGAAAAATCATAATGCTCGTGATTTATATTTTAAAGGTTTATTTGGAGGTATCCCTACAACAACTTATGTAGATTTTGAAGAAATTAAATATGTTCTTGATTGTTCAAATGATAAAGAGGTAGAAGATTATAGTGAAGAAACCTAATTATTGTAAGGGGATAGTAATAGCTCATGGCAAAAGTGAACTGTTGCTTGCAGAACATATAAAAAGTAATCTACATTTGCCTATAGAAATATATGCAGAGAAAAATGGGAAGTTGAGCATACAAATAGATGATTTAATAACAATATTAGGAAATAATATATTTAAAAACAAAACGTCATTTAAAAAACAATTTGTTGTTGAAGAAGAAAATAAAAAAATTAAAAATTTTTTCATTATGCCAATAATGGATTTAGATGATACAACTCAGGAAAAAATCGAAAAATATAAATCTTGTGAAATGTTTCAAAAACATTGGTTATATTCATATATTATACCAATATGGAATGATAAGAATTTAGATCAAGTATTATACGATTTAAATTTAATTGCAAAATTACCTAATAACAGAGAGAAGGGAAAAATATATGAAGAACTGTTTCCAACTAATAGAGGAGAAACTGATTTGCAACAGGTTGAAAAATTATTGAGTTATTTTAAAAAATCTAAGAAAACTAATATGGATGTGTTTATAAAGAAATGTTTAGATAGTTTATAAAAATTTATCTTCTAATTTAAAAAGAAATGTAAGTTAAAGTAAAGTGTACCCTTTGTCAAGGACATTTATAAAAAAAGTGTATACTTTATGCTAA
>ERZ780157.1256-NODE-1256-length-28394-cov-6.590882_pt1 | contig 28394 bp, 29 predicted proteins | sample MGYA00511169_ERZ780157 | MGnify/ENA primary metagenome ERZ780157 (study PRJEB29588, sample SAMEA1965149) | human gut metagenome | biome: human gut; feature: human-associated habitat; material: faeces | place: Denmark | collected 2008/2010 ... | reverse complement strand
AATAATAGAAAGTATATTAAGGTTTGATAAAGATAATATTGATAGAAATATTTTATTAAAATTAATTGATAAAATTGTAATTAATGATAAAGAAATTCATATAACATATAAATTCGCATTCCCTGAAAAATCTGGAATGCAAAAAATATGAGATTACATATATAAATAGAACCATAAAAAAGTCTTAATTTAAATTTCTAAAGCTTAAATATCTTTTAGTAAATTTATTTTAAGACTTTTTATTTAACAATATCTATAATTTTAATCCCTTTCAGAATGATCTAGCTTATCTGTTGTTTCTGGTAAAGCTTTTACTTCTGCATTCATAAGTTTTAATACTCTTCTACCTAAAAACGGAATTTTACCAATTCTATGCACTACAAAATTTTTTAATCTTCCATTCGTTTCATGTAATTTATCACATTTTTGTTTTAATTTTTCGTTTTCTTCTTCTAATCTATTAATTTCTCCTTGTCCCCTATTAATTACATCAGTTAAAATTATCTTTTCTTCTTCATGTTGGTCATGGAGTTCTTTTGCAGTATTTGCTATTATTTCCTCTACTTCTTCTTCTGAATATTTTCCAGTGCTATTATTTCTGACTGTAGCTTCTGCAACTTCTCTTTCGAATGCCAGAGAATCCATTAATTCTTTTATAAACTGATTCGGTTTGTCTTCTTTACTAAATTCTGCTAATAAATCTTTATATAAATCTGGTTTCTTTCCATATAAGGTTATAGAAATACTATCTTCATATGTAGTTATATCAACATTTGTTTCATCCTTAGAAGAAACCTCTTCCATTCTAGAAATATTATTTATATCACTTTTTGAGAACGTTACATATAAATATGCATTGTCTTTTTCTCCTGCACAAGCATTTGTCTTTATATTTTGTGACCATAATTTTTTTAAAAGTTCTTCTAAGACCGGTTCTCCTTCAGAAAAATTATGCGCAAGTTTAGCTTGCTCTTCTGGTTTTAAACTTAATATATATTCCGGTTTAATATTATAAAACTTTCCTAAATTTCCCGTTATTCTTTTATTTAACAAACCTTCCAGGATATCAAAACCTTCTTGTTCTTCCAACAAATCATGAACTTTATTTGTTCGTATTAACATATCTTGCAATTTACTTATTGTTTGTTCATCGAAAATCTCTTCTAGTTCTTCTCCACCTATTAATTCTTTTAATTTGCTTCGATCTTCTTTTCCTTCTTTTATTTTTTTTACTTCCGCTAATATTTTTTCTTTATCCAGACTAACCATATTATCACCTTATCTTTAGTTTTTTTCTTCTAGCGGGATTTAAGGAACGTCCCAATTTCCCTAACTCCCTATTTTTTTCTTCTTATAATCCAACCTTCTTCTACTTCTATTGGTAATTCCATTTTTACTTTTTGATCTTTTACTCCTGGGTTTATTGTTTCTATCTTCTCATCTGTTTCATAATCCCATAATTTTTCTATAGTAAATTTTACTACTTCTATTTTTCCTGGAATTATAATTTCCATTTCATCACCAACAGATAATTTATTCTTTATTTCTACAGAAGTTTTTCCATTACTTGTCTCTACTACTTTTCCACCAAATTCAAAATTTGGATTATATTGTTTTCCTTCATATTCTTGGAAATCTTTATTATTTCTATCATTAAAATAGAAAGTTGTTAATCCTCTTGTTTTAGTTTTTTCAAGTTCTTGCATATACTTATCTGCATTATAATTTTTAGGATCTTTAACATAGTCGTCTATTGCAGTTCTATATGTATTTACTATTGTAGCTAAATAATATTCTGTTTTTAATCTTCCTTCTATCTTTAAGCTATCAAGTCCCATGTCTACGATTTCTGGTATTTCATGTATTAAGCATAAATCTTTAGATGAAAATATATATGTTCCTTTTTCGTCTGTTTCTACTGGCATTAAATTTCCTGGCTTATTAGCCTCTTCTACATATAAGTTATATGCCCATCTACAACTTTGTGCACAATCTCCTAAATTTGCACTTCTGCAAGCTAAGAAATCACTTAAGAAACATCTTCCTGAATATCCAAAGCATATTGCACCATGTGCAAACATTTCTACTTCTAAATCTTCTGGTTTATTTTGCATCATATATTTTATTTGTTCTTTATTTAATTCTCTTGCTAAGATTACTCTTTTTGCTCCATTTTTGTACCAAAATTTAGCTGATTCTAAACTTACTACGTTTGCTTGTGTACTTATATGTATATCTACATTTGGTGCATATTCCTTTACTGTTTCTACAACGCCACCATCTGCAACAATTATTCCATCTGCTTTCATATCTTGTAACATTTTTGCTTGTTTTTTTATCTCTTCATAGTTATTATCCCAAGCAAATATATTAAGTGCAACATGTACTCTTTTTCCTATGCTGTGTGCATATTCAATTGTCTTCGCAAGTGCTTCATCATTCATTTCTGCTCTTGTTCTTAAAGATAAAGATGATGTACCACAATATACAGCATCTGCTCCATATCTAAATGCTGTTTTTGCCTTTTCGTATGACCCTGCTGGTGCTAATAATTCTGGCTTTTTCATTATATATTCCTCCTATTATTTTTTCTTCATTTTATTTAAAATTTCTTTTTCTTCTTTACTTACTCTATATGATTCTCTTGCTTTTTGTAAAGCTTTATTATATGTAAATTTATTTAAATTACAATTTTTTAAATATTTCATTGTCTGTTTTGGAAATTTAATATACAATTCTGCCACAAGCCATGCAATTCCCATTTCTACATAATACTCTTCATTTTTTATATTATCTATTACTTTAAAAATTTCATTTACATATTCTTCTTTTACATAATGGTCTAATAACATAACTACTGCAAATCTTATTTCATATTCTTTTTTAGATTTAAAATACTTACTTATAATTTTCCAAAAAAATTCTGGATTTTTGTCTGCATCTTTTAATCCTGCACAAAAACTGTCACATACTGCCCAACAATTTATTTTTGGTACAAAATTAATTATATATTCTTTCTTTTTTTCTAAATCTATTTTTAAATTTGCAATTACTAATGCTTGTAGCATTAGTTCTTCGTAATAGTCTTCTTCGGGATTTTTTAAGTATTCCTCCGGATTATCTTTTACAATTTCTTTTGCCAATTTTCTTATTTTTGGAATACTTACTCCCAACATTTCTGTATCCATTCCTGGGCATAGACCAGAATGAAATTCCTTATATTTTGCATCACTTAGTTCTATTAATTTAGCTCGTATTTCTTTATTATCCATTTTTTACTCCAATTCAAAAAAGTCTTTTAATATTCCCTTATTAACATTATTAGAAAATACCTCTCTTATAACTAAGAATATAATTGGTCCTAATAATAATCCAATTACACCAAATAGTTTAAATCCTGTATACATTCCTAATAAAGTGAATATTGGATGCATTCCCATTTGTTTGCTTACAAATTTTGGTTCTAAGAATTGTTTTATAACAGACCAAGCAAGCCATAATACAAATACCGCAATTCCGGCAACACTATTACCTTGTATTATTAATATAATACTCCAAGGTACCATTATAAAACCTGCACCAAATAGTGGTAATAAATCTACAAATCCTATTAATATTGCCATGATAGCAACATATTCTATGTTTAATCCACATAAATTAAATATACACAATCCTATTGAGACTAAAACAAAACATAATAAAGATAATTTTGCTTCTGCTTTTATGTAATTCCAAATTATCTTTAATGATTTTACTACTATCTCATTTGCTTTTTCTAGCCATTTTTTTGGAATTTGATTTTTTAATAATTTTTTTACATATTCCCTATCAAAGCACATAAAAATTATTGCAAGAATTGTTATAATTGTAGATGTAATTATTCCTGGTATACTTCCTGCAAAATTAATTATTCCAGTAGCAAAACTATATAACACATTTTTTACAACTTCAACTATACTTCCTAATGAATCTTGTATTGCTGAAATCCAATCTTGTGGTATAACAATTTCTCCATTTGCCAAATTGTTTATAAGCCCCATTCCCCAATTATATACTCCATCCATTGATGAGTTTAAATTATTTAATAACACTTTTGATTCAGATATAATTGCAGAAATTAAAACTGCTAACAAAGAGCCTATTATTAAAACAACGAATATTAATGAAATAGTTGCCGAAGGCTTTCTTTTTAGTTTACACTTATTCATAAAAAATTTTATTAATGGTTCTATCATTGTAGCTATTAAAAATGCAATTAAAAATGGCACATAAAACATTGCAAGTTTATATGCAAGAAATAATAGTACTAAAGTAAAAATTAAAACTACTGTTTTAAACAATATCCTAGAATAATATTTTTTTTTCTCTTCATTCATATTATTTATTCCCTTCCTTTAAAGCTCTATTTAATATATATTTTAATCTCTCGTCTTGCTTTGTTAAGTATAAATACCCAATTAGTCCTTCGAATGCTGTTGCATATGCATATTCTGCTGGTGTAGCATTTTTTGCTATATGATGGTTTTGTGTGTTTCTTGCTCTTCGAACTATATTTTTCTCTTCCTCTGTTAATTCCTCTTCTATTGCTTTTAAAATTTTAGCCTGTCCTGCTGCTTTAACAAATTTAATTGCACTAACATGTAATTTATGTACTTTTTCATTCGAATTATTTACTAAATTTGTTCTTATAAATAATTCATAAACACTATCTCCTACATATGCCCAAACTAAAGGATTTAAAAAGTTGACTTCATCTGGAGTTCTTTTGGGTTCTGCTATATTACTCATTGTTTTCCTACCTTTCTCATTTGACTTAAGCCTTCTCCAATGTTATTCTTCCTAGTTTACCACTTCTAAAATCTTCTAATATTATATTAGCAGTTTTTACATCATCTACATTTCCACCAGAAACAACTGCTCCACGCAATTTTCCTATTTTTAACATTATATCATATATTATTTCATTTTCTGGTCTCGTTTGATTTTCTAATGAATTTAATAATTCTTGTTTGCTTAAATTATATCTTGCTACTAATTTATCTATTTCGTTTTCTAGCATATATTTTAGAAAATAGAATGCTACATCTGTCTTTTCTAATACATCATCTTTTATTGTTCCTGTATATGCTAAATTAAGTGCTACTTCATCACTTTCAAATTTTGGCCATAGAACCCCTGGTGTATCTAAAAGTTCTATGCTATTACTAATTTTTATCCATTGTTTTTTTCTGGTAACACCTGGTTTATTACCTACCTCTAAAGAATTTTTATTAGCTAATCTATTTATAAAAGATGATTTTCCTACATTTGGTATTCCTAGTATCATTATTCTAATTTTTCTACCAGTTCTTCCTTTTTCTTCTCTTTTATCTAACTCCTCTTTCATAATTAACTCTGCTTGTTTTATAACTTCTTTTATTCCTTTTCCACTATTCGAATCTGTTATTACTGCTGGAATTTTTTGTGTCTTAAAATACTCTACCCATTTTATTGTTTCTTTTTCATCAGCTAAATCACTTTTGTTTAATACGATTATTTTCTTTTTTCCTTTTACTATTGTATTTATATCTGGATTTCTGCTAGATATTGGTATTCTGCTATCTAATAGTTCTACTACTACATCTATTAATTTTAAGTCTTCTTGTATTTGTCTTTTTGTTTTTGCCATATGGCCTGGGTACCAGTTAATGTTCAAATTTATCACTTCCTTTGCTATTAAAATATTTATCAATTTTCTCTAATAATTGTTCTTTATTTTCTGCAAACTGTCTTTTTCTATGTCCATTCGCACCTGAAGGATGAGGAAAACCTAATAAACATTGTTCTTTTTTTATTAAATTTTCTTCTATCATAAACTTTAAGACTTCCTCCACAGATTTACCTAATGGTATAATTAATGTATCTTTCATCTCCTCTACTTCTTTATAAAAATATTCTTTTGTATAAGAATATAATAATTCATCATCTAATATTTTAGGATTAGAACCTGTATAATTTTTATTGTCTATAAAGACTGGATATGGAATTATAGAAGTTGTATGTAAAAGATCATCTCTATTTTCAAATAGTTCTACACAAGAATTAATATATAACTTCTTATTTAATTTCAACTCATCTAGCATTTCTACTAAATTTTTTCTCATACTTCCGGCAAATCTTGAATTTTTCTTGCATTCCATTTTTATTTTTTCATATTCTAGGTTATTAATTAAACCTTTATTTGCTGTTTTATATGCAATATCTGTTTGCGTCCATCCAGGAGTAATCCCTACAATAAATATTTTTGCTTTTTTATTTATAATTTCGTTATGTGGAGCATAATAAATTTTCATCTTATCTTTACTTTCTAGTAAAAATTTTTCATTTAATATATCATTTTTATTAAAGCTTTTTAATTTTTTAATTTCCATAGCATATTTATTAAACATTTATTATAACCTCTAATTAATTTCTTAATAATTCTTCTTGTATTCTGCTATTTTACACGACAATATTATATGCTATTTTACATAAAAAAGCAAGCTATCATATTTAGCTTGCTTGACATATTATTATAAAGTTCTGTAATTGTTTTTATCTGCTCTTTCATCCATTTTTCTATCATATTTTTCGCCTTTATAAAACCAATCTGTTTTCTTATCTGTTGGATGTGCTGCTCTATTTTTATCTACTAATATATTTAGGAATGCAAATAATGCCACTGCAATACCTATTGTAGAAGCTATTATTGTATCATAAGTATAAATATCTGCTAAGCCATCAGATGTTGCAACGGTCATAATCGCATTAAATAATTGTGGTCCAAAATAACCAGCATATACTAATAAATAAATTATTCCGGCTATTAAATTTCTTTTATAAATAAATACAAGTAATATTAATACAACAAATAATAAAATTACTTCTGTTGTAAAATTTTGCACTGGAAATCCTAAATCTTTTCCTGTTGCAGTTGTATATGCAAGTACTACCCTAAAAACCCAGAATAATCCTGCAAAAAGTAATGATAGAATTGAACTTAATTGTTTCATTTGTAAATTCCCCCTCGTTTCTTATGTTAAATTAAAAAATATTATTAACATTCCTACACAAAATAAGACCATTCCAATAGTTTTTACAGCTAACGCTCCGCTGTTTTGGTCTCCAAAACTAAATCTTTCTCTTACAATTTTTCGAGCATTATATATTAAAACTACTGCTGCTAGTGATATTAATGCTCCTACAATTGATAATATTATTTTTACATCCATTTTCTACATCCTTTTTTATATTTTTAACTATATCTTTATTTTATTTATTTTATTTATAAAAGTCAATAAATTAATACTTAATTCTTTATATTTTGCATAAATGCCAAAAGCCTACAAGATATTTAACATATCCTGTAGGCTCCTAGCATTAATCGATATTCTCTGCGAATTCTAGCATTTCCATTTCTGATGGAAATGCTAGAAGAATTGTATTCTTTAGCTCTTTTATTTTTCTCCGCTTTTCCTTCATTTTTAGCGCTTCTGCAAACTCTAAAACATCCTCGTCCGCCAGCTTTTCTAATGCTTCTTCGATTGTTTTTCCTCTCTTTATTTCAAATAGGATTGAAATAACATCCTGCTCAATCATTGCAGGAATTTTCAAGGAGCGGACTGCTTTCGCTACCTTTTCGAAGATGATTTTTTTCTCGTACAAGTTTGTAGCCTCTGCCAAGACATCTGGTAAAATTAACATTATATTATCCTCACCATTCTCTGCTTCAGGTAAATTTTGTGTAACCACCTGAAGTATTTCATCATACGCATCATCTACACTAATTTGAAATGAAAAGTGCTTACAAGCCCATTCGACAAGCTCATCCATTGTTAGGGTTTTATCTTCAAGATGCTTATACACTACATCCTGAAGCAATATATACCCTGGCATCCCTGCCATTCTTGTCCCATACATCTGACGCAATATTATGCTTACAGCTGAATACCGACTTCTCTTTTCTTCTAATATTTTTTCTTTTGTTTCTTTAGCCATTTTATAGCTCCTTTCTTTTGTGTCCTCTGTATTGTTCAGAGTTGTATTTTTTATTAGTTACAACTTATATTATACCATATTTACATAATATTGTAAATATGGCTATTATTATCCTAAAATGTGTAGAGCACGGTATACCGCGCTCTACTGTTTACAGCTTCCTATTGTTCTTCAAGAAGCTTTGCTTTTTCTTCGTCAGTCAATGAATTCCACTCTTTCTGAGCTTTTTCAGGGTCTACTTCGTAAACCTTATTCGCATCATCTTCTAATACTCCTTCTTCAGTTGTCTGCTCATCCTTCTTTTGCTGGTCTTTCGATTTTTCTTGTTTAAAATCCAAATTGTCAAATTTAGATACATTCACAGTTCCATTACTGTCGTCAATATAGGAAATCTTTATATGATCTCCCTCTCTTGTAATTGGAAGTTCTTCAGAAAGTTTACTTACAGCCACATACAGTTTTGTTGTATCTCCGTTTATTATCATATAATAAACGGTATTTCCTTCAGAAATGTTTGCGGAAATTCTAGTTACAGTTCCTTCCACATTGTAACTGTAAGACTCATCACTGCCTATTACAGTATCATTGCCATTCGCCAACATTGCATCTATATATGCTTGCTGAACTTGGTCGATACTTTCACCAGTAGCAACTATCGAATAATTCTCGATATTTACCATTGCATAGGCTTTAATCAAACCGGACTTATCTTTTAATGTCATAAAATATGTCGGTATTCCCTGCACATTAATTGGTACAGGAAGAGTAGCATTATAACCTTTCTCCTGGATTTTACCCTCTGCACTTGCCTGTGCAGACTCTTCTGTTGCTCCTGCCATCTGGAAAGATTTAGCTTCTTTAGTTCTTGTGTTTACCATCATAAATCCAGTTGTTGCGTCATCATTTCCTACAGATGTCATACCAGTATAATAGTAACACTCACCGTTATTATAAACGGTAAGAAGTCCAGGTGTTTTGTTTATAACACCATTCTTTCCAAAAATGGAGTTCCAGAATCCTTTTTCATAATTACCGTAATTATCGATTTGTTCATTAATAAAGTCCTCTGGCTGAACCTTATCAATCCATTCCGGTGCTTCGTCTATAGAGTATAATTTGCATTCACCAGTTTGCGCATCACAAACTAGTACTCCATTGGCTTCTGGCAATCCCCAGAAAGCTGTGTTTTCGTAGGTCGTCACTGTCCAATATGGACGACCTGATTCATCAAGCTCAAATGACATATCAGTAAGACCAGTTGTCCTATAGCCAGAATTTCTAATATGTCTTAAAAGCTTATCTCCAAAGCATGCACTTTCTAAATACCGAAGCTTAATTTCTTTTCCATCAAGCTCCTGAAACAACTGCACATCATCAGGATTAGTTGCACTCACAGTAATATAGCCGGGTGTGGTTTTATTGTCGAAATATTTCCACATTCCGCTATGCTCTAAAGGAGCTACAAAGGTAAGTTTACCATCTATCTGTTGCAAAGTGAATTTTCCAACATCCACAATAGAGCCAAGTCCTGGTTCCTCACCCAACTTTTTCTCTGCTTGTTTTAATGCTAAATCAGCGTCAACAGTAGGGATTTGGGTGTTGTCGATAGGTATAATACTATCTGTAAAAGAACTCTCTTCTACCTCTCCCAGTTGCTTATATGCATTATTAGACTGAAAGAGCATTGTTCCTCCAGCCAAGCCAATAATGTTTAATAATATTACAATTACTCCAATTACTACTACTGGCACAATTTTAATCTCTTGACAGTACAGAATTATCCCACTTATGACTAGTTCTACTATGACTAATGAAGACCAAAAAAGTGATCCTTCGAAAAAGCCAAGCGAAATATTGGTTCCGAACCAATATGCGATTATTGCCCATATAATGGGTGGAATTAATAAAGTTAACCACGGTGCAATTTTTTTCATAACGTTTTTCTCCTTTTGAATCTGTATTAACGAGTTACAAAGCAATTATCTTGAATAAAAAGCCTCCTTTCTTATAGTTACTATACTATAAGATTTTATAGTATATAAATTTCATTATACCACAAAACTAGCCCTATATCAATTCGATACGGACTAGTCAAATTAATTATATCTCTACTCTATTTTTAAATTTCTCTTCAATTAACAATCGTAATTCTTTATTTTTTTCTAAATCTAATTTAGGGTCTTCTTCTGTTATGTTTATTGCTAATGCTTGAACTTGTTTTAATACTGGCATATCTTCAAAAAGATTTGCAATTTTAAATTCTGGAAGTCCATGTTGTCTTGTTCCAAAAAACTCACCACTACCACGAAGTTCCAAATCTTTTTCTGAAATTATAAACCCATCATTTGTATCTGTCATTACCTTCATTCTTTTTCTAATAACATCTGAATTTCCTTGGTATTTTAAAATACAATAAGATTGGTATTCTCCTCTTCCGACTCTTCCTCTTAGCTGATGCAATTGTGCAAGCCCAAATCTTTCTGCATTTTCCACAACCATTAAACTTGCATTTGGAACATTTACACCAACCTCGATTACAGTAGTAGAAATCAGAATATCAATATCTCCATTTTTGAATCTTTCCATAATTTCATCTTTTTCTTTATTTTTCATTTTTCCATGTAAATATTCTACCCTGTAGTCTTTAAACACTTCATTCTTATATTTTTCTGCCAAAGCTGTTACAGATTTTAAATTCATTTCTTCATTTTCTTCTACTAATGGACATACAATATATGCTTGTCTACCTTCATCAACTTGTTTTTTTATAAAGTTATTTACTCTTTCTTCCATTCCTTTTGTAACTGCAAAAGTATCAATTTTCTTCCTGTTTGGCGGTAATTCATCAATTATAGAAATATCCAAATCACCATATAAAATTAAGGCTAGCGTTCTTGGAATAGGAGTTGCTGTCATAACTAATACATCTGGATTTTGCCCTTTTTCTACTATTGTAGTACGTTGTTTTACACCAAATCTGTGTTGCTCATCTGTTACTACAAATCCTAAATTCTTAAATACTACATTTTCTTCTAGTAGAGCATGTGTACCTATTAATATATCTATTTCTCCATTTTTTAATTTTTCTAAAATTTCTTCTTTTTTCTTTTTAGTTATACTAGAAATTAAAAGCTCACATCTAATTCCAAACTGATCTAACATTTCTTTAAAACTTTCTAAATGTTGACTTGCAAGAATTGCTGTTGGAGCCATAATTGCTACTTGATAACCACATTTAACAGCTTTATATGAAGCAATAATTGAAACTGCTGTTTTTCCAGATCCAACATCTCCTTGTAATAGCCTATTCATATTTTTATTGCTTTCCATATCTTTATCTATTTCTTCTAAAACTCTTAATTGAGCTTTAGTTAATTTAAATGGAAGAACATTAATTACATCTGACATCTTTACATTTTTATCAAACTGAATACCATTAGTATCTGCTTCATATTTGTTCTTTAAATTTAATAGAGCTAATTGCATACCTAATAATTCTTCAAATACTAGCCTTTTTCTTGCCTTTTCAAATTCATCGAAATTCTCTGGAAAGTGTATTTTATGTATAGACTCATTTATTCCTAATAATTTATATTCATCTAAAATATATTTTGGTAATGTTTCTGGTAATGAGTTATTTACTAATGTAATTGCATTCTCTATTATTCCTCTTAACACATTTTGAGATAAATTATATGTTAGTGGATATATAGGTATTATTTTTCCTGTATTTTTATTTTTAGTTTCTTCGTCAAAAACAGGTGATACCATTTCGATCCTATTTTGAATTCTTTTTACTTTACCAAAAAAGTGATAAATTTCTCCAACTTTAAATTTATTTTTTAAATAACTTTGGTTATACCAAGTAATTAAACATCTTCCTGTTTCATCTTCTACTATAAGTTTATATATAACCATTTTCCTATTTCTTATTCTTGTTTCATTCATTCTAGCAACTGGTATGGCTGCAATTAAAGCTTCCTCACCATCTGCTAGATCTTCTATTTTTACAGGTTTACTTCTATCTTCATAATCTCTTGGATAATATGTAATTAAATCTTTTAAAGTAAAAATATTTAGATTATTTAGGAGCTTTACCCTATTAGGACCAACGCCTTTTATATATTGTACTTCTTTACTTAAATCAGCCATTTTTACCTCCTAATTGAAGTATAATTTTGTATATTATATACTATTTTTTATAAAAAGTCTTGTTTTTTTTGTTATTATATGGTAAGATTATAAACAGTCAATTTATTATCTTAATAGGAGGTGCAATAAATCATGGCAAAATGTGCAATTTGTGAAAAAACATTATCTCATGGAAACAAACTTAGCATAACACGTTCTCACGTTAGTAATAGAGCTTCAAGAACTTGGAAACCAAATTTAAGAACTGTAAAAACTATAGTAGATGGTCAACCAAAGAAAATTAAAGTATGTGCAAAATGTTTACGTTCTGGAAAAGTTAAAAGAGCTTAGTTTATATACTATTTGTGGGTTATTATAGAATAACCCTTTTTTTCATGATATATATTACCATTAAAAATATCGTCAGAAATTACTCTGGCGATATTTTTATGTATTAATCTTTAATCCTAAATATTAATTTAACAAATCCTCTTAAAAATTTTGGAACTTTTTTTACAACAATTGTCATTCCTATCTCCTCCTTTTCAATTGTTTTCTATATTTATAGTTGTCAATTTGAAAGCCATATAATTCCAACTATAATAATTGCAACACCTATTACGAAAAGCCACCCAGCAAAAGGAAGTAATAACACCAATAATATTCCAATTCCTAAGCCTATTAATATTACAGCCAAAGTCTTTTTTAATATTTTACACATAAAGTATTACCTCCTTTTTTTATATAATATGAAAAAATAATTATTCATGTGATTACTTTATGTTGATAAATTATTATGATATAATTTGTCGTAAAAGGAGGCTAATTATGAGAAAAAAAGATGCTATAGAATTAGTTCAAATATTAAAAGATACCTATCCTGATGCAACTTGTAGTTTAGATTTTAAAACACCTTTTCAATTAGTAATTGCTGTAATGTTATCAGCACAATGTACAGACGAAAGAGTTAATTTAACTACACCCGCATTATTTAAAAAATATCCAACAATTGAAGATTTTGCAAATTGTGATATACATGAATTAGAAGAAATAATTCATCCTTGTGGATTTTATAAAAATAAAGCAAAAAATGCACGTGCTTGCGCTAATAAAATTCTGAATGATTTTAATGGAATCGTTCCAAATACTATGGATGAACTTATAACTCTTCCAGGTGTTGGTAGAAAGAGTGCAAATGTAATTTTATTAGAAGTTTTCGGTATCGCAAACGGTATCGCTGTTGATACACACGCAAAAAGAATTTCCAATAGGATAGGCCTTTCAAGTGAAAAAGAACCAACAAAAATAGAACAAGATTTATTAAAAATCTTTCCTAAAGAATACTTAAAAGATATTAATCATCTTTTTGTATGGCATGGTAGAAATACTTGTATGGCAAGAAAGCCAAATTGTGATAATTGTACAATTAAACAATTTTGCAAAAAATATAAAGCAGAACACAAAGTTTAATTTGTATTGACAAACCAAAACTCATAATATATATTTTGATTAAAGTAATTTTAGGAGGTATACCAATGAAAAAATTAAAAAACTTTATAATAACTTTGTTTCTAGTTATTATATTATCTATTACTACAACATGTTTTGCAGATACAAATGAAACGCAAGAAGATGTAACAGCAACACCATATGTAGCAGACTCTTCTGAAAATACAACTACTGTAGTAGATGATGATTTATATTTATATGGAAATGATATTAATATGAATCAAATCGTAGATGGAAATGTTTATATTTTTGGAAAGAATGTTACAATAAATGGCGAAGTTGATGGAGATTTATTTGTTTGTGCAAGTAATGTTACTTTTGGCGAACAATCTTACATAAATTCAAATGCTTATATAGTAGCGGATAAAATAGACTTCCATACTTCAGCAACTTCACTATATGCTGTTTGTAATGAACTTAACATACCTGAAGGCTATGGTCCTTTTAGAGATTTATATGCCATGAGTAAAAAATTAACTTTACAGGGTAGTGTAGGAAGAAATGCATATATATATGCACCGGAATTTATCATATCTACAGATTCAATACAAGGTTCTATTACTGGTAAACTAACATATGTTTCTGAAAATGAAATAGAATTTCCAAGTGGTACCATCGGTGGAGAAATAACACATTTTACTACAAATAACTCATCAAATACAGGAACTACAATTTGGAGCATAATCATAAATATTGTAAATAGTATATTTGCAGCAAGTTTAGTATATTTGCTTTATAGATTTTTCTTAGAAAGTAGTTTAGAAAAATCTTCTTCTTGTTTATCTCATAAATTTGGAAAAGTATTTTTAGCTGGGCTAATTGCTTTAATTGCTATTCCTATTTTATCTATTATACTTATTGCTGCACAAATAGGATTTAGTGCTGGATTATTATTATTAATGTTATACATATTTATGATTGGAATTTCTCCATACATATTTGCATCAATTTTGGCTAGAAGAATTTATAATAACAAAAAATTCTCTAAAATGCCATTAGAATATTTACTAGCAATATTAATTGCAGTTGTAATTGGTGCTTTAAAAATGATACCTTTTGTAGGAATTGTAGTAACAATATTTATTTCTATTTTAGGATTTGGAATTATTATTTATAATTTATTTTTTAATGGACATAAACAAAAAGAAGTTAAAAGTAAAGAAAACGTAGCAAATTAGTTGCTACGTTTTCTTTATTTATACATGTAATTTACTTACAGTTACTTTGTAATTTTCAGTCTTTAATATTCCATTTCCAACAACAGCTATATCTACTCCTGACTCTTTTACTTCATCTATTGTATCAAGATTTATTCCACCATCAGCTTCAATATACGTATCTAAATTATGTTGGTTTAAGTATTCTTTTAATATTCTAACTTTTCTTAACGTCTCTGATATTAAAGCTTGTCCTCCCTTACCAGGTTCTACTGTCATCACTAATACTGTGTTTATATATGGTAAAAATTCATATATTTCTTTTACTTCTGTAGAAGGTTTTATGGCAATACCAACTTTGCAATTATTATCTTTTACTAGTTTAATCATTTCATAAATTTTCTCTTTATCTTTAAATGCTTCTAAATGAAAAGTTATCATATTTGGCTCAATTGCACTATATAATTTTACATATGTTTCTACATCTTCTACCATTAAATGAACATCCAATGGTAATGTAGTAATTTGCTTTAATATATTTGAATATTTATTCATTTTGTCTACGGTATTTTTTTCTACAAATTTTCCATCCATAACATCTATATGGAAGTAATCTATTTTTGCTACCTCTAAATTATAAAATATTTTTGCTGCTTCATCTTCCTTTGCATCTAATACTGATGCTGAAATTTCTACCATTTGTGTTCCTCCTTATCTTTTAAATTCTCATATATTTTTATAAAATTTTGATATCTACTTTCTGATATTTTCCCTTGTTGCAATGCATTTTTTATACCACAATTTTCTTCTTTAATATGTCTACACCCTATATACTCACAATCTTTTATATATTGTTTAAATTCTTTAAAATATTCTGCTAATTTATCAGATTCAATTTCAGAAATATCAAAAGTTGAAAACCCTGGTGTATCTGCAATATATTCATTTTCTTTAATTTTATATAACGCAATATTTGTTGTAGTATTTTTACCTTTTTTATTTTTATTACTTATTAATCCAGATTTAGTTAATTCTTTTCCAAAAATACTATTTAATAAAGTAGATTTTCCGACCCCTGAATTTCCAGCAAATACACTTATATTGTTTTCTAAAAGCTTATTTAGGATATCTATTCCCTCTTTTTCTTTTGCATTTGTATCTACTATCGGATAACCTATATTTTTATAAATTTCTTTTATCTCTTCTACCATTTTCTTGTCTAAGTCTATTTTATTAATTACAATTGCAGCCTTTATACCAACATATTCGGCATATGCTAATTGTTTATCTAGCATTAATAAATCCGGCTTTGGATTTTTGGCAGATAATACACACACTATTTGGGTTATATTTGAAATCTTAGGTCTTTTAATATAATTATCTCTTTTTTCTATTTTTTCTATTATATTCTCATTCTCATTAAAATTTACTATATCTCCAACAACTATTCCTTCATCTTTTAATTTGCCTCTTGCATTACAAGTATATATTTTTTCATTTGCTTCGATATAATATAAATTTGAAATATTACTTATTATTTTTCCTTGCATAATTCACCTTTTCATGTTTTTTGTACATTATACCATATTTGTTTTATTTTTTAAATATTTTTATAAATGACTGTAGCACAGCCTAAACTGTGCTACTTCTTTCAAGATATTTTTTGAAAATATCACCTGCTAAAGCTAAGTTTTCTTTTTTGAAAACTATTACTTCAACTCCGCCAATATCTTCTACCAGATAACCAATAGGTAAAGTCTTACCCTTTAAAAAAATCCAATATCTAAAAATTGGTTCCCGGAATACTGGCGTTGGAATAAATTTGTATTCGTTCATTACTTCAACCTCCTGTTTTTTGATGGTAATATTATAACATGTATTTTTATAAAAGTTTCTAGTTTTCTAAAAATTCTAAAATTTCTTTTAAATTTTCTTCTGTTACAAAATCTGCTCCATTTTCAAGTATTTTGGCAAGTTGAGTACTTTGCTTATTATTTTCTTTTTCTAAATATTTTCCAATTTTTAAATTAATATCTTTTTCTAAAATGTTATTTACAACAGTTCCAGGATCTTTACCACCATGTCCTATATCTATAGTAATAGTTTTTCCAAACAACGGCAAAGATGCTTTAGAATATGGAAAAGACAATATTAATGTTAATAAAACAAAAATAATCAGCAACTTCAAACAATATTTTTTCATATTATAATTTATGATTTTCTAAATTTTTATATGAAAAAAACTTGCTGAATAAGCAAGTTATAACTATTCTAACGTTTACAGAATTGTGGTAGTCCAGTTTTAAAGGAAAAAAACGACTTTTGTTGCCTACCTGTTGCCTACTAAATGATTTTTTCCATATACTAACCGTGTTTTAGTGCAATAAAAAAAGGTAAGGAAATCATTGTCCTTACCTTTATATTTTCATTAAAATAATTTAATATTATCCCAACGAGTTAATCCATTCTGTAAATTTAAATTAACCTGTCTTTGAACTTCATCGTAATTTGAACCTAATGCTTTTCTTCTATCAGCACCATTTCCAAAATCACCTCTGATTGTTTTCTTTACTAATGTTAATAACTCATCATTTGAACTATTTGAAGCAGGTGTATTACTTGCCATCTTATTATTAACTATTTCTTGAATTGCATTATAATCATATCCAGCATCTGTTAATCTTTGTTTTCTTTCAGGATTGTTTCCCCATTTGCCTTGAATAACTTCATTTGCAATTTCTTCATTAGACTTACTTGGTGTTGGTGTTGGAACTGGTTCTACATAATGAACATCACCAATAGCAGGATTGACAATGCATCCTCTAAAAATATAACCACTACCTAAGCCCCATCTACCATTTGAATTAGTTCTTACACTATTCCAAAATGCAGTTCTTGAACCATAACCACTTTCTGATGTAAGTATTTTATTTGCACCATCTATTCTTTCAACTACTGCAACATGACCTGCACCATCATTTCCACTTAATGTAGCACCTTTTTGCCATACCATAATACCACCTAATGTTGGATATGATACAACGGTTAAACCACATTTTTTTGCCCTTTCAATAAAATTTTCAGCATTACAGTTTAAATAAGGATACTTCATGCTACCTATAATTTCATTAAAACGACCACAGGCATAGCCTACACAGTTAGCAAGTACATTACAACCTGCATCTGTTGGACTACCTTGTATACATTGACTATAACCACCTCTTGAAGTAGTATTATAAAATTTATTACCTGCTGATGGTTTACTTGTTCTCATTTCCATCTTCACTCACCTCCTCTTGATTTTCGATTGTACAATCTTCACCATTTACTAACACATCCAATGCATCAGTATTAAAAGTGTCTTGTACTTCCATTTCTTCTTGAACTTCTTCTGTTAATACTTCTTTTTCTTCCATAATCTTGACCTCCTTTTGAAGAAAATTTTATAAAAAACGAGAATTTTATTTTTTCTCGTTTTTTGCATTAAAATTACTTAATCCATTAGAACCTAAACTAATGGAAATTGATGTTAAAAGATATAAAAATATATCAATAAAACAAAAACTATTCATAACAATATTTGTTATAACTAAAAGAACAAATGATATAAAAAAACTCCAATATTTTGTTGGAATTTTCTTAACAAATTTTAATTCTTTCGTAAATTCTACTACCATAAATACAATTGATACAAAACTAGCATAAGTTTTTAAAACATCCCATGTAAGAAATTGTTCCATATCTCATTCCTCCTATTTTAATCCTAATTTAAATAATGCATAAGCAAGGATGGCATAAAATAAATAATCTACCAATTTATCCCATTTCATTCCTTTGCTTTTATCACTACTTTGTAATTTAGTATCTATTCTTTCTACTGCACTTTCAACTTTTCCCATTCGATAGTTCATCTTTTCCATTATTGAATATGTTTTTTCCAATTCATCTAACTTTTTATCGTGTTCATCCAGTCGCTTGGTATTAGATTTAGACCTATCAGCAATTTCTTGTATTTTTTCTATGTATTTATCTTCCATTCTGCTCCTCCCCTCTTTCATACATACGAAAAAAGACAACTATTTTTTGTTGCCTTATTCTCTATATACATTATATCATCAATTTAATGTGAATTTTGTGAATTATTATTTAAAAACAAATCATTGAATACTTTGTCTAAATTTTTTAGACTTTTATAACAATCATATTTTTGAATATTACCTTTCCAAGATTTATATTGTTCCTCAATATCATGAAAATCAATCAACCCTTTATCTAATAGATTTTTAAAACTTTTTAGTTTTCTTCTTTCTCTGATAAAATTCTTTTTCACAGGTATTCTTACTAAATGCCCAGTATCTGTTAATCTATATTTTATTTTTAAAAAGGTAAAACCCTTATCTAACCTAAATAATTGTGTTTTCTTATGATTTATAAAAATTCCTTGTTTTTTACAGATTTTATCAATATCATCCAATAAAGATTTTAATTCTTCTTTACTATTTCCAATTATATAGGTATCATCCATATATCTTCCATAGAATTTAATACCCTTAACAATTTTACAATAATTATCCATCTTACTTGGATAATAAATTCCTGATATTTGAGATATTTGACTTCCTATACCTAATGATTTATGCATCATTTTTTCACCTGTTTTTTCAGTTTCTGCCTTAGCATAAGCAAGTGAGTCAAATAATTCATTTTCCGTAATATTATAATTGGATATATCAACAGAGAAACTATCAACTAAATGATTTATTAAATTAATAATATCTTTATCATCAATAATCTCTCTGTACATATCCATTAAAGGTTTATGAAGTATATTATCATAAAACTTACTGAAATCAATAACGAGTGCATATCCTTTATTCCCATATTTTCTATAATATTTATGCAAATGATTTTCTATTCTTCTTCTAGCAAAATCAATTCCTTTTTTCTTCACACTTGCACCATTATCATGTATTAAATATGGTTCAACTATGGGATTAACTAAATCGCACAAAGCCCTTTGTACAACTCTATCATAGAAACTTATGGAGCGAACATATCTATCTTTTCCTCTTTCTTTAAGATAAAAGCAATAAAAATCTTGTTGTCTATATGTTTTTTCTCTTAATTCTAACTGTGTGTGTCTAATATTTTTCAAAAAATTGGCTTCATATTGTTGAACACTATTTTTCCAACTACAACCTTTTTTGGCTTCGTAAAAACTATTCATTAAAACATTGGCATTACTTATCTTATTTATCATATTTTGTTCCTAACTCTAATTGACTTATCAAAGAGTATCAAAATATCCATTTGCCTTTCGGACAGGATAAAGTTTCCTTTTAATTATCGCAACGGTACTTAACCTAATCATTGTGCGAGTTAAAATCAGGGGCGAACACCACCAGTAGCAGAAGCATTGTTGTTGTTGCTATTACCATTGTTGTTGACATTAGCGAAACAGGAAGCCCAGTAAATACAAACTTTACCCTTTTTCTTTATCTAATTCTTTAAATATTTTATTATCTGATTTTCGCCAACCTTTTAATAACACAATTTCCTTTTCAATGATATCAACATACACCATGTATTTTTCCACATTCGGATGGCATACACAAATTATATATTGCATCTCTTGAAGAAGATTTTCGCAATTACAAATCGCTTGTGTTTGATAGTTTCTTCGCATATAGTATTCTTCTTTATTGGTTATATGAATTGTATTTGCTGAACAAATATTTTTCATTAATTCCCTCAATAAATCCATGAAGTAATCTCTTTCTTTATCTATTAGCCAACTTGGAAAATTGTCAATGAAACTATTTTTTATATCGTATGCTGACAATATTTCTTCAATTTCAGAAACATCAGTATCAGTCATATCATATACATCTTTTACAAAATCTAAATTTCTTCTTCTCGATTTTATTCCAAAATCTTTTAAAAGAAATTCGGTTATCATAAGCCTTAATTTTATAGCATTATGATAAAATTCCATTTTTGATATGTTTCTTTTTCTTTTCAATACACTCATTATCAATTCCTCCCTCGACATCTTTAACCCACCCCACAAGGGGGTGTGATTAAAGATTAGTCGATATAAAAGCAGGGGCGAACACCACCAGTAGCAGAAGCAAAGTAGTTGTTGCTATAACCATCGCTGCCGACATGAGCGAAACAGGAAGCATTTGTAATATTTCTTAACCAATACCAATAAGACCTATTTGTAATAAATTCAGGTGCTAATCTAAATAATGGTAATTGACAATTATCACTACCAGTTTCATATCCACTAGATGACCAAACAATAGAACCAAAGACTTGAACTTCATTCATTAAATCAACTTTTCTACTATACCATGCCCAGTCATTAGAACAGCCACTATTTATTCCATATCTATTATATCCTGTTGCATTGATACCTTTTGTAAGTAAATTTCTAATTTCTATTACATGACTACCAAATACAGGAGTTATATAAGTATCTAATATGCTAGGTAATGTATTTGTATACATCGAACTAGCAACATAACCACCAACAGTTGTATTACTAGAATTCATCTGTGCAGTTGTCAAGTGCTTATCAGGAACAATTATTGCATGATGCTTCGTTAATTCGGTGTCCCCCTTATGTAAGTATACATCAAAACCTGCAATTCGCCAAGTGATATTGTTTTTTACGATATAATCACCTACAAATAAATCTTCAAAACTACCATTTGAAATTCTAGTAAATAATGAACCATCAGTTAAATAACTCGTTACATTTTTACCTCTAAAAATAGAATTATGATAACCAGCAACAGATTTATTGGTTAAATCCTCAAATTTACCACCTGTGGCGATTGTTTTAATATTATCTAATATATTCTTATATGCAGTAGTAAATGAAGCAGTAATGCCATCTAAAATAGATTTATTGCTATGTGAGTGTCTATTAGTAGTATTGCTATCTAAATTACTTTTATCGGCAGTTGTAAAACTCGCAGTTGTACCATCTAAAACAGACTTATTTGTATGTGTATGCCTGTTAGAAGTATTACTATTAACCTTATTTTTATAATCATCAGTAAAATCATTCGTACTTAATCCCTTGCCACTTACTTTTTCCTGATAAACACCATTTTTTACATTAAAAGTAAGTTTTCCATTAACGGTTTTTAACTCTAATGTTGTACCATCGGCATAATATTCATTAACCAGTTCTGCAACAGGTATTTTTATTGTGTCATTATTCGCTAATACCAATACTAAATTTTCGGTACTACTATCATAATGACCACTTTTTATTAACAATTCTAGTGGTAAATCGATTTTTACAGTAGAATTGTCTTTTTTTGTAAAGGTCAATACACCATTTGTAGCATTATACGACACATCTTTAAATACACCATCCATTGTTGCAAGTGTAGTTTCAATTTCTTCTTTTAAAGATATAACCTCTGTTATTAAACTATCTAATATTTGATAATTTTCTTCTTGAACAACTTCATCATCCATATCTAATTGACCATCTACAACCGATATATTTCCTTTTGCAGTATTTGTCAATCTACTATCACTACCATATAATGCAACACTAAATAAATACTTACCTACTTCATTAAAAGCCATATTTTTTTCAAATGTTACTTTATTATTTTTTATCTCACTTACAAAATGTAAGCCACTAGGCTTCACCATATAAAACATTGCTTTTGAAAAATCTGTTTTACTTAATTGAAAATTAAATTCAATTGAATTATAATCACCTTTTACAATTTTTATTTCATCAGATGTTATACTATCACTTTTTTCAAAATTAACTAAAATATCAAATTTTTTATTTTTCATATCTCATTCCTCCTTTATGCAGTTCTTTTCCAATAATAAATTGTTACATTATTTAATGATTGAGTTGATAACAACTCCCAAGTACCTGTTACAGAACTTGATGGATTATTGTTATTAGTAGTAATTATAATAGAATTTATAGGATGCAGATTATTAAAATCATACCCATTTACTTCAAGCGAATTTTCTTTTGTAGGAAAACAATTAATACCTACTGAAATCAAATCAACATCTATCATCAGAATTGGCATACCTTTTGCAACTTGAAAATTGTAAGTCTTAGTTCCAAATTTATCTTTAATTTCTACTTGAAAATCCCATACAAATAATTTATCAATAATAACTTCCTTTGTTTCATTATTAGAAATAGATTTATAATTCGAATAATTGCTTTCTGTTGTTTTTTTATATCTATATCTTAAAGATTGAATACTATTTTTTGAATTGACTGATGATATTGAAACTTGAACAGTCAATTTTGTTTCATCTTCATAATTATTTATTCTTTTTGCTGATATTGATGCAGTTGGAAGTTGCCAATCTAATATCGTTATTGATAAAGATGCAGTTGTACTATTTCCTCGACTATCAATTGCTTTTACACTTACTGATGAACTTGAACCTAGGTTTACTGTGCCAAAATCAACAGTACCTGCTGATGTTAATGTTTTTGTAACACCATTAAATGTCAGTTCATACTTTGACATTGATGCAGATTTTTTTGCAGTTGCATTGCTGATACTTACTTTTAAATTAGATAAATTTCTAACAATATGTTTATTATTACCTGTGATAGCAGTAATAATACTGTTAGTATCTTGATATGATATGTTTGATGAACTAAATGTTGGATTAGCATTGACAATTTTCATAGTTTTGTCTTGCCAACTCCAAAAACTTTCGGTTGTTCCTGATATACAAGTACCAATTACTTGTCTAACAGTCATTGAATTACCTGTACATTTGCTTCTTAATAAATTTCTTTCAGCATCCGTTAGTGAAAATGTATAACTTCCTGTATTTGGAATATTATCTCTTGATATGCTAGTACCACCAAATTCTAACCTTGCATTTATTCTGAAACCACCAGCATTGTTAAAAGTTATGGTTGGATTTTGTTCATCTGTAAAATCTGATGCACCTGTAACATTTGCCTGTCTTGGAATAGTTGGTAAATCCCAACTGCCACTTCCAGTTTGCCATGTTCCATAATTATAAATAGTAGCACCACCATCAGCACTAAAAGATTTAGTACCATCGTTATTATGATAAATTCTTGTAGTTCCACTTGCTACAACAGTACCACTAGACAATTGAATTTTACTCGAACCTTGTGTCCATACTCTACCACCATTTATATTTAAATAACCATTTAAAGTATAATACCAAGTTGAACCACTTCCTGAACCGACAAAATTCCAACCAATATCAGTATAATTTCCACTAATACTTTGACTATTAACCCACCAAGAAAAATATAGTCCTCTTACACCACCATATTTTCCTGTTTCAAATGAACCACTTGTTGCCATTTAATTCACCTCCTATACAACAGGTATAAACCCTATACCATTGTTGGTATCCGTTTTTATTGGTAAAATTCGCATTTTAGATGCAATCGTAATTTCTTCTTCTACAACTGATTTTTTTTGATGGAATTCATCTTTATCAGCCCAAAATGTTTTTGTATTATTTGAATTATAACCAGCAAAACCAACTTCTGGATTTATTCTTATATAGGATTTATCATCGTTAAAAAAGGTTAATCCTGTCTTATCAAACTTAGAGATTAACCTATTGGCTTCATCATATAATTCCATAACACCTGCTTCATTCAAATTTGAACCAAGTTTTAATGTTCCACCTTTAATCATATCAGCAATTAAGTTTATTACATTTATATTTTGCATATTTAATATACCATCAATAGTCCATGCAGATTTAAATACACCATTAATACCATTCTGACTAAAACCTATTCCTGCACTATTTATTCTAATAACATTTTTTGCAGTTTCCTTTGGCAATCTATCTACAATCATCATTTGGTTTCCATCATCATTAACTACATAAGATGAATTCATGGCATCATTTATTTTATTTGTTGCATCTTCTAATTTTGATTGTAATTTATTATAATTACTTGTATTTTCTTTACTTACTGTTTCAGTTATTTGTGATGAAACATCACTAATCAAATCATTTAATTTATTTTTAAAATTACCAAACTCTATTTTTGTATATTCTTTTGATATGCAATCATATTCAATAGCGATAACATTTGTTACTAAATCAATTTTACATTTAGGATGTTTTACATGAATAGTATCACCTATATCAGATACATTTTGAATATTAGCACTTAAAGTATAATTCACTTGTGGAACTTTATAAGTGTTTAAATATTCTTTTGCTTGGGCTTCTAAATCGTTTAGTAAAGCAGTTTTATAAGCATTTTCATCTAATACACCATCAGTCTTATAATCGTCCTCTGAAATATCATCTTGACTAAAACTTACTACTTTTGTATAAGGTATGTCATATAAACCAGTTTCCTCTATCCATGTAGTTGGTAATAATAAACCATCTTTACCAACAGGTAATAATTTAGTTACTACATTGTCCCAATTTTCAGTCGCTTTTATGCTTTTAATATTTTTAGCATACGATAAGACAACACCTCTATCTTCGCCAATATTTTCTCTTATTTCAACATTATAATTATCTCTTATTAGATGCCCTCCCCATCGTTCAATAACGACTGAAATTGCTTCTTCTAATGTATGCCTTACACATCTATATGAATTAATTGTTGAAATATCAGAAATGAAAGTAAAGGGTGTTTCAATATCACAAGCATTATTCAAATGGTCTAATGCATCATTACAATTTTTATCAACAACATAACTATCTACAATCACATATCTTTTTGTATCAAAATATAAATGATAACCCTTGCTGATTATTTTATCTTTATCAATTTCAGGGTTAGTTAATCTAAAACATTGTTTGCCCCAAGGTGTGTCAGTCCTTACTATCATTCCCTCTGCATAATATTCTAAATTTTCGATTGTATCTTTAATATCAATATAAAATTCACCATTATCTTCTTTATAAACTTTTGCTTTTAACGGATGCATAACTTTCAATCCATTATTAGCAAAATGCTTTTCTGTTGATGGATATACACTAATCATTATAACCACCTACTTCTAGGATTAACTTCTATTTTTGTCAAATTACCAACCCAACTAATAATATTTATACCTGAATTTAATTTTGGAAAGTCGCCTGTCATTTGTCTATTTTTTAAAATTAGTCCATAATAGGCTTCTTCCTGTTCAGAGTCAATAGTTATATAATCATCAACCATATCTACTGAAAAAATTTGGTTTCCATTTACTAATAATTGAATTGTACCTGTTCCATACAATGTAATTATTGGTTTAGATTGTTCATATCCTCTATTTGATACTTTTAATGAGGTTTCATTAGTAATATTTAAAACAAATGGTGCTTCATTTAATAAATATTTAAATGGTTGAACATAAAATTTTACACTTGCCTTTTTAAAATTGATTAATCTATTATAATCAATACTATCAATTATTTGTGCATTATAGTATTTATCAGGTTCATTTGATAATATCAACTTACCACTTCCGTTAAAATAATTGATAATTTCATCTATATCATAATTTTTAGTTAAACCAATTGAAATTGTTTTTGTATAACTTTTATATCCTAAATATTCAACAACATCGCCATCTTTTCCATCAATTTCAGTTGTTGTTGTTCTCATTTTAGGCTTAGAAATAGGTGATAACTCACTTATCAATAATCCTTTTACATCATCACTATGTCTATTTTTCCAAATTATATAACTCATGAATAAATCACCCTTTCTACCTTATCAACTACTAATTCACCAAATTTATCACCATCTACTTTGAATGACATACCATCCAATGCATCCTGTAATGCATTTACTAAGGAAGAATAGTTATCACTAATTCCATAATTACCTGTTGTATTACTATTTAAATTTAAATTTGGTGAAACATCTAAATCAGTAGGTAAAGATTTTTGAATGGTATCATTTACATTACCCATTTCATCTTCAAAACCTACACCTATACCTTTGGCTAAATTAACACCAATTTCATCTCTAAATACAGTAGATGGACTGTGAATTCCAAAAATACCTTTAATACCATTAACAATACTTTTTCCAAAACCTTTAATCTTATTTAAAACCCAATCTTTGGCATTATTTATACCATTCCATAAACCTTTTACTAAATTTTTTCCAACATCTAACATTCCTGATATTCCATTAGTAATACCATCTTTTACTTTTCCAAGTAATTCCTTACCTATATTCCACATTTTTGAATAATAACTTGCAATACCTGATACTAATGAACTAATTATTTGTGGAATTTTAGAAACTAATTGTGGTATTGCTTTAACGATACCCAATGCTAATTTAACAGTAAGTTCAATACCTGCTTCAATTATTTTTGGCAAATTATTAGTAATTGCTTGAACTAATTTATCTATTATTTCAGGAATTCTATCAATTAATTTTGGCAATGCCTCAATTAATCCATCTGCTAATCCAATTAATAATTGAATACCTGCATCTATGATTAAATCAATATTGTCTAATAATGTATCTACCATAGTAACAACTGCATCAACCATTTGTGGAATTAAGGTAGGTAATGATTGTGCTATTCCTTGTACTAAGGATACTATTATTTGAATTCCCATTTGTAAAATTTGTGGCAACATCGCAACAATTCCATTTATAATCATACCCATTGCACCATTTATACTTGGTATAATATCAGGTAATTGATTAGCCATACCAGTAATTAAATTCTGAATAAGTTGCATTCCCATTGGAACTACATTTTGAAGCAATAATGCTAATCCATCAGTAATTAAAAGACCTATTCCCTCGACTGCTATTTCTATTCTAGGTAGTAAATTATCACCAGCAGTTACTACACTATCAACAAAATTATTAACCAAAGTTCCCCAATCTGCATTGTCATCGGCAACCCCTGTTAATAAATTGCTCCATGCAGATTTCATTGAAGCAACTGACCCTTGTATTGTTGTACTTGCTTCTTTGGCAGTCGTACCTGTGATACCCAATTCACCTTGAATTACATGAATTGCATTATAAACATCACTTAAATTGGAAATATCGTACTTAACACCACTAATTTTTTGTGCATCTTTTAATAATCTTTCCATCTCAGACTTAGTACCACCATAACCTAATTTAAGATTATCTAACATGGTATAATTTTGCTTAGCAAATCCTTGATATGCACTTTGTATCATAGACATATCTGTACCCATTTTATTTGCATTGTCAGACATATCCGTAATTGCCATATCAGCAACTTCTGCACTTTTAGCAGTATCATTATTTAAACTCTGTAATAGACTTGCAGAAAATGATGTTACTGTTTCCATATAATCATTTGCAGATAAACCAGCAGTTTTATAAGCATTATTAGCATAGCCCTCAACAATACCTGCACTATCTTTAAATAATGTTTCAACACCACCTATTAACTGCTCATAATTAGCATAACTATCAATAGCAGATTTCCCAATATCTAATAAAGCAGAACCAACTGTTTTCATTGCTCCTGCTAAACCTTTAATACCTGCTATAATACCCTCACTTATTAAGTTACCTTTTATCAAATCCCCTAATGTTAGAGTATT
>ERZ780157.1255-NODE-1255-length-28401-cov-3.873774_pt1 | contig 28401 bp, 26 predicted proteins | sample MGYA00511169_ERZ780157 | MGnify/ENA primary metagenome ERZ780157 (study PRJEB29588, sample SAMEA1965149) | human gut metagenome | biome: human gut; feature: human-associated habitat; material: faeces | place: Denmark | collected 2008/2010 ... | reverse complement strand
CTTACCTTCTGGGCACGGATGCTTACCTGCATTTTCTTGCTGCGGGTTAAGGTGATTTTCGTTTTCTTTGTGTAAAACCACCGTGTTTCGCCGTTCTTTTTGTTTTTAACACGGATCTGGTATCTTGTGGCTGCCTTACACTTTTTCCATTTTATGGTAAGTTTATGCTTCCCTTTTTTCTTTTGCGTTACTTTTTTTATCTTGAGAGATTTGGTATCAAATTTTTTGGCGGGAGCCGTGGTGCTGCCCGGTACTGCGGTGGTGCCGGGGGAAGGGATTCCTGTAACCGCCGGACTTTCCGAAGGGGATTCAAAGCTTTCCGGAATCGCCGAGCTCGCCGGCGCCGGTGCTGTCGTTGGTATCGCCGGAACCGAATTTTCCGGAGGGTTCGTCGTGAGTGATGTAGAAACGGAAACTGTTGGCGAAGGTATTGCCGAATCCGCCGGCAAAGGTGTTTTTGTCGGAACCGGATTTCCCGAAGGCTCTATCGTGGCCGATGGAGATGCCGATAGTTGCACCTCTTTTTTCAAATCCTTGATGATATGCTGCAGCGAATTTTTCAGATTCAGGCGTGGTGTAATATAAATGAGGCCGGAATCTGCGATGTAAGTATAAACGGAATCACTCATAAGTAGATATTTTTTTGTATCAGTAAGAAGAGCTTCCCGGTTTTCGTAAGTTTTATTTGCTTCAAGAAATCCCATAATTACCGCTGCACTGCTGGTGGTCATGGGGGAAGCCATCGAAGTTCCGCTTTTTTCCGCATATGAATTGTAGCGGGTGGTAGAGAGAATGGACTCGCCCGGGCAGAGGATGTCGTAAGGAGCCGGGGAAGTATCCACAAAATTCGAAGAAGTCCAGCAGCCATCTGCTGTATTGCCCGCCATTACGCCAATCACGTAGGGATAGGCGGCAGGGTACATGGTGGAGTCCGAAGAGGCTCTTCCGTCATTGCCGGCTGCTGCGACAAGAAGACAGGAAGAGGAAGCTTTTTCCAATTCTTCGGCGAACGTGCTGTTTTTATTATAACTGCCAAACGACATATTGATCACGTCTGCACCATTGGCGACCGCGTACTGAACCGCTTTTGCGGCATTGGCAAACGAAAAACTGTTTTTATAATTCCCTGCTTTTAAGATCATGATCTTTGTGCGGTAACCGACACCGGCGTAGCCGACTGCATTGTCCGGATTCATACCAATAATCCCGCTGACGTGCGTGCCATGGCTGGTGTTGGAATCATCTTCCGGGGCTTCATAACGAAGCGGGGCGGATGGATTATCCGGGGGCGGAGTGGGAACATTGTTGATAAAATCCACGCCGTAAATATCGTCGATGTAGCCATTGCCGTCGTCATCCACATTGTCCGTGCCATTTCGTTCCGCTTCATTGATCCATAGGGAATCGACGAGATCTTCGTGAGACAATTCCGCACCGGTGTCAATGACTGCGATCACGGTCTCTTTGACCGGGTAACCGTCCAGGACAGCAGCGGTATCATCAGCGCCGATCGCCGCAAGGTAATACGGGGAAGCGGAGGCAGACGAAGATTCTGTCGAAAGTGCCGATGCCTGTGAGGACATCGCGTCCGGCTCGGACGGCGTCCATACAAACATGTTAAAATATGGAAAAAGCAATAAAACAACAAATACAATACAAATCCGTTTCATATAAAACCCCCTTTGTGCTATTTGCTGCTTCCAGTTTACCATATTTAGAAATGTCTTACAAGGCTTGCAAAAACACATTTTTTTCATAATGTTAGTGTTGTAAGATGGTCTATTCTGTGATAACATCATACATAAGGAGGTGGTTTGGTTATGCTTCAAAACAAACGAAAAACCATAGGGGTATTTGCAGAAAAAGTCAAAGATGAATTTCAGATGCGTTTGTGCCAAGGAATCATCGAAGAAGCAGAGCTACAGGGATATAATGTGGCGATTTTTACAAATTATGGAAAGTATGGACAAAATAATCAACATTTTATCGGTGATCAAATGATATGGGACCTGCCATGTTATGAGGAATTTGCCGGAGTGATACTGGCATTGGATACAATGAGTGAAAAAAGCAGCCGGCAGAAGATCCTCGACAATGTGAAGAAATATTGTCATTGTCCCGTGGTCAGCATTCGCGAAAAAGTGGAGGGAGCAGTCAACTTTCTTGTGGAAAATACGACGGGGATGGCAGGACTTATCCGGCATTTTATTGAATTACATGGAAAAAAGCGGCTTTGTTTTATGAGTGGACCGAAAACGTATTGGGATGCGAGAGAGCGGATGCAGTGCTTTTTAGATACGATGAAAGAATACGAACTTCCAGTAACAGAACATCAGATGTTTTACGGAGACTATTGGTACAATATGGGAGCTCAGGCGTGTGACTGGTTTCTGGCGGAAGACGAGATGCCGGAAGTGATTATGTGTGCGAATGACCATATGGCATTGGCGGTGGCAAGCGAGTTGATCAAGCGGGGAATCCGTGTGCCGGAAGATATCTGTGTCAGTGGGTACGATGGACTGCTGGAGACACTTTCCTTTACGCCGGCGATCACGACAATGCGTGTGCCTTTCCAGAAAATGGGAAAGCAGGCGGTGGAGTTGATCGCAGAAAATCAGGAAACCGAGGATTGGAAAAAAATCGATAAAGTTTGTTTTGAGGCGGAGATTTTGGCGCGAGAATCCTGCGGATGCATGGCAAAAGCGGGCGAAAAGATCATTTTGGAAAAGCAGCACGAATACGATCAACTGCAGGCGGAGCAAAACCGGGCAACGCAGTTTGACTATATGTCCATTTACTTGAGTCAGGCAGAATCCATTGAAGATATCGCAGATTATATTGCAGAATTTCATAAAAACATGTACGGCATCCGCGACTATGCACTCTGCCTCTGTGAAATGCTTCACGATGCGCAGGGGTATAAAACGTATACCGATCAGATGGAATTGTGCGTTTATATCAAAGACAATGAGCAGAAGACCGGAATCCGCATTCCATTTGAACGGCGGGAACTTCTGCCGGAAGAACTGATCAGCGATAAACCGCAGGTGTGGTATTTTGCGCCGATTCATTTTCAGGACAGCTGTTACGGTTATGAAGCCTTTCAATTTTGGACTTGGGAAAATACGGAAAAATTATTCTTCCGCTGGAATATCAATATTGGCAACAAAATTCATGATCTGCTCATTGAAGATAAGATGAAAACGTTGATCGATGAACTTGCCTATATGTACGACCGCGACGAATTGACCGACTGGTACAACCGCCGCGGACTGGAAAAGCAGGGTGTGCGGCTGTTGGAGCAGGCAAAGCAGGAGAAGAGCCCCTTGTTTTTGTGCGTTATCGATCTCGATGGAATGAAGCAGATCAATGATAATTTCGGGCATATCGAGGGAGACTTTGCATTGAAGAAAGTATGCGAGACGATTTCGGGGGCGTGTCGGGGAGAATATTTGTGTGCGCGTACAGGTGGTGATGAGTTTGTCGTATTGGCAAAAAATGTAACCGAGATGGAAGGCCGCGCATGGATGCTGAAAATGGAGAAAGAGTTGGAAAGATTTAACAAAACCAGCGAAAAACCGTATGCGATCCATGCCAGTTACGGAATTACGAGCCGTGTGCCCGAGGAAACGGAAAGCATGCAGCAGTATATCAAAGAAAGTGACGAAAAAATGTACCGTTATAAAGTGATGAACAAAAAACGGCGCGGTGAGGAACTCCGTTGAGATAAGGTGGTATGTCAGAGAAAATGAAAAAGAAAAACAGGCAAAATTCTGTTCTTATGGGGATGCTGATCTGTATCGTCATTGCATTTGCTGTGACACTCGGTGGCTTTGCCATTTTGCGCAGACAGATGGCAAAGACAGATCTTGAGGAAACGAAAGAGCAGTCCTATGAGGCACATTATGCCTTTATTGTAGATAATCCGGAAGACGAATATTGGCAGCAGGTTTACGAGGCGGCAAAAGAAGAAGGCAAAAAGCAAAATATTTATGTCGAGCAGATTTTTGAAAATGTGTCGCAGACATATGAGACGAAAGAATATATGGATATTGCGATTGCAGAAAAAGTCGATGGCATTTTATTGCAATCCTCTTCCAAATCGGTCGGCCCGGAGATGAATGCGGCGATGGAAGCCGGAATTCCGGTTGTGACGATGCTGCATGACAACTACAGCGGCAGGCGATGTGCGTTCGTGGGAGTCAATGACAGCAGTCTCGGAGACAGTTATGCAGAGTTGATACAGGAAAATATTTCCAAAAAGAAAAAAGATGTCCTTCTGCTGATGGGAAAAAATGGAGACCTTGGAGACAATAATCTGGTTTTGCAGACCATCCGGCAGAAAGTGCAGGGAGCAAAAATTCGAGTACAGCTTCTTGAGGGAGAAGATGAATTCGCGACAGAAAAAGCAGTCAGAAACTGTATTTTGGATGAGAAACAGTGCCCGGATGTACTTGTCAGTTTGTCTTTGGAAGGAACCGCATATGCGTATCAGGCGGTTGTTGATTATAGTAAAGTAGGCACGGTCAAGATTATTGGAGCTTATGAAAATGATGAGATTCGGCGGGGGCTGGGAAAAAAAGTAATTGCAGCGAGCGTGGCGATTGATTCAGAGGCGATTGGAAAGACGGCAATCCAGGCATTGCAGGAATATAATAAAAACGGTATTGTAAACGAATATCAGATGATACAACAAAACGTGATAAGAGGTGGAAAATGAAGCGAGCGTCGATTAGCACAAAAATGATCGTATTATTGATATTTACATCGGTTATGACACTGTTGATCAATGTTATGATGTTTCTTAATATCAATCAGGTACTTGTTCAGATTGAGCAGGTATATGCGACCAATGTGCAATTAAATAAAATGACAGAAGAACTGGATAAAGTGCATTCCGAGATGTTGGAATATCTAAAAACGAGAGATTCCGGTGTCTTGCAGGAGTATTACATCAGCCAGCAGAATCTGTCTGAGCAGCTGGCAATGGTGCAGGAAGAGACGATGGACCGACAGACGAGTGTGTTAAAAAATAATATTTATTATCTTGGAAAAAATTACCTAAAGATTTCCGAGGAGGCAGTAAAGGCAAAGCGTGGACGAGATGTGAACACTTATGGGGAGCGCTATGAAGATGCCGGAAAAATGAAAGAATATCTCAATGGCTATATCAGCAGTCTGAATAATATACAGTTTCAGGGAAATTCTCATAATTACCTGCTTTTGCAAAACTTCCTATATTATATGGAAGTAGTAGGAACGATTATGTTCTTCGTCGTTGTACTGTGCGATACGATCATGGTTGTCATGATGACGCGGCGTCTCACGAGACCGTTGAAAATTTTGTCCGGGCGTGCGAAAGAAGTTACAGCAGGGGATCTTTCTGTGGACATCCCGGTATTTCGCACCGGAGATGAAGTTGAGAGTCTGTCAAAAGCCTTTGATAAGATGATGGGAAGCATACGCGAATATGTCGAAGCGCAGCGTGTCAGCATGGAAAAAGAAAATGAGATGCGTGAAAATGAATTAAAAACACAGACGTTGTTAAAGGATGCCCAGTTAAAATACCTGCAATCGCAGATCAACCCCCACTTCCTATTTAATACATTGAATGCGGGAATGCAGCTTGCGATGATCGAAGATGCGGATAAGACGGCACTTTTTATCGAAAATATGGCAGAATTTTTTCGTTACAATCTGTCACGCATCAATGAAGATGCGACACTTGCGGATGAAATTCAGCTTGTCGACCATTATATTTACATTCTCAATGTGCGTTTTGCCGGAGATATTCATTATAAGAAGGAAATTGAGCCGGGACTGGAAAATGTTCTTGTGCCATCCATGATCCTGCAGCCACTTGTCGAAAATGCCGTGCAGTACGGTATCCGAGGCGTCGAGTGGGAAGGCTGGGTTACATTGCGCATCTGGCAGGAAACAGGGACCGTTTATATCGAAGTCGCTGACAATGGGCGCGGCATGAGCCTGGAACTCATCGAACGTGTGCTGCAGGGAGAAAATGTAAAAAACAGGAAAAACAGCAAATCCAATGGAATCGGTATTTACAATGTATTGGAGCGGCTGCAGATGTATTATACGACGGAAGATGTATTGGAGATCAAAAGTGACGGTGAAGGAAAGGGAACGCGCTTTACTCTGAAAATTCCGAAGGAGGTGAGACCATGATAAAATTACTGCTGGCAGATGACGAGGGAATTGTACTCGAATCCCTGCAGCGGATCGTGGCGAAAAACTTTGGAGATACGTGCGAAGTGCGGACGGCAAAGACCGGACGAGCTGTCATTGAAGTTGCGGAAGAATTTCGACCGGATATCGCGATGCTAGACATTCAGATGCCGGGAATCAACGGAATTGAGGCGATTGAAGAGATCAAAACATTCTGCCCGAGAACCTGTTTTATCATCATGTCCGCCTATGATACGTTTGACTATGCGAAAAAAGCGATGTCACTTGGCGTTATGGATTTTATTACGAAGCCTGCCAACACTTCGCGTATCGTCTCGGCACTTGAAAAAGCGATGGATGAAGTGCGCAAACAGCAGAGACGATGGGAAAAAAGTCTGGAATACAAGGAAAAATTGGAAGCCGTCGTGCCGATCATTGAGAGCGGAATGATTTATTCGATCTTATTTCAGGATAACTATTCGGGAGATACAGAACGTTTCCGTGAATTGCTCGATATTCCGGGAGATTATGGCATGATTCTTGTCATTGAAGTCGGCGATGCGATCGAAAACCGAAAAATGACGAATGTCGTCGGAATGTCGGTTAAAGCGCAGAAATTTTACGATGAATTCCGTCAGATCGTGAAGGAATTTTTTCCGGCGACGGTGGGCCCGGTCATGACCAATAAAATCGTCGTTTATGTGCCGGCGGCAGCTCCGGAAAAAGAATACAATGAACGAGTAAAAATTATCGAAAAAACCGACAATATGATACAGAAACTGATCTCGCGTATTGAATTACAGTTTCGTGCCGGAGTCGGAAGCATCCGCCCGGTGGATGACATTTATCCGTCGTATCAGGAAGCCTGCCTGGCGTTGAAAAAGGCCGAGGGAACGGTAATGCATATTAATGACCTTGTGGCGGCGCAGGATGTCGAGGAAAATTATCCGCTGGAGACAGAAAATGCGATGTATGTGGCACTCAAACGTGGTGATGTGTCAAAAACGCTGGAGGAGGCCGCACAGTTCTTTGATTGGATGCAGAAGAATTATGCTTCCTGTCCGGATGATGTCCGCCTGAAAGTGCTGGAACTTGTCATGTATGCTGAGCGAATCGCCTTTCACGAAGGCGGAATGTCGTATCATTTCCGCGATCGAACAAATTATCTGGCGACGGTAACCGGTTTCACCACGATGGATCAGCTGCAGAGCTGGTTTCTCGACTATATGAAAGCGGCGGCAGAGATCATTCATGCGAAGGCAAGTGAGAAATATAGTGACATTGTGGCAAATGCCAGAGATTATATTGTGAATAATTTCCAAAAAGACGTGTCACTCGATGAAGTGAGCCGTGTCGCTAATGTCAGTCCGTATTATTTTAGTAAAGTATTTAAAGAAGAAACCGGCGAGACGTTTGTCGAATATCTGACGGGACTTCGGATGGAACACGCAAAAAATCTGCTGCGGGAAAAGGAAAAAAGCATCAAGCAGATCTGTGTGGAATCCGGTTACAGCGACCCGAATTATTTCAGCCGGATTTTTAAAAAGACGGTTGGTGTGACCCCGTCGGAGTACCGAGAAGGTTAGAAAGAAGGAATGTATGAAGCAAGTAAATATAAGAAAGATCTGTCTTTTGCTCTGTGTGGCAGCAGTCGTTTTGCTGACCGGATGTGGCGCAGGCGAGCCGGAAAAGAAAAGTGACTCGGACAGAATCCGGATCGGATTTTCTTTTGATTCTCTTGTCATCGAGCGGTGGCAGCGTGACCGCGACGTCTTTGTGTCGCGGGCGCAGGAACTCGGAGCGGCCGTCAATGTGCAGAATGCCGGCGGAGATGTGGCGGCGCAAAAAAAGCAGATTTCGTATTTTATCGAACAGAAAATGGATGTGATTGTCGTTGTGGCAGTTGATACGTCCGCTCTCAGCGATGTGGTCGCGCAGGCAAAAGAGCAGGGAATCCGCGTCGTTGCCTATGACAGAATGTTGGAAAATGCCAATGTGGACCTGTACCTCTCGTTTGACAGTGAAAAGGTTGGCGAGATTTACGGCGATGCGATCACCCGGAAATTTCCAAAAGGCGCACAGATACTGGAAGTCCTTGGTTCGCCGGAAGATTACAATGTGAAATTGATGGAAAAAGGGCTGGCTTCCAAATTAGGCAGTACCTATAAAGTTGTAGAAAAAAATTATGCAAAAGGCTGGATCGCAGAGCAGGCATATGATACCGTTTCAGAATATTTTTCCAAAGGGAATTCTTGTGATGTCGTGGTATGTGGCAATGATGATCTTGCAACACAGGCGATTCGTGCACTTTCGGAAAACCAGAAAGCCGGAAAAGTGTATGTCCTTGGGCAGGATGGTGATCTTGCCGCCTGTCAGCGTATCGTCGAGGGGACTCAGGGGGGAACGGCATTTAAAAATATTGACGAGCTTGCGGAGAATGCGGCAGATCTTTGTGTGAAACTTGCCAAAGGTGAAGATACCGGTGTGAAGGCGACGATGTCCGATGGCATTTACGACGTGCCAAGTTACCAGCTTTCCCCGATTTTTGTTGATCAGAAAAACATGGATCAAGTGATTATTGAGGGAGGGTTCCACACAAAAGAAGAAGTATATCTCAATAGAAAAGCGAATTAAGAGCAGTAGCACAATTTTGAAATTAAGATTGTGCTACTCTTTTTTTGTGCTGTCAGGAAAATCGCAAAATTGTCCATTTCATCGTAAAGCATTCCTGTTTTGATTATGTTATATTAAACCTAAAGAAAATCATGAGTGGTTACACATAAGCAAAATATTTTGAGAAGGAGAATGGCTATGAAGATGATAAAAAAATGGATCGCTTGCCTGATGGCAGTCGGAATGATGCTTTCGCTGACCGCCTGCGGAGTAAGCGGAGATCAAGTGGCAGTCAATAAGCCACAGCAAAAAGACCCGGATGCGAAAAAGCGGATCGCGGTTTCCATGCCGACAAAGGATCTGCAGCGCTGGGCACAGGACGGAAGTAATATGAAAGCGCAGCTTGAAAAACAAGGATATGACGTAGATATCCAGTATGCGAACAACGATATCGCAACGCAGGTCAGCCAGATTGAAAATATGATCGCTGTCAATCCGGATGTTTTGGTAGTTGCTTCTATCGATGGTTCGGCACTTGGAACTGCTTTGCAGGGAGCGAAAGGACTGGGCATCCCGGTTATCTCCTATGACCGTCTGATCATGCAGAGCGACGCCGTATCGTATTATGCAACATTTGACAATGAACTTGTCGGAGAACTTCAGGGGCAGTACATTGAAGATAAACTGGATCTGAAAAATGCAAAAGGACCATTTAATATCGAGCTTTTCACCGGTTCTTCCGACGATAACAACTGTAACTACTTCTTTGGCGGTGCGATGAAGATTCTCCAGCCGTACATTGATTCCGGAAAACTGGTAGTTCGTTCCGGTTCAACGACGTTGGCAGAATGTGCGACAGCAAACTGGTCCACTGAGGAAGCCCAGAAGAGAATGGAAAATATTCTGGCAGCGTACTATCAAGATGGTACAAAATTGGATGCGGTATTGTCTTCCAATGACTCGGTCGCAAATGGTATCACCAATGCACTGGTCGCTTCTTACAAAGGCGACTTCCCGATCCTGACCGGTCAGGACTGCGATATTACATCCGTAAAAAATATCATTGCCGGCAAACAGTCGATGTCGATCTTTAAAGATACGAGACAGCTGGCATCCAAAGTAGTAGAAATGGTAACAGCGATTATTGAAGGAAAAGAAGTTCCGGTCAATGACACAGAAAGTTATGACAATGGAAAAGGAATCGTGCCAACGTATCTTTGCCAGCCTGTCTTTGCAGACCAGGATAACTACAAAGAAGTGTTGATCGATTCTGGATATTATAAAGAATCTGATGTGAAGTAAGGAGGGGTGACCGATGGCAGAATATATCTTGGAAATGAATGGAATTACCAAAACATTTCCCGGCGTAAAAGCACTGGATAATGTCAATTTGAAGGTGAAAAAAGGTGAGATTCACGCACTGGTCGGTGAAAACGGAGCCGGTAAATCGACATTGATGAATGTCCTCAGTGGAATCTACCCTTATGGAAGTTACGAAGGTGACATCGTTTACGATGGAGAAATTTGTAAATTTAAGGAAATTAAAGACAGTGAGAAAAAAGGTATTGTAATTATCCACCAGGAACTCGCACTGGTACCGTATATGACAATCGCAGAAAATATGTTTCTTGGCAATGAGCAGGGAAAGAAAATGGCGATTGACTGGACGAAAACCTACGGACGTGCCGAGGAGCTTATGAAAAAGGTAGGGTTGAAAGAAGATCCGCACACTTTGATCAAAGATATCGGAGTCGGCAAACAGCAGCTGGTAGAAATTGCCAAAGCACTGGCAAAGGATGTAAAACTTTTGATCCTTGACGAGCCGACGGCATCGCTCAATGAATCCGATTCGCAGGCACTTTTGGAACTTATGCTTGAGTTTAAAAAACAGGGAATGACATCGATCATCATTTCTCACAAATTAAATGAAATTTCTTACGTGGCAGATAAGATTACGGTTATCCGTGACGGCTCCACGATTGAGACGATGGATAAAGAAGTGGACGATTTCAGTGAAAACCGTATTATCCGCGGCATGGTTGGACGAGAATTGAGCAATCGTTTCCCGGCCAGAGAAAATGTCAAGATCGGCGAGATTTGTATGGAAGTCGATCATTGGACCGTTCATCATCCGATGACACCGGCAAAGAAAGTGGTTGACGACATATCCTTTTATGTACGCCGCGGCGAAGTGGTCGGCATCTCCGGTTTGATGGGAGCAGGACGTACGGAACTTGCGATGAGTCTGTTTGGACACAGTTACGGAACCGGCATCAGCGGAACGATTAAAATGAACGGAAAGGAAGTTCATCTGAAAAATGTGCGTCAGGCGATCGACCACAAACTTGCGTATGTGACCGAAGACCGAAAAGGCAATGGATTGATCTTAAGCAATCCGATTTACACCAATACGTCTCTTGCGAAAATGGACAAAGTCAGCCGCTATGGTGTGATTGACAAATTAAAAGAAGTTCAGATCGCAGAAGATTACCGGCAGAAACTTCATACGAAAGCACCGTCGGTTTACCAAAATGTGGGAAATTTAAGTGGTGGTAACCAGCAGAAAGTGCTTTTGGCAAAATGGATGCTGACGGATCCGGACGTATTGATTCTGGATGAACCGACACGAGGAATCGACGTTGGAGCCAAATACGAGATTTATTGTATCATCAATGACCTGGTGGCAGCAGGAAAATCTGTCATCATCATTTCTTCGGAATTACCGGAAGTGCTTGGCATGAGCGACCGCATTTATGTCATGAACGAAGGTAAAATGGTGGGCGAAGTAGACGGAAAAGAAGCAACCCAGGAAATTATCATGTCATATATCATGAAATCAGGAAAAGGAGCGTGAATGAAATGAATCAGGTGAAAGAAGCTTTGAAAAAAAATACAATGGTGATTGCGCTGATCATCGTTGCGATATTCTTTACATTTATGACAGATGGAGCACTCCTCTTGTCATCCAACATAACGAACTTAATCGCACAAAATGGTTATGTCGTTATTCTTGCGGTAGGTATGTTACTTTGTATCCTTACCGGTGGTAACATCGACTTGTCCGTCGGCTCGATCGTGTGTCTGGTCGGCGCCGTAGTCGGAAAATTGATGGTAAATGGCGGCGTTAATATGTGGGTAGCCATCGGAGCCGGTCTTCTCGTAGGACTTGGAATCGGTGTATGGCAGGCATTCTGGATCGCCTACGTCCGCATCCCTCCGTTTATCGTAACTCTTGCCGGCATGCTTTTATGGCGTGGTGTCGCTCTCCTCGTACTGGATGGCCTCACAATCTCCCCGATGCCGGATGAATATATCACATTGTTTAACAATTACGTACCTGGTTATGGAACCGCTCTTGCAGCCGGCATCCTGATCAGTGTAGGTTATATCGCTTCCGTTATCTGGAAACGAATTAAAGCAAAGAAAAACGGATATCAGCAGAGCAATCTTTACGGCGATATCGCAAGATGTGTCATCATTACCGCAGTGGTTATGTTTGTCTGCATCAAATTGTACAGCTACAAAGGTCTGCCGACAATCCTCATTCTTCTTGCCGTAATCGTAGCAGCTTATGCTTACTACACATCCAAAACCGTTTCCGGCCGTTACTACTACGCAGTCGGCGGTAACGAAAATGCAGCAAAACTCAGTGGTGTCAAGACAAACCGCGTATACTTCATCGCTTATGTCAACATGGCAGTGCTTTCTGCAGTCGCAGCTCTTGTCTGCATCGCCCGTTTCAATTCCGCAGCACCTACAGCCGGAACAAACTACGAAATGGATGCGATCGGTGCCTGCTTCATCGGTGGAGCTTCCGCATACGGTGGAATCGGAACCGTACCCGGAGTAGTAATCGGTGCCATCTTCATGGGTGTTCTGAACAACGGAATGTCCATCATGGGAATCGACGCAAACTGGCAGAAAGCCGTAAAAGGACTTGTCCTTCTGGCAGCCGTAGCCTTTGACGTAATTTCCAAGAAAAAACAAAGCAGCAAATAAGAAGAACCAAGAATTACGAAGGCAGCACAGCAGCATTCGTAATTCCAGGGAGAAAACTTCATCAACTTATATTACGGGGGACCAGCCGGAAGGCTGGTCCCCTTGGCGTGGGAGGAGGTTTTTGGGGCTTTCCTGTGGTGTGTGGCGTTTGGGGGGGAGATGAGTCTGCTTGGCAAAGGTTGGGTTTGGCATCCAGGAAGAGGGGAAAGTAAGTGGTGCTCCGGGGTGAGTCGCTATTGCTAGTCGTGGAACTGCACCCCGGAAGAGGGAAAAGCAAGGTGTCACAGAGGTGAGTCGCTGGCCCAAGTTCTGGTTTGGTACCCCGGAAGAAGGAAAAGCAAGTAGTCTCTGGGGTGAGCTGCTATTGCTAGTCGTGGAACTGCACCCCGGAAGAAGGGGAAAGCAAGTAGTCTCCGGGGTGAGTCGCTATTGCTAGTCGTGGCATTGCACCCCGGAAGAAGGAAAAAGCAAGGTGCTCTGGGGTGAGTTGCCATTACATTATTGAAAAATAAGTAAATTACCCCTTGCATATTTTTCTATACATGTTATAATGTCATAAAAATCTAATTTTCTGATTTGAATCAAATCAAAAAATCCAGAAAAGGTAACTATTCAAGCCCCCTCCTACCACATTCGCATTTCGAACACTTCGTGTTCTTTCTCGCCTTTGACAAGGCTAAAAATGCTCATATGGGGAGGGGAGCCCTATTAGGATTTAAATGTATGGAAATCAAAGCCTCTTACGTGCAAGCACGACGATTCATTGATTTCCATACATTGATCCTGAATAGTTACCAGAAAAAATATAAGGGGGATATTAGATGAAAGATAGAGTGGCGATTCAATATTTAGAGGAAACATGTACTTGGTTGAAAAAAATGAAAGAAGAATTGGAAGAGGGGCTTCAAGGGGCACCGTCTGGAACATTGGAATGTAAGATGTGTCGGACAACACAGCAATTTTATCAAAAAATAAACGATAAGATAAACTACATAAGAAAGTCAGATAGAGAACTTGCGGAGAGACTTGCGCAGAGAGACTATAACAGAAAGTTGTTAACGAATGTTAATGACAAAATTTACCAGATTGAAAATTTTCTTGCAGTGTTTGATTTGGGAAAAATATACAATTTATACGACGGATTGACTACAGCCAGAAAAAGTCTTGTCAAACCATTATTAATAAGCGATGCAAATTACATAAAACAATGGCAGAAGATAAAATTTGAAGGAAAAGATTTTGAGGAAGGAACACAGGAAATTTATACGGAAAGAGGAGAAAGAGTACGTTCAAAATCCGAGAAAATTATAGCAGATAAATTGTTTTTAAAGAATATACCATATCAGTATGAAAGACCTATTTACCTTAAGGGGTATGGAACGGTTTATCCGGATTTTCACTGTCTTGATATAAGCCGGAGAAAGGAAATTATTTGGGAGCATTTTGGTATGATGGGGGATGAAGAATATAGTCGAAAAGCATTTAGAAAAATTGATCTTTATACTCAAAATGGTTATTACCATGGTGATAATATCATATATACTTTCGAATCCTCGGACAATCCAATGAATACGAAAATAGTGGATATATTAATTCAAAACAGCCTTTCCCATTGTTTTCCAACCCCAAACATGTTATACTAGAAATATGGAAAAAGGATAAGGAGAGGAGTGACTTCAGATGAATTATAAGATCGCTCTCTGTGATGATGACACAAATTACATGGATGAATTAGAAAAATTGCTTAAGAAATGCAGTCAGCAGGAAGACCTATTAGAGATTGTGAAATGTACATCGGGAGAACAATTATTAAACAGTGATATTGATAATGCGGATGTTGTATTTCTAGACATTCAGTTGAAAGGAATGGACGGAAATGAAATATCGGTTGAACTTAGGAAACGAGGGTATCAGGGAGTTTTGGTACACTGCTCCGGAATTTGCATGCCGACACCCGAGACGATTAAGATTTCGCCCTATCGTTACATATTGAAGCAGGCAGAAAAAGAAGAGGTAATGAAAGATCTTTACGATATCTTCAAGGAAATTGCGAGACGCAAAAAGGTCTATAGCATAGAAGCGTATTATAAGCGGGAGAAAATTACGGTTCAAACAGCAGACATCACATTCATAACGCATCATAAAAATGGAAAAAGCATATTGCATGTAAAAGAATCCCTTGAAAAAATATATTCCGATGGAAATATTATTGCGCCATACTCTTTCAAAGAATTGATGAATATGCTGGATAAATCCGATTTTGCCATGCCACATAGCAGTTATATTGTGAATCTGCATTATATATTGGGGCAGCGGGAAGGAGACTTTATTAAAATAGGAACAGAAATGATCTCTATTTCAAGATCAAAAAAACAGGAATTTAAAAAGAAAATGATGCAGTATTTTGGAAATAAATATCCGGAAAGGAACAATTGATGAACGAAAGTATACTTTACAATATTTGCATGCTTGTTTCGACCATGGTAGAAGTTTATCTTGTTTTCGATTTTTATAAGGCTTTTCATGCAAAAACAGAAATTTTCAGAAGCCGCGTTTGGGAACTCGGGTTGGCAGGAATTGTCATTGTACTCAATACAATTGCAAATCTGCAAAACAACAGCCAGCTGAATTTTATTGTGTCATGCGGATTGTTTTTAATAGTGGCTTTGGTTTTTGTGCAAGGAAATAGTTTGCTTCGTTTATTTCACTGGCTCATTGTAATTGTTGTTTGTATGAGTGCGGAGATGGTGTTTTTCTTTTTATTAAAAGTTTCGGTTAATCTGCCAACAAATGAAATATACAAAAATCATTTTGTGATGATAAGCAGTATTATTGCGATAAAATTGATTGAGTTTGTCATTTTAACGATCATTAAGCAGATATCGAAGATACAGGTAAGAAAAATATCATTGAAAATATTTAGTGCATTTATTATTATTCCGCTTGCAACGACCGGGCTTATGGCACTGATTCCCTACATTCGCGTGGGCGGGGATGAACTTACCTCAAGAGATGTGGCGGTGATTATTTTATATCTAATTCTGCTTTGCGGAAATATTATTTTGTTTTACATCTTTACAAAATACAGCCAGCTTCAGGAACAGAAAATGCTTTTGGAGATTAGTCAGACAAAATACGATGAGCGGAAAAACTGGCATGATAAGCAGGAGAGTATCGAAAAAGGATATAAAGAAAAAATACATGATATCAAATATTATCTAAAACAGATTGGCATTTATCTTCAAGAAGGAAAGGACGATAAGATTCAAGAAGTTCTTGACAGTCTGCAGATAGGAATTCATAAAGAAGAGGAGAAGATTATTTGTGCCAATCATTTTTTAAATATACTTTTGGGTGATTTTAAGAGAGGGGCAGAAAAGGAAAAGGTACCGACAGAAATGTTTGTGGAGGGAGGATTCAAGGTTGAATTTGTGCAGGAAATTGACATTACGTCACTTTTAGGAAATCTGCTGGATAATGCCTTGGAAGCAGCTAAAAAATGTAAAAAAGGGAAAATATGGGTATATTTGTATATGCAGAATGATGGGGAGTTTGTTGTTTTCCGGATTAAAAATACGTATAATGGCGCTATCATTCAAAACGGTGAACAGTTTATGACGACAAAAGAAGAAAAAAGTTTTCACGGTATCGGACTGCGTAATGTAAACCGGATTGTTGAAACTTATTCGGGGGACATTTATAGAAATTTTGACGGTAAAATATTTGAGACAATGATAGTTCTCCCTAATCCGACTTCTGAAATAGAGACTGAATAGTCACAAAAATTACAAATATTGCACTTAAAATGCAAATATTGCACCTTCAGTTGAAATTGATAAAAAATTATGCGATGATAAAATTATCAAATTCAATAGGAGGTGTTTTTTTATGAAACTCAGGAAAATGGTATCGAAACTTATGTCATTTGGCGTGCTGAATAGTCTGGCCCTTGTGCTTGTTGCTCAGAATGTAAACCAGGCTTGCATGTGGTTCTTCCATCAGCCGGAAGCACCGGAATCAGCAGCTTGCTTTAAAAGACACTAAGTGGTGAGACTATGGATAAGTGGATACACAGCATAGTGGATAAGAAGATAGAACAGGGCGAGTTTTCAAAAAGCAAAAGGGATTTATACATATATGGATATACGTTGCTGCTCGAAAAAACGATTATCATTCTTATTACAATCACAATAGCAGTTATTTTTAAGGCCTACTGGGAGATTATTATACTGTGTATTGCATTTATCCCTTTAAGGCAGTATGCGGGAGGCTATCATGCCAAAACGCGGTCGGCATGTTTGGTTCTATCAGCATTGTACATGATAGGGGCTGTTTTATGGATTGGTTTTGCAAAAAAACATTTGATTTTTCCGTATAACGTGCTGATTGAGGGAGTATGTGCCGGAATTGTTTTTTGGCTGGCACCGATAGATACACAGACACGGCGCATATCGGAGAGTGAAAGAATTTATTTTAAAAGGGTTACCAGAATCATACTTATAATACAAAGTGCAATTGTAATCGCGTTGATCTGTTTTCAGAAAAATCAAATTGTAACCATTATTTTAACCGGTCATATGGGAGTCGCAGGTTCGCTGATGATAGGAAAAAGAGTACTTAGAAGGGACAAGAGGAGGAAGTTTTCGTGATAAACAAAGACACAAACACAATTAAAAAACAGAAAGAGAGGATTCTAACTATGAAAAGTGAAAAAGTAACAAATAAAATCCTATCATTACTGCTGGTCATGGCTATACTGACCAGCGTTTTTTGTATTCCACAGCCGTCTGTCCATGCCGAGACAGAAGAAACAACCACTGTTACAAATACAAAACCACAGGCAGAAAAGATTACACAAAAGACAGAAAATGCGACTGTTTATGGGGATGGAATTTGTTTGGCTTGAAAGAGGAGTCTACTTGCTTGAAACGGTAATTGTGTTACCAATTTTTATTGTAATCGTGAGCATAGTAACGATAAAAGAAAGTCAAAGAAAAAGGGGAAGTAAGGTATAAAAAATAAGACGTTACCGCCTGAAAAGTGTTGTGAAAGCAAAAATTACCACCTGAAAAATGTTGATATAGCAACATTTATAATATTTTTGTGCAAAATGCCCTTTGAAATTCTCTAAATAATTGTGTTACAATTATTGGAGAAAGGAAGGATTTGTATGTACAAAATAGGCGATTATATTGTGAAGCCGGCGAAAGGAATCTGTAAAGTGGAGGATATTCTGTACCTGGATATGCCGGCAGTAGACGAACGGTATTTTGCACTTGCCGAAGATACATTGTATTCGGAACTGGAAGTTGCCTTAGAAAAAGATCATGCGGAGATTTATCACATGATCTGCGAACGATGCGAGAAAGACTGAGATTTCTCATACATAAACCCTGCACCCCCTGCATACAATGAAACAACGAGTATACAGGGGGTAGTTTTTTGAAAACATATATCGAAGAGCGGGCTGTCGAGATTGCCAATTATATCGTGGAAAATGGGGCGACGGTGCGGCAGACAGCAAAGAAATTCGGGGTTTCTAAGAGTACGGTACATAAGGATGTGACCGAGCGGATGGAAGAAATCAATCCTCGTCTGGCGGCAAAAGCTCGGAAGATTTTAGACATCAACAAGTCAGAACGGCATATCCGGGGTGGAATGGCGACAAAAGAAAAGTATCATCATTTACATGAGACAGTGTAAGAGTTTGGGGCGGTCATTTTTTATAAAATGTTCGCCCTTTTTTCACATCTCAAAATCTTGTTTTTTGTAAAAAAAAGTGGTATGATGTAAATTACTAGATAAAAAATCTCAATAAAACGCAGTGCTTCTAAATAGGAAAGCACGCCAAAGGAGGGAATTACCTTGGGAAATTCAACCTTTAGAGGAGGAGCACATCCGTACGAGGGAAAAGAACTCAGCATGGATGAGCCGATTCGTGTGATGGAACCGAAAACCGAGATGGTTTTTCCGATGTCCCAGCATATCGGTGCTCCGGCAACTCCTACGGTAGCAGTAGGTGATACAGTCAAGATGGGACAGATCATCGGCGAAGCGAGTGGATTTATCTCTGCCAACATCGTTAGTTCTGTTTCGGGAACTGTGAAAAAGATCGAACCGCGTCTGACGGGGTCCGGTGCCAAGGCAACTTGTGTTGTGATTGAAAACGATGGAGAAGATACTCCGGTAGAAGGATTAGGAGAAGACAGGGATTACACGACACTGTCCAAAGAGGAAATCCGTCAGATCATCAAGGATGCCGGTATTGTCGGAATGGGCGGAGCCGGTTTCCCGACAAATGTGAAAGTAACACCAAAGAATGAAGAGGAAATTGAGTATGTAATTATCAATGGAGCAGAATGTGAACCGTATCTGACTTCGGATTACCGCTTAATGCTTGAGCGTCCGGAAGACCTCGTTATGGGCTTGAAAGTGCTGCTTCAGTTGTTTGACAATGCAGAAGGTATTATCGCGATCGAGGATAATAAGCCGGAAGCAATCGCCAAATTGCAGTATCTGACACAGGAAGAGCCGAAAATTACGGTGAAACCATTGAAAACAAAATATCCGCAGGGAGCAGAGCGTCAGGTGATCTATGTGACGACAGGCCGCAAGATCTATTCGAAAATGCTGCCGGCAGATGCGGGATGCGTTGTGGACAATGTGCAGACAGTATTGGCAGTATATGATGCAGTGTGCAAATGTACACCATCGATGACCCGTGTTATGACATTGACCGGAGATGCGATGGCACAGCCGCAGAATTATAAAGTTCGTTTTGGTATGAGTCATGCGGAACTTCTGGAAGAAGCAGGCGGACTTGTGGAAGAGGGCGCAGAGAAGATTATTTCCGGTGGTCCGATGATGGGTATGGCGATGTTTGATCTCAATGTACCGATCACCAAGACCAGTTCTTCCATCCTTGCGATGACGAAGGACGAAGTCGCAGCCAATGAACCGACAAATTGTATCCGTTGTGGACGCTGTGCAAGCGTTTGTCCAAGCCACCTCGTTCCACAGAAGATGGCAGAGGCAGCAGACCGCCAGGATCTGGATCTGTTCCAGAAATTAAATGGTATGGAATGCTACGAATGTGGTACTTGTACCTATGTTTGCCCGGCGAAGAGACGTTTGACACAATCCTTTAAGCAGGCACGCCGTGCCGTGATGGATCAGAGCCGCAAAAAATAATTTGCGCAGATAAATGGAGGTTATTTGAGATGGAGAAATTATTAAATGTATCATCATCTCCTCATGTACGAGACAAGTCATCTACCAAATCCATCATGAGAGATGTATGTATTGCACTGATTCCTGCGACATTGGTAGGAATTGGAAACTTTGGCGTACGTGCGCTGCTTGTCATTCTGACGACATGCGTCAGCACCGTGCTGGCAGAGTATGTATGGCAGAGATTAATGAAACAAAAAGTTACAACCTACGATTTTAGTGCACTTCTGACAGGACTTTTGCTGGCACTCAACCTGCCTGCAACATTGCCGCTTTGGATGTGCGTGATCGGCGGTGTATTTGCAATTATCATTGTAAAACAGTTGTTTGGTGGACTGGGTCAGAACTTCATGAACCCGGCGCTCGGCGCAAGATGCTTTTTGATGCTGTCATTCAGCAGCGCTATGACAAACAGTTTTGCAATTCCGAAAGGAAATAAGATCTGGGGCGGTTATCAGGCAACACTGGATGCGGTTTCCAGTGCGACCCCATTGATGCAGGTAAAAGAGGCTACCTGTCAGGCAGACCTCGCAACGACGCTGAAAGATATGTTCCTCGGTACGACTTGGGGAACGATCGGTGAGACATCCGCACTTGCTCTTTTGATCGGTGGAATTTACCTGATCGCGAAAAAGATCATTGACTGGAAAATTCCAGTAATTTACATAGCGACATTTACTGTATTTACTTTAATCTACAGCTGCGCAACAGGCGCATACGTTCCTGTATTTATGGAATGGTGCGGCGGCGGTTTGATGCTTGGTGCCTTTTTCATGGCGACAGATTATGTAACAAGCCCGATTACATCCAAGGGAAAAGTATTGTATGCGATTCTTCTTGGTCTTCTGACCGGATTGTTCCGTTTCTTCGGAGAATCCGCAGAGGGTGTTTCCTTTGCGATCATCATTGGAAACCTGTTCGTGCCATTGATTGAACGAGTTACCATTCCAAAGGCATTTGGAAAGGAGGGCAAAGTCAATGAGTAGTGAGAAAAAAGAACGCTCTTTTGTGATCGATGCGATTATTCTTTGCGTCATCACGTTGGTTCTGGGAGGTATCCTGGCTGGCGTTTATACCATGACCAAAGGAACCATTGCCCAGAGACAGGCAGATACAGACAGTAAGGCCTGCGAGAAAGTCATTGCTTCCGTAGACGGTGCGACCGTTGCCGATGCCGGCGACGATGCCGTAGCACAGGCAAATGATTTCCTTACCAAACACATTTTGAATTCCTCAAAAGAAGTAGAAGAGGAACAATCCGAATCGTATTCCAAATATGTCAATGTGACAACGGTGAAGAAACTTCAGGTAAATGGTTCGGATGCCGGATATGTGTACATTGCAGATGCGAAAAAAGGTTACGGCGGAAGCATTTCCTTTGTACTTGGTGTGTACAACGGTACGGTGACCGGTATCGAGATTACGAGCCAGTCAGAGACTGCCGGACTTGGTGCAAACTGTGAAAGCGATAGTTTTAAAAATAAATTTGCATTGGACAAAGGTCTTCAATATCCTTCCAGTGACGAAATTCCGATGTTCTACAAAGCCGGAACGACGCCAAAAGATGAGAAGGGACAGATTGAGGCAATGTCCGGAGCGACCGTTACTTCCCGTGCGATTGCCAATGCAGTTAAAGGTATCCTTTACTATGATAAAGAGTTAAGGGGGGCTGAATGATGAATAAATATACAGAACGTCTTCATAACGGTATTATCAAAGAAAATCCGACATTTGTCATGATGCTCGGTATGTGTCCGACGCTGGCGGTTACGTCAAGTGCCATCAATGCGATCGGCATGGGACTTTCTACAGCGGTAGTATTGACATTGTCCAATATGATGATTTCGGCACTGCGCAATATTATACCGGATCGTGTACGTATTCCGGGATTTATCGTCGTTGTTGCGTCTTTCGTAACGATTGTGCAGCTGCTTTTAAAGGCATATCTGCCGGCACTTGACAGCGCGCTGGGTGTATATATCCCGTTGATCGTTGTAAACTGTATTATTCTTGGTCGTGCCGAAGCGTATGCTTCCAAGAATCCGGTTATCCTATCGGCACTGGATGGTATCGGTATGGGACTTGGATTTACGGTCGGTCTTACCTTGATCGGTATTTTCCGTGAAATTCTCGGAAGCGGATCTATCTTTGGATTCCATCTGATTCCGGATCAGTTCCATATTGCTATGTTTGTCATGGCACCGGGTGCGTTTTTCGTACTTGCCGGACTGACTGCGATCCAGAACAAATTGAAAATGCCTTGCGCAACCAATACACCGGAAGCAGAAGAAGCAGGATGTACCGGAAATTGTGCAGCATGTGCAAGTCATATTGAAACCTGTGGCAACACACCGGAAGAGAGAAAGGGGGAGGATGACAAATGACAATCTTTACAATTCTCTTTACGGCTGCTCTTGTAAACAACTTCGTACTGAGCCAGTTTATGGGTATCTGTCCATTCCTTGGTGTAAGTAAAAAAGTGGAAACAGCGGCAGGTATGGGAGGTGCGGTTGTATTCGTTATCACGATCGCCTCTCTTTGTACCAGTATTTTATATAATTATTTGCTTGTTCCGGCTCAGCTGGAATATTTGAACACGATTGTATTTATCCTTGTGATCGCTGCCCTTGTGCAGTTTGTAGAGATGGTTCTCAAGAAAATGATGCCGGCTCTTTACAAATCACTTGGTGTTTATCTGCCATTGATCACGACGAACTGTGCTGTACTTGGTGTGGCACTCCTGAGTGTGCAGAATGAATACGGCGTGCTTGAGAGCGTTGTAAATGGTATCGGCGCTTCTCTTGGATTCTTGCTTGCAATTGTTCTGATGGCAGGAATTCGTGAAAAATTGGAAAACAGTAACATTCCGGAAGCTTTCAAAGGTACACCGATCGTGCTGATCACAGCCGGTCTTATGGCGATTGCGTTTTGTGGCTTCGGCGGCGTGGGATTCTAAAGAAAGGGGCGAATTCATATGAATACGATACTTATTTCGATGGTGCTCCTTGGAGTTCTTGGAATCGCTATCGGTCTTTTGCTTGGTGTAGCAGGTAAGTTTTTTGCAGTTGAAGTGGATGAACGTGTAGAACAGGTCAGAGAGTGTCTGCCGGGCAATAACTGCGGTGGTTGTGGTTATGCCGGATGTGACGCACTGGCAGAAGCTATCGTAGCCGGAAAAGCAGAAGTAAATGGCTGTCCGGTCGGTGGAGCAGCTGTCGCAGAGAAAATCGGCGCAATCCTCGGTGTAGAAGCCGGAGAAGCCGTAAAAATGGTTGCCAAAGTGCGTTGTGCCGGAACCTGCGAGCAGGCAAGTGTCAAATACAATTATGTAGGAGCGCAGGACTGCCGTCAGGCGGTAATGGTTCCCGGACGTGGAGACAAAGCTTGTTCTTACGGATGTCTCGGACTTGGTTCCTGTGTGGCTGCCTGCCAGTTTGGTGCCTTGTCGATCAAAGACGGCATCGCATCGGTTGACCCGGAAAAATGTGTCGCTTGCGGCAAATGTGTAGAAACTTGTCCAAACGGCGTAATCTCACTCCAGCCATATGACACCAAATATCAGGTAAATTGTAATTCCAAAGATAAAGGTAAAGATGTTATGAGTGTCTGCAAAGCCGGATGTATCGGCTGCGGTCTCTGCGTAAGACAGTGTGAATTTGGTGCTGTTACATTAGAAAACAACCTTGCGACGATCGATCCACTCAAATGCCAGGGCTGCGGAAAATGTGCAGAGAAATGTCCGAAGAAGGTTATCGCGTAGTATCTTTGGCATCTTCCCCTTGCAGAACGAATTTCTACGGAGGAGAATGCAGGACGTTCTTTCGAAGAAGGAAAAAGATGTTTCGTGCAGAAAACTTGAAAAGATATAAAGGAAAAAGTTCCGATTGCGGTACGCAATCGGGGCTTTTTCTGCTTTATCCCTTTTCTTCAGACAGTTCTGCACTCCACATCACCTTCTTCTCGGGAAATTCCACGCATCCTCTGCTCCGCAGAAATAGTTCAGTTCTGCAGGGAAAGATGCTCAAGATCCGTATGGCGGAGGGGAGCACCCCGGAAGGCGGGGGGAGGAGATGTTTGCGTGGTGAGATGTGCATGCGAGGCTGGTTCTGGTACCCCGGAAGGCGGGGGAAGCAAGTTGCCCCGAGGTGAGTCGCCGCCCCGAAGTCAAGGAAGGCACCCCGGAAATAGGGGAAAGAGAAGAATGCAGAGGTGAGATGCCGAAAAAAAGAAATATAACTTCAAAGTTATAAAACATATAACAAAATCTAATTGGACTTAGTACAAAGAATTAGATATAATAAAAAAGGAAAAATATGGTATGAAGCATGGCCGAAAGAACTCGATTACAGAGGAAAAATGCGGTTATCAGAAGCTACACAAAGTTTAGCATCGTTTGTCATGCGTGGAATGCATGAACCATTATATTGTGAAATGGGGGCTGATTATGGTGATGATCCGTTGGTTTAAGGAGTAATGTTATGATGTGGTTAAAAAAGATAGAAGAAACAAAATGTCCATGGTGCGGAAATATTTTAAGTGATGAATGCTGCGAGAAGACTTGCAGCAACAGAATTATATATTATGTTTCTCTTGATGTTGGTGTATTTATTTTAATAGGAACTATTATACTTTTATTAATAGAAATAAAGACGTACAATGGTTCTCATTTACATATGCATGAAGGATATTTTGTGTGCGGGGCTTTTATTATAATAGTTTTACTAACCCAAAACTATTACCCCGTCTTTAAGAAAGGTGAGCGCAAATGTGCCTCGGAACCACTATTAGGAAAAGCAACGGTGAAGTGGTATACACTTCGGAAGGGAGGAATAGGTCTTCCACGATTACGTTTAGTAAACAATATGATTTTTCCGGTTTGTTTTGTGGACAAAGAGGGAAAACCGGTAAGCCAGACGATGCTTGTTCGAATCCGGAAAAAGTTTGGATTTTTTTGGACAGGAGCCAAAGTGCACCTTGCGGTCACGGATAAATTTTGGACGAAGGACAAAAATGGAAAAGATCCGTGGAAACGGGCAGAGAAAATGGTGATATTTAACAATCGAGAGATTGTAGGAGAAGCAAAATTAAAGAAACGTTGTTAGAGTAAAATTGTTGTGGATTTAGTTAAGGGTGCAAAAAAGAACAGTTGACAGCATGAGTGTTATAAGATAAGATGAAAAGCATAGGAAACCAAAGAAAAATATAGAAAATACGAGGAGATTTCATATGAAAAAGCAATCTATTTTTACGACTATTATTCGCTTATTATTGGTCGTATCGCTGGTTATTGTGCCGGTGCAGGAGACGAAAGCATATTCGTATTCCGGTTCTGCGGCAGTAGAGTTTGCGAGAAGTCATTGTGCAGCGAATCATACGGAGTATACAGCAAATTGTCCGAATAACTGGATTTGTGCGGAATTTGTGGCTGAATGTCTGAGAGCCGGTGGACTTTCCATCACGCCATCCAATTTGAAGGTGGTGCGGAATCTTTATAATACCCTTTCCAAAATCGGAACCGCTTCGGAGATTGAGCTGTCAACGCAGACAACATCCGGTGGAGATCGTTACATAAAAAATACAGGTTCCAATGTAGGCAAGATTTCGGTAGGAGATGCCATTATTACATATTGTGCCAAACATGATATTTACCTTCATGCTACTTTAGTAAGCCAGATTGACGCCAATGGTAATGTATATGCGTATTCGCATAATGGCAACAGTTTTAATCGACGGGCAACTGCGTCACGTGCCTGCAAAGGAATTAACTATGCCAAGGAAGATTATAGTGATATCAAAACGTATGTGATTCATTTTGATTCTAATAGCAGTTCATCGACACCGGGAGAAACTTATGCAGCGGCGATTAATACAGATGGTTCCCTTTCCATTAATGATTCCGCCAAGTCTACAAATAATGGGGCAGTCAGTCTTGGTGAAATTCCGGAAGGGGCAGTGTGCCGTACGTATCCGGAAAAAGCAGTTGGCAACTGGATGTATGTCGAGTACAAAGGCGTTCAGGGCTATGCCTATAATAACTATCTGCAGTCCGTAAGCCGTACCGTTTCGGATGGAAAAAAAGCAGAACATCCGCATATGAGTTACAATCAATATTCCAACGGTTATGTGGAAGATCTAGGATACCAGGATAATTTTGCCTGCTCGTATGTGCATGCGACTTGCACGGAGCAGGGGTATGAGATCTTGCAATGTATGTTATGCGATTATAGGGAAATATCAAATTATACAGACCCTACCGGGCATATATGGGACAATGGAACAATCAGTGTCGCTCCGACGACAGAGACGGATGGCGTTCGGACATTCATCTGTACAGAATGTGGAACGACAAAAACAGAAGCGATTCCCAAATTAGATACTTCGGTAACGACGCCGGTTCCAACAGTGCCGCCAACGTCGACAAGCACGCCGGATACAACGCCGGTTAAGACGCCGGATATCGTGTCAACGACGTCTCCGTCACCGACCAATATACCACCAACCAATACGCCGAATCAAGATACAACGAAGGTAACGGACAATACGCCGACACCGATAAATGAGCCAGTCAATGACACGACACAAAATCCTTCCTCTTCTGGTTCTGCCATGGCAGATAATGGTCATGTTGAGAAGGGAAATATCTATAAAATTTTATCGGGAAAAAGAGTGAAATTGGTAAAACATTACTCCAAGACAAGTGCTGTTGTTATTCCAAATTATGTAAAAATACAGGGCGTAAAATACAAGGTCGTTTCCATAGGTGCAAGAGCCTTTAAAAATGACAAATCACTTCGAAAACTTACGATTGGAAAATATGTAAAATCCATAGGACGCGAGGCATTTAGCGGTTGCAAGAACTTGAAAAAAATCACTCTTAAGACAAAGAGTTTGACAAAGAAAAATGTGGAAGCAAAAGCATTTGCCGGTGTGAATAGGAAAGTAGTGATTAAGGCAGGTGTGAAACAGAAAAATAGATTTAAAAAGATACTTATGTAATTATATAGAATTAAAACTCAAAATAATAACAGCATGGAATGTGCAACTCTCTTGGTTAAAATAAAAGCGAGAGTTACCATTATATTTTTTAATAACACGTTCGATGCTTTTCATGCCATAGCCATGATTTTGTTTATCCTTTTTGGTTGATGTTAAACGGTGGCTTCGGGTAAAAGGATCTTTTTTACATGAGTTGACCATGGAAATAATGATACTGTCATGGTTGTGAGCGGAAATATTTAATTCAATAAATGAATTTGGTATGTTTTTGGCAGCATCAACAGCGTTATCTAACAGATTGCTGAACAATGCTGTCAAATCATATTCAGATAGAAAATCAACACATCCGGTCCGAACATCTGTAATCAATGAAATATGAAACTCTGTACATTGTTGCTTAACCTTAAAAATAATAGTGTTAAGCAAATCATTATCGGAGATACGGACAGAGGTCTGTAAGTCAGAAGATTTAATGATCTCATGGATGTAGGAAGCCACTTTTTGTGGTTCATTTTTTTCATTTAATTCTGCAATTGAAGATAGGTGTTTTCGAATATCGTGGATCAATATTTTTTGTTTTTCGTCTTGTTTATGCAGCGCATCGAAATAATTTACTGCTGCAGATTCTTTTTGCAGCAAAATCTGCATTTCTAAAAATCTTTGGTTTTTTTCCTGCATTGCTGTATGAAACCAAACCAGAAAAACGTTGATGGCAAGAAGCAAAATGACACTAATTGTTATCATAATATTCAGGTACAATGGTAAGTGAACATACATACAGACGGTAGCAAGAACAATAGCAATAAACCCGGATAATATCGGGATTATATTTAGGAAGAGGGTGTTTTTGTCAGAGGCAAGTTCTCTTGTCTTTTTTCTCTTAATATATTGGGAAATGTATTGAAGTAAAGCAAAATATAATAATTTACTTGGAATGGTCAATGCTATTACATTTTGAAAATAAGTTTTGTTATTATAAAAATCCGGAATAAAATAGGAAAGAATACTAAAAAATCCCAGTTCACTCAAAGCCATAATCATTGTAATGAGAAAAGAATGGAAAAAAGCAGTAAGAAATTCTGTCTCATACATAAAGAAAATGTATATAAAATTGAGAGTTAGAAATGCCAAAAGGTTAATAGCAAAATTCTGTGGTAAGGAAGCGATAAATAACAAAACATAGCAAAAAGACAAGACCGCTATTTGTCGCCGCCTTGTATGGGAAGGGATAAATAGATTTTTACAATACTGCCAAAGAATACAGCCCTCAAGTATGTAAATTATAATATAGCAGATTTGTATTGGCATAATAAATATCACCTTGGTCCTATGTCAAGATTTAGTACAAGTTAAAATGAGAAATTTCTCCCATTTTAA
>ERZ780157.1253-NODE-1253-length-28447-cov-6.070583_pt1 | contig 28447 bp, 19 predicted proteins | sample MGYA00511169_ERZ780157 | MGnify/ENA primary metagenome ERZ780157 (study PRJEB29588, sample SAMEA1965149) | human gut metagenome | biome: human gut; feature: human-associated habitat; material: faeces | place: Denmark | collected 2008/2010 ... | reverse complement strand
AAGTGAAATCCGGGCAGGTTCGTTTTTTGATTGGCTCAACAGCAAAGATGGGTGCAGGAACCAATGTGCAGGACCGTCTGATTGCCCTGCATCATTTGGATATTGGCTGGAAACCGTCTGACTTGGAACAGAGGGAAGGACGTATTATCCGTCAGGGAAACCATAACAAAAAGGTTCATATCTTCCGGTATGTAACAGAATCCACTTTCGACAGTTATATGTGGGTGCGACACGAAGTCGCTTAATTTAACTGTTTGGCGGTAACTCCGACCAAACCATCCATTCCGTTGGATGAAGCCAATATCCCCGGCTTTGCCAGTAATGGCATTGTTCGGAAGCGGGTATAAACGGAACCCTATTTGGAGCAAATCCCGTGAGGGAGAAGCGAAACTGCCAGCTACAAGGCGGTTAGGGTGCAGGCTTTCTGATAGCATGGTTAATTAACTGAATCACCGTAAGCTTCGTTAAGGCTGAACAAGCCAAAGTAGCTGATAGGCTTGAACCAAAAGGTGTGCAGTTGGATATTCCTCTCCACAGTAGGAATACACGGACATAAGACTGCCGGAGTAGAGGTGGAACCTAAACTATCAATAATTGTTGATTAAGTGGAACGTGTCAAGCCCGTATTCTCGCCTGCAAAGGCAAGCGGACCGTAAGGAAAGCCGTTGGGAATGCGGGTAAAGGATTGCGGAGGAAGCGAATGCCGACCTTGTAATGGGGACGGATAGGGGTTCAAAATTTGCCCCACCCGAAAAGGGAGCAGAATTCCGCAGGGTGCTTAATTACGAGAGAGTTTATAGAATTTTTGAAAGGAGTAAGGCAAATGAACATGAAAATGTGTGCGACTTCTGACGTAGCAAAAGCATGGAACAGCATTGACTGGAACAAAGCTAACGCATACGTTAAAAAACTGCAAATGCGTATCGTAAAGGCTCATCAACAGGGCAGAACCGGCAAAGTAAAGTCTTTGCAATGGCTGCTCACACACTCTTTCTACGGACGTGCTTTAGCTGTAAAAAGAGTAACGAGTAACAAAGGCAAAAAGACAGCAGGTGTAGACAAAATTTTATGGTCTACTCCCAAACTGAAATATGAAGCAATTCTCAGTTTAAAACGCAGAGGCTATAAACCATTACCGTTAAAGAGGGTATATATCCCAAAAAAGAATGGAAAAATGAGGCCGCTCAGTATTCCATGTATGAAGGATAGAGCGATGCAGACATTATACAAATTTGCACTGGAACCAATTGCGGAAATCACTGCTGACCCTAACTCCTATGGATTTAGAGCAAAGAGATGTGTACAGGATGCAATAGAGCAGTGTTTTACCTGTCTGAATAAAGCAAAATCCCCTAAATGGGTGCTGGAGGGAGACATTAAAGGCTGTTTTGATAACATCAGTCACGAATGGATATTGAGCCATATCCCAATGGATAAAGATATTCTGCGAAAATGGTTAAAGAGTGGGTATGTCGAGACCGGAAGATTATTTCCGACAGACCACGGTAGCCCACAGGGTTCGGCTATCTCACCAACTATCTGCAACATGGTACTGGATGGTCTGGAAATCCAGATTAAGAAGAAATACCACAAAACTAAGAGGGATGGAAAAGCATACTTTCCAAAAGTGAACTTTATACGTTATGCTGACGATTTCATCGTCACAGGCGAAAGCAGAGAGCTTTTGGAAGCAGGTGTCCTCCCGATTATCCGGGAATTTTTATCAGAGAGAGGGTTGGAACTGTCAGAAGAAAAGACAGTGATTACCCATATCGAAGATGGTTTTGATTTTCTCGGATGTAATATACGCTGGTATAAAGACAAACTTCTTACAAAACCATCCAAAAAGAACTATAAAGCCATCGTGAGCAAGGTACGGGAGATTATAAAGCAAAATCCATCTATGAAGCAGGAAGATTTGATAAGAAAGTTAAATCCGGTTATCAGAGGGTGGGTAAATTTCCAAAAGTATAATGTTTCCTCGCAGGCGTTTGAACGGTTTGATTTTGATGTATGGAGATGTCTGTGGAGATGGTGCAAACGTAGGCACCCGAAGAAAGGACACAAATGGATCGCTAAGAAATATTTCAGAAGAGTTGGCACAAGATACTGGACATTCAGTGTAAATATGGCAGACTCGTTTGAATTACATCTGATATACGCTACTGATACTAAAATAGTAAGGTGGCTGAAAACAAAATCAGAAGCGACACCATTTGATGAGCGTTTCACAGAATATTTTGAGGACAGAGACACAAAGAGAATGCTTCGGGAAATCAATGGAAGAAGGAAATTAAATGCACTGTACAAAATGCAGAAAGGCATTTGTCCGCATTGTGGTGAACCTATCACAGTGGAACGGGGGTTCCGAATCCATACGGAAATGGGAGCCGACTTTAAAGAAAAGAAAGTCTTATTACATGCTGATTGTCATAGAGAGCTTCATTACTCGAAAAATGTTGATGAACTGGTTCTGCTAACGCAGGGCTTATAAGTGCTTGAGCCGTGTGAGGGGAAACTCTCATGCACGGTTCTTAGAGGGGAAAGCGGTAGTAATACCGCTGACCTACTCGACCAGTTGATCGAGAACAAGCAGAAATTCATTTCCCAGATTATGACGAGCAAAGCACCGGTCAGAAGTTGTGAAGATGTGGACGAAGCGGCGCTCTCCTATGCAGAGGTCAAAGCACTTGCAACCGGAAATCCGGCAGTAAAAGAGAAGATGGCATTGGATGTGGACGTGGCAAAGTTGAAACTTTTAAAAGCCAATCACATGAATAATCAGTACCGTTTGGAAGATGATATTGCAAGAAATTTTCCGCAACAGATTGCAAAACTGATGGAGATCATTGACAGCTACAAGGCAGACATCGCTCATTTTTCTGAGCATAAAATCACAGATCCAGAGCAGTTTTCTATGGAAATCAGTGGCAAAGTGTTCACAGAAAAGAAAGAGGCAGGTATGGCACTTCTGGCGGTCTGTAAAGACATTAAGTCTGTAGATGCAGCTATGGACATTGGAAGCTATCAGGGATTCAACATGAGAATCCAATTCGACAGCTGGAGCAAAGAGTTTATCCTGTCTGTAAAGCATGAATCAGTAGCTAAAGTTCGGTTGGGGGCAGATGCCCTAGGAAATATCACTCGTATCAATAATCTTTTGGAAAGCTATCCGGAGAAACTGGCAGAAGCAGAGCAACGGCTGGAAACGGTACAGGAGCAACTGGCAAATGCCAAAGAGGAAGTCGGGAAGCCATTTCCAAAAGAAGAGGAACTGAACCAAAAACTGGAGCGTCTGTCAGAACTAAATGCACTTCTCAATATGGATGAACGGGAAGATACAGAAACAGAGCAGTCGGAATCAAAAGAGAAAGAAGAAAGACCGGCACGAGGTTCTATCCATGAGAAGCTGCAGATTTATAAAGAAAAGAGTCAGCGGGAAAGTGGCAAGGAAACCAGAAAACGGGACTTCGGTTTGGAATAAGTAAACAGGAAAGATGGCATAATTTGGTAGAAGAAGGTTCTGCCGGTTATGCCATTTTTTAGAACACAGGAGGAATTTGAATGGCGAGAAATATGATAACAGGAAAAGAAACGCAGAAAATGCAGGAATATACGCAGGAACAGATAGATCGTGCAGAACACATGGGAATAGAGATTCCAGCGGATGTAAAGGAACAGATTTTTGAATATGCAAATCTGATTGGCGAGGAAGAGAAAGTAAGGACGTTGGTAAGAAATCTGACAGATGCAATCAATCAGGCAGATGAAGATAAAGTAGAGGAACTTCTGGATGATGCAAAAATGGATATTCAGGACTTACCAGATCCAACCATAGGCAAGCTGGAATTACGTGACTATGGATATACAGCAGAGGATATGGTACCGCTCAGAAAAGAAGCAGCCTTGGATTATCACAGAATGGGTTCTAAGATTTATTGTCTGGACAGTGATGGCGGCAAAGGAGAGTATGCAAGTAAAGAAATGATACAGACGCATGAAGGTCTGTTTGGCATGGAATTACAGATGTGGGAACGGATAAGGGATCAGGATCTGGATTATGCCGATGAAGATGTGGGAGCATTTCAGGAGCCTATGAGTGTCATTGACCAGGAAGAAGCATTGAAATTATACGATGCCGGAGCAGATATCTATCTGATTACTAATTTTTCATCACCGGTCTATGTCACGGAACGCAAGGAAATCGAACGAGGACCGGAGCATTATCAGATGTCCATGGCAGAACGGGAGCGTTTTCGTAACCTGGAATGGGAAATGCAAAAATATCCGCAGATTCAGTCTTTGAAAGAGGCAAACCTATTGTTAGGAACAAGGCGAACCTTTGGCATTTATCAGATTAAGGATGATTCACCGGGTGAAAACTATGCATTTATGAATATGAGTTTTATTGAAAGTCATAGTATGCAGATAAAAAAAGAAGATTATAAGCTGGTCTATGTTGGAGAATTACTGGGAAATACGTCACTGGATGATATTTTTGAAAGGTTCAACATTGACAGACCGAAAGACTTCCGTGGGCATTCCCTGTCTGTCAGTGATATCGTTGTTTTGAATGATGGGGAAAAAGTAACAGCTCATTTTGTAGACAGTATCAGTTTTGAACGGCTGGATTCTTTTCTGAATCTGGAAGAACAGGTTCTTAGTGAACTGGCATATGAGGTAGGAGAACGTTACTTTGCTATTCAGAGAACAGAAGAAGGATATGATTATTCCTTTTACGATGAAGATTTCCGCCTGATGGATGGTGGCGTCTATGAAAATGGTGAAATTTCTATTGAAGAAGCGGCAGAGGAACTTCTGAAAGACGAAGGCTGGACTGGAGAACGCATCCGTGGGGATTATGATCAGTTGATGGAAAAAGTGGAAGAAATGGATGAGGTTGTAATGGCAGAGATTCAGAAAAGCCAGGGCGAATATAAGCCACTGGCAAAGGTAGAAGAACTGGAAGAGGCGAATTACAACATGATTGACAATGTACTTAACAATATGCCACCAAAGAAAGAGCCTTATCTGGAATATTTTGCCACAGAATGCGATGAGTTCCATGATATGGGAGCTTATGAAAAAAGTACAGATGTTAATCAGATAGCTGCAGTCTATAAAAAATATAGGGAGAATCCAGAAACTGCATATCTGGGATGTTCAATGGGAATTATCTATCGTGATCCGGAAGACAGTTACTATGATGAAGCCGAATTTGCAATCGTAAAAGGAAATACCGTATTTGGGAATCTGATGGATGATGTTCGGTTTTATGGGGAGCTTGCACTGGTACGGGAGGGGATTGAGAAAATTCATGAAGCATTGCCGGACTACAAGTATGTACCGATGAGGGATGTTCGAGAAGCAATGTATCCAGAGAAGATGACCACAGAACAGCTGGCAGAGGCACTGGATGAGATCGCAGAAGCTTTTGATCCGTATGAGTATCGAGATAATGTGGAGCCGGGAGAAAATACGGTACAAGAGGTGATGTTGGATTTGCAGAGTGGCAATACACATTCTTATATTTCTTATCTGAAGAATATTGTAGACGAAGAATGCGACCTGTCTGTTCGTGCAGGCGTATTGATGGAAAGACTGAAAGCCTATGAACCGGAGCTTCCAAAAGATATGGAACCGATGGTGTATGTGAATTATTGTGAGAAAAGTGAGCTGGGGAATCCAAGATGTCAAAAGTTATCTGATCTGGATTCAAGAACCGTAGAACAGGACAAAGCCTGGTATGCTGATCGTGATCCCAACACCAACGAACCCAAAACGACAGCACAGATGTTTTTTACAGTATATTATGCTGAGAAGGGCGACAAGATGCTGCATCATTTTCAAGGTAAGATAGACATTGGTAGCGGCAATGGCGGCATCATCAGTCAATTAAAGATGCAGAATGAAATGAAGTTGACGGATGAAAGCTGGATCAGCTATCAGCAAGGAAAAGGCAATGAAGAATATCAGAAGTATGTGGAAGATCTGACGGATATGCAGAATCATGTGTTGCCGTATTTGCAGAACTTTTGTAGTCTGGAAGAAAAAGGAGTACAGGAACGTCGGGAACAGCAAATAGCAGATAAGAAAGAGAGCAGAGCAACTGCTGTGACTGGTGTAGGAAAGCAAGCAAATGTGAAAGAAGCAGAGAAAGTTGAAAGAAATCCGGTACCACAGAAAAAGGTAACGGCGGGAAAAGAGAAGAAGCCATCTATCCATGAACGGTTGGAAATCAATAAGAAGATTATTCAAGAAAAACAGGGAAAAGATAAGCTGGAGAGAGGAGTTGATAAGTATGTGAATAGATAAGAGAGTTTGCATATAAAGATTAAAAGGCTTTCCATGAATCATTATGATTTATAGAAAGCCTTATTTAGGTAAAAATTCAATAATATCTTGAACAGAGCAATGAAGTATTTGGCAAAGAGCATCAATTGTGTTTGTTGATACTGATTCACCGGCTTTGAGCCTTCGTATTGTTGAGCTACTAATTCCACCTTTAACTTGGAGGGTATAAGTTGATGCACCAATTTTTCGCATGGTATTCCACAATGGTTCATAAGAAATCAATGAATATATGCCTCCTTTTGATATTGACATATATTCATTATTGCCTATAATAATAAATAAGTGTGATAGGCAATATTGCCTATATAAAAATAAAAAAAATACTATGTAGAATTGGGCGTTTTTTTCGTAGAGTATCTTACTCTGTGAAAAAATACCGTTCAATAGTTATAAAACACTAGTGAACGGTATTATGACTGCTTTATTTGACGGCTAAAAAATGAGAAAGTTTTTGCATATTTTCCTTTTTCATTTCTAAAGTTGGATGTACATACCGATTCATAGTAATATTGACGGTTGCATGACCAAGAATTTCACTAAGGCTTTTTATATCAAATCCTAATTCGATACATCTAGTTGCAAAGGTATGTCGAAGTGTATGAAAATTTGTATCTGCTATATGAATATCTTTCAAAATTTTTTTAAACCTATTTTGCAAAGTTCTGGGTTCTATAAATTTATTATCATCATTTGTTAACAAGTATCCCCTAGAAGGCTTTTGATGTTTGATAAGAATATTATATAGCTCATCTGGCAGAGGAATAGTTCTTATAGAACAAGCACTTTTGGGAGTTGTTATTATAATTTTGGTTTTTGGAATATTATCCGATAAATTTTGAATCCTTTGTAATGTTTGATGAATATATATTGTTTGCTCTGATAATGAAATATCCTCCCACCGTAAAGCACAGATTTCACCAATCCGTAACCCCGTAAATAGACATACAAGAATTCCTATATTACAAGGTTCTGGATTTTTCAATATATACGTACAAAGCTGTTTTTGTTCAATTTTATTTAAAACCCGTATTGGTTTCGAATCTTGTTTTACTTGAATAGCACTAGGATCACAAGCAACATAAATTCCTTTTTTTGCAGCAAACTTTGTGATACTTCTAATTATTGAAAGAACATCATTTACAGTTTTAGGGGATAATCCTTGCTCGTTTTTTCCACCAGATTTCAACAAAAATCTGCAATAAGATTCTATAAATTCATAAGTTATTGCATCAAAAGTTTGCTTTCCGTACTGTGGAAGAATATAAAGGGTTAATAAATTATGATATTTATTTTGTGTGGATGGTTTTGTGTACGCTTTAATACTTTCATACCATTCTGAAGCAAGGGTAGAAAATAATGGAGTTTGTTTTTTGCCAAATCGTACATTAATGGTTGAACTTTTTTCCTTCAACTTTATTTTTGTTTCACGATATGTTCTTGAATACACATATCCATATATTATTTTCCCTTCGTTGGTCCTTGCTTTTATATATCGTCCTTCCCATCTACCGTCTTTCCTTTTGTATATGTTTTCTCCTTTTTTAGGCATAAAATAGCCTCCTTTCATTTGCGACTATCATTTTGACGGCTTATGAGAAATAAAAAACAAATTTTTTAAAAAATTGTTATTCATTTTATACGTTTTTAGACATTAACACATTGACGCAAATATATTTAAGCAGTAAAATAAATGCATATCATGTTGAAAAATGGTATAAAAACCATTCACAGAGTAAGATACTCTACGAAAAATATCATATAAATGAACTGCTAGATTCTGCTGAGAGAATTGTTAAGACAGTATATTGTGAATAGAGGTGAAAATACTGATAACTTTTAATAGTGTGAATTTTCAGATATTCGGCATACCAGCATATTTTTTTTGCGCATTTACAGGATTTGTTGTTACAACATCTGTTTATATTGTTCTGATGTCTTCTAAAAGATATGATATCTCACAAAGTATGAAAATTTTGATGTTTTCTCTTTTAGGGCTGGCATTAGGAGCCAAAATATTTGGATTTTTAACCGGAATATATAGAAATATAGGGAATGGGGAAAAAGTGACTTTAGAAACAATGTTGGACACAGGAATAGTGTTTTATGGTGGATTGTTCGGTTTACTTATTGTATATATGCTGTGTTTACATTCAAAACGTTGTTGTTTGGATAAATATGCCGTAGATGTTTTGGCTGTATGCATACCATTATTCCATTCGATAGCGAGGATTGGTTGCTTTTTCTCTGGATGTTGTTTTGGGAAAATTTATGAAGGTGTGCTATCAATAAATTATATAACAATAATAAATGGGAATATTGATGAAAATATGCGTTTTCCCATTCAGCTTATAGAAGCATTATTTGAATTTTTACTTTTTTTATATCTTTTAAACTCATTAAATAGCGATCGATGGAAAGAAAAGAAAATACTAATAAGATATCTAATTTTCTATAGTATCTTTAGATTTATGTTCGAGTATTTGAGAGGAGATATAAGAAGAGGACTCATATATGGAATTTCATTTAGTCAATGTATATCAGTTTTTATATGGATGAACTTAGGATTTTTATATTTAAGACAATATACAATTTCTAAACAAAAAGGAGGATTATAATGGGCAAGACAATCTTATATACATTAAAAGGAGCAGCTATAGGGGCTATCGGAGCAGTTTGTTTATTTGTGGTGGGGTTTTGCATTGAGCTATTTAATATGGGTTGTGCGATATTAACTTGTGATTGCGATAAACCGATGGTATTTGATTGGTCCGGAATGTGGGGGCTGTTATTTATATGTACTATTGGTGGGGCAGTTGTTGGTATGGTATATGGGATTTATAAAGCAAAAGAGGAAATCAATGCTGAGAAGTCTAGGAGAGATGCTGAAAATTCAGAAGCAGCGCGAAAACAGAGAATTCAATGGGCAAGCGAAGTGAAACAGAAAGCATTAAATGTAAGTAATACTTGTGAAGCAAATTGTAAAAACGTTCCACCGCTTGTAAGCAGTGCATATAAAGCAGATGCTCAAATGGAACTTGTTTTATCAGAATTGGCTAAAACTGCTGAATTGATGGGTAAAGTTGATGCGATGGCGGAAGATGTTCAGAAAGGTGGAGGGACTAAATGATAATTGTTACATGTCACAAATGTGGAAAAGAGATTCATAAAGCTGATAAGTGCCCATATTGTGGTAATTCGACAAAATTTGGGACTGTGAATGGGATGACAGATATACATGAAAATGCATATGTGGAATATTCAGAGTTAGCTACTATTTTGGACGCAGGAGATTTTGCAAAATTAATAGAAAAATCTCGAGCTGTGCTACGGTGGATGCCAACCTGCTCTGGAGTTTTTTGGATGCGATTGTTAGCAAAGAATGGATGTAAGACCGATGCAGAACTTATACAAAAAGGGATAAACTGTGATGATTCAGCAGATTTTTATAATGCATATAGATATGGAACGTCTGTTGAAAAAGCTACGTATGATAACGTTAAGAATTTGATTGAAAATGTGCGTGCTATTCTTGAATCAGCAATTATTACTCATGAATATGAAGAAAAATCTGCAACTCCTATTATGAGATGCAAAAGTGAATTTCCTTTAGAACTCCAAGCTAAACGTAAAGAACTTTTTGAACTTTGGACGCAATTGGAAAAAACAGAACAAGAGATGCACGTAATTGAACAGGAATGCAAACTTTTGCTTAATGAGCATAAAATAGCATTGGATAATTCAAAAAGCGAAGCTGTTCAAATAAAGACTCAAAGCTACAAGCTTAACGAGTGCACATCCGAGGAATTTAACGAATATATGATTCGATTGGGGAATGTCTTAAATCAGTCGGATACTAGTAAAAAAGAGATTGAATTAATGAGAAAACAGTTACCTTGGATAGAAACATTTAATAATAAGGTTCAAGAACGAGAAGAAATTAATTTAAAGATTACATCGAAATTATCTGATTTAAGATCGTATGAGAACAGAATTAAATCTACAGTTTCGGAAATCGAGCATATAGAAAAAAGACATCGACTGGCATTACGAAATTTGGCTAATTATGATTTTCAAAGTACAATCTCGTTATTAGGAATTAAGGAATATGAAGAAAGTTTGAGTAACGCAGGTTTAACATCGTTTTCTAGAGATGTAAAAGAAACTCAAAGTTTGTTTGAGAATTAATCAGAAGGAGTACGGCTATATGGAATATACAGCAGAATTATTTGTGAGATTTTTGACAAAGTTAGGGTCGCTGGATAAAGATATCAGATCTACCCTTTCTGCGTCTGACAGCATGGTATCATCACGAGACTCTAAAGAACAATTTGAATGGCAAGAAGTTCAAAACAGATTAAGTCAGGTGCAAAACCTGAGAGTATCCAAAAGTAAAAACGTTTTAACAGAATATTGCAATAATGTTGAAAAGATTTTTTCTAAAGAAGTAAGTGATAAGAGAAGTTATTTTTTACGTCTTCAGAAGTGTAAGGAAGTATTGTCATTGCTTACAAGTGCAGAAAGTATTATTACGGATAAAGATGTATATGCTTCAATAAAAACGGGTCAAACATATTCGGTTAATATTTCAATTGAAGACTTACTTGCTGGAAAAATTGATTTTATTGGAATGGCATATGCTGTAAATATTGCAATCAGAAAAGGAAGGAAAAAAGAAATTTCAATAGCTAGTTCAAAGCTTTACAGTACATGCCGATATGCAGAACAAATTTTAACTCAAGAAAAAACAAACATTTTATCTCATATTAGTGGAAATAGGGATAGTGTTCGTAAAGAATATAATGTTGCAGGTGAAAAAGCTCATCGAGATATGGAAAAAGAATGGAACGTGTCTTTTGAAAAATTTAATGAGATGTCTGCAAGCTTTGCACAGCAAAAGAAATCATCAAGAGCAAAAACTAAGGTAACAGAAAGGGAAGCGATTTCTGGCAAAAAGAATCAACTGGGAAAAATTATCGAGCGTTTTTGCACGGAATTTTCACCAGAGCAGTTTGAAGAAGAGTACATTCGCTTGTATTCTTTGGAACCATCGTATAATCATTATGAGTGCGTATCAGAAATGCCTCGGAATATTTATATAAGTACCCTGGAATATGATCTTTCAGAATGGGATTTATGCGATTATACAAAAGAATTTTTGGACAGATACTATTATTTTATGTATGGGGGAAATAAATTATATATTCCTTATTGTGCTCAGTTTGGTCAGGAATTCAATTATTTGTTTAAGTTTGACGGAACTGCCAAAGGAAAGGTTGTGAGTGATGCATGCAATATGGGAATACGTTTATTCATGATGCTTCCACCTGGTAAAGTAAATTTTACTTTTGTTGATCCGGTTTCTTTGGGTGAGAGTTTTGCAATGTTTACAAGACTCGTTAATATAGATGATAGAACAAGTGAAGTCATAAATGGAAAAATATGGTCTTCTCCGAATGATATTGAGGATAAATTGAGGATTATGACAGATCATATCTCAAATGTTACTCAAAGATGTTTGCAGGGGAAATATGATAATATTTATGAGTATAATAAAGTAGCAGAGCAGAATGCAGAAGCATATCAAATTATTATGCTTATGGATTTTCCGGCGGGATTGTCTGAACAATCATTGCGGCTTTTGGAACAGATTTCTACTTCTGGACCAAAGTGTGGTGTGTTTACTATAATTTATAGGAATGAAACACAGTTTAGCAAAATCCCTGAACGCTCCCAGCCTTTAGTTACAAACATAGAAAATGGATTTCAGGTGTTTGATTATTCAGATGATGCCAAAAATATCACATGTTCAAAGGAAACTGTAAAAGGACAGCCACTTTTGTGGAGTGGAATTGAAATGCCGTCTGCCGAATATATGGATAAAATAATAGATATATTGAAAAAAGGTATTAAATCTGCAGATAAGGTAGTCATTGGAATTGACAAGGTAAATAGAACTGAGAATGAGAGAGAACCAGAAGAGGCATCAACAAAGAATGGAATTCGAATTCCAATAGGATTACATGGTGCTAACGAGGTTCAATATCTTACTCTTGGAGTCGGAGGCAGTCATCATGCTTTGATTGCTGGTGTTGCCGGATCTGGTAAATCAAGTTTGTTACATACTATTATTCTTCAAGCACTTTCACAGTATGGACCGGATGAATTGAGAATTTATCTTGTAGACTTTAAACGTGGTGTGGAATTTAAGATTTATGCAGATTACAAACTTCCTTCGTTTGAAGTTGTTGCGATTGAGAGCGAACGTGAGTTTGGATATAATATTCTTAAAGCACTTGAAAGAGAACAGAAAATTAGAGCAGATCGCTTTAAACGTGTAAAAGAGAGAAAAATCGATCGTATTGAGGATTATCGTGCATTGCCAAATGCAGCCCCGATGCCAAGAATTTTGGTTATTATGGATGAATTCCATGAATTGTTCTCAAATGCTAGTGATAAGATTGGAAAAGAATCAGCAGAGATGATGGAACAAATTGTTCGTCAGGGTCGAGCTTTTGGTGTTCATATTATTCTTGCATCTCAGAGTTATTCAAATGTGGGGGGATTGGATAAGTCTGTTTATGATCAGATGGCGGTAAGAATTGTTTTGAAATGTTCAAAAACAGATGCATCTCTTCTACTTGGAGATGGTAGCTCGGATGTGGATCAGATTTCAATTGATGATCCGGGACGTGCAATCTATAATTCGGAAGCAGGAAATAAAGAATACAATAGTCATTTCCGAGTAGCTTTTATTGACCCGTCTAAACATCGTGAAATTCTGGAAGGTGTCAGTGAAAGAACTTGCAAGCTTTCCAATAATAAAACAAGAATTCTCCTTTCTAATATTGAGGATAACAAATATAGCATTTTCAATCAGTTTACAGACTATGATATGGAAGCGTGCAAGGTTCCTGGAAGATTATATTTGGGTGAGCCACTTAGTGTTGTAAATAATCTCAATATGGATTTGGTAAGAAATGAGTATTCAAATATGTTGATGGTTGGTTCTGATAGTGATAAGGCTAGAAGCATGTTTGCGTTTGCTATGCTCAGTTTGGCTATTAACTATTGGGTATCTCATAATAAAAAGGCACCAGAGGAACCGTTTATTTATTTTTTGAATTACAAGCCGCTTAGAGATGACTATTTCATTGATGCACCAAATATATTGGCTACAGAGTTGCTAACTAAGTACGTAAAGAATATACCAATTAGTAATCCTGGTGAGATTAGAAGTATTATTCAGAAATTATATTCAGTATCTATGGATACACAGGGCAGTGTAAGTAGCGAGAACAAGTATTTGATGGTATTTGGTTATCAGAGAGCCGAAGACCTGAAATCTGAAGATAAGGCTGCAGAGAAACAGGATATTATGAGTATGATGACTTCGAGAAATCAAGGGTCGACACATTCGATGAAGGAAATGATCGAAGTGATCCTGACAATGGGAGCACAGAATGGAATACATTCGGTATTCTGGCAGGATGATTTTAAAGCACTTGATTTTGCCGATCGAAAACTTATCACTTACTTCTATCAGAAGATTGCTTTTGATATGTCCAAAGAAGATTATTCACAGTTCGTTGGCGTGAATGATATCAGCCAGTTTGGTGAAAATACAGCTGTATATAATAATCGAATCGATGATACAAGAAGCTTCAGGCCATACCAGTCTCCAGATAAGGAGTGGCTTGAAACTGTATGTGAGTCTTTGAATCAGTGATGGATTAAGGAGAGGATAAGTTGCGATATCACTCATATCTTCTCCTTTTTTAGATGAATGGAGGTTACACCATGGGTGAATTAAAAAATAAAGGTCGTGAAGGCGTAAAAGAAAATCAGGATAAATATCAGGAAATTCATGAAGGTGCTGAGCAGTCTCTTGAAGAGAGAAATCGGAATATCGAAATCGTCCATTCGTTAGAGGGTGTTGATGATGATGATAAAGCTTCTATTGAGGATAGCAAGGAGCAAGGCAAAGAAATCGCAGACCAGATTGCAGAGAGTCAAATGGAAACACCAAAAAATGAAGTGAATAGCAGAATGGAGAGCACTGTAAGTGAAATGAAAGACCTTGAAGGTCGAGAAAAAGATGATGCTAGCAAAGCAAGTGCAATGGATGGCAATTATGGCGGTGTTGGCTCAGGGCTGGAGAGTAAATTCGAAGAAAGTGCTAATGAATTCAATGATATTGCCACAAGTGGAGAAGAGATTCAGGAACAGTCTAATGTTCAGATCGATAATATCATTCAGAACATGAAAGAAGATTGGTAAATATGGGGAAATTAGAAAACCGACTTCGAGAAACTATATCTGACCTTCAGGAAAAACATAATGAAATAGTCGAACTGGGAGAGGAAAAGCTTAGAGAAAGAGATGAATATTTAGCCCCTCTAATCGGAAGATTAGAAGAAATTGATGATGAAGATATTGCTTCGATTCAGAATGCTGGAGATTATGATGTGAACTTTCTTAAGAGTATTAGTGATGCGTTAAAGTGCAGCATAGACGATGATGATGCAGTAGCAATTCAGAAAGCAAAAGATGCAGCAAAACAAGTTTCGGGAAGTCTGGATGACGTTAATCAAACCATCGAGATTGAACCGCCTCACAAGTTAATTGATTATGACACAAGTCTAAGTGGAGATTTAGATGAAGTGGCTATGAATTTTGAAGATACTGTAGTCGAAACAGAGAATAATGAGGAAGAGTTTTCAGAAGAAATTAGTATAATTATTCAGGAAATGAAAGAAGCGTGGTAAGCAAATTGGCCTTGCTTTGGGGCAGAAAGGAAAATGCGAATGAAAGAGCAAACATACTATCTTGTATTTACAGTAGATAGAATACCTGATCTGACATTAACAAAATATAGTGTGTTAGATGGGTCCAGTGTTGATGACATTATGGACAAGCATGGAGTATTTCTGCGTCAACTTCACAGACTTGGTTCAACATCTGGAGTATATTTTCATCTTTTGTATTACTTTGATCCTGACGAAAGAATACCTAAGGGACATCATTTATCAGTTGTATTTTATGCGACATCAAGAGATCGGAGAAAATTAGAGGGTATTAGGGAATTTTTAACTACCTCTGTATTAAGTACTTACTATGATTTCCATTGCTATGAGGTAAGTACAGATTTTTGTCCAGAGACATTGCTGACTTCTGATAAGAGAACAGAAAATGTAATCATGTTGACAAACGTTGCTGGGCAGAAAAAAACATACGGAATACATGCTTCAAATGTTGCGGATGTAAGTAGCTATATGGATGAAGTTAGTATGGGGTTACGCCAGACGATCACTTGTGAGATTGCGTCTGATGGTGATGCTGTCTTAAGCTTTAATTCTTTGAAAGCGAATAAGAATGGACAGATCCTTTTTTCAAGAAAGCATGTTTTGGCTAAGAGAATGCAAATAGTCGATGGAAAACTGAGACTGTTTGAGAATGATAAGAGCGATTCTATATATGAAGATTTTGAGTATGAATTAAGTGAAACATGGGAACAGGTATTTCAAGAAGAACGTTCTGCGGATGATGGAACACGTTTCATCTGTTATTTTGAGCCTGATGGAATAAAAATTATTGAAATTGGTTCCAAAATGGTGCCGATGTATTTTTCTGAGAGACATATAGTGGCTCGGCATATTGAATTTGGAATAAATGAAAATGGTGTTAGTACACTGTTTGTTATTCATGACGATGGGGCAAAACCTGATGAATATCCATATGATTTAACAGATGAACAGATTAATCGTTTTATCAACGACTATAATAGTGGTTCAAACAGAGCCGCAGTTTGCTATTTCAATACATCGGGAAATACAATCGTAGAACTTGGATGTCATGATGAAATCTGTGGAGATGCGAATACATTTTTGACAAATGCTCCGGAAATAGAACGGAAATTTAACTTTGCTGCATTCTTAACAAAAAAAGACTACTATTTGCCAGCTCAAAATAGATTGGATATTGATCCTGCCGGAGAAGTTCCTTTGTATTCAATTATGGAATGGGAACCTTGTGAGGATGGCAGACTGTACAATGTTCTCAAATTGATGGAAGGCTATAATAGCACAGTCGCTCTGCGTATCGATATTTTCCCTGTTGAGCAGACGCAGTATATTCGACAGAAAATATTGCCGTATGCAGATACAAGAAAAAGAATATCTGAAAGACAGCAAGGAAAAGATGATAATAGCGAAAATATAATCAAATCATGGGATAAATATCTTCAAAACATGATGAAATTCCCTCAGTTTTTTGCAAATGTTGTCGCTTTTTCTGATAAAGAAGATATTGCTGTAATGCTTGCAGATAGCGTTGCTGCAGAAGCTGTTGAGTCAGGTACATATATTATTGAAAAAATTTATAAAGAGAATGGAATGTCGGTATATTACAGCGATCAAAGGGCACTTAACCTCGTTCGACTTGCTGAAAATGATGACCTAGGACTTAGACCAGACTCTCCTCTGTATTATAAGGAACCTGGTAATTATATTGCCCAACTTTTGACATTGTATACTCTTGAAGAATTACGGCCGATGTTTTCACTGCCTATTCTCTATCCGGGTGAATCAATCGAATGCTTGAAAGAGACTGATCCTAAGCCATTCAAAGAAAAAGATGGTGAGTCGGTATCTCTTGGAACGAGCAGCTTGGGATATGATGTCGATTTTCCTGTTAAGTTGTTTAAAAAGCATGCGTTTATTGCGGGTGTTCCTGGTGCGGGAAAGACCAATACCATGCTCCATTTAGTAACCAGTTTATGGAGAGATACAGAGGAAAAAATTCCATTCCTAGTATTAGAACCGGCAAAACAGGAATATCGCGCTCTGGCAAAGATTAAAGGAATGGAAGAATTAAGAGTATTTTCGCCTGGTGCGGACACATACTTCCCCCTTCACATTAATCCATTCCAGTTCCCCGTTGGATTGACATTGGCAGAACATATTGCAAATCTGAATGCAGTATTCGCAGGTGCATTTGAACTACCGCCTCCTTCACCGCATTTTATTGATACATGTATTGAGAGAGTATATCTTGATAAAGGTTGGAATATCAATGAGAGAAATACTTTAGATGAGAATGGCAATTATCGCCATGAGTTTCCAACATTGCAAGAGTTGTATGCTTCGCTAGAAGTTGCCGTTAAGAATTCCCACTATCAGGGCGAAACTCTGGGTAACTTACAATCTGTGTTGGAAGTACGTGTAGGAAGTCTTTTAAAACGTGAAATCGGTAATGTTTATAATGTTCGAGAGTCTATCTTGAAACCAGAACAATGGTTGGATGTACCGGCAATTATAGAATTAGAATCTCTTGGTGAAGGTCCTGCAAACTTTATGTCATTGTTGCTTTCAACGTTAATTCGTGAAACTTTGAAAGTTAGAAAAACAAGTGATAACGAAGGTGATTTCGATAAACCAAGCAAGGATTTGAACCACGTTATTTTCTACGAAGAAGCACACAATTTGATTGGTCCTGACACGGATAGCCCTATGGGCGATTCAGTAGATCCTAAAATTTCTGCTACAAAGTATGTAGTTAAAATGTTGGCAGAGGTTCGAGCACTGGGTGAAGGTATTGTTATTGCAGATCAGTTACCTACAGTAATGGCACCTGAAGTCTTGAAAAATACAGGACTCAAAATTGCTCATAGAATTACAGCGCAAGATGACCGAGCACTTCTGGGCAGTACTATGTCTGCATCGCCTGATCAGTTGGAAGAACAAGGAACATTTGGGACCGGATGGGCTTTGATTTTCTATGAAGATCTTTTGAAACCTTACAAGATGAGGGTTCACGAATGGGATATTCATAATAAAGATAAAAGTAAATATGATTCTCCTACAAACAAGCAGCTTTTCTCGTATCTTAAGGATAATCAGACATATCGCTCTACCCTTCTTACAAGTGCGAAAATCATGAAGGAAAAGATGGATGTTGAATATGATCAGTTACGTGGACGAGGGGAAAAGCTAAAGGAAAACATTGATAAAGAGTACTTGATTATAAGGGCATTAAGTCGGGGGATTGAAAATCAAGAGACGGCTTCGCGTGAGATACAGATTCCGGAAGATGTAGAGCGTAACAAAATTGAGCTTCAAAAACAGAAACATGTGGTCGAAGAAAGGAAGTCTCGATTCCTTCAAAAGTATAGTCGAGAGTTACATCAGCTTTGTTGGGATTATATTAACCAGTATTATGCGACAATCACGTTAGCAAATAACTATGATTTCACCTCAGAGAGATTGTATGCAGCTTCGATTAGTGGCTTCTTTACCATTTTCGAAACTATGCGTTCATTAGTGGATGTACCTGAGTTGACTGAAACATTGGTGTCTGAGCTTAAAAATGTTATATCTGATACGGAACGTTTTGTTTCGTTAGATAAAACAAAAGAATGCGTATTGAGAGGTAGCGAGATTTATCCTGATTTGCAGTATGCCAGCGGTTATTACTGGGTCAACGATACATATCTCAAAAAGAAAAACTTGGTAGCAAAAGCAAAGCGCATTCTTCAGTTAGACAGTGATCGTGAAAAGTACATCAATTCGTATTGCACTGATTGGACTAATGAGTTTTGTGAAGTATACCAAAAAGCCGATGCATACGCTGAGGCTACAGAAAGACTCATTCTGATTAAAGAATCCGAAGCAAAGGCGCTATACGTTGACGAACCGGAAGCATATGAACAAATGATGAAGCAGATTAACGACTATAAAAACAAGAAATATGCATTGTATAAAATGCTTCATTCTATGGTGGTTGGTCCAATTAAAGAAGCATTTAGGTTTTTAAATGGAGCTGATAGGATCGCTTTTCTGAAGGCGTCAAAGAAAATTAGAGAATTACATTTGGAAATCGTTAATTATCTGGACGCACATGCAGATGCTAAGCTGTCAGGTTGTGATCGTTATAAAAAACTTAGAGAAGAAGCAACTGTAATTATTAATATGGATCTTTTGGCACGTATTGAATTAGCAAGATCCAACAGATTGCTACAAACTGAACAGTTAATCTCTTCCAATAGTACAGAAGAAAAGAAAAAGATTATTAGATTGATTCGTGATACTCACAATGCGTATTTTGAGGCTTATAGCAGATATAGCGTTGAGCGTTTTGATTATCAGATAATCTTGATTAATTTCTATATGCAGTATTTGGATAGCATGATGGATTTTGGAGATATAGCTGTTCAAGAAATGATAAGTGATGATCCTTCGAGATATGAAGTGAAGAAGTGTTCTGAAATCATTCAAAAATTGATTTCAAACGATACTGTTCCAGAAACACAGAAGATTTCTTGGAATAGGATTCAGAATCGATGGATTAAATTCTTTAAGGAGACATAGTAACAAAGGGGGATGTCGAAATGGCTATGCGTTCAGTCGAATTTGTTGGCAAAGCTGAGGGGATAAAATCTCATGAGCTCTCAGTTAAATCCTTAGTGGAGAAACTGAGCGGCATCCTCTCAAGTTTGAATGGACAAAAAAGATCTTTGCAAAGTGAATTGTCATTGCTTTATGCAGAGCTGGCGGCAGCAGAAAGTGATACCGATGAAGATGGTGAACCGGATTATGGTCTGATTGCATCAATAGAAAATCAGATAGATCAGACTAATGAGGAATTATCCGAAACTGAAGAGGAAATATCTCAGACATCTGGTGAGTTGCAAAGAGCTCAACAGGAGTATGCAGAGGTTGAAGAGGAAAAACAACAGACTTTATTTGAAATACAGGAACGAGCTCGCATCACTTCACAAGATGCATCAAAAGCAAGCGGTATGTTTGGGGCATGGGCATCGGTTGGTGCTTCATTAAATCAATCATTTCAGGCGAATTTTGACGCATTAGCCCAAGCTGCCTCAATTCTCGATGGAAATGTTAGTACAGCCAGTGCACAAACTAGTAGCGGCGGTGGTAGTAGTAGGACTGGTGGTGGAATAGGAATTGCCGTTGCTACCGGTGCTGCCGCTATAGCTTCTTCTGGCATGATAGCATCAATAAAACCTATGAGTGGCAGTTTAGGAAGTAAGCAAATTTCAGGTGCAAAATCATCTGGTGGAAGATTTCAATATGCAAAAGGTGGAAATGCCAATCACAAAGGACCGCAATTAAGTTCAAGCCAAACATCTGGAACTACGGGACATTCAGCTCTTGGCGCAATAGCTGGAAAGGTAACAAGGAACTCACCTATGGGTTCAACACAATTAAGCCATAATTCTGGTGAATTGCGAAAAAATGGATTACAAGGTGTAAAAAATGCTGCACAAAAGGAGCAACAAACAAGATGTCAGTCAGAAAGTAGTGTGGCTGGATCAGCGAAAAGCAAAACAATATCAGGTAAAGGGCCTAGCGATATTACTGGTGGATTCACTATGAATACACCAAAAACAATTGAAGAGATAAGAAAGCAAATGTCACCTACAGGACAAGCTTATTTTGATAGCCAAATTGCTGCAGGTGGAGGTGTTGAAGGTCAACGAGCTCATTTGCAAGGAACGGGTAAGAAAATGTTTATTACTAGCAGTTCGAATGGAACTGCGTCAGGTAATTTTCTTACAAGAGAACATCCCGGTAAGACGCCAGAAGAAAGAAAGCAGAATTTACAATTACCTCCTGAAAATGATGCGACTAGAGTTCAAAAAGTTGTATCTCAGAAGTCTGTTGTTGTATTGGAGAGTGATATTTCTCCTCAAGAAAAGTGGGCAGAGGAAGCTGGTTATAAAGCAACTAAAGGCATGAGACAGGTTTTTACTCCGAATAAAGATATATTGGGAGCCTTTCATGCAGAAATTTATGCACTTGTTGTTGATGAATTAGTGAAAAGTGTTGGCGGGGATTCAATTAGGTCGAGAAGCTTAGTTCATGACGATTATGAAAATGAGAAAAATCAAGCCAGTCAGGAATCATCTAATTCTTTCAAAGAATCAATGGTTAGTAAAACCGACAACAGAACAAGCATTCTGGGGGTGGATACTCCAGGTGCAGTTATTACAGATAAATATCTTGGCACAGTTTATTCACGTATTAATTCAGCAGAAAGAACAAGCCGATCTATTTTTGAATATGCTTTGAAGCAAAGGATGATAAATATTAAATCAGCTAATTCAGATGAAGAGTATTACGATTCGGATGAAAAATGTTTATATCTTGATATTCCGGGAGATGTAAATGACATTGAAGGTAGTGGTACAGGCTTGTTTCATGAGTCAGGACATGCGATTGATCATGCATTAGGTGGAGGTCAATATTTATCAAATAACAAAGATTTTCGTAATTGCCTAATTAAAGATTGTAATACACTAATTAAAAAGTTTAAGTCCGATCCAATATGGGGACGAAAATTTATGAATCTAATAAAGACTTCGCCAGATGCTTTTTCGGTATCTGACATTTTAGAGGGTATTACAGATGGTCGAATAAGTGGCGGCTGCGGTCATGGAAAAGAGTACTGGAAAGAAGACGAGTTTGTAGTATGCAATGAAGCTTTTGCACATTTTTTTGAGGCATCAATGGGAGCAGCTCCAAATCGACTCAAATATATCAAGATTGTCTTTCCTGAAGCATATAACAAATATTTAGAAATGATTCGTCCATTCACAGCTAAAGTACATGAAGAATTAGAAAGAGAATTGTAGGAGGTTTTATTATGGATTTATTGGATTCTTTATTTGATGAAGAACCGACAAGATTAATGTTGGACGAAAATCAAGAGAAAATCTTGAGTCAATATATTAATTTGTTTGAACATGGCATTCCATTTGCGTATATTCCGAATAAAGTTCCGCTAGAGGAAATATTTAAAGAAAAGAGTAGCGGCGTAGCGAATAAATCGGATAATCTTCTTGAAAGATTAGGGATAGTAGTGCAACAAAATCGAGTGTACTAATGTCAAAACTGAGAAGTAGGAGTAATAGTAATGGACTTTTTTGAACAGTTTATGTTTGATGAATTGGTAGAATTATATTCTAGAGATAGTTTGGAATCATATGAGTATGATGATATATATGAACGCTTTACTCATTTGGAGCATTGCATAGAGGTAAAACCTTACCTCTATGCAATGCGCTTTCTCGGAAAAGGCACTAAAGCAGAACCAGATAGTGTTTTGCGTGAGCTTGAGAGTCTGGAGTTATCTTCCAATAACCAAGTTAGAGGATTATATTTGGATATTAAGTTGGTAATGAAAAAAGGAAATGCCAGTGATATTGAGGAATTAGATAAATGTGTTGAGGCTGGATATTCAGATAAATATTTGAAAGACGCATCTTATTTGTGCTCAGAAGATGCAAACCAAGAAGAAGAAGATGATGAGTGTGAAGATGATACTGACAATTATTATACCGATGAAGATGAAAAGGTTCGCTTTAGAAGCATGATTTTTGAAGGTTGTGGTTACAGTGGCTATCGTTTTACATCTGGTGATATAGATTATCTTAATGCGAAAGTGTTTATAGAACCAATAAAAAAAGCGTGTACTTTATCTGTTCGTTCGCAAATATATGATGGTAATGAACCATTTTCAAAGGTTTTTAGCAATGAATATCAGCTAAAGCCTGGAGATACTTGGTTCCAAACAACTGGCTGGGGTAATAAGAATTTCTATGCATATGAAAATAAAACATATCAGTGGAGAGTTGAATTCGACGGCAAGGATGTGTATAGCCAGGATTTTTATTTTTATAATGGGAAAATAAAGAAATCTGGAGTTCCTGTTAAGGATGTCAAATTATTTGCTTCAAAAGCTTCAGGTGCATTGGAGGCAGATCGAGATAAATATTCTATGGCGTTTAAAAGGGAATCCCTAGAATATGTTTATTTCAAATTATTTATCGAAGAACCGGGACAAGACACAGTGGTTCAGATATTTTTGAAAGTTATATGCTTAGAGGATGATTCTGTTTTCTATGATAAATACATATTGCACCATTTGGAAGCTGATACCTATGCTTGTTGGAATGGGATAGGATTTAATCAGAAAGGTAAATGGAAAGCTGGGTTATATAAGTATTCGCTTCGTGTTGGAACGGGTTCGGTTTACGAAGGAACATTTACGGTTTATTAGTGGAATATAAATTACAGCAAGGTTGAGGGGATGAGAAGAAAATGCGTTGTCTATTTTGCAAGAAGGAAATAGGAAATGCCACTAGTTTTTGCCCTGAATGTGGTCAGAAACTTGAGCAATATATACAATCTCCAGAAATTGAAAATTATTGGAGCGAAGTGAATAAAGCTGATTCGCAGAGAAATGAGCAGTATAAAAGTTGGCTTGAGGAGACAACCAAAGCAAGATGTAGAAAAATCAATAAGTCTATTGCGATATTTGTATTTATTGTTGTTATTATCATGACTGTAGTATTTGGAATTATAAAGTATAATGATTATTTAAAAAAGATGGATGCAGAAGTGCAACCTAATAATTTTACATATACTCAAAACAAAGAGGTAACAGATTCTAGCAAACAAAATGATTTAACTGAATATATTCTCCCAAACAGTAATTCGGAATACATTTCATATTCTGATCTTGAGGGACTTTCACAGACAGAAGTCTCATTAGCACGTAATGAGATATATGCCCGCCATGGAAGAAAATTTGAAACGGATTCTATTAGAGAGTACTTTGAAATGAAAACATGGTATGAACCTTCTATTGATTCTGATAATTTTTCGGAATCGGTTTTTAATAATTATGAAAAGGATAATATAAAAACTATTATAAACTACGAGGAAGAAAAAGGATGGAGATAGTGGAATGGTAGGAGTATTAAATGGTATTTGTAACAGGGGGATGCCCACGGAAATCAATATACATGGATGGAACAAACCTGGTTTATAAAGAAATATTTACAGTTTATTAGTTGGATATAAATTACAGTGAAGATGAGGATGAGAAGAAAATGCGTTGTCCATTTTGTAAGAAGGAAATTGAAAATACCACAAGTTTTTGCCCTGAATGTGGTCAAAAACTTGAACAAATTACACAATCTTCAAAAACTGAAAATTATTGGAGTGAAGTGAATAAAGCTGCTTCACAAAGAAATGAGCAGTATAAAGATTTAGTTGATAAGACAATTAAAGAAAGACGGAGAATAAACAATAAGTTTATTACGATAGTTGTATTTGTTGCTGCTATTACGATGACGGCAGTGTTAGGAGGGATGAAGTATAATGATTATTCTAATAAGTTGATTGCTGAGATGCAAGCTCAGTTAGTTGGTAAAACACTTACGGCACACTCTACACATATGGAGGGGCTAGGATGGATAATACATGAGTATAGCCAACTGACATTCAACGATGAAAGTAGCTTGGATTATGCTTTTATTAGCACGACAGGACCTAAAGAAGAGGATGAGTTACCGCAGTATGAGGGGACATATAATTATACGGTATCGCGAACAATTACGGGAAGTTATAAAATCAGCACAGATGGTAAAGTTTATGAATTGAAGGTAAATGATAACAATGAGGTTACAGGAATTTCTCGAAAATAGAGATATGATGCTAGAATGAAAGGAAGGTATGAAAAATGGAATTATTTGATAATACGATAATCTTGTATGACAAAGATGGTAATGAAGTTGAGTTTGAGTTTTTGCATGAATGTAAGTATCAAGGGAAAACGTATTATGTAGCTTGGTCAGAAGAAACTGATGATAAAGTAGTAGTTACAGAGAATAGTGAGGGGGATTATGAAATAGTTGATGATGACGATGTTTTGGATTATGTGAAAGAATCCTTTGTCGAAGATATGGGTAACTTTATGGAGGAGGCAGATGCATTATCTGATGAGCTTAGTGAATTGGATAAAAAATTTGATAAACTTTTTGATGAATCTGAAGAAAATACAAATAGTTCAGAATCTGTGGTAGATTCTTTTGACTATGAGCAGTATGTATTACACTCTCAGGACTACGCGTTTAAACAGGCATTGCAAGCATATGAAAATGCAGATTTTAATCGAGCCTTAGAACTTTTTAAGGAAGCTTCTTATCAAGGAAATATTTTTGCATATGCTCATCTTGGCATCATGTATCATCAAGGTGAGGGATGTGAGAAAAATGAGGAACTGGCATTAAGTGCGTTTAGAGAGGGGGCAGCAGCCGGTTGTCCTTTGGCTGCATGTTGGATCGCAGAATTCTATCGTATGGGATATGCTGTTGAAAAGGATAAAGATTATGCAGAAAAATTGCTTCAAAAGAATATTGGAGCTTTGAAAGAAATGTGTAAAGCTGAAGACGTTACATCATTGTATTTCCTTGGTTTCAATTTAATTTATGGAATTGGTATGGATGAAAATGATGAAGAAGCTGTACAACTTCTTGAAGTTGGTTCATATAAAGGTGATTCAAGTTGCACAATTCTATTAGCTGAATGTTATTTAAATGGATGGGGTGTTGCGGAAAATAAGGAAAAAGCATTTCGAATGTTAAATGATGTGAAAAAACTCAATAAAAAAGGCAATTTTTTATTGGGCAGATGTTATTATCACGGAATTGGAACGGAACAAGATTTCGTTAAGGCTGTTGAATGCTTTAAGAAAGCAGCAAATTTAAATCATGGTACAGCAAAAGATTATTTAGGAGACTGCTACTATAACGGACAAGGGATAGATCAAAGTTACAGTGAAGCAGCAAAATGGTATAAAGATGCTGCTGACAATAATAAAAATGGAAGTTCCGCTCACAGTTTGGCATTTATGTATTTGAAGGGTGAAGGGCTCCCAGAGGACATACATAAAGCTATTGATTATTGGCACATTGCCGCTGACAAGGGAATTACGCAGGCACAACGCATTATATCGAGAGAATATATTTCTGGTGAATATCTTGAAAAAGATTATATTAAGGCAAAAAAATATATTGAAATGGCAGCAGAAAAAGGCGATGCAGAAGCACAATTCACATTGGGACGATATTACATCAGTGAGATGGGATTTGATAATGAACAGAAATGTTTTGAATGGTTCCAAAAAGCAGCTGAACAGGGATTGGTTGAGGCTGAATATGCTGTTGGTGGATGTTATGAAAATGAACTTGGTGTAAAACAAGATTATGCACAGGCAAATTACTGGTATCAAATTGCAGTTAAAGATGGGCATAAGCGAGCTGCTTATGATTTGGGAATAAATTATCTTAAGGGACAAGGAATTGAAAAAGATGTTGAAGCTGGTATTCAGCTTTTAGAAATTGCATCAAATGGGAACGTTCATGAAGCTTGTCGAGAACTTGCGACTAGATACCATTATGGCATTCCTAATTTTAGAGGACAAGCACTGTATAAAAATCCATCTGAAGCTCAACGATTGGCATCTATTGCAGTGCAGGATGAGTCTGATGGAAAAGCACAGTACATACTTGCAAAAATTATTGAAGAGGATTTTGGAAACTCGCAAGCGGCAATTGAATGGTATCGCAAAGCTGTTTTGAACGAAAACAAAGAAGCAATGTTAGGACTCAGTCGGATTTATATTAATACGCAATCAAATTGCCAAGAGGCAGTTCAAATGCTTTCTAAATTAATTAGTGAAAAAAATGGTGAAGCACAGTATCTCTATGCGCAGTGTCTTGAAAATGGATACGGTTGCACAAAAGATAAGAGAGAGGCAAAAAAATACTATCAACTGGCTCAAAGTAATGGTTATGAAGGGGCAAAGCGCAAGAAAAGATTTGGATTTTTTTAAGTAATGGCACTACCCATAATTTTTTGAAGAAGAAAAGATTATGGGTAGTGTACGTAGTAAGTAAAAGAAGTACTTGTTTTGTATAATTAAGATGGTATGATGATGAAAAAATATTATTCATCTCTTGCAATATTATTTAATTTCCGATTTTCAGACAGTAGATTAGATTTTGTATTCGATACATCAAGTAGAGCAGAAAAATTCTGCTGAATGATTCCTATCGTTCTTTGCTTGTTCTGCAATTCCTGTTTTTCCCGGACAGCGGCAGACTGTTCCGATTCAAGATTTTCAATTTGCTTCTGGATTTTATTAGAGCTTGGGATTTTGGTAACACCGAGATCCTGAAGCTCTTTTTTTAGTGAATCGTGGAGCTGGTATTCTGCCTGATGTTTGGTGCGGTATGCTTTTGGATTTTTAGCAGATTTACAATCTTCAATTACTTTACGACAAAGCCGGTAAGAATCGCAGTGTTTCTGAATGACTTTCTGCGTGCTCAGCTCACTGTTGATTTGTGCTATTCTTTGGTCGGCAACTTTCACAGAAGCTTCAATGTCAGATACATGCTGCCTGAAATCGTCATAATTCAGCAAGTTATTTTCGGAAAGATAGTTGAAGGTATGGGCTGCCTCTTTTAGATTATTGAGCTTTGCCCATCGTTCAAATCCCTCTCGATTTCCAGTTGTGACATAAGTGGAGATATTGATATACAAGCGAGCTTCTCTGGACAGATGTCTTGGAGTTTTTACTTTGCTACGATTTTTAGCCAGACGGATGCGAACATTTTCTTCGGAATAATAGCTTCCGAGAGATTTCATATAAGTGAAGTTCTTCTGCTCCGGTGCACGGAAGGACAGGTGCTTTCCCTGCCGGACTTCATATCCGGCTAACTGCATCTTTTGCAGAAATTCCTCATAGTTGATGGAAGTCCAGATTGATTTATCAACTGCGACACGTAGCTTGGCTTTCCAACTGGTGCCACGATGATATTCCATGTTCTCTTTATAGCTTTTACCTTTTTCTCCGGTTGGCATGCTGGTGGCAAGTCCATTTTCATGGCAGATACGATTACTGATTCTGCAGAGTTTATGGTAGCTCCGCTTATTGGAAACATACTTGTGATGATCAACAAAGCTTGCAGCGTTGAAGATGATATGATTGTGAATATGATTTTTGTCAACGTGTGTGCTGATCACGTACTCATATTTTCCTTTCAGCACTTCGTCAGCAAATTGTTGACCTAAGCGATGGGCATTTTCGGCATCAACTTCTCCAGGTTTAAATGATTGGATCAGATGAAATGCCAGGTTATCGCCTTTATCCATTCCATTCTTTTTTGCCATTTCTCTTGTCATAGAAAATTCAAGATCTGCAGTTTCCGGGGAACAGCCAAAAC
>ERZ780157.1252-NODE-1252-length-28453-cov-6.777766_pt1 | contig 28453 bp, 23 predicted proteins | sample MGYA00511169_ERZ780157 | MGnify/ENA primary metagenome ERZ780157 (study PRJEB29588, sample SAMEA1965149) | human gut metagenome | biome: human gut; feature: human-associated habitat; material: faeces | place: Denmark | collected 2008/2010 ... | reverse complement strand
GATCATGGGCCCCGGCGTTGCCTGTGACTGTGCATACCACCGCGGTCTCCACGTTTGCGAGGACCATTTCTATCCCGAAATTCTCAACTCCGCAACTCTGACCCCTGTTCCCGACGGCGAAACGGGTGAGCTCGCCTTCACCACGCTCACCAAGGAGGGTATCCCCCTCATCCGCTACCGCACCAAGGACCTGACCAGCATCGACCACTCCCCCTGCGAATGCGGCAGAACCAGCGCACGCATCTCGCGCTTCAAGGGTCGCGTGGACGATATGCTCATCATCCGCGGCGTAAACGTATTCCCCAGCCAGATCGAGGCAGCTCTGCTCGGCGTGGACGAGGTGACACCGCACTACATGATGATTGTGGACCGTGTGAACAACCTCGACACCCTTGAGGTGCAGGTTGAGATTGCGCCCAAGTACTACACCGACGAAATTCGCGCAATCGAGGCGCTCACCAAAAAGATCGGTCACATCATTCAGCAGGCACTTGGCATCAACGCCAAAATCAAGATCGTGGAGCCGCAAACGCTCGTGCGCAGTCAGGGCAAGGCAGTTCACGTCATTGATAACAGAAAATTATATTAAACAACGGAGGAACCTACCATGTTTGCAAAACAGCTTACGGTATTTATTGAAAACAGAACGGGTCGTCTTTGCGAGGTTCTCAACGTGCTCCGCGAGAACGACGTTAACATCCTCTCGCTCAGCCTTGCCGACACCACCGAGTTCGGTCTGCTCCGCCTGATCGTCAATCACCCCGAGATCGGCAAGGAGAAGCTGACCGAGGGCGGCTTTTCCTCGCTCCTCTCCGACGTTTCGATCATCAAAATTCCTCACAAGGCAGGTAGCCTGCAGGAGCTTCTCCGCGCGATCGACCAAAGCGACGTGAACATCGAATATATGTACGGTCTTTCGATTGAGGCAAACGATGCCTACGTTGTGCTCAAGGCATCCGACATCGCCAAGGTTGATGCGATTCTGACCGAAAACAAGATCGAGACCCTTTCCACCGATCAGCTCGCAAGCATCTGACCGCAATCGGACCAAACGGAAATGGTCATTGATTTTCACACGCATATCTTCCCCGACAGAATTGCGGCAAAAACGATTGCCCTTCTTTCCGAAAAAGCAGGAATATCGCCCTTTTCGGATGGTACGGTGGAGGGATTGCTCGCGCGAATGGAGGAGAGCGGGGTGGATCTTTCGGTCACACTTCCCGTTCTCACGAGCCCCGCGCAGTTTGAGAGCGTCAACCGATTTGCCGCCGAGATCAATGCGCGGTTTGCAAACGCCCCGCGTCGGCTGATCTCCTTTGCGGGAATTCACCCCCAATGCGAGGACGTCGAGGGAAAGATGCAGCAGATCCGCCAAAACGGCTTTCTTGGCGTGAAAATTCACCCCGACTATCAGGGGACCTTTATCAACGACGAAGGATACGTTCGGATTCTGAAGGCGGCAAAGGCACTTGACCTGATCGTGGTGACGCACGCAGGAGTGGACGTTGGCTATCCCGACGCGCCCGTTCGCTGCACGCCCGCACTCGTGCGCGAGGTGATCGAACGCGTGCAACACCCCAAGCTCGTGCTGGCACATTGCGGTGCGAGCGAAATGTTTGACGAGGTGTGCCGTCTGCTTTGCGGGCAGAACGTTTACCTCGATACGGCATACGTCCTGCGCTTTATCGGCAAGGACACGTTTCAAAAAATTGTCAAAACACACGGTGCCGACCGCCTGCTTTTCGCATCGGACTCTCCCTGGAGCTCCCAGGAGGGAGATCTTGCGCTTTTGCGCTCGTTTGGCTTGACCCCGAGCGAGGAGCGGCAGATTTTGAGCGAGAACGCTCGGCGTTTGCTCGGCATCCGGGAAGGAAAATGAACATGGGATACAATCAGAAAATGCTCGGGCTCGGCAGCAAGCGCTCGATCATTCGTGAAATTTTTGAATACAGCAAGGCGCGTGCGCGTGAAATCGGTGCTGAAAACGTGTTTGACTTCAGCCTCGGCAACCCCAGCGTACCCGCCCCTGCCATCGTGAATGAAACCATTTGCAGTCTCCTTGAAACCGAAAACTCGGTGTTGCTTCACGGCTACACCTCGGCGCAGGGTGACCTCGGCGTTCGCACAACGATCGCAGAGAGCATCAAAGGGCGATTCGGCGTACCGATCACGCCCAACCACATCTACATGACCTGCGGTGCCGCCGCGTCGCTCACGATCTGCCTCAAGGCACTCATCGAGGAGGACGCAGGCGACGAATGCATCGTGTTTGCTCCCTTCTTCACCGAATACCGCGTGTTCATCGAAAACGCGGGTGGCAAGATGGTGGTGAGCAAACCAATGGAGGATAGCTTCCAGATCGACCTTGATGATTTCGAGTCAAAGATCAACGAGCACACCAAGGCGATCATCCTCAACTCGCCCAACAACCCCAGCGGCGTGGTCTATTCCGAGGAGACTGTCGCGGCGGTTTGCGAGGTTTTGCGCCGCAAATCGGCAGAGCTCGGGCACGTGATCTACCTGATCGCCGACGAGCCCTACCGCGAGCTGGTCTATTCCGACGTCAAGGTCCCCTATCTGATGAATTATTACGCCAACACGCTGGTGTGCTATTCCTATTCCAAGGCACTCTCGCTCCCGGGTGAGCGCATCGGATACATTGCGGTCTGCCCCGAGATGGAGGACGGTACCAATATCTACCTCGCGGTTTGCGGTGCGGGACGCTCGCTCGGCTACGTTTGCGCACCGAGCCTGTTCCAGCAGGTGATCGCACGCTGCGTGGACGCCAAGGTAGACGTGGAGGTCTACCGCGAGAACCGCGACCTGCTCTACGAAAATCTCACCGCCTACGGCTACCGATGCGTCAAGCCCGACGGTGCCTTCTACCTCTTTGTCAAGGCGCTTGAGCCCGATGCCTACCGCTTCTACGAGCGCGCGAAGGCGCTTGACCTGCTCGTGGTTCCCTGCGACGATTTCGGCACGCCCGGCTACGTTCGCATCGCCTACTGCGTGGACAAGGCGCGCGTGCTCGGTGCACTCCCTGCATTCGAGAAATTGGCACGCGAATACCAAAACAAATAAAGACGCACAAAAGGAAACGGCTTGGATCAATGATCCAAGCCGTGTTTTTTATGGTACGGGGTTGATAAAGCGTTCGATCAGGGCAACGATTTTCTCATAGGTGAGGTAACCCTTTCCAACCGAAATGCGCAGATATTTACCCGCAAAGATTTCAAATTGCTCGGGCGTGACGTAGTCCGCCAGATCATCATAGGTATACAGACCGTATTGCTCAATATCACGCTCCAGCGTCTCGGCATCGTAGGTCAGATTCTCACCAACCTCAAGTCCTGCGGTGAGCGGATAGACCGAGTTTGTGAGCGAGAACATGTTCTCCACGATAAAGTTGTAGTGGTAAGCCGAAACGATCGAATAGGAATTGGCGTTCACGTCACTGATCTCAACCGAGGTGAGCGTCACGGGCTTGTAGCCGTCTCCCTGTGCCTGAATGAAGCGATGTCCGATATACTGCTCGGCATTATCTGCATTCAACAAAACGAATTTATTGAGGTCGGCATCGAACAGTGCATGTGCCTCGAGCAGATTGAGGTGTGTGCCGTCCTCAAAGCCGAGTGCGATCTGCGTGTAATTGCCCACGCCGTGCTCGACGATCAGCGAGGCGGGAACGGTTGCGTATTCGCCCTTGAAGAAATCCCACACAAGAAGCGTGTCACCGTAGGTAATATCCTCAACCGCCTTTTGGCTGCGATCGGCAAGCGTAACGAGCGTGCCGGGGGCGATGCAGCTCGGCTGTACCAGGCTAACAGTTACATCATAATGGTGATACCCCATCGGTCTATACGTGTGGCTATTATCATACTCGGTTTCGCTACCGCCATCTATCGAAATAGAAAGCTTGCCATCGTAGGAATTGCTGCCAACGGTCATATCATTTTGATTGACTTTTACATTAAAACCTGGATGAACACAAATCTTGTGTTCAACTGTAGAAAACTGATTTTCCCACGTATAGCTTCCGTAAAATTTCTCAACATTTGTGGAGGTGCCTCCCTCGGAAATCGTTTCAAAAACGGAAATAGTGGGACCTGTGTAATAACGCTGGTTACCCGGACATAATTTTACATAATAGTCCGTATAAACGTCAAAAAATTCGATCACCCGATCTCCCGTACTAACGGTGGAAAAGGAAGTCCCGTTATATTCTTGTCCTGATAAGTAAGCTCCCCGTTGGTTGGTTCCCGATGAAGACCAGCAGGCAAAGGTACTGCCCAGGCTTTGAGTTTGATAAGACGGTGCGTCCGGCATCACAATTTTCTCGGTGGATTTCACCGTTCTTCTGTCATATTCGTAACGCTCGCCGTTTTCATCCAATGAATAAAAAATCAGGGTTGCGGTAGAGTAGGGATCTGGAGTGGCGGGCGTAATCGTCAATCCCAAGGTGTTGGTAACCGATACGTCCATCTTGAACATAGCAGTGGTCATGGTAAGCGGTATCGCCAAAGCCACCAACATAATTAAAAAGAAAACCAATAAAATACATTTTTTCATGGGCATTTCCTCAATCCTTTTGCACAGCATGCACCGTGATCTGAATCCCATTGTAGGAAAGTGAATCAACGATCTCATTTCCTGTCCCCACAAAGGTCAGGATATGCTGATGTGTCGAATTATCGCCTGCGGCGATAGTTCCAACACTCGCAAAACGATAAGCCAATCCGTTCACTGTGGGCGTGATTCCGTCAATTGTCAGTGTCAATCCCGCCGGAACGGCATCGGGCATGATAACCGTAACATCATATTCTACCGTAACTTTGCTGTTACTGATAACAGAAAATGGATACTGCGTACTTGCAGTTTCATTGCCGCCACTCAAATCAATGTTCAAGGTTACGTCTGCCGCCCCTATTGCGTCCACGTCAAACTGCGCAACGCCCATTTCTCCGGTCAACTCCGCCATAGACAGATAGCGCCCCACGGTGTAGGTCATAAAGGACGCAAACACCAATAGCGCGCAAAGAAGCAGAATATGAAATTTTGAAAGCAATCGACGGTGGCTTGATGCGCTCATACTCGTTGCCTCGCTTTCTTTCATATTGTATAGTCGTTCTCTCGGTGAGGAGAGGCGTTCTTAAACGGGGGGACTGCTCCCCCACCCGCCGTGATGGCGGGGGAGCGATTCGCTATAATGCTATATAATGGGGTCTTTTTTGGGGGGATAGATCAGTTGACCTGCGATGCGGTGATGGCTGCCTTTACAACAAGCTTCGTGGTTGCAGCGGCAATACCGATCTCGGTGTCCTTTGCATCGTTGGCGTTGTCAAATGCCCATCTCCAGGAAACGGTGATATCCTTGGTGCCGTTCGGTGCGAGCTGCGTTGCTTCGCTTGCGACGATCTCGCTGATCGAATTTGCCCAGGTGCTACCGTCGGTCGAGAACTCGAGCGGAATGCCTGCGGTGTTCTCAACGGTGAACACGATGCCATAGCGAGCGGCTACGCTGGAGGTGTTCTCGAGCTCGATCACAAAGGAGCCCTGCGTACCGGGAGCCAGAACCGCACCGTCAACCTCTGCATCGGCATTCACATCGCCGTACTCGGTCACCGTCATGGTGTTGGTTACGTCGATCTCGATGTCGGTTGCCGTCGTGATGTCCTTATCGTTCACGGTAAAGGACCACTTTGCAATGTTTGCAACGTAGTCTACGTTTGCGGTGGTGGTGTAGCTTGCAACCGTTCCGCTGAGGAAGCAGGTTGCCGCCATGCACATTACCATCAAAAAGAGAAGAATCTTCGTCAATTTCATATTCTTATCCTTCCTTTCGGATAAATTTATATCTTACACGCACCACGGCGCGCGTGCTTGATTGCAAAAATGGGGAAATTGGGAAATCATTGTGCCCGTTTGGTACGGGAGCGGAGCTTTTCAAAGCCGCCCGTCACCCCGTAGCTGATTGCGCCCGCTGTCATGCCTGCGGTGAGCGTGTAGACCCAAAGCGGAACGAGACCCACGCGGCGTCGGGGACGTCGCATGCGGTTTTTGAGTGCCGCTCTTGCCTCTGCCATGCGCTCGCGGTGCTCGCTGATGATGATGAGAATGATAAGTGCCAGGAGCGGAACGCCAACGAACAGAATTTTGCCCGTGAGCGAGGCGAGAAACTGCACTACGTAGCCAAGATACGGCAGGCAATGCTCTACCCTACCGATCAGGTTGTGCTCCGTAACCGGGGCGTCGTAGGGCTTATCAAGATAAACCGCCTGCACCTCAAAGGAGGTAATGCTGCCAAGCGAGCCATCGGTGACGATCTCACCGAGCCAGATTCTGCCCTTGTGGGTGAAGGCAACGCGCTCGCCACTCTTGTAGCTGCCCATATCATCGGCAACCACCAGCAAAAGCTCACCCGGATGAACGAAGTCCTCATATTTGTCGGTATCCTTCCCTGCCGTTACCACAATCGGCGTAATGCCGAAGGCGTTGGCGTTCTTGGAACGGCTTGCAAGGTTGTTGACAATCACGTAAATATTGAAAATGAGCCCGCATGCAAAGCAAATGATAAGCAGCAGCATGGTCAGGCGAACGATGAGCGGAATTTGCATCCGATCGCGCCGACGGTTTTGCATGGTGTCAACCTCCTTTTCCGTCTTTTTTTACAATCCTGCGCGTTTTTTGTTAAAGCATTTTAGCATTTTAACGCTTTAACATAGTAAAAACCGCAAGAAAAAATAAAAAACCGAAATTCGGAACACTCCGACGGAGAATGAACTTCGATTTTTGGCGGATTATATTATACCTAATTTTGGGTTAATTGTCAATACTTTTCGCAAAATGTTGGAGAGATACACAGAATAAGAACGGCTGCAGAATAGCATTTTTATAAAAAACAAACAAAGAAAAACGCCGTTTTTCCTACAAAAGGGGGGCGAGAGAGGTCACATGAGAACCATGTGAGCCTCCCCCGCACCTCTGATTTCAGTCAGATTGGGGACAAACAGGCAGGTTTCAGCCGTTATAGCACTCGGGAGCGATGTCATAGACCGTGAAGAAGGAGACCTTCTCCTCGATCTCTGCCGCCGTGACGCCCGCACCGACCGTGAGCGTGATATCCACGCCGTCCGCGCTCGTGACGCTGACGTACTGATCGCTCATCTCGGGCTCGAGATCACCGAAATCGAGGCGAACCTTGTGGGCAAAGGTGTCGCTTTCAAGATGCAGCTTGAGGGTTGGTGCCTCGCCTGTGACGGTTGCGCGCAGATTGGGCTTGCGATATGCAAAGGACTTGGGACGAACAAAGAGCAGAACCGCCTCGGAGATCCGTGCGCCGCAGGCATCCAGCAGCTCGTAGGCAAGATAGCAGCCTGCCATGTTGCCCGCGAGAATCGGGGCAAACTCCACAGCCTTAACATCAGCAGATGAGAGCGGTGCCGCGCTCACCTCGAAGGTCTCGCTCCACACCTCGGCAAAATCGGGGGTGCGCACTGTGAGACGAATCGCGCCCTTGAATGCACCTCTCTGCTCGTTGGAAAGATTGAAGGTTACGTGCGTGCCATTCTCGTGTGCCGAGAGCAGAACGGGGGCGTAGAATTTGCGTGCGGCGTAATGGAGCGCCTTGAGACGCCCTGCACCGTCGAGGGATGCCCAGGAAACGGTGGGCCAGCAATCGTTGAGCTGCCAATAGAGCGAGCCCATGCAGCGTCCGCGATTGCGGCGGAAATGCTCAACCGCGGTGCGGATTGCGTCTGCCTGCAAAAGCTGCGAGCCGTAGATCACGCCGAGGAAGCTTTGCGGATAGAGGTAGTAGTCCGACAGATAGGACATCAGCTTGCCGTTGCCGCCTGCGCATTTCTGGTGCGTGAGCAGAACGGGCGAGAACAGGTTGCGGTCGCCGGAATTGGTGAAGGACTCCACGGTCTTGGGCTCGGGCAGTGCCTCAAAGCCGAACTCGGAGCAGAAGCGGAAGAAGCGCTCGCGGTAGTATTCGTAGGGCTTTCTGCCGTGCCAAACCGTCCAGCAATGCGCGTCGCCGTAGTTTTCGTCCCCGGGCTTGCCGTCGAAATACTGCGTGGAGGCAGGTGAGGACGGCCAATAGAAGGAATCGGGCGCGAGCTCCTCGCAAAGCTCGGGCAGGAGATTGTGGTAGAGGCGCACGTAGTCGGCGAGCAAAACGGGGGTGTTGCGCGGCGGCTTGCCCGATGCCATCGCCTCCTCGACCTCATTGTTTCCGTTGAGCAGACCGAGCGATGCGTGGTGGCGGATGCGGAGCAGATTTTCGCGGAACTCTGCCATCAGGTTCTCCTCGCGCGAGGGCGTGAGCCAGACGCAGTTGCAGGCGATCATGAAATCCTGCCAAACGATCAGACCATAGCGGTCGCAAAGATCGTAGAAATAGTCGTGTGGATAGAAGCCGCCGCCCCAAACGCGAATGGTGTTGAAGTTTGCCTCCGCACATTGACGGATGAGCTTTTCGGTGCGGGCGGGCGAGAGGCGGTTGAGCAGATTGTCCTCGGGAACGTAGTTTGCGCCCATCGAGAAGATCTTTTCTCCGTTGACCACGAAGCAGAATTCGGCACCGTAGCGATCCTTTGCGGTGCTGACCGTGAGGGTTCGCAGACCGAGCGAATAGGTCTTTTCGTCAAGCACCGTGCCATCTGCCGTTTGCAGGGTGACGGTCATTTGGTAGAGTGCCTGCTCACCGTAGCCGTGCGGCCACCAGAGCTGCGGATTTTCCACCGTGAGCATTGCCTCACCGTCGACGTCAGCCTCGCCTGTCACGGTCTCGCTCCCGTCGGGAGAGGTGAGCGTGAAGCGCGTGACGAGCGATGCGTCGCCCTCATAATCGGTTGTGCAGAGCAGGTCAACCCTGCCGTTGCGGTGGAACTGACGGAAGGCAGGCGTGCCGAGCCTGCCAACATTGTAGGCGATCAGAGTCACGGGCTTCCAAAGACCCATATCGGGGAGCTCGGGACCCCAGTCCCAGCCCATCATGTAGGACGCCTTGCGAATCTGTGCCACGCCGTCGATCGACTGACCGTTGCCCGCGAGGTAGTGCTTTTTCTGCCACTCACGCATATACGCAAGCGGCGAGGAAATCTGCACAGTGAGGGTGTTCTCCCCTGCCGTCAGTCGGTCGCGCACGTCGAACTCATAGCTGCGGTGCATGTTTTCGGTGCGTCCCAGCCGTCTGCCGTTGAGCGTGATCTCGGCAATCGTATCAATGCCGTCGAAACGGAGCAGGACGTGATCGTGCGCAAGGGTCTCCTCGGTGACGGTGAGAGTGGTTTCAAAGGAACAGTTCTTTTCGGAAAGTCGGGTAAGCTCCTTCTCGTTGGAACGGAAGAAGGGATCCTCGATCTTGCCGTGATCGAGCAGAATGCTATACATCGAGCAGGGTACGGTGCAGGCGATCGGTGCCTCGCCGTCCAAGCGGAATAACCAAGCTGAAAGCTCTTGTTTGAACATAGGGCGTCTCCTTTTTTCTATGATACCTTTATTATAATACACCCCACCCCGAATGTCAAGTTTTTTAGCAAAAAAGAAGACCCGAATCAAAGCGATTCGAGCCTTCCTTGGGGATATGCGGGATCAGAAGAACACGCCCTTTGCCTTTTCCTTGATCTCTGCCGAGGCGATAAAAGGAATACGGGTGGTGTAGCCGTTTCTCGCCGCAACGATCATTTTGGTGGGCCATGCGAAGATATCGCGGTTCCATGCGTTCACGGTATCGTTATAGAGCTCTCTTGCCGCCGTGATCTCACGCTGCAGATACATGTTCTGCTGCATAGCATCCTTGATCTCCTCGTGTGCCTTGAGATCGGGATAATTCTCAAACGCAATGTTCACGCTCTTTTCAAGCGAATCGAGGCTGCTCGCCAGCTCCACGCGTCTGCCGTCGGCATCAACAGCGGCACCGCTGCGATACTTTGCAATGTTCTCAAAGGTGGTTTTGTCGAGCTCGATCGCCTTGTCAAGCAGGCGTGCGCAGTTTTGAAGCACCATCACGCGCTGCTCCAGATAGTTGTCGATCTGCGACGCATTGCGCTGAATCTTTTGCTCGAGCTGCTGGAAATAGTTTTTCGCCTTGATCTTCATGAAAAGGAAGATCACGCCGGGGATGATGCCGAGAACCCAGAGCAGAATCTCGAAAATCGTGGAGCCCACGCCAACCGTGACGGGGACCTTTTTGGGGATGACGCGCGTATCCAGACCCTCGGGGCGGATATCGTCGCTCAATTCATCGAGTAAGTTTGCCATTTGATGTAACCTCCTCAGTTATATGTATTTTGTTTTGGCATACGAAATTCAATCACACGCATCGGTCAGATACGCGTAGAGTCCGTGGAAATGCACGCCGCTCGGAAGCGTTTGCGACGCGTCTCGGAATTCGCGCTCGCTCTGCCCGGTTGCAATCACCGCCACGTCGGTGCGTCGCTCCGTCGGGACGTATTCGACCCACGGAACAGGAACGCTGTGCAGCTTGCCGTCGTCCCCCCACATCGGAACGAGGTCCAAACGGTCAAAGGCGGCAAAGGCATGCGCCGTGACCGTAACCAGGTCGGTTTTGGCATTCTTTGCGGAAAAGTCGGTCTTGAGGATCGACTCGGTAGCGGCATCGCGCGGTGCAAAGTGCCCCTGTCCGAGCGCGTTGACGAGCGATTCGTGCTCGTATCCGGTGTAATTGCTCGCATCGGCATCGGGCTCGCGCAGCGAATAGCAGGGCTCCTCCTGATAGGCGGGAACCGCCCTGAGCGGGGCGGAGTCGAAATAAACCGACTTGAAAAATGCTTCGTTAAAGCTTTGGAAATTGGCGCGTGCAATCTCAACGCTGTGCGAGACGTAGTTGGAGGTCGAGGTGTTCATATGCCAGCCCTGCGCATGCTCGCTGATGATATAGTTGAGTCTGCCTCGCTTATGGAAGTCGAAATCGTCGCCGTACCCCGCAGTGCTGCACAGAAGATCAACCGTGTTGCGTTGCGCAAGGGGAGTATACATCAGACGGAACTCCAGCTCGTCGGTTCGGTCAAGCGCGTCAAAGAGCACGTCAAACTCGGTGTTGCTCATCTCGTGGAAGTCGCCGCCCTCCATGGTGGATTGCTCTGCCCGCTTTTGCAGCTCGCGCTCGCCCGCGCGCACCTTGCGGTCACGCTCCTTTTCACTCAGGCGCTCGTTATGTGCCGCTCTGCGGCTGAAGGTGAGATCGGGGGCTGCCTCGGCGCCGTAAATCAGCGCGGTATGCGTGGAATAGTAAGGCATGGGCTTGGTGACCGACGCGGTGAGCACCTGCGAGCGATGTCGCGTTCGGAGCTTGCCTTCGCTGTCGCGGTAGGTTTCGGTCCAATGGATGGTGAGCGAGCCGTAATAGGTTTTCGTTCCCATCGTTTGGCGGCGGTAGCGGTAGAACAGGAAGGGGTTATCGTAAAAACGGCCCGACAACGTGTTGAGCACCGATTCACATTCGTCAAGACGGCTGATGAAATTGCAATGCTCGGTCAGCGCGCGCTCGTTGCGCTCGGTGAAATGGAGGTCAAAGGAAAATTCGGGGATGGTTTGCTCAATCAGACGAAGGGCGTCGGTGTTGTCAAACAGCGCATTGAGCGGCGCCATCTGCGCGTGTGCCTCCTCCAAGAGTGCCGCCGCTCTCGCAAGGCGTGCAGGCAGAAGCGCCTTGACACTCTTGATGAGTGGATTGATTTTGAGAAAGATGAGAAGCAACGAAACAAGAACCAACACGGCTCCGATCGGAATGAGCAATGCGTGAGGCAACGCGAGCCCCAAGATCAGGAGCACCGCACCGATCACACACGCGATGATCAGAAGCACGCGAAAAAGCTGATATCGTGAAATGCGCTTGTTGAGTGCCGCGATCGCCGTCTGCTCGGAATCGTATTCCTTTACGGTTGCGCGATTTTGCTCCTCATTAACTCCCGACCGTGCAAGCAGCTCCTCAAAAAACGCTGCCGTATTCTCACGGTGTCGCGCCGCAAGCTGCGACTCATATCCCTTTAGCGGCTCGAGTAACAATTCATTCATCAGAAGTGATCTCCTTTGAGGTGTCTATCATCATTATAACAAACCGCTCGAAAAATGTCAACAAAAAAATTGATAGAAAGTGAGGAAAGTTGCAACACGGGACAGAAAAACAGAACACCCACAAAAGCGGCGCGGTGAGCCGATCGGCTCACCGCGCAAAAGCAAATTGGATCAAATTTGTCTGAGAACCACGTCGGAGTGCAGGTGGCTGCCCTTGGTGATCGGGCTCTGCAGGTGACGCTCACGCCATTTTTCCTCAAAGGCAAGCATTTCGGCGCTCGGAAGCACAGGTGCCATTCTGCCGAAGAAGCGTGCGCGGAAGTTTTCAACCTGCTCTGCCTGCAGCTCCACCAGAGCTGCGTCTGCTTCGCCGATGGCGTAGGCACGCATGGCAACGCCTGCTCCCGACTCGATGCGACGCATCTGTGGGAAGAAGGTGCGCAGAAGGAACTGTGCATATCCCACCAGACGCATGCTGCCGTAGCAACGGTAGATGCGGTCATACTCAAATCCGTCGAGCTCGCAGGCAACGCTGTTTCCTTGGCGGATCGCGTCGATGATCGAATCATTTTCGTTCTCGTTTGCAAAACAGATGGTGAAATGTCCCGGGAATTCCTTGGAGCGCTCCAGCCCGTGCACGTCACTCGAGCCGACCACCGAAATCTTGAGTCCCTCGGCACGCAGATCAGCCCACATGGCAACCGAACGGTTTACACCGCCCAATCCCATGCCGCCAACCAGCTCGTAAACGTCGAACATACCGCTCTTGAGGAGCAGAAATGCGAATTCATCGTATACGTTATAGATGCGAGATCCACCCGGGCGCCAGAAGGGATGCGCGAAGATCGCAAGTCCCCCTGCCTCGTGGATGCGGTCGCACGCCCACTGTGCCTTTGCATAGCGGCGGCGCAGGTGCTCGGGTACACAATCGGGAACGCGAGGCTCATATTCCTCGGTAACGGTGCGCTCAAAGCCCTCCTCGTCGTTGATATACTGCTCGGTTACGCTTCTCTTTCCGCCAACGTGCACGATGTGAACCATGCTGCCCGGGGTGTGAACCTCCTCGCCGAACACACGGGTAAAGCCGGTCTTGACGCCTGCATAGGTCTCGTCGATCTCGCCGCCGGGATAATAGCGGTTGTGGTCGGTGAGCGCGAAGAAATCGTAGCCCTGCTCGCGGAAATGACCTGCCAGAGCGGCGGGATCGCGCTTTCCGTCGGAGCGGTAGCTATGCGAATGGAGGTCGCCAAGCAGCGGCTTGAGGGCGTAGAGGTCCTCATGGAGCGAATAGACCCAGAGGTCCTGCAAATGCTTTTCACCGCGATCGAGCAGCAGGCTATATTCCTGCTCTCCGCGGAAGGTATAGGTGAAGCGCAGAATACCGTTGTGTGCCTTGACCGTGAGCACCTCGCGGCGCTCCTTGGAGTTTTGGTATTCGGTCTCATCGCTATTGACGGGGATAATCGAAACCTGATATTCCTCGCCCTCAAAGAACAAAAACGCACGCTCTGTGGGGGTGATGATCATTTCGGTGGGACGGTCCTCCAGAACAACGGAGGGCCAGATTGCATAGTTTCTCGGTGTGGGACGCATCGTGATCTCCTGCCTTTTCTTTTTCATTTTGCCGTCTCCCTCGGAGAGGCTCTGTTATCATTATATCACTTTTTCAGTTTTTTTCAAGCCCTATGGCGTATTTTACCAAAAAAAAGAGAGCGGTCAGACACGATGTCCGACCGCTGCGTTTTCAATTTATGATTCTTCGATCTCCTCAAAACGAACCTTGGTGATCTTGGTGCTGCAGAGCGTGTAGGTTCCGCCGTTGCTGTGATAATAGGAAACGAGGAATCCGTCACGCGTCTCGATGATCGCGGGATAGCAGTAGCTGTCGCGGTAATCGTCCTCCAACAGATACGCGCTTTCCGCAAAATATGCAAGCGCGCCTCCAACCGGAGGCTTGCCGGTGGTATCAAAGGAATGACCGTCATCGGTGCTGACCGCGCAAACGAAGGGCGTCCGCTTGGTGTTACCGCGCTTGGAAAAATCGGTGCGCAGGCAGTTATAGGCTAACGGGTTGAATACCGCAACAGTATATTTTCCCACCTTTTTGACGCGCATCGGCGCATCGGGCGAGGTAAAGCAGAAATTGGGAGCCATGGGAGTCCATGTGATACCGCCGTCACGCGAGTAGGATTGGTATTGATGTCCGTATGCAGTGCGGCAATACATCCAAAGATCGCCGTTTTCATGCACGTAAATACCGGGCTCACCAAGTCCCACACTATCGGCGAAGGGAGAGTAAAAACGGTGCGCGAGCGTGCTCCAGGTTCTTCCGCAGTCGTCGGAATAAGCGATCACCACGCTGCCGCCCTCCCGCATCTTATTGAGCTCCAGGCTATTTTCATTCTTGCCCGCAATATTGAAAAAGGCACCGTGATGAGACATGGGCAACAAAATTCTGCCGTCCTTTTGCAGCGCCACCCCATCGTTGATGGCACAGTAATAGCCTTCCTCCACGCCGCACACGGTCGGCTCACTCCAAGTCATGCCCTCATCCGCAGAGAAAACGAACATCGGCATGCAAACAATTCCGTTTTCGCTCGTTTCGTTCGCATCCCCGTGCTTGCGCTCCTTGCGCAGATAGACCATGCCCAATTCCCCATTTTTCATACGGAACAGGCTGGGAGACATGATGTTTTCGGCTTTTTCATCCTTTTCTATGCAAACGGTAGGCACACTCCAGCTCTCACCCTCGTCAGAGGAATAGCAGGCGGAGAGCCTTGCCACGGCGTGATCCACCCACGCGTCACCGCAGTATTCGGTATACAAATGCATCAGGCGACCGTCCCGCAGGCGGATAAAGGTGCCCTCACCGTTACGGGGATTGCCCTCCCCCGTTTTGAGAAACAGTACTTCTTTTCCGATTTTCTTCATATTGCAAGCTCCTCCGTTGCATCGCGGTCTGCCCGACGCGCGCATGCTCTTTCGTTATCTACATTATAACACATTTGGCAAAAAAATCAATCTACTATCAAGACGGTTTTCGGAAGAAAATGGTCCGTTTTTTATACGTTTGAACGGTTAAAAATCTCTGCCGTGCCGTATTGCACGTTCACTTTGCGCAAGGTCATCTGCGCACGCGCACGCAAATCATGGCTCGGAGGCGTGATATTTCTCGCTCATGAGGGCAATATCCCTCCTGATCGTTTCCACAAGCGAGGGGGGCGAGGTGACGGTGACAAAGGAGCCGTATTGCATTGCCCAATATTTCATGGCGTTATAGTTGACTCGAACGGATACGTTTACCTCATCCTCGGTCTCACCGAAAAAGAAAACGTCGGTGCCAAACCAATCAATCACGTCGTTGATGATCCGTCGGTCGGCGCGGAAGGTCACCATACCGCACTCCCCTCCGAACATATAGATATGCTCTGCCATGTGCGTTGGCAGGTCGAGCCCGTTCTCGAGCCCCTTGACAAGCTCGGGCTTTTTCACGGGGGTGTCAAGAATGCGGATGCCCTTGATGCGGTCGATGCGACAATGCGCAATGCCGTCGTATTTATCGTAGTTTCCGATCAGATAGTAGCGTCCGTTTGCCGCGATCATCTGATAGGGGTTAACCACGTGGCGCCGCTCGCGCCCCTCGGAATCGGTGCGCGGGTGCATTTTTTTGTCGGTTCCGTAATCGTGGTAAACAAAAGTGACCTGCCTGCGTGCATTGATCGCCTCATCGAGCAGCTCCACGTTAAGAAACAAATCGGCGTTTTCGGGAAGCGACTGATGCAGCGCCCTGGTGTGTCGGACCTTCTTGGAAAAATATTTGTTTCCCAGCCCCTCGATCTTTTTGATGAGCATGGAAAGCTGCTTTTGCGAAACGTGACGCGAGCAGGCGAGACTATCAATGATCAGGCGCAGCTCGGGCTCGGAAAATTCGGAGGAGAGATACCAATCACTCTGCATGATCTCCTCGCTTCCGTCTCGTTTTTTCCGAATTCGGTCGGTTGCGTTGATGCGGTAACCCAGGTCGCGAAGCTCCTCCAGGTTGCGCTTAACGGTTTTGCGGTCAACCACCGTGTCATAGTCGCGCTCCAGAATTTCCACAATGTCGGCAACGCTGAGTCGATGCTCCGCATCGGAATACTGCCGCAGCACGTCAAGCACGTGCAAAATCACCGTCTTTTTTCCCTGTGCCATTTCGTCACCTCAAGACCTTTCCCGTTTTTTATTTTATTATATCATAATTTATTTCGTTATACAAGCCTCTGTGTGACATTTTTGGTGCACGGCATGGTGTAAAATAGAATTGAGGCAACACCGTAAGCGCGAGCATTCACGGTCTTTGCTTCCGCTTTCAAACGCTTCACACGTTCGCGGAGACCGTTCTTGATCTCCATATCGTGCCTCGTTCTCCCAAGCTCCTTGATCTGCTTCTCAAGAGCCTCAATCTCCTTTTTGATGGAGTTGATCTTCGCAACGTCCTTCTTGCGCGCGGCATCCCTGTTTTGTGGCTGCTCAACAATGAAAAGGTGGAGCCGCCCTGGGGACGGGTTGCGCGGATCACGGTCGGTTAGCCAATCAATACAAAAGAGAGCCGAATGCGATTTCGCATTCGGCTCTCTTTTGTATCAAAGCTATGTGATCTGTTTTCAGTTTGCGGGAGGCGTGAGCACCACGGTGCCGTAATCCGAAATGGTAATGGCGGAGGTAGCGGTGAAATCAATGCCCTCCTGCTCGAACGCTACGCTATACTCAACCTTAACGATCTTTCCATCGGCAAAGGTGATCGTCACGTCATCGGTGCTGACGCCAATACCCGTGATCTCAACATCCTTGGTTGCCTTGTAGGTCTTGGTTGCTGCATCATAAGCAAAGTTATCGTAGGAAGCAAGCTCCTTGAGCGAATCCACGAGCTGCTCGCGAACCATGTCGGCAGATGCCTTATCGGGAGCAAAGCTATCCTGGCTCTCACCTGCCATGGTCATCTTTGCCCATGCAATGTCCTTAGTGAACTTATAGATTGTTTCGGTATCAACTGATACGCCGCTGCCATTTGTGCTGGCAACCTCGGTGTAGCAGAAGTTTTCAAAAACCGAATCAACAAGTGCTGCATTCCACTCATCCTCGGTCATTCCCGTGAAGGCAACCGACTCGGTTTTGGTCTGTGCGCAAACCTCGCAGGTGAAGGTCTTAACGCCGTCAGCCTCTTGGGTTGCCTTGGTGGTGATTTCACCGTCGTCCCAGGTGTGATCAGCCTTGTCGGCGATCTCCTCGCAGTCCTTACCCGTGCAAGCGTGCCAGTGAGAGGTTGCGTCCTTGCTCCACTCGGTGGAGAATTCGCACTTGTGTCCACAGGATGCAAGCGTTGCGGTCATCGCAAGGATCATGCAAAGAACGAGCAGAACGGATACTGTCTTTTTCATGTTTGGATCTCCTTTTTGTTTTTTTAGGCAAAAGAAACAGCCTTTTGATTGTTCATATCAAAAAGCATGATATGATGAACTAATTATATCACATAAAATTCGATTATGCAAGGGTATTTGAAAAATATTTGATATTTTTCTATTGACATCATTCAAAACACATGCTATAATCGCTCTATACTCAAAACAACGATAAGGACGGTGAAAAGGATGATCCTTGAGGCTCGAAGCATATTGCTCAAAAACGGAAAAACCGCAATTTTGAAAACGCCCTGCGCAACCGATGCCGAGGGAATGCTCCGCTACATCAAAACGGCATGCGGAGAGACCGACTTTTTAATCCGTTATCCTGAAGAATGGCAAGGCATCACAATCGAGGGTGAAAAGCTGTGGGTCGAGGGGCTTCGCGCATCTTCCACAGCTCTATCCATTGCTTGCTATATTGACGGTGAGATTGCGGGAAACTGTGAAATCAATTTTAACCGAGCCATCAAAATGGCGCATCGAGCGAGTGTTCATATTGCGCTGATTAAAAAATATTGGGGACTTGGAATCGGCTCTGCCATGTTCACGGAGTTGATCGCCGTTGCCGAAGCACGTCCCGAGATCGAGATTTTGGAGCTCGAATTTTTAGAAGGAAATGATCGTGCGCGAGCACTCTATGAAAAATTCGGCTTTGAAATCGTTGGCGAGCGCCCCAATGCCTTCAAATTGAAGGACGGACGGCTGCTGAAGGAATATTTTATGCAAAAGGATTTGAGAAAGAAATGAATGTAACACGGAGGCGTCAGGAACTCAAACGCGCGGAAACCCTCTCCGTCCCCCTTTATTCCTCCTGCCACGCGTTCCCGGCAAGCTTCGCTTGCAGAGTTCGACTCCTTTGCGATCTCAAAATAAAACGAGGTACTGCGTTGCAGTACCTCGTTTTATTTGGTGACCCATCGGAGAGTCGAACTCCGGACACCATGATTAAAAGTCATGTGCTCTACCTTCTGAGCTAATGGGTCATTTTCGTTACCAAATTATTATAACACAAAACACGGGCTTTGTCAATCTTTTTTGTTTCGTCAAAATAACAAAAGAGTAACGTTTTGGGATGCATTCAATTGTTTATTTTCTTTGCGAAATCGGGGCTTGAGAGCATCGTGCAGATTTGGGAGGCGAGCTTATCGACGTTCTCGGGCAGAACCGTTGGCAGGTTGGCAACATATTCGCCGTTGTCCATATCCGCCTCGAAAAGCGAGGAACGCATGGAGCGCAGAATGAGCTTGTCAAAAAATGGGACACCATCGGTTTTGAGCGAGCCTCCGAAAAAAATGCATTGCAGCGCGCTGTCACGCAGACGCTTGGAAAACAGCTTCTCGCAGTAATAGTCATACTCCTCCTCCAGCCCACAGCAGAGGAACAGGACCGTTTTTTTCTCGCACAGGGTCTGCTCGTAGGATTTCAGGAAGGCGTGAGCCTGCGGGCGGAGCTTACCGAAATAAACCGACGATCCAAACACAATCAGATCAAATTCGGCAGGATCGACGCTCTTGCGTGCAAGGTCAACAACCGTGACGTCCTTCTTTCCGAGCCGCTCGACCAATCGCTCAACGCATGACCTCGCCGTTCCGTTTTTGCTCGCATAGGCGATCAGAATTCGCATCTCTCGTCCCTCCCCTTCCGTTTTTTCTCATGCCACTCTATTATACCCAACCCAATGGCAAAAATCAAGTCCTCGCAAAAAAATGTTACAATTTTTATAAAAATGCGACCGACCGCTCTGCGCTCGGCAGCTCTCGGTCGGTCGTTCTGTTTTATCGGATCTCGAGTACGGTGATCTCGGGAGCCACCGTGACGGTGGTGAGACAGCCGCATCGCTCGGTGGGCAGGGATTCTCCGTTTGCAAGGACCTGCACGGGCGTCTCGGAAACAAATCCGACTGAGCCGCCCTCGGCAAGCATCACGCTGCCGTTCTCGCCCATCTCTGCCGCCTTTACGCCAACGTAGAGATCGGTTCTGCCGATGCAGACCGCGCTACCCGTGTAGGGAACGAAGGTATACAGACGGAACTCATCGTTATGCTTGAGCGTCAACTCGATCGACTCTCCCTCTCGCAGGATACCGCAGGTACCCGTGAAATATTCGTAGTAGGCATAGTCACCCGCCGCAACGCCCGTTTCGGTGGGCTTGAGGCTACCGCTGACTGCACGGTTTTCCGCGTCGATGTTGAACACCGCCGCAACGCCTGCCGAGCCGACGCGGTTGCGAATCTTAAACACCTTACCCGATGCGGTGGGATTGACCATCAGGCAATCTGCCGTGGGGGTTGCGCTCTCGTCACAACGCAGCAGACGCCCGTTTTTCAGGGTAATCGGCTTGAGTATCTCGGGATTGGTGCGTCCGATCTTATCGCTGATATAGATCGGTCCACCGCTTACCGCGCGGCAAAGGCTGTTCTTTCTCGCCTGCTCGTCATCGGTCCACCACATATCCCAATCGTTGACGTAATACTGTCCCTGGAGCAGACCGTTGTAGGCGCATTGCAGAATATTTTTTGCAAACCATTCGCGGCTCTCGGGAAGAAAATCGTCGGAGCAACGGCTGACCGTGGAGCGTCGGTTGAACATGCACTCGGACGGCATACCCATGCAGTTGATGAGCGCACCGTCGAAATGCGTCTCGGTTGCGGTGTCAATCGCGCTTTGGATCGCGCGCGCACTCTTTCCGATCGGGGTGACGTCCTGATAGCGGTTATGGAATCCCTGGTTGTCGATCTTAACGAAGCTGCCGCCCCACGCCTTGACGCGCGAGCAGAGATCGGAAAACAGTCGGGTCGCCTTCTCTACCTCGGGTGCAACGATATACTGCCCCGCTTCGGTGAGGATCGTGTTTTCCGCCTGTCTCTCTGCCTCGGCGCCCTCGGGAACGAAGCCGCTCCAATATCCCGTGGTTGGGAACCAGATGCCAACACGAGGCATGCCTGCCGCCTTCATATCGCGGATTGCCGCCTCGATCCCCTCCGGGAATCTCTCGGGATCTCCCGCAAAATTGCGCATCTTACTTGCATGCATGCATTTAATCATCGTGTGGCGGTCGACGTCCTCGGGGAGATCGTTGAGTCCGGGAATATCCGCCCACATGTCATCAATGATGGCAAACTGAACGGGCACGCCCTTGGTGACGAACTCCTCCACCTTTTCCATCAGCCCCTTGTGACTCACGCGGATCTGGAGCGCATCCCACGAACACCATCCAAGATATTCAAACACCTCTGCCATCTGCTTCTCGGAGCGCATCTGCAAGCCGTTTCCGAGCACGTCTGCGGCTTTTTTTGCAATCTTGTGCAGAAGCGCGAGCGGATCAGCGCCCTCCATGCAAATAAACGCAGGCTGGTCACTGCAATCGGTCATGCCGCTGCAGTTGGAATAGAGAAAGAACTCCATGCCCTCCTCACCGCCGCGCAGAAGCGTTTTGAAGGTATCAGCGCAGAGCGGCAGATAACAACGGAAGGTATCACCGTCGCGGATGAGCAGCTCCTGCGTTCTCTTGTGCAGCTCCGAGAGGCTCGTGCCCCATGCGGGACGGCACCAATACGGAGAGTGATTGACGATCGAAAGATAATCCGAGGTGTCGGAAATATCGGGGCGCAGAATCAGGCTCTCGTCGCCGTCAAAGCCCGCATCGGCATGCGCGGTCACGTAGCAAACGTAGCCGCCGTCAAAGGTCTCATAACGGAAGGAAACTTCACACCCCTCCTCGGGCGTGCGACGGTTCCCCTCACGATCAGTCCAGACGATCGAGCTCCAATTCATCGTTTTCATAGTACGTTCTCCTACGGTTATTTTCTCATTCTCGCGCGGCGAAAAAGCGAGAGGTCAACCTCTCGCGCAGCGTCGGGGTTAATGCGATCGGTAAATCTTCTGCCCACGCCCGCGTATTTTGCAGGGGCGAGACGGTTATACGGCAGAAGCTCCACCTCGCTCTCTGCTGCGATCACGGCGAGGGCCGCGAGATTTTCGGGGGTATCGGTGATCTGCGGGATCAGGGGAATGCGGAACAGGTGCGGCTTGCCCGATTTTTGCAGACGTGCCGCATTTTCAAGAATGCGCTCGTTGCGCACACCCGTGAATTCGAGGTGTCGGTCGGAGTCGGCAATCTTGAGGTCCATGATTACAAAATCGCACAAATCGGTCACGCGTGCAAAATCGTTGGCACTGGCATACCCCGACGTTTCGATCGTGCAATGCACCCGACCGTGCAGCTTTTTGAGTAGCTCCTCGCAAAAATCGGCTTGCAGGAGCGGCTCTCCGCCGGAGAGCGTGATCCCGCCGCCCATGCTCGCAAAAAAGGCCGCATGACCGAGCAGTCGCTCGGCAAACGCGTCGCACTCCCACTCGGTGCCCGACGCGCTCACCAGATTTTTCGGGCAGATATGCAGGCATCTGCCAAGTCCCTGACATTCGGGATGCGTGCAAGGCTGCCTGCAAAGTCCGCATCCGAGGCATCCGTTCTGCTTGAGGTAGACCTCCCGCGTGGCACGCAGTCCCTCGGGATTGTGACACCAGATGCAACGCAGGGGGCATCCCTTGAAGAACACGGTTGTGCGGATGCCCTCTCCGTCGTGCAGAGCGAATTCCTTGATATCAAAAATCAGACCCTTCATTTTTAATCGTATACGGCGGCGTCAGACCGAATATTCCTGACGTGCAAGCACGTGCTCCTGGAATTCGCGGTCGAGCTCCACGAAATATGCCGACCATCCCCAGATGCGCACAACGAGCTGTCGGTAAGCATCGGGGTTTTCCTGTGCGGCACGCATGGCGTCTGGATTGACTGCGTTGAGCTGCAGCTGATGTCCCCCGCGCTCAATGAAATACTTGATGAGCATGGCGACCTTACCGATGCTCTCGCTATTGCGGAAGATATCCGCCGCAAATTCGAGCGTGAGGGGACCGCCGTTCATCGTGCGTGTGAGATCATGCGCGGTGAAGGATTCGATATCGGTCAGCGGTCCGGGAATCTGCGCAAACAGGCTGGGGGAGAAATTGGTTCCAAAGGGCTCGCCCGCACAGCGACCGTCGGCGGTTGCCCCAAGCTCGCGCGCATGCCACAGATAGAACATTGCCGTACCCGTGCCCGCACGCCACACACCGCCCAGGCAATTGCGCTTGCCCTCAAGGGCATCGGCAAAGGCGTCGAGCAGCAGTCCGCCCATTGCATCGGCATCGGGCGATCCCGTTCCCATCTTGGGTGCCTCAAAGCGGAGACGGTGGAAGAGCTCGGGGGTGTTCTCAAAGTTTGCGTCCATCGCGCCGATCAGCTCGGCAGCAGTTACGCTCTGCTCGCGGTAAACGTAGCGCTCCACCGCTGCAAGCGCATCGGCGGCACAGGCAATGCCCGAGCCGTGCAGACCGAAATTGCGATATTTGCGTCCGCTTCGGAGCAGATCCATAAAGGGCGAGGGCACGAACCACACGTCCTTGACCGACTCGGTAATGCGGTCACACTCGGCGCGAACCTCATCGCGTACAGCCTGCAACAGCCCGTCGAAATCACCGCCCGTGGGCAAATATGCGCGCAAAACGCGGTCGACCAGCGCGGGAAAATTCACCGCACCGATATTGGCGATGTCGTCGCCCACACCGGGGATAATGAATTCCCAGCATGCGGCAACCACGTAGTTGATGGCATCGGCGCGGTCATATCCGAGGCGCTCAAGCCCGCGGATCACCACGTCATCATTGGAATACTGCGGGAATCCGAGTCCGACACGGGTCAGCTCGGTTCCCTTCTCATAGATCGAAAGCGGCGTCTTTTTGGAAACGCGCAGATTGATCTTGGGGTCGATCAGGCGCAGATTGCGGCTCGCCTCAAGGCAGAGCTCGGAGAGCAGATTAAAGCAATCGTTGCCCTCGGCATCCATGCCGCCGAGCACCATGCTCTGTCCGTTGTCGCCCTGCTGAACGCCAACGTAGAGGTCGCTGTCCTTGTTGAAGGAGAGAAAGAAATCCTCCACCAGCTCGAGCGCGCTCTCGCGTGTGTAGACACCCGCCTCAAGGTCACGGGCAAAATAGGGATACATATATTGGTCAAATCTGCCGACCGTGTTGTGATAATCGCCCTCAAGCCAAAGAGCGTAGTGCAGAATACGGAAGAACTGCAGCGCCTCGCGGAAGTTGCGTGCACCGTAGCGCGGAACACGGCGGAACACCTCCACAACGTCCTGTCTGCCGATCCGCTCGGCTTCGGCAGCATAACGGTCGCATAGACCCAAAATCGCGTCGATCATGCGCGTCTGATAAACATCTGCCGTCTCTCTGCGCGAAAGGAGACCCACGCGAATGGTGCTTTCATAGTCGGGAGAAAGATTGGACACGTAGCCCAACTCATGGATATAGTGAGACGAGCGGATATCTGCCCACTCCGCCTCGGTGAAGCAATCGGGGATGTTTGCCACGGTACGCATCATCACGATCTTTTCCTCGGGATGAATGTGCGGTACCTCTGCGGCGCACAGCGTCTCAAAGCGACGAACCATGCGCTCCTCGGGCGAGAGCCCCTCTGCTGCAAAATTCGCACCAAAATCAATTTCACACCTGCTTCGGAGCGAACGGTGTGTGCGGTCAAGCACGTAGTATTGATAAAGTCGATCGTTCATATAGTTTCCTCTTTATGTGAAAGGGCGGATCATCGGTCGTCGCACAGACTCCCGACGACCCGCCGTTTGAATGGTTTATTTTACGATATCAAAGGTCTTAACGGTGCCGTAGACACGGTCGGTCGAGCCAACCGCTACGGTGTAGGGCTTAACGGTGTAGGTCACCGTTCCGGTTGCATTGGCAAATTCGGGCAGGATCAGAGCGCCGATAAACTCTCTGCCGCCGAGGTCCTCGGCGGTGTGTCTGACGGCAACGCCATTCTCCTTGGCGAAGATCGACGTATAAACGCCGCCTCCGACCACCGTTTCGCTTGCGGTTTGTCCCTCACCCCAGCTAACCGTGATCTCATAGCCGAATTCATCGTATGCAAGGCGGTCATCCAGAACCGAGATCACGCGGATCTGACCCTCATCATTGGTCTGGTAGCCAACGAGCGTGAGCGTTGCCTCGCCGCGTGCGAGCAGCGTGCCCTCCGCCTGCTCCTCAATCAGCTCGCCTGCCTTGGCATTCCAATCCACGAAGCTCATGATCTTATATTGAGGTGCCCAATAGTTTGCCGTGCCCGAGTTGGATGCGGCGGTGGTCCACACGTTGGACTTGTTCACCTTGGAGCAGGAGGACATCACGTAGGAGATCGCAAGGTAGGCACCGATGCGGTCTGCCTTTCCGTCGACAGCGTCCCAACGGTAGAGCACCGGAACACCCTCCTCAAAGGTCGTGAGGTTCTTCTGGGTGGTTGCATTGGCAATGTCGTACGAAACCGTGCCCGCGATACCCGTGAGCATGGTGTAGGAGAGGAACACAAAGCTTTCCACGTCCGAAACAGCAACGCCGCTCGTGCCGAAATCACGTCCGTTTTCATAGGTGATAGTCTCGGGAACAATCAACCCGTTCTCTCGGGTCAGCGCATCGTTGCGTGCAAGACCGTATACGTTATGACCCGTGTTCTCCAGACCGAAGCGTTTTTCATAGGTTGCGGTGCCCGATGCGTCGTTGTTTGCGTCAACCGCAAAAACCTTAACGTCCTCGCCCAGCTCATTGTGCGTTTTGAAATCTGCAAAGGTGGTCTTTGCGCCGAGATTTGCCTGCGTGTAGAACCAGATCACCGCGGTTTCACCCGGCAGGAGCCAGCCCTCATTGCGTGCGGGGTTCCGGATCATATCCGCAGCATAATTCTGTGCAGCGGTATCGTAGCCCCAGATATTACCCTGCTCTGCGGGAATCAGATAATCCCAATGCGTAAAATACGCGCGCTGATATGTCTGCGCAGGCTCGTCATAGCGTCCGAGATTGGCAACGATGCTGTAATCATAGAGGTTTACCGCATCCACACCCGCATTGATGACCGTCATATATTCATAGCCATCGGAGGTGTACTCGGTTCCGCCAAAGGTGGCAGTGATATCTGCGGTGTTTGCCGTAATTGCGGAGATCACGAGCGAGGGATCGCGCCCCTGCAGCTGTGCCATCTGCCAATTGAGCAGCGAGCCGGGGCTCATCTGCAGGCAGCCTGCAGTGAACTGCTGACCCTGATTCCACTCACCCTCTCCGTCAATTCCGTAAACGTAGTTGACCGAGGTTGCGGGAATGATGTTGGTGGTGTACCAGAAAAATGCGTTGGAATCGGTTGCGCGGCAGCTTGCGATCGACTGCCAGGAATTGGGGTCGCCCTTGGTGTTGAAGCCGAGCTGTGCACCGATTGCACAGTAGGAGGCATAAACAACCCAACAGGTCCAATCGCTATGGTCGGCGTCGATAATCAGCTCGCTCAGCTTGGAGCCGTGCGCCAGACCGTAAACAAAGGGAGTGCTGTTGAGAACGCCGGGAACGTTGGTGGGCGTAATCGCAACGATGAGCGCATCCTCAAAATCGGAACAATCGTAGGCATCGTTGAGCGTTTCGGTGTAATATGCCTTAAACTGCTCCACCGTGAACGATGCATTTCGCTGGAGATAGAGAATGCCCACCTGACCGGGAGCAAGCACCGTTCCCGGAACCGCAATCTGCTGCTTGCCGAGGGTCTGACCCATCGCGTATGCGTTGGAATCATAGATCAGGTAATACTCGGAGAGGTCAATCGGCTCATCGGTGGTGTTGTAGATTTCGATAAAGCCGCACTTATCCTTGGTGACGTCGGTGTTGCTCGACGTGTTTGCCGTCATCGAAATCTCGGTGATCAAAAGCTCGGGCAGCGCAGACGGCTCATCGGCGGCAAACGGCGTGAGCGTCAAGCAGGAAAGCAGCATCACTGCTGCCAAAAGGATTGACAAAAAACGTTTCATTCGTGTTTTCTTCCTTTCAATAATGGGCGGCGGGAATCCCCACCGCCCGTTGTTCGGTCCATCGCATTCAAACGGATCAGGTTACCAGCTCAAAGAGCTTGTTAACCAGCTTGAGGTTCTGCTTTGCAGTGCCCTCAACGCCGCTGTACCAGTTGGAGAAATCCTTGAACTCACCGGTCGTGGTATCGATCAGGTTCGGTCCGGGGCTCGAAACAGCACCCATATTCTCCTGCATGTAGGAGGCGATATCATACTTTCTGCCTGCCTTAATCAGGTCAATGCAGTCAAATGCATCGGGGTCATTTGCATATTTTGCCTGCAGAACGTCCTCATAGAAGGTAGGCATAACCTCACGGTAGCCCTCTGCGGAAAGTGCCTCGAGGATGACGCTGATGTACTCCAGACGCTCCTTATCGTGGCATCTCGGAACACCGAAGGTATTACCAACGGCATCACACCAGGAGTAATACTCCTCAACGTACTCATCGTACTTCGGCCACGGGATAACACCGTAGTTTGCAAAGTTGTTCTCGATGATGTAGCGGATATCGTACAGGCGGGTATCAATAAAGAGCACCTTGCCCTTTGCAAAGGTCTTGTGGAAGCCCTCAACGGAGTAGGCACCGTAGTTGTAGAGCTTGTTGTTTTCCTGCGAGAGCAGCTCGAAATAGTCGCTGAAGATCCGCTCGTTTCGTGCGCTGTAAAGAGTGAGCTCAAGTTCGGTTCCTTCATCGTTCTTGGATACGATCGCACCGCCACCCGAATAGAGAACGGTCATAGGACCTCTCCAATAGCAGGTTGCATAGCCCATCACGTCGCCGTCCTCGGGATTGAGAATGTCATTACCCGAAAGCTCCTGCTTTGCCTTCTCGGTCATCGTCTTGAACTCCTCCCAGGTCCACTCGTTATTCAGAACGAGATCGTAGGGATAGTCCATCTCAAGCAGATCGCAAACGTCCTTGTTGAAGACCATGCCCAGCGTTGCTCCAAGGCTCTGGTAGCTGATGTCGCCTGCCAGGCAGTAGAGCACGCCGTTTACGGTGAAATCGTTGATCATCCCCTGATTCCACCAGGGCTTGGTCAGATCAACATAGGGCAGATCGTTCCAGTCAACAAGGGTATTGTTCATTGCGTAGGTGAACATCGAGCGACCGTGGCTGACAATCACATCGTGATCACAGGTGTTGGTTTTGATCGACTCCATTGCAGAGGTGTCGGTGTTGCCGCCCGCTGCCTTGACGATCTTGATCTCCACGCCGAAGCGCTCCTCAACCGCAAGGTTGCGGAAGTAAACGGCAGCGTCAACGATCGAATACTGACCCGACAGCTCCTCGATATACTGCTCGGAAATGTAGTAGTCGGTGTTGCGCATGTACATGACAAATTCCTTGTTGTACTGCACCTCGGGAAGCTCCTCAACCGGCTCGGTTTCGGGCTCCTCGGTGGTCACCTCCTCGGTGGTTGCCTCGCCGGTGGTCCCGTTGTTCGGATCGGTTGCGTCTCCTCCGCCGCTCGTATCGGTGCCGTCACCGTTGTTGGGGGGCGTGGTGGTCTGGCAGCCCGCAAAGGCCCCCAGGATCATGCAGCAGCAAAGCATCAGAAGCAATGCGCGGATGATGTTGTTTTTCATGTTTTTCTTCCTCCAAATTATTTTTTCCCTGTCACTGCAGGTGGATGGACTGCTCAATTGCGGACTACACCGTCAAAATCGGCGTCGGTTTCGTCGGGGTAAAGCTCAAGGCCGGGGCCATCTACGGTGGTTGCTTCCTCGGTGGTCACATCCTCGGTGGTTGCTTCATCACCTGTCACGCCATCGGTGGTTTCTTCCTCGGAAGTTGTCTCGTCATCGGTGGACACCTCGCCTGCCGTGGTTTCCTCCTGTGACTGGTCGTCCGGATTATTATCGGGGGTAGGGGTGCAGGCAAGAGCGCTGCAGAGCAGACAAAGGATCAGGGCAACAAGACAAGCATATTTGAGTACGCTTCGCATCTGTATCAACTCCTTTCTTTTCAATCTTTTTAATTGCTTCAACCGTTACGGTAGCCGAGGCAGAAGAGGTTGAACCCGC
>ERZ780157.1250-NODE-1250-length-28459-cov-7.010210_pt1 | contig 28459 bp, 27 predicted proteins | sample MGYA00511169_ERZ780157 | MGnify/ENA primary metagenome ERZ780157 (study PRJEB29588, sample SAMEA1965149) | human gut metagenome | biome: human gut; feature: human-associated habitat; material: faeces | place: Denmark | collected 2008/2010 ... | reverse complement strand
CTCTTGAAAGGGGTGTGGGGAAAACTTCTCTCGAGAAGTTTTCCCCACAAAAAATCATCTCACGCGCTCGCCCAGGGGAGTATCGTCCGCGAGGAACACCACGCGCACGGTCTCCTCGCCAGAGGCAAGGATCATACCGTTGGATTCGATTCCGCAGAGCGTTGCGGGCTTGAGGTTTGCAACGAGGATAATCTTTTTGCCGATCAGATCCTCGGGTGCATACCATTTCGCAATGCCCGAAACCACCTGTCTCTGCTCATAGCCGAGGTCGACCTGAAGCTTGAGCAACTTCTTTGCCTTCGGCACCTTCTCGCATGCGAGAATTTTTGCGGTGCGGAGCTCAACTCCCATAAAGTCCTCAATGCCGATCAGCGCACAGCCCTCGGGTCGCTCGGGGACCTCGTTCGCCTTCGCCTCAGCCTCTGCCGCCGCGATCATCGCCTGACGCTCTGCCTCAAACTCAGCAAGCTTCTTCTCCTCGTCCACACGGGCAAAGAGCACCTTGGAGTCGCCAACCTCGGCACCTGCCACCATACCGCCGAAGGACTCAAGCGATGCGAAATCACGCAGATCGGTGTTCAGCTCATCGAGAATTTCCTGCGAGGTTGCGGGGATAAAGGGTGCGAGCATCACGGCACCCTGACGGATTGCCTCCATGAGGTTGTAGAGCACGGTACCGAGGCGCGCGCGGTTTGCCTCGTCCTTTGCCAGCGTCCACGGGGTGGTCTCGTCGATATATTTGTTTGCACGACTGAGCATCTCAAAAATGCCCTCAAGTGCGTCGGCAACATGGTATTCGTCCATGCACGCACGCAGGTTTGCGTACGCCTTGGCACACGCCGCCTTGAGCTCGGCGTCGGTTCCCTCCTCACCCGCAGGCGTGGGAACGATCTTGCCGAAATACTTTTTCTCCATGTCGAGCGTGCGCTTGACGAGGTTTCCGAGGTTGTTCACAAGGTCCATATTGTAGCGCTTAATCACCGCCTCATAGGTGATCGAGCCGTCGGATGCAAAGGGCATCTCGGAGAGCGCGTAGTAGCGAACACCGTCCACACCGAAATGCTCGGCAAGCTTGTCGGCGTAAATCACGTTGCCCTTCGATTTGGACATCTTATCCATACCGAAATTGAACCACGGGTGACCAAACACCTTTTTGGGGAGCGGCAGGTCGAGCGCCATGAGGAAGATCGGCCAATAGATGGTGTGGAAGCGCAGGATGTCCTTGCCGATGATGTGCACGTCAGCAGGCCAATAGCGACGGAAATGCTCGGATTGCTCCTCAAACGTCTTGTCGGGATCGTAGCCGAGTGCTGTGATATAGTTGGTCAGCGCGTCGAGCCAAACGTAGACCACGTGGCGCTTGTCAAACTCCACGGGAATGCCCCAGGTGAACGAGGTGCGCGAAACGCAGAGGTCCTGAAGCCCTGCCTTGAGGAAGTTGTTGACCATTTCCTTCTTGCGCAGCTCGGGCTGAATGAAGTCGGGGTTCTCGTCGATGTGCTTCATAAGGCGGTCGGCATACTTGCTCATCTTGAAGAAGTACGCCTCCTCCTTTGCCTGCGAGAGCTCTCTGCCGCAGTCGGGGCACTTGCCCTCAACCGCCTGCGTGTTGGTGAAGAAGGACTCACAGGGGGTGCAGTACCAGCCCTCGTATTCGCTCTTGTAGATGTCGCCCTGCTCATAGAACTTACGGAAAATCTTTTGCACGGCAGACTCGTGGTAGTCATCGGTGGTGCGGATGAAGTAATCGTAGCTGGAATTCATCAGGTCCCAGATGCCGCGGATCTCACCCGCAACGCCGTCTACGTATGCCTTGGGCGTGATGCCCTGCTCATTTGCGAGGTTCTCGATCTTCTGACCGTGCTCGTCGGTGCCCGTGCAGAAGAACACGTCCTTGCCGCAGGCTCTCTGATAACGGGCAACCGCATCCGACATAATCACCTCGTAGGTGTTGCCGAAGTGCGGCTTGCGCGATGCATAGGCGATCGCGGTTGTCAAATAAAATTTTTCACTCATGTTCTTTATTTTCCTCCGATCGGATAATCATTTCATTCATTCTGCGAACCTGCACGAAATAGGAGATTGCCATGCGAGGCAGGGTATCCCAGATGAGCAGGATGCCAAAGGTCAAAAGCCCCAAAAGGATGTGGGGCAACCAACTCAAAAAGAAACGCCAGCCGGAAACCGGCATTCGCGCGCGCACCCAGCGCATGCGCGCTTTCACGTCACGCATTGAAAAGCGCAGGTCGAGCGCAATGGAAAGGGTTGGAAAGGCACGCATCATGGGGATGAGAAAGAGCGCAAGCTCCACCACAACCAAAGCGCCGCTGCAGAGTCCCGCCAGCAAGGGCTGCTCGGGAAGGCTCACTGCCACCACTGCACAGGTGACGATCACCGCCACTGCAAACAGCCAGACCCACGCAATGTAGCCCCAGGAGAGGCGCAGGGATCGGCGGTAGATACGCTTGCCCGAGAAGGACGAAAAGAGGGTTGCAAGCTGTCCCTCGCCCGTTGCCTCGATCTGAGCGGCAAGACGCAAAAAGCCGATGAAAAGCGGCAGGTCCACAAACAGGGCGAGCAAAAGGAGCAAGAGAATCATGCTCGGGTAAACGATCGCGTCGAGCGCGTGCCACCCCATCGGCATGAGGAGATCGGTGATCGCAACTGCCGTTTCAACAATCACCATGTGCAGCGACACGGCAACGATGAGCAGAACAATCGCCTCGATCAGGATCAATCGAGTCCCACTCGATGCCAGAATTTCGCTCGCGCGTCGGTTTGATGCAAACACGTCGGGCGGTGCAATTCGTTGTTTTCTCATAAAAACCTCCCGACACTCAGCATTTTTTAAATCTATCTCCTTTTATTATACCAAACTCTGCTCGCTTTTACAATACTTTTTTGAATTTTTCTCCAAGATTCTGCCAATAATGACCTTAAAGAACGAACAGAAAAGGATTTTTTGATATGAATACCGACCTTTGCAAATTGCAGCGCGCCGTGGAGGCACCGCTTGTGTGGCTGCTCGGCGGCGTTGTTTACTATTCCCTTGAGGTCTGCTGGCGCGGATATTCGCATTGGAGCATGGCGCTCTGCGGCGCCTTTTGCTTCTGGCAGCTCTGGCGGATCGAGACCGATCGCGCACGTTTGCCGCTCCCCCTGCGCGCGCTTTTGGGCACGGGCGTGATCACGCTGGTGGAGCTTCTGCTCGGGTGCCTTCTCAACATCGGGCTCGGGATGAACGTCTGGAGCTATGCCGACCTGCCGCTCAATTTTCTCGGACAGATCTGCCTGCCCTATTCGGTGCTGTGGTTTCTGCTTTATCTGCCCGTGAGCCTCGTGATCCGCCTGATCCGACGCGCGTTTTTTCCAACCGATGCATGAACGGGAGCGCGGGGCGGAAAGACCGCAAAGCCCCGACGGCTTGCATGCCGCGCGCAATCTGCGCCTGACGCGTCACCGTTTCTTTTTGGGGTATGCCTACGACATTCTCACGCACACCTCGCTCTGGACGCGCCTGCGAGATATCCTCGCCTACGTTCGTCGCGCGCGAACAGTGGCACTCGTTCTGCGCATTCTCTCACTCGCACTCACGGCACTGCAAACGGGTGCGCTCGTTCTGCTTGCAACGGCGCTCACCGTTGTGATCCTGCCCGTGGCGGTGGCAACGATGCTCGCCATTTTGCTCACGGCGCGGCTCGAATCGCGGCGCACCAACCGTCTTTTGCTCCACAAAACGCAGGGGCGGCGCGTTTGCGTGCTCTTTCTCGCCGCCAACGCGCCAACCGCTTTTTTGTTTGCCAATGCCCGTGACCTCGCCGATCGCGGCTACACCGTCCTCCTGATCTCCCCCTATCTGCTCTCTCCGCGCGGCATGAGCCGGGGACGCTTTTACTGCACCGCACGCGCCGAGGCGGAGCACGTCTACCTCGTTCGACGCTACTATTTCTTCAGCCTGCGCAAGCACGTGATCAACGCACGCGAGGCGGTTTACGTTTACTAAAAGTAAAAAGATAAACAGCACTCGTCAAGCACAAGACCGCTCCACTTGAAATCTACCGCTTTCCTCGATTTCCTTTTTGAACGGTGTAAAAAATGTAGGGCGACCAGTGGTCGCCCGTTTGATTTTTGCAAGATTTATGGCGGGCGATTCGTGAATCGCCCCTACATTTTTCCAGAAATAATTCCGTTGACTTCGATGCTCCATTCATGTTTGCTCATTTTTTTTGATCTCGTCCTTTCAAATCAAGTCCTCAAGAATTTCTCTCGTATTCATCATTTTTTATATTTTTCAAAAATCGTCATCAAAAAAACATAAAAGGTGAAGCAAAGCGCAAAAAAAGGCGGACGCATGCGCTTGGCATGCGTCACGCCTGATTTTGGGTTTACTGTAGGATCTGTTTTTTGTTTTTTTCGCCCAGCCCCCCTCCACTCGTTTTTTGAGTGGAGGGGGGGGCAATACGAGATGTCACCCTTGTTCAGTTATTTTGCTATAAAAAGCAATAAATTGTTTTACCCCTAAATATCGTCGGGAATCATAGTCACATCTCATTGATAGTTGTTTTCCAAGATACTTTCGAATAAATCCAATTCGAACGATCTGTAAAGGCTCTCCGTCGTCGCCACCATCATCCTCAATCTCAACAGAAATATCAGAATATGAATAGCGAGTAGCCTTCCCGAAATAATTGTAAAAAATCACTCCGTTTTCATCATAACGCATTGCAGGGATTTTTTGCTCATATATAGCAATAATCATCCAGAGAATACCGACGGTCAGAAAAGGGTTGAATATAGATTTTTCAGCAAAGCATACGATAATTCCAATTAAAATCGCACCCACGCCAATCCAAACAAACTTTTTGTTCCGACTTGAAAGATAACGTATTTCTCCTTTCGGCACAGCAGGATGATTAAAATCCTTCTTGGTCTCTGCGTTTTTGAATATTATCTTAAGTGCTACAAACAGAATTAGAAAACCGACAACAAAGAGGTAATTCCCCCAATTTTTGTGCGAGTTTCCTACGTCGGATTCTATCAAGGCTCCCATATCAGACGCTGATCCGTATCCCAAAACAATATGACTTTTGGGTAAATATTTGATAGACAAGGTGTTTCCGATTTCAAGGCCTTTGCTTGACATGAAATATAAAGATTGTTCCATCGAATCAATGGAAACCAAAGCAGCATCCGTAAAGGAATTGCCCGATGAAACATATCGAGTAGGCATTTGAATATTTTTAATTTCCGTTACCGTTCCTGTGATGTAAAGCGCATCCTCTGCTTGGTCGCTTGGCAGAAGAAACGTATATTGCAACGTGTTGATTGCCCAAAAGATGAATATTGCACACACTATCAAGGTAGGGAGAAATTTACATATCTTTTTATTCCAGTCAGTGACCAACTCCTCATTGTTCTTTCTTGAGAAACGATAGAGCCCCATACATAGGAGGACAAACGCAAAAAGCAGTATTATCGCAGGAAGAAAAAAGCCGTAGAATAAATAAGCATCATATTCAAAAAGAATCATTTTACCACGCTCCTTATTTTACTGAAAAGTAATAATTCCCCCCGTTATCAAACGTGCAATATCGTCAGTGTTTTCATGTTTAGCATCCTAAAAAACGACGAAAAAGCATCGGGCCCCCCTCTTCTAGCATCTTTTACAGATTCAGTATATCACATTTCTCGGATATTGTCAACAAACAATCATAAGAACATAAAAGTCACAGCAAAGCGCAAAAAAAGGCGAACGCATGCGCTTGGCATGCGTCTCGCCTGATTTTGGGTTTGATTTTATTTGTGAGGGGATCGGGTGCTTGCACGCCCGCCGCCCGTCAGGGCTTTGTATTCTCGCCTTGCCGCCCCCGCTCGGCTCTGTGTCGCATGATGCGGAATACAACGGTTGTGACCAGCGACACGCAAACCGTTCCGAGCGCCAGACCCGAGCTGATGAGCAGGGTCTTGGCAAATTGTTCGCCCATTTGCATGGACGCACCCGAGAGCAAGGCGGTCATGGTGTAGTAGAGTCCACTGCCGGGCACGATCGAAATCGCACCGAGCGAGGAAAAGATCAGCGCAGGCGCACGGAACAGGCGCGCGCTCACGGTTGCGTAGAGTCCGTTGAACACCGACGCGATAAACGCCGCGAGAAACGGCATCATGCCCTGCCCGATCGCAAGCTCGTAGATCAGGCAGGTGAACACGCCGCAAATGCCCACCACGGGCAGGTATCGCAGGCGCGAACGGAAAAAGAGACCGAACGCCATGGTTTCGAGCAATGCCATTACAAGCAGAATGGGCAGCGACGCCGCCTCCACGGGAACAGTCGGACGAGTGAGTCCGCATTCTCCCATGAGCAGGGTTGCGAGCAGAAAGCCAAATGCGATCAGGATCGCAGATAGACAGGATTGTACGGTTTTGAGAATTCCCGCCAAGATATCGCCGCAGAGCAGGTCACGCAGGGCGTTTCCGAAGGCAAGGCCCGGGATGAGGAGCATGATCGTGCCGATGGCGATGGCGTCCACGTGCTCGCCCACCCCGAAAAAGACGCCGAGGTTTGCAAGGCAACCAACGATGAACGAAACGATCATCACCTTTGCCATCTGATTGATGTAGGAGGAATGGATGCGATCAACGCCCGCCACAACGCCGCCAAGAATAGCACCAACGAGTGCATCGCGCAGCGTACCGCCGAAAAAGACGGTGAAAAACGCCGCCGTGCAGATACTGCCGAGCAAAAACGCCCACGGTGGATTTCCTCGCTCCGCCTTCGCTTTGCGGATCATGCGGTCTGCCTCCTCAAGCGGCGGCTTTTCGCGGCAGAGCCTGCGCGAGACGCCGTTCATGCGCTCCATGCGGTCAAGATGCATTGAGGACGCATACACGCGGCGGATCTGCGAGGAATAGCTTTGATCGGCAAGTCGCACCGACGCCATGATCAGCGAATGGATCACGAACACCTCCACGTGCACCGCGCCGTAGGCACGGCAGATGCGGTCGATGGTGTCCTCCACGCGGTTGACCTCGGCTCCGCTTTTGAGCAGCTCCTCTCCAACGTCGAGCGAGAGACAGAGCAGATAGTTTGCATAGGTTTCAGCCTCCTGCGAGACCGCAAAGGTTGGGGTCACGTGCTCCTCCATTCCACTCGCCTCCTTGCCGTTGTTTTTTGGGATCATTCGATTTGCCCGACTATGGGCGTCTCTCCCGACTCAATCGAGCACGGGCAGGCAGAAGATCGGGTCAAGACCCGTGGATGCGATTGCCGCGTCTGCCTCACGCGCGCTCATCGGGCGGCTCACCACCGCAAATTTTGTATCGGTTACGAACACGCACTCCTCCGTGCCGAGCGCCGCCTTCGCCTTTTCCGCACACTTGGGGCAGCCGTCGATCAGATAGCAGCGGCGGCAGGTGTAGTCTGCGGGGTCGGCAATATCAGAGGCGGTGGCATGCGTCCACCTCGGCAGCTTGCGCTCCTCGGTGCGACGGGAGAGAATGTCGATGATATCGGCAACCACCGCGCTTGCCGTGGGCAGCTTACCCGCGCCTGCACCGTAGAACAGGGCACGACCGAGCATGTTGGTGTCCACCAGAATGCCGTTGAACACGCCGTCAACGTGCGAGATCGGATTGGATGCGGGCACGAGATAGGGCGAGACGGCGGCATAAACCTTGCCGTCGATGCGCTCGGTGTGTCCGATGAGCTTGATCGCTCCGCCGAGCTTGTCCGCGGTGAGCGTGTGCTCTGCCGTGATGCCCGTGATGCCCTCGGTGGGAATGCTGTTGGGGTCGATCGAAACACCGTATGCAAGTGCCGCGAGGATCACGATCTTGCGCGCAGCATCAAGCCCCTCCACGTCGGCGGCGGGATTTGCCTCGGCAAAGCCGTTTTTCTGCGCTTCCTTGAGGGCATCGGCAAATTCTGCGCCCTCGTTCTTCATTTTCGTAAGAATAAAATTCGTGGTTCCGTTGAGAATTCCGCTCACCGAGAGGATTTCGTTGGATGCAAGGTCGGTCTGCATCGGGCGGATAATCGGAATGCCACCGCCAACGCTTGCCTCAAAGAGATAGCACACGCCCTTTTGCGCCGCGAGCTCGAGCAGCTCCACGCCAAAGTTTGCAACAACCTCCTTATTGGAGGTGACCACGTGCTTGCCCGCCTCAAGCGCTGCCTTGGTGAATTCGAGCGCGGGATGTGAGCCGCCCATCATTTCGGCAACCAGCACGACCTCGGGGTCGTTGAGAATGACGTTGATGTCATGCACCACGCGGTCGCCCAACGGGTGGTCGGGAAAATCGCGCAGGTCGAGGATATATTTGATAGAAACCTCGTCGCCGCAGCGCGCCTCGATGAGCTTTTTGTTTTCGGTGAGAACCTCAGCCGTGCCGCTTCCGACAACGCCGAAGCCAAGAATTGCAATCCGGATCATAGTTTTTGTCCCTTTCAAATTGGATTCCCTTATATCATACCACAAAATCTTCCGAAATGCAAACAAAACTATTGAAAAAAATAAAAAAATATGCTATACTCTATTTATTCGTATGATTTTGCAAACGAAAGGGGGATTTTCCCATGGCTTCACCAATCGGAAGCATGAACAACGTCAAGATTTTCGTCCTTTATCTGATGCACAACATCGGTTATCCGCTCAATTTCGTCACGATCAATGACATCGTGATGCAAACCGACTATATCATGTATCTTGATTTTGCCGAGGCATTTCATCAGATGCTCGACGGCGAGCTGATCTGCACGGATGGAACCGACGAGCGCGGTGACACACTCTATTCGGTCACGCAGCGCGGAATGGTGGTTGCCGAGCAGCTGCGTTGCGACATCCTCCCCTCGATCCTCGACCAGAGCCTTGCCTGCGCCCTGCGCTATCTCGACCTCAAGCGACGCCGCGTGGAGATCGACTGCACCTCGCGCAAGCTTCCCGACCAGACCTTTGACGTCAGCTTCACCTTGAGCGAAAAGAACAAGACCATTATGCAAACCACGATCAACGTGGACACCGAATACCGCTCCCGGCAGATGCGCGAGGCGTTCCGCGATCACCCCGACGTGATCTATCGCGGCATGATCGCCCTTTTCACGGGTCAGGTTGATTATCTTTTCGATAAAAAGTAACACATCATTCAACATTTCACAAAAAAACATTCACAATCTTTTTGTATTTGATATAGGCAAAATGTCCAAGCAAAGCATTTTTCTTCGGTAATAGTGCTAAAAGACCGCTCTGTTTTTTGTGAAAACATCCAAGTTGCGACTATTTTCTGTTAATTTTCGACAATTTCAAAAACAGAAATCCTATTGACATTTAACAAAATTGTGGTATAATAAAAATGTTGTAGATGGAATATCCGTCAAACTTCACAGTTTTGAGGCGTTAGCAGAGGCAGCGCGCAACGGAAAGGTTCACGGGCAACGAATATGAACAAAAGAGCTCCCACTGCCACCAAGGCGGGTAGCGCAAAAAACGCTCCATCCGATCTGATTGATCGCGCAAGAGCGGGAGATCAGGCGGCGTTTGAAGCATTGCTCGATCAATACGCACCCTTGATCGAATCGCTCACGGGGCAGTTTGCAGGACAGGGCTCTACGGCGGAGGACCGCGAGGACCTGCGCCAGGAGGCACTCGTTAGCTTTTACAAGGCAATGATGCGCTTCGACGTGGAGCAAGCCACGGTTCAGTTCGGTCTTTATGCCAAGGAATGCATCCGAAACGGGCTGATCTCCTATCTGCGCCGCCTGAAAAAGCATGAGCACGTGGTGCTTTTGGACGATGGCGAGCTTTTGGAGAAAACGAGCGCCGCGTCCGACGATCCCGCGCAAACGCTGGCAGACGAGGAGGCGTATCTAGCGCTTTCGCGTCGCATCCGTGAGGTGCTCTCGCGTTACGAAAATCGGATTTGGTGGCTCTATCTTTCGGGGCACACCGCAAAGCAGATCGCATCCATGCTTCAAACCGACGAAAAATCGGTGAGCAATGCGATCTACCGCATCCGACGTAAGCTCAGAGCCGTAATTCCCTACTCCCCATAGGTCCGAATAGTTTAAGCAGAACGCCGCGAGCGATCGCGGAGGTGGCGGTGAAAACCCGCCGAGGACGAAACAAATCCATATTTTTTACAAGAGAGGTTACCACACATGTTCCAGGACGAAACCACCGCAGCAGTAGAAGTTGAAAACAAAGAGTACGTTGATGAAACCCTTGTTTGCAAGGATTGCGGCAACGAGTTTGTTTTCACCGCAGGCGAGCAGAGATTCTATGCCGAGAAGGGCTTTTTGAACAAGCCTAAGGCATGCAAGGCTTGCCGCGATGCCAAGAAGAACGCCGGCAAAGCTCCTCGTGAGTACTTCACTGCTGTATGCGCAGACTGCGGCGGAGAGGCAAAGATCACCTTCCAGCCCTCCAACGACAGACCCGTCTACTGCAGCGCATGCTTTGAGGCTCGCAAGAAGGCGCAAGAGTAATTCCATCTGTATCGGCCTGAACTGATATAAATGAAGTACTACGGAAAAGGACACCGCATGCGGTGTCCTTTTTCGTTTCTCTTACACAAAAACGGCGCGTCTGCGACAAAAGCAAACACACCGTTTTTCATTTTTCTTATTCATTTTCTCCCCGTCCGACCAGCGCGCAATATTCCTCATAGCTGCAAAGCATGCGCAGAGCGGCAAGAAAGGCGTTCGGTGTCATACCGGCAGGCAGCCCCAAACGCTCGCCGAGCGCATCGCGCCGCGCGGCACTCCCCTCCCCTCCCGTCAAACCGTCGAGATAGAGATCGGTTTTAGAGAGCGGATTTTCGACGGCACGCAGCACCGCATCGGGATCGGCATACGGTAAAAACAACCGATAGAGCAGATCATTCTCCATTCCCTCCACGCCAAGCACGCCCTCTGCCGAGGGGGTGTTTTTGCGTTTTTCCTTGCCTGCGATGCGCGGCACGTAGAGATGGATCACGCTCTGCGGCGGCAGGATGGAGGTCAGGTGGGATCGGATGAGCTTGCCTGCGCCGTCGCTGTCGGTGAGCACGATCAGAGGCGAGCGTGCGGCAAGCGTGCGGAACAGGCGGGTCTTTTCTGTCTTGTTAAACACCCCAAAGCCATCGGTGGTGAGAATCTGCGCTTCGATCACGTTCTGCAAACGCAGCTTGTCATAGGGTCCCTCCACGATCACGGGGTACGGAATTTTGAGTCGCTCCGCCATGGCGTCACTTCCGCACGAGCCAGAAAACCAGCACGAGGATACCCAGCGCAATCCGATAGACGCCAAAGGGGGTGAAGCTATGCTTTTTGACGAAATCGACAAGGAAGCGGATGGCAAACAACGAAACAAGGAAGGAGACTGCACAGCCAACCGCAAGTGCAAGCCATGCCTCCACGGGCACCGTTGCACCGCTCTCGCCAAGATAATCGAAGAAGCCGAGTACCTTGATACCGCTCGCGCCGACCATGGCGGGGATCGCCATGAAGAAGGAAAATTCGGCACCCGATCCGCGCGAGAGCCCGAGCAGCATCGCACCAAGAATCGTGGAGCCCGAGCGCGAGGTTCCGGGGATGATCGAAAGAGTCTGGAAACATCCGATAAAAAAGGCAGTTCGGAAGGAAATGTCATCAACCGACTCAACCTTTGCCATGCTGCCACGGTGCAGGCGTTCGATCAGGATAAATGCCACGCCGTAAACGATCAGCGCCGCGGCAACCACCGCCGAATTATAGAGCCAGCCGTCAATATCCTTTGAGGTCAGCTTCTCAAGCAGCTTGTCGCCAAGAATGCCCACGATGGCGGCAGGCACGCTCGCGATCACAACCTTGAGCCAGAGCATCCAGGTATTCTTTTTCTCAACGCCCGTTTTCTTGCCCGAAAAGGGCCAGAGCTTGCCCCAAAACAGCACGATCACGGCAAGGATGGCTCCCAGCTGGATCACCACCTGGAACATCTCGGAGAATTCCTCCATAAATACGGCATCCGACGCAAACGCAAACGGGATCAGGTCCTGGATGAGGATCAGATGCCCCGTTGAGCTGATCGGAAGCCACTCGGTGATGCCCTCCACGATGCCGTAGAGCACCGCCTTGAGCAGTTCAAAAAACAACATATATTACGTCCTTTCTGTCACTTCAAGCGATCCTTCGCCCGAATTTCGAGCCCCTTGCCGCTCGAAGCGCGCATGATGTCGCCCTCGTAAACCGCAAACGGAACACGGCACCAATAGATCATCGAGGGGTGCGGCGTTGCCTCCAGAGCCGTGCCGTCGGGGGCATAGAGCTCGCTCACCGCAAAGGGTCGACCCACGCAGTGGGGGGAGATCATTTCGGCTGTTTCGCCTGCCGAGACCTTATTGCGTTGGATGAAGCGGTAGAGCCTGCCGCTCTCATTTTCAAGCGCCACGCCTGCGGCACGAAGTGCCTCCGCCTCCTCCTCAACGTATTCGGTTGCAGTCGAGAAATATGCCTTTTCGCGTAAATATCCGCAGGCACTCACAAGCTGGGGCTCCTGCATGGGATCGTCGAAATAAAAACCCGTGCCGTATTCTCTGTGCGACACGCTTTCCACCTCGTCAAGCCACGCAGGGTCAAAGGTGTAACCATGCGGATCGCGCAGGTAGGCGTCGATCGCCATGCGGTAGGCATTGGTTGCAACGGCGGTGTAGTAGGCGCTCTTCATGCGTCCCTCGATCTTGAAGGAGGCAATGCCGCTCTCCATCAGCTCGGGGATATGCTCGATCATACACATATCCTTGGAGGACATGATAAAGGTGCCAACGCCCTCCTGCTGCTCGATCGGAAAGAGCATTTCGGGGCGCTTTTCCTCGACAATCGAATAGTTCCAACGGCAGGGCTGCGAGCAGGGGCCGCGGTTGCCGTCTCGCCCATTGAAGGCGTTTGCAAGCAGGCATCGACCGCTGTACGAAACACACATCGAGCCGTGAATAAACGCCTCAAGCTCGATCTCGTCGGGCAGCTCGGCACGAATTGCGCGAATCTCGTCGAGCGTCAGCTCACGCGCCAGCACCAGGCGCTTGGCGCCCATTGCCGCCCATGCCTTTGCCGATGCGGGGCTGACGATGCTGGTTTGTGTGGAGATATGAATTTCCATATTGGGAATGATCTCGCGGATCGTGGTGAACACGCCGAGATCGGCAACGATCATGGCGTCGATCCCCGCATCCCTGATGTCCGCAAGGAATTTGCGAAGCAGAGGGTATTCCTGCACGTGCGGCATGGTGTTGACCGTGAGATAAATCTTTTTGCCGCGCTCATGGACGTAGCGTGCCGCCTCATAGAGCTCCTCCACGGTAAAATTGTCCGCCGCCGCGCGCATTCCGAACATCTGTCCCGCGCAGTAAACGGCATCGGCACCGTAAAGGATCGCCGCCTTCAGTTTTTCAAAATTCCCCGCAGGGGATAAAAGCTCGGGCATAATTTTAACAAAGCCCTCATCAACAGAGGGCTCCCTTTCCTCTCAAATACTCTAAAAAAGCAACCCCGTGAGTTGCTCTTGTGCCGTCCGTTCAATCACGCGACGCTTCGATACAGGCGTCGATCACAAGACAGACCGCAATGGCACGAATCTCGTCAACGCCCGCCCCCAGGCTGATCTCATAGGCATCGCCGAGGGTAAACCATTCCTTTCTGACCGATGCAACCGTCATCACACCGTCCACAATCTCGTAGCTGTGGTCCCAGAAATCACCGTGGACCGTCCATTCGGGTCCGCGCACCGTGTACTCCTGCTTGAAGAAGGTGAATTCCTTTACCACCTCTGCAATCTGACGGTCATCGCGGTAGACGCGGAAGGTCGGCAAAAAGGAAAAAACGCGCTGCTCAATATAGGCAAGCTCATTGCCCGAGAGATCGAGCAGGTGCAGCTTTTTGCCAAATGTAAAGACCTCGCCCTCCACGCGGTAGCGCTCGGCGCCGCTCTCATCGTAGATCGAAAAACGGTCACCCCACGAAAAAATGCGTTGCTTGATATATAAATTCATCAAACGTTACCTCCGCTTCGTTCAGATACCCGATTTTAGCCGATCAAGGCTTGAAAAGGATGGGAGCGCGGGGGAAGGAAGCACCTATCTCGGCACTTCCCTTCCCCCGCAAAAAAATCACTCTTTATCTTCTCGCTCGGTCACGGCGATGCCGAGGACGGCGAGGTCGGCGTCGGAGACGGGGGTGGGACACTGCGACATCAGCTCGCTCGCATTCTGCACCTTCGGGAATGCGACCACGTCGCGCAGAGAGTCGGCACCCGACATCACCATTGCGAGGCGGTCAAGACCCATACCGGAGCCACCGTGAGGCGGTGCACCGTACTTATATGCATCCACAAGGAAGCCGAACTTGCGCTCGATGTCCTCGGTGGTGAGTCCCAGTGCGCGGAACATGCGCTCCTGCAGCTGCCAATCGGTGATGCGGATCGAGCCCGAAAGCAGCTCCACGCCGTTGAGCACCATGTCATAGCACTGTGCGCGAACCGAGCCGGGATCGCTCTCGAGATAATCGAGGCACTCGGGCAGAGGCATGGTGAAGGGATGGTGCATTGCATCCCAATTTTCGGTATCCTCGTTCCACTCGAAGAACGGGAACTCCACAACCCAAAGGAAGTTGAACTTGCCCTCGGGGATCAGGTCGAGCTTCTTGCCGAGCAGCGTGCGAAGCGCGCCGAGCGTGGGCAGAACCACCTTGTTCTTATCGGCAACAATGAGCATCACGTCGCCCTTCTCCATACCGCCTGCGGTAAGGATCGCGTCAAGCTGATCGGGCGTGAGGAACTTTGCAAACGAGCAGTTGGGGGCATCGTCCACCCAACGGATATAGGCAAGGCCCTTTGCACCGATGCCCTTTGCATGCTCGGTGAGCTTGTCGATCTCCTTACGCGTGAGCGTTGCGGCAGCGTTCTTTGCCACGATGCAGCGCACCGATCCGCCGTTCTCAATGGCAGAGGTGAACACACCGAAGTCGCAACCACGAACGGTCTCGGAAAGGTCCTGAATTTCCATGCCGAAGCGCGTGTCGGGCTTATCCGAGCCGTAGCGACTCATAGCGTCTGCAAAGGTGATGCGCGGCAGGGGCGTCTCGATCTCAACGCCGAGCACTTCCTTGAATACGCGCTTGATAAAGCCCTCGTTCATTGCCATGATATCCTCCTGGGTTACAAAGGACATCTCCAGGTCGATCTGCGTAAACTCGGGCTGACGGTCGGCGCGCAGGTCCTCGTCGCGGAAGCAACGCGCGAGCTGAATGTAACGGTCATAGCCCGAGAGCATGAGAAGCTGCTTGTAGAGCTGGGGCGACTGCGGCAGCGCATAGAAGCTGCCCTTATGCACACGGCTGGGAACGAGATAGTCACGCGCGCCCTCGGGGGTCGACTTGATCATCATAGGCGTTTCGATCTCGTAAAAGCCGTTTTCGTAGTAATATTCGCGTGCCACTCTCGCAATATCGTGGCGCATCTTGATGTTGCGCTGGAGCGAGGGACGGCGCAGGTCGAGGTAACGGTACTTGAGGGCGATCTCGTCCTTGGTCTTTTTCGCATCGGAAACCTCAAAGGGAGGGGTTTGTGCGGCGGAGAGAATCTTAAGCTCGGTAACAAACACCTCTACCATACCCGTGGGCAGATTGGGGTTGGTTGCACCCTCGCCGCGTGCGCGAACCGTTCCGTGAACGGCAAGCACGTACTCGGCACGAATGCCGAATGCCTTGTCGAAGATTTCCTTTTCGGTCTCGCTGTCAAAGGCAAGCTGGACGATGCCCGTGCGGTCGCGCAGGTCAATAAAGATGAGTGCGCCGAGGTCTCTCTGACGCTGTACCCAGCCCATCACGCATACCTCTTTGCCAATGTCGGTTTCTCTGACGTCACCGCAATAGTGGGTACGTCTGTCTTTTGCAGTCAATAATTCAGCCATAGTTATATTTCCTTTCCCTCTTTGTCAAAAAGAGGCAGTTTTTCAAGATAGATCAGGTCCTCTCGCTCCTGTGCGTCGCCCTCGGCAAGGATCGCCATTCTGCCGCAGATTTCACCACCCGCAGTGCGAACGAGCTCCTCGAGCGCACGCAGAGACTCGCCCGTGGAGATCACGTCATCCACGATCAGGATACGCTTGCCCTTCATGATGGCAGCATCGGCGGTGTCAAGATAGAGCTTTTGCTCCTTGGCGGTGGTGATCGAGCGCACGTTGACCTCAAGCACGCCCGTCATGTAGAGCTTGGGAGCTTTACGCGCGAGAAAATATTTTTGATTGCCCGCGAGGCGTGCCATCTCATGCACGAGCGGAATGCCCTTTGCCTCGGCGGAAATGAGATAGTCATATTCGGGAGCACGGTCAAGAAGCGCCTTGGCGCAAGCGGTGGTGAGCTCGGGATCGCCGAAAATGACAAATCCCGCGATCATCAGATTTTCGTTCAACGGGCAAAGCGGCAGATCGCGCTCACAGCCCGCGATGTTCATGTGATAATATTTCTGTTCCATATGTTTTTCGTCGTGGAAAAACTTTTGAAAAAGTTTCCCCACATCCTTTCAAAACTTTTCAAAAAGAAATGTATTTACGAGATTTCGTCCGGACAATTCACCGTCTGCCCATCAGAACTCGGTGCGAACACGCTCGACGTATGCGCCGTCGAGTGCCTCCTGCACAAGTGCTTCAAAATCCAATTTCTGTTCCTCCGCCAACACCTTTGCAAGCTCGGGGCGCGTGCGCGGATGCTTGGGCGTAAATACGGTGCAGCAATCCTCGTAGGGCTGAATCGAGGTTTCAAACGTGCCGATCTTGCGCGCGATCTGCACGATCTCGTCCTTGTCCATGCCAATGCAGGGACGGAACACGGGGAGTGTTGCCACGGGGTCGGTCACACCAATCGCCTGCATGGTCTGCGAAGCAACCTGCCCCAGGCTCTCGCCCGTGATCAGTCCGCCGCATCCGAGCTTGTGTGCCAGACGGTCGGCAATCGCCATCATATAGCGACGCAGAAGAAGGGTGAAATAATCCTCCTCGCAGGTTTTGACCAGCTCCTCCTGAATATGGGTGAGCGAGACCACGTGCACGTTGAACGAGCCTGCATACTGTGCCACCTCGCGTGCAAGCTCGAGCACCTTTTCGCGCGCCAGCTCGCTCGTGTAGGGGAAGGACTCAAAATGCACCGCGTCGATCTGAACACCGCGCTTTGCGATCATGTAGCCTGCCACGGGTGAATCAATGCCGCCCGAGAGCAGAAGCAGCGCCTTGCCGTTCGATCCAACGGGCATACCGCCCGCACCCTTGAACTGTCCTGCGTGGATATACGCTCCAAATTCGCGGATCTCGACGTGAACGATGATTTCGGGATTGTGCACGTCGACGCGGATGCGAGGCACAGACTCGAGCACGTAGCCTCCAACCTCGGCACAGATTTGCATCGAGTCGAGCGGAAAACGCTTGTCCGAGCGCTTTGCCTCCACCTTGAAGGTGCGCTTACCCTCAAGGAAGGACGGGATATATTCCTTCACGGTTGCCTCGATCGCCGCCATGTCCTTCTCGCACACCGCACAGCGACTGATGCCCACGATGCCGAACACCTTGGACGCCGACTCGAACATACCGTCGATATCGGCAAATTCATCGTTGGGCTCGATCACGAGCGTGCTCTGCGAGCGCGTGATCGTGAAGCTACCGTAGTGCTTTGCACGGAAGCGCAGCGTTTTGCAAAGCGTGTCCTCAAAGTATCGGCGATTCGCGCCCTTGAGCACGATCTCACCGTATTTACAAAGTAAAATTTCTTTCATGCCTGTCCCTCCCCGTCCGTTGTCTCCTCAAAATTCTCCAAGGGCTCGGCGTTGCGAAAGGCGTCGAGCAGCTCACGCGCCTCCTCCAGCTTTTCCTCGGGCACCAGAATGTCGCTGCCAAAGGGTGAATCGCCAGCCACGAGGCGTACCACGCCACCCGCGCCTCTGTCGCGGACGCGGTACGGAATGCCCTCGCCCTCGAGAATGCTGCGGATGATGCAAAGCTCGGCGTTGCCGTAAACGGTGGTCAGCAGCGCCACGCCCTCGATCAGAGAGGCAGGCTTATCAAGTCCGAAAAAACGATCCATTCCGCCCTCCTCAATCCTTGTAGTAGTGCGGGAAGAGCTTTTCCCAAACCTTAGCACATCCGATGGTGTCGGCGATCGACGTGTGTGCCACGCCCTCCCATTCAACACCCAGGCGCTCCATCGCATCACCAAGCGACGCATGCACCATATCGGGATAGTGCTCGGATTGGAAGCGCACGAATTCGTTTGCGGCACAGCGCGCCTTTTTGTGCAGTGCCTCGCGCTCCTGTTCGGTGTCATAAATGTATTTGATGTGACTGTAATCGGTGGAAATCCCGTAGGCAACCACGATCTCTGCGGCATCAAACAGCTCGCGCAGACGAGGGATCAGTTCATCGAGCGAGGGAGCGTCAACCACCATATCGGGCGTGATGCCATGGATCTTTTCGGTCTGCTTCCATTTCTTTTTGTGCGCAGGCTTGACGAGCGTGTCCATAATCACCTCGCCCGTTCCGTCCACGATCGAGACCGAAAGAATTTCGTCATGCGTGTAAACACCCGTGAGCTCCAGGTCGAAAAAGAGCACGCGGCGGCGCTCCATGCCGTAGAACTCGTTGCGGTGCGCATCGCCCTCAGCGCGGCGAATGGCAAGATCTGCCTCAAAGCACGCACGGCAGAGCTTGCGGCGATAGCGAACGTCCTTACCGCACTCCACGCACATCAAGGGGCGGCGAACCGCCGTTTTCTTATCGTAAAAATAGATCGGCGTCTGATCGTTTCGGAGCGTATACGCAACAGGCTCCTCGATCACGTCGTAATTCATCTGAGAGAGCCGCTCGCGGGTATAATAGCCGCAGGTTGCCGCGCGCTTGGTGCTCATGCGCACGATCTCAACCCCCGACTCGAGCTTGCAGGTCTCGGTCTTTTGCGTGGGGGCATACCAAAGCTCAGGCGGTGCCTCTACCACGCGTGCGGGATCGAAAAAATATGTAATGCTGCCGTCACCGTTCTCGTCATAAGCGATCGGATCACCCGAGGGCATCAGGTGCATGCGGTTGAGAACGTTGCGCGTCAGATAGTGCTTTTGCTCTGCCTCCGCAGGCGAGAGCTGGGGGATCGTTGCGCCCGAGCGCAATTTCATTGTGTGCTTCATCCTAAAATCCGTTATCCTCTTTTTCCTGTTCGTTTTCGGGACTCGAGCGTGGATTTGGATGAGAAGCGTCGGTTTTGAAATGCGCGCCGGCCATTCGGCTCCTGCTCCAAAATCGACGATTCCCACCCAAAGGCAATTACGCCCGAGGAACCCATACCTTAATATTATAACATAATATAATCGGGTAATCAATAGTCAATGCCCTTTTTTCTTTCACTTTTCCCCATCTTTTTTCTCGTTTTTTGATAAAGAATAATTCTTATTCTTGTTTTTGGGAGAGTTTTGCTTGCTTTTCGCGCACATTTCACGCAAAACGGCAAGAGCGCGGTCGAGCCCGCCCACCTCGTCGATGATGCCGTATTCAACCGCCTCGCGCCCCTCGATAATCGAGCCGCAATCGGTTGCAATCTGGTCGGGACGCATCATCAGCCGCTCTAAAGTCTCCGCATCGGCATGCGAGTGTGCACAGATAAAGCCCACGATGCGCTTCTGCATCTCGCTCATATAGCGAAAGGATTGCGGCACCCCAACCACCATGCCGCTGATGCGGACGGGGTGGATTGTCATGGTTGCACTCGGCACGATCAACGAGCGCTTTGCAGCGGTTGCGAGCGGCACACCGATCGAATGCCCCCCTCCGAGCACGAGCGAGACGGTTGGCTTTGTCATGGAGGCAATCATCTCGGCAAGTGCGAGCCCCGCCTCCACGTCGCCGCCCATCGTGTTGAGCAGGATCAGGATGCCATCGGTTTCGGCATCCTCCTCAAGCTCCACAAGTAACGGCAAAAGTTGCTCGTATTTGGTCGCCTTTTGCCCTTCCGGCAATAGAAAATGCCCCTCGATCTGTCCGATGATTGAAATACAATGAAAACGCTCGTGCCGATTTTCGGCAACACTTCCGCCACCCGCAGCAATCGTATCCAGCTCGATCTGCCGCGCCTCCGCCTCCTCGCGTCGATCTTCCCGCTCGTCTCTCATACCCAAAAACCGCCTTTTTTCGTTTTTCTGTTAGTATAACCAACAAAAAGTTTGAATATGTGCGGAGAAATATTCAAAAACAGGCTTTACAAGCGCGAAAAAAAATGGTATAATAGTTAAGAATGGGAAGGAGTGTGCCTTCCCGAATGAAAATACATCAAGGAAGGTTTCTGATAATGGAAAAGAAGGTTTTGGTTGAAACCTCCGCCAGACACATCCATCTGACAGAGGAAGCCGTAAAGGCTCTTTACGGAAAAGACGCAGAGCTGACTGTAAAAAAGGATCTGAGCCAGCCCGGACAGTTTGCAGCCGGCAACGAGAAGATCACGCTGGTTGGCCCCAAGGGCACGTTGGCAGTGAGCGTGCTTGGTCCCACGAGACCCGCAAACCAGGTTGAGCTCTCCTTCACCGACGCGCGCGCACTCGGACTCAAGGCAGTTCCCGTACGCGAGAGCGGTGACACCGCAGGTACGCCCGGGCTCAAGATGGTTGGCCCCGCAGGCGAGATTGAGATCACCGAGGGCGTGATCATCGCGAAGAGACACATCCACATGACCCCCGCTGACGCCGAGGCATTTGGCGTTGCCGACAAGCAGGTTGTGAAGGTGAAGGTTACGAGCGAGGCGCGCACCACGATCTTTGATGACGTTGTTTGCCGCGTGAGCCCCAAGTTTGCGCTTGCAATGCACATCGACACCGATGAGTGCAATGCAGCAGCAGCGTTTGGAGAGGTATACGGCGAGGTTCTCGCTTGAGCCGATCGCTCCAAAGCATAAATTCTGAAAAACAAAAAATAAGGAGATAAAAACATGAGCAACGTAAGTGAATGCCCTTACGCACAGAGCCTTGAGGTTCAGAACATGTGCGTGGTTAAAAAGGGCTGCGACCACGGTCCTGCTCCCCTGCCCGAGGAAGGCAAGTGGATCCAGGCAAAACAGATCACCGATATTTCGGCATACACCCACGGTGTGGGCTGGTGCGCACCTCAGCAGGGTGCCTGCAAGCTCTCGCTCAACGTCAAGAACGGCATCATCGAGGAAGCCCTCGTTGAGACCATCGGCTGCTCGGGCATGCCCCACTCCGCAGCTATGGCAGCTGAGATTCTCCCCGGCAAGACCCTGCTGGAGGCTCTCAACACCGACCTTGTTTGCGACGCAATCAACACCGCAATGAGAGAGCTCTTCCTGCAGATCGTTTACGGTCGCAGCCAGTCCGCATTCTCCGAGGGCGGTCTCGTCATCGGCGCCGGCATGGAGGACCTTGGTAAGGGTGAGCGTTCGATGGTTGGTACGATGTACGGAACCAAGGAAAAGGGCGTTCGTTACCTCGAGATGACCGAGGGCTACTGCACCAGAATGGCTCTGGACGAGAACAACGAAGTGATCGGCTACGAGTTCGTATCGCTTGGCAAGATGACCGACTTCATCAAGAAGGGCATGGAGCCGAACGAGGCTTACGAGAAGGCTAAGGGAACATACGGTAGATTCAATGATGCTGCAAAGTACATTGACCCCCGTAAAGAGTAAGAAGGAGGGAATGTATCATGGCAAAATTTGAAGGTTACGAGAGACGCGAGGCGAAGATCCTCGAGGCGCTCAAGAAATTTGGCATTACCTCGATCGACGAGTGCAAGGAGATCTGCGACAAGGCAGGCATTGATCCTTACAAGATCGTTGAGGAGACCCAGCCCATCTGCTTTGAGAATGCAAAGTGGGCATACACCGTCGGTGCTGCAATCGCACTGAAGGAGGCAGCAAGAACCGGCGACAAGAGCGCTGCTACCGCTGCCGCAAACATTGGTATCGGTCTGCAGGCATTCTGCATTCCCGGCTCGGTTGCTGAGAACCGCCAGGTTGGTCTGGGTCACGGTAATCTGGGCAAGATGCTCCTCTCCGAGGAGACCGAGTGCTTCTGCTTCCTGGCAGGACATGAGTCCTTCGCAGCAGCAGAGGGTGCGATCAAGATCGCGCTCAACGCAAACAAGGTTCGCGTAAAGCCCCTCCGCGTTATTCTGAACGGTCTGGGCAAGGACGCAGCTTACATCATTTCGCGCATCAACGGCTTCACCTACGTTAAGACCGCATTTGATCCTTACACCGAGACCGTAACCGTTCTCGAGAAGAAGGCATTCTCCGACGGTCCTCGCGCAAAGGTCAACTGCTATGGCTCGGACAATGTGCCCGAGGGCGTTGCAATCATGAAGCTTGAGAACGTTGGTGTTTCGATCACCGGTAACTCCACCAACCCCACCCGCTTCCAGCACCCCGTTGCAGGCACCTACAAGAAGTGGTGTGTTGAGAACGGCGTAAGCTACTTCTCGGTAGCATCGGGCGGCGGTACGGGCCGTACCCTCCACCCCGATAACATGGCTGCTGGTCCTTCCTCCTACGGTATGACCGACACCATGGGACGTATGCACTCCGACGCTCAGTTCGCAGGATCGTCCTCGGTTCCCGCTCACGTAGAGATGATGGGTCTCATCGGCGCAGGTAACAACCCCATGGTTGGAATGACGGTAGCCGTGGCCGTAGCAATCGAGGAAGCATTGAAGTAAGAAATTGCACTTGACTATAGCAACCACGCGCGACCGTCATTCCTTATGACATGTTGCGGTTGCAGTTGCTATCGAAGAGGCACTGAAATAATCCTTAATTTATAAGGTTTTTTGAACTTCCGTAGGGGCGTTCTGCGAGCGCCCGCGGGCGAACAAAGTTCGCCCCTACGGGTTAACCAAATAAAAAAGTTGGACACATCATAAACGTTTTTTCGTTCGTGATGTGTCCGATATTTTTTGCTTTCTAGAGGGCAGGATCACTCCTGCCCAATCCAATCAATCATAAACTTCAAAAGCAGCAAAATCAAAAGCCGGCAAAGGCGAAGATAGCTTTACCGTATCTCCAAGCAGCTCACCTGCCGTGTTAATAAAACGGACGTGCTTATATTCACGCTCAAGCTTTATTATGGGATTTAAAACCTTATCCTGATAGCAATTAAACAGCGCCACCGCCAAGCTTACCTCGCCGCGCTTTGCCATAATATACAGCCAAGGATTATGAGAGGATACTGCCGGGAGCTTTTCCCCTCTTGTTATCCACTCAAGCTTATCAAGCAAAATATCCTCGTGCAGATACGAAACCGGCAACTCGGCGTTACGGCTGGCAACCGCATCGTAAAGATACACGAGAAAGCGTTGACCGTTCTCGTTTTCGTAAGTATATGCCAAGGCACGCTTTTCGCCGTTGATCAGACAAAACTCAACGGCGTTTGCCTTTTCGCAAATCTTGCAATTAAGCAGGCGAATTTGATTGCGGGCAACGTAAGCTATCTCGCTGTCATCTTGATTTAAGATTCTGCTTGCGGCAACGTTTTGGAAATCTGCGATTTTTTCAATTCCGACGTCAATTCCGCGCTCTTTCAAAATAATAGCCGACAGAGCATCCAAAACCAAGCTTGAGCCTATCTCGCTATCTGCCATTTGGCGTGCATATTCTCCCAAAATGACGTTGCATATTCCATCTCCCGTAAACGTAGTTGGAATCGCGCTGCCAAGCGTTGCAAATTTTGTCATAACGCAAGGATAGCAATAGGAGGTATCTGACAAGGAGAAGTCAGCAGTTTCTGTTACGTGAGGCTTCATACACATTTTCACGCCGCAGCATCGCTTATCGCGGAACATTTCTTCCAAATCGTTCATAAGCTTAAGGTTAGCCTTATGATGCTCAAAATATCCCGTCTCGTATTCTGCAGATGAAATATAATCTACCATGTATTTGAAAATTCCGTCAAAGCCGCCATCTACCCTCATTACCGCATCATAAATTTCCAAGTAAGATGCGGGAACGTGATAGCGAGGACGCGGAAAGACGTCTCCCTCTGACATCAGCTCAACGTCACATCCTTGCGCAAACGATGCCGCCATGCGGGACGCATCGAGTATTGTTGAAAGATTTCTGTTTGAATAGTATATCTGATACGGCGCAGAAAACATACGCACCAACGGACGATTTTTCTTTCCTGCCAATATTTTTGACAGCTCAAGCGCATCGCAACCGTCTTCTTCCCAAATAGCTGTTGTTGAGCAAAGCGCCACACGTACCGAGGGATCAACCGAATCTACTGCCGCACGAATATCTCTCGCCAACATTCGCAGACCCTCTCCCTGTGAGTCAAGCCAGGCTTTTCGGTATTTATTAGCAGGCGAGCGGAACACCAAGCTATAAAGTTCTTCTGCAGTATGGCATTCTCCGGTAATCTCATTGATCCTTTGTATGTGCAGGTCGCAAGCACAGCAATGAGAATCATTTCTGTTACCCATGGACATACGAAAATCATCATCAAGCAATATCGTTTTTGTGCCTGTCTTAGCAAGTGCCGCTATCTGGTCTGCAATTCTGTGGCGAACTTCGGAATGAAGCGGGCATCTCGTGTCGTTCAAGGCTTCGCCCTTGAAATTCACTCGTCTGGTATATTCGGGAAATGAATTTTTATAGTCTGCTCCGGGCAAAGATCCTCCGTGACCGAGCGTTGTTCCCATCCACACGCACGCCTCTATTCCATTTTCCTCAAAAAATTTTATTTTTTCGCTTAATGAAGATAGTGTATCTCGTTCTTCTTTTTCAGTTTTGAAAAAATTTGACAACGTAAAGAAAACACGACCTACCCCGGACTCTTTCAACTGCCTAAGATAGATATGTTTGTTCTTTTCGGTAACAGAGTCATTCTTAATTGGTACTGAAATTTTATACATACGGTTAATTTCCTTTCTGACGCACACATCTGCGCTGCTGTTATCCGCCAAAATGATTATACATCATTGAAAGAAAATATGCAATAAATAATCGTATTATAATATTGCACTTTCTTCCTTTTTGTGGTATAATAAAACAAAGAGGTGCTTTATGAACATACGGTATGACATTGAAAAAACCAAAAAAATACTCAGCGATCTCAGCGCATTGACGGGAATCAGTATGTCTTTTCTTGACACAAAGAGAAATCGCTTGTGCCTTTGCGGAAAAGAAGATAATTTTTGCAAGGATCTGCAATCAGATCCCAAAAAGAAAGCACAATGCTCTTGCTCGGACGCTATCATACTTGACAGGTGCTTTGAAACCAAACGGTTCGAGGGGCACATCTGCCACGCGGGATTATATGATGCGGCAATGCCGATAATGAAAGACGGAATCTTTGCAGGAATCATATTAATGGGAAGGATCCGACTTGCGGGTAATGGCGAGCATACGGATGTGATTTATCGGGAAATCCCCGAATTTACCCGGGAGCAGGTTCAAAGTCTCCGCTCGCTTCTGCCGAACGTGCTTTTTGAAAATGCGATCTTTATTGAATTTGACGATCGAATCAACGAGATTACGACGTACATAGAGAATCACCTTTCGGAGCCTTTGCGGATAAATATGATCTGTAAAAAATTTTTAATCTCAAAAAACACGCTCTATTCGCTTTTCAGAGAACATTTCGATATGACGGTCACCGAATATATTACCGAGCTTCGATTTAAAAAAGCAAAAAAACTGTTGTGCGAAACCAAAGCAACGGTGTACGAAATCGCCGAAGCGGTGGGAATTGGTAACTATACCTATTTTTGCCGACTGTTTAAAAAAAGAGAGGGCGTTTGTGCCACCGAATACAGAGAGATTCAATCAAATAAGTATGCCTGCGCAACAAAATACTAAAAGGCTCACTTTTAGGGAAGGCTGCAGCAAGTATTCAGAGTATTGAATTTCTTATTTACGTATGCTATCGCACATAGTTGCAGCCGGGCTCTTAAATTATCTTTGATTTTTAAGGCTTCGTAGGGTCGATTCACGAATGACCCGCGGGCGATTCATGAATCGCCCCTACAAAATTCAATAAAAAAGTTGGACACATCATAAACGTTTTTTCGTTCGTGATGTGTCCAACTTTGTTTAGATGTGGCTTTCTATAATTAAATTATTTATTCAGGAAAACAACATTGCCTGATTTTCTTGCCTCCTCAGCCTTCAAAACTGTTCTGTGACTGATTACAGAGTCTTCAAGGGTAGCACATGAGATCGAAGGCTCGTTGCCATTCAGATAATCGATAAAATCCAAAGATAGCTTCTTATCTCCGCCGCCGTGACCGCCTTTGGCTCCGATCATATCTCCTGTTGCCTTGAGGTCGTATACGACCTCTGTGTAGCCGGATACTGTGCTGGGAGCCATTTTTCTTACTATATACTTTGAGTCCTCAAAGGTTCCTTTTATCTCTCCCATAGTACCCACGATATGAATATTTCTTTCCGATTTAGCACTGCCACCTATCATATTGAAAGAACCCGTTGCGCCATTAGAAAAATTAATAATAACAGTTTGATGATCCACGTTTCCGTCGCGTTCGAAGTTCCATACGCACGTGCCGTAGGGATTGTCAGTTTTTAATGATTTTTCCTTTATTTCATCGGTCAACTCCGATTCCCCCTCAAGACCTTTCCAAACGTATTGCTTCCATCTTGGGGCGGCAAGATAGTTCGCCTTTGCAGAAAAAATACATTCGTCAACGTAGGGGCAATCAACCATACAGCGATCTCCCGCACCCTCGGGCTTTCTTTCTGTACCAAATTGAAAATCCGATCCAAAGCTTGCAACAGCAACAGGCTCTGCTTCATTCATCATCCAAAGCAGAATATCCATGTCGTGACATGATTTTGCCAACAGCATGGGAGCAAAGCAGATCTTTTCCGAACGCCATTTTCCTCGAACATAGGATACCGCCATATGATGATAATTTACGTGCTCGCAAGTCTCAATGGAAATGATCTTTCCTATTTCCCCCGAAATGAGTTGTTCTTTAATTGAACGGTAGAAGTCGGTATATCTTAACACATGACCTATCACTACTTTATTGCCGTGCTTCTCGGCAATCTCGCAAAGCGCATTTATCTCGTCTTCATTTACGGCAAATGGCTTCTCCAGCAGGAGATCATAGCCCATCTCGAGAACAGGTATTGACGTCTGCACGTGTAAATGGTCCATTGTTCCGTTTATGACGGCATCGGCAAACTTCTCTCTCTTTACAAATTCGGAAACGTCTTCAAAGCAATTATCAGTCGAAACGTTATATTTATTTCTCATTAACTCACGTCTTACGGGGTCGGGATCAACAATACCCACAACCTTTAGCTTTTCGGGGTAGGTCAATGATACAGATGCGTATATATCTGCTCTGTTTCCTGCACCCAATAATACAACCTTAATTTGCTTTTCCATAATAAATCTCCTTGTTATTATTGACTTTTTACGAGTTTTATTATATCATATATACGACATAAATAATAGCACAAAACTGCTATTGTTTAGCAAAAGGAGGAAAAAATGCACACGTCATATGAATCCTTGCCGATATTTACGCACCCTATACGTGTTCGCAAATTTGTAGATTATCGCTCTGTCGATCATATTCATTGGCACGAGGAAATAGAGATACTGTATTTCACCGAGGGGGAAGGGGTGGTCTCTTGCGATTTAAAGGAATATACCGTAAAGGCAGGGGATATGGTTTTTGTTAACGGAAAAGAGCTTCACACGGGCTGCTTGCGCGGAACACAAAACGTTTATTATTGTATCCACGTAAACACGGAGTTCTTTCATAATCTGATAGGTGAGGAGTACGTTGTTTTTCAGAATATTATTTCTGATGACAGATGTGCAGACTTGATCAAAAAGGTCATATGTGAAATTCAAAAAGATGGCTTTGAAAGCTTGATAGCTGTCAAAAAAATGATGTACGAATTTTTTGATTTGCTTGGAAGATCTCATATAAGATCTGTTTTAAGCAAAGAAGATTACATAAGTAATTTTAAAAAGCTATATACCTTTAACTCTATAATAGAATACATCGACCGACATTTTGATGAGGAGCTGAACGTAAATATACTTGCAAAGCAATGCTATATGAGTCCATCTTATTTTTCACATCTGTTTAAAAAGCGGGTCAACAAGACCGTGACCGAATACCTTAATGAAATGAAGATATCACGCGCAAAATCCCTTCTTGAAAGAGAAGATATGAGCATCGGGGAGATAGCAAGTCTTGTGGGCTTTTCCGATATAAATTACTTCAGCAGAAAATTCAAAGCTATCACAGGAATGACACCAAGGGAATATCGGCGCAGGTAACAACCCTCATGGCAGGAGCAACAGAGTTGCTCCGTATGACCGTTGCTTGCGCAGTTGCTATCGAAGGAAGAGGCACTTAAGTAATCCTTGATTTATAAGGTTTTTTGAACTTCCGTAGGGGCGTTCATTGAACGCCCGCGGGCGTTCAATGAACGCCC
>ERZ780157.1247-NODE-1247-length-28475-cov-6.235855_pt1 | contig 28475 bp, 20 predicted proteins | sample MGYA00511169_ERZ780157 | MGnify/ENA primary metagenome ERZ780157 (study PRJEB29588, sample SAMEA1965149) | human gut metagenome | biome: human gut; feature: human-associated habitat; material: faeces | place: Denmark | collected 2008/2010 ... | reverse complement strand
TGCCGTCCCATATGAATTTTATGAACAAATTTAAAAAAGCCCAAAAAGAACCATCTATTTTTGTTACCGGCTACGAAGGGCATAAGATACTCTTCTCTCTCAAATCACCCTTCTCTTTTAAGATTGATTATGATGATTTTAAACTGAATCATCTTCCTGAGATTCAAAAAACATTTGATGATTTAGGAATAAAATTATCTGATATCGAGTTGCTTGATGTGGCTGGTTTAACTTCTCAATACACTTTATCGGTTATTTATAAAGCAGCTTCTCGCATTAAGCATCAGTATTCTAAGAATAACATAGCTGTCAAAAATTATGGAGCTTTATTAAGAACGTTTTGTAGGGACATCTATCTAAAAGCAGCATAGTCTTTTTTGTGTGCCATTTTTTACGAATTTAACGGTTTTTTTCATTCCAAGGTCTAAATCATTGATTTTTCCTTGGTTTTTCTTTGTTCAAAAGCTATTTTTTATCAACATTACAAATTTTTTTATACTTTTTCCTATCTTTTTCTTAGTTTTTTTAATTTATTTTTTGCTTTCTTTTTACAAATCTTTTAAATAATTTGTTTGCGAAAGCTTATATATAATACCATGTATTTTATAGACTGTCAAGATGTTTTTTCATCTTTTTTATTTTTCCTTTTAAATACATTTCCCAGTATCATATATGGCCGTAAAAAAACTATCTGAAAGCTCGTTTCAGACAGTTCTCACTGACCTAACGGAGAAAGAGGGATTTGAACCCTCGCGCCGGTTACCCGACCTACACCCTTAGCAGGGGCGCCTCTTCAGCCACTTGAGTACTTCTCCAAATGCCTAAATATAAAATGATATGTGCAGTCACTCATTCGTGACGCATGGTTTATTATACAAAAACCTTACGTTCTTGTCAACCCGTTTTTTCGAATTTTTTGTTTTTTTCTTACTATTATAGAAAATATGCCTTACAGAACCCAAATCAGCCCCCAGAATAGCAGAAAAGAGCGCATATCACGCTCTTTTCTGAAACCGCTACGCGGTTACGACGGCTTCAATTCTCTTCTTTACCATCTCGGCAATCTCTGTTGTCTTCATTCCCTGGTATTCCTCGTATGGGATCGGGTCGAGAAAATGGACTTCTACCGTTACAGGACGGACGGTATTGGAGTCAAACGGAACAAAACAGTTTTTTAACGCAACCGGCACGATCGGGCATTTTGCTTTTACTGCAATCTTGAAGCTGCCGCTTTTAAACTCCAGCAGCTGGTTTCCCTTTCTGCTCCTCGTTCCTTCCGGAAACAGAATGACGTTTTTGCCTTCTTTTACGGCATCGGCCGCCTCATTGATAACCTGCATTGACTGCCGCAGATTCTCCCGGTCCATAAACAGCGCGTGGATGCACGCAAAGACCTGTTTTAAAAACGGAATATGCTCTACCTCTTTTTTGGCAACAACTGTAAAGGTACGCGAGCACGCTCCTGCGATCGCCAGCACATCGTACAGTCCCTGGTGATTCGGATACATCACAAAACCGTCCTGCTCCGGAAGATTTTCTGCTCCATAGGATTCCACAATGACGTTTCCGCCTTTGTTCGCCCGCTGTACAATAAAGCGCAGCATTTTAAAGTGCTCTTCCAGACTGTACTTGTCCGGATGCGCTGCATGGTAACAGAGCCGGCACCACATCCACGGAACCAGAAGCAGATTCCGCAGCACCATCAGTAAAATTCGTTTCATATTTTTCTTCCATTCCCCAAACGAGAAAAACGTGCCTGAGCTTTTTTCTCTCCGACACGTTTTTCGACGCTGTATTATTCCTGCGTTTTCTCAGAAGCCGTTTCGTTCTCTTTCTCCGAAACCGAAGTCTCCTCGGACGCCTCTTTGTCTCTTACTTTTGCAATGCTGGCAACCTTGATTTCGCCGTCCACATCCATCAGCTTAACGCCGGATGTGATCCGTCCCATCACAGAAATGCCGGAGCATGGCGTACGGATGATGATTCCCTCTGTGGTGATCATCATGATCTCATTATCCTCGTTGACCGCCTTGGAACCGATCAGGTTTCCGGTCTTTTCGGTAATCTTATAGCATTTGACACCCTTGCCGCCGCGGAGCTGTACGGTAAACTCTGCCATCGGCGTCCGTTTGCCCATGCCGTTTTCGGATACGACAAGGAGATAGTCTCCCTGCGTGCAGATCTGCATGCCGACTACTTCATCGCCATCCAGAAGGTTGATGCCGCGTACACCCATGGAAACACGGCCTGTCGTACGCACATCGTTTTCCTTGAAGCGGATACACTGGCCGAATTTCGTTACCAGAATAATCTCTTTCTCGTTATCAGTTGTCTTAACTTCAATCAGTTCATCATCATCGCGGAGCGCAATGGCAGCAAGACCCGTTTTTCTGACGTTCTCGTACTCTTCGAGCGGCGTCTTCTTCACCAGTCCCTTTTTCGTTGCCATAAACAGATAATGGCCCTTCTCATATTTGCGCATTGGAATAACAGCGGTAATCTTCTCTCCCGGCTGCAGCTGGAGAAGGTTGACAATCGCCGTTCCTCTTGCGGTTCTGGACGCCTCCGGAATCTCGTATGCTTTCAGACGGTAGACTCTTCCCGTATTCGTAAAGAACATGAGGTAATGATGGGTCGTCGTCATCAGAAGCTCCTCGATGTAGTCGTCCTCGATGGTCTGCATGCCCTTGATTCCCTTGCCGCCGCGGTTCTGGCTGCGGAAGTTGTCAACGGTCATACGTTTGATATAGCCCAGTTTCGTCATGGTGATGACGGTATTCTCGCGCGGAATCAGATCCTCCATGGAGAGATCGTACTCATCAAAACCGATGGAAGTTCTTCTGTCATCGCCGTATTTTTCGGATACGGTCAGAATCTCCCTGCGGATCACGCCAAGAAGCACCTTGCGGTCTGCGAGGATGGCTTTTAACTGCTCGATGCGCGCCATCAGCTCTTTGTACTCGTTCTCGAGCTTCTCCCGTTCCAGACCGGTCAGAGCGCGCAGACGCATATCTACGATTGCCTGGGCCTGGGCATCACTCAGATCGAAGCGTTCCATCAGGTTCTTCTTCGCCTCTGCCGCATTCGCGGATGCACGGATGATATGGATCACTTCGTCAATATGGTCAAGCGCTTTTAAGAGTCCTTCCAGAATATGGCTTCTCTCCTGCGCTTTGTTCAGGTCGTATTTCGTTCTTCTCGTCACAACCTCTTCCTGGTGCTGCAGATAATACGTCAGCATCTCCAGAAGGTTCATGACTTTCGGCTGATTGTTTACCAGTGCAAGCATGATCACACCAAAGGTATCCTGCATCTGGGTATGTTTGTACAGCTGGTTTAAGATGACGTTTGCATTGGCGTCGCGGCGCAGTTCGATACAGATGCGCATACCCTCACGGTTGGAGTGGTCCGCAATGCCGGTGATGCCGTCGATCTTTTTATCTCTTACCAGCGCGGCGATGTTCTCGATCAGGCGCGCCTTGTTTACCATGTACGGGATCTCGGTTACGATGATCTCGCTCTTTCCGTTCGGCAGTGTCTCGATGTTTGATACCGCACGAACACGGATTTTACCGCGGCCGGTACGGTAGGCCTCGTCGATGCCGCGGGTGCCGAGGATTTCTGCTCCGGTCGGGAAGTCAGGGCCTTTTACAATGCCGAGAATCTCCTCGAGATCTGTCGTACGGTCCTCCTCGATGATATTATCAATAATTTTTACAATGGCACTTACCACCTCGCGCAGATTGTGCGGCGGGATGTTCGTTGCCATACCGACTGCGATACCGGAAGTACCGTTTACCAGAAGGTTCGGGTAGCGGGCCGGCATAACAACAGGCTCTTTTTCGGTTTCATCAAAGTTCGGGGCGAAGTCTACGGTGTCTTTGTTGATATCCGCCAGCATCTCCATCGAGATTTTGCTTAAACGTGCCTCGGTGTATCGCATAGCCGCAGCGCCGTCGCCGTCGACGGAACCGAAGTTTCCATGGCCGTCCACCATCGGATAACGGGTTGCCCAGTCCTGTGCCATGTTGACGAGTGCTCCGTAGATAGAGCTGTCGCCGTGCGGGTGATATTTACCCATCGTATCACCGACGATACGCGCGCACTTACGGTGCGGCTTATCCGGCGTATTGTTCAGTTCACTCATGGAGTACAGAATACGTCTCTGTACCGGCTTTAAGCCATCGCGGACGTCTGGAAGTGCACGGGATGCAATTACGCTCATTGCGTAGTTGATGTAGGATTCCTCCATCGTGTCTTTCAGATCGACCTCGTGAATTTTATCAAAAACATTATCTTCCATCTTTTCCTCCACTTCAGTTCACAGGACTTTTTAGATATCCAGGTTGTTTGCGTATTTTGCTCTCTCTTCGATAAAGTCACGGCGCGGTTCTACCTTGTCGCCCATGAGCGTATTGAAGGTAAGATCAATTTCAGAAGAATACTCTTCATCGAACACAACGCGGCGCAGAACACGGCGTTCCGGGTCCATGGTGGTCTCCCAGAGCTGCTCCGCATCCATCTCTCCCAGTCCTTTGTAACGCTGGATCTTATTATCTCCGCGTCCGATCTCATTGAGGATCTGATTCATCTGATCGTCGTCGTATGCGTACCATACTTTTTTGTTTTTCTCAATCTTGAACAGCGGCGGCTGTGCCAGGTAAACGTGGCCCTGTTTGATCAGCTCCGGCATGAAGCGGTACAGGAACGTCAGCATCAGCGTGTCGATGTGCGCGCCGTCGACATCGGCATCGGTCATGATGATGATCTTGTCGTAGCGCAGTTTGGTAATATCGAAATCGTCGTGGATTCCGGTTCCGAATGCCGTAATCATCGCTTTGATCTCGGCATTGGCATAAATTTTATCGAGACGTGCTTTCTCTACATTCAGGATTTTTCCACGCAGAGGCAGGATCGCCTGCGTTGCACGGCTTCTCGCGGATTTTGCGGAACCGCCCGCGGAATCTCCCTCGACCAGGAAGATCTCACAGTTTTTCGGATCCTTGTCGGTGCAGTCTGCCAGTTTTCCAGGCAGGGACATACCGTCCAGTGCGGATTTTCTTCTCGTCAGGTCACGCGCTTTTCTTGCAGCCTCTCTCGCACGCTGGGAAAGCAGGGACTTTTCAACGATCGTTTTTGCGACAGCCGGGTTCTGCTCCAGGAACAGCTCAAGCTGGGTGCTCACGATATTGTCGACTGCTCCTCTCGCCTCGCTGTTTCCAAGTTTCTGCTTTGTCTGGCCCTCGAACTGCGGCTCCTCGATTTTGATGCTGACAATCGCCGTCATACCCTCGCGGATATCCTCTCCGGTCAGGTTCGGTTCGCTGTCTTTTAACAGTTTATTTGCTCTTGCATATTCATTAAAGGTTTTCGTCAGCGCATTCCGGAAGCCCACGATATGGGTACCGCCCTCCGGCGTCGTAATGTTGTTGACGAAACCGTACGTATTTTCCTGATAGGAATCGTTGTGCTGCATCGCAACCTCAACGAGAACGCCGTCTCTTTCTCCCTCGCAGTAGATGATGTCCGGGTAGAGCGCCGTTTTGCTCTTGTTCAGGTAGCTGACAAACTCTTTGATACCGCCCTCGTAGTGGAATGCTTTTTCCACTACCGGATCCGTGCGCAGATCGCGCAGAACAATGCGCAGTCCCTTGGTCAGAAATGCGGTCTCGCGGAGTCTTGTTTTTAAAACGTCGTAATCATAAACCGTCTCCTCGAACATCGTGTCATCCGGCAGGAAACGGACCTCGGTACCTGTTTTTTCGATCGGACAGGTATCGATGACCTCCAGCTTATTCATGGTTTTTCCGCGCTCATACCGCTGGAAGTAAACCTTTCCATCGTGATAAACGCGCACCTCAAGCCAGTTGGACAGCGCATTTACAACGGATGCACCAACGCCGTGCAGACCGCCGGATACCTTGTACCCTCCGCCGCCGAACTTTCCGCCTGCGTGCAGCACCGTAAAGACAACCTCAACGGCCGGAAGGCCCGACTTATGATTGATGCCGACCGGAATACCACGGCCGTCGTCGATGACGGTGATGGAGTTGTCCGGGTTAATCGTAACGTCAATATTTTTGCAATATCCTGCCAGTGCCTCGTCTACCGAGTTGTCGACAATCTCATAGACCAGATGGTGAAGTCCCCGTGCGGAGGTACTGCCGATATACATACCTGGGCGCTTCCGTACGGCTTCCAGACCCTCCAGAATCTGAATCTGGTCTGCACCATACTCTGTCTTTTCCATGTTCTCTGTACTCATTTAGATTCCTCCTGTTTCTTTGTGAAACACAGATCCCTCGACCACCTGGAATACGCTGTTTGCCTCAAAATGATTTTCGACAAACTCATCCAGTCCGGTACAGGTAATCAGTGTCTGTATGCTGTGAATGCTCTGCAGAAGATAATTCTGCCGGCTGCCGTCCAGCTCCGACAAAACATCATCCAGCAGTAAAACCGGTGTATCGTGAATTTCCTCCTCGACCAGACGGATCTCCGCCAGTTTCAGCGAAAGCGCCGCCGTCCTCTGCTGCCCCTGGGAACCGTATTTACGGATATCAATGTCGTTGACCCGCACGCAGAAATCGTCCCGGTGCGGCCCGGTGTAGGACTGTCCGAAACGCAGATCACGCTCTCTTCCGGCTTTTAACTCTTCGGAAAACGCTTCCTCGGACACATTCGGTTCATAGGTAATCAGAATCTGCTCCTTTCCTCCGGTCAGATTCTGATGGATCTCGGATAAAATATCATTCAGGCGGCTGATAAACTTTTTCCGCTCGGAAATAATGCTTGTTCCATAGCGGACCATCTGCTCATCCCAGATCTCGAGTGTATCCGCCATTCTGCCGGAAAACGAAATCTCTTTAAGCAGCTTGTTTCTCTGCGCCACCACTTTATTATAATTGGCAAGCTCGATCATGTATAGTCTTGACAATTGACAAATTTCGCTATCCAGGAAACGCCGGCGCTCCGCAGGACCGTTTTTGATGATATTCAGGTCCTCCGGAGAGAAAAACACAATATTTACAATGCCAAAAAGTTCCGACGCTTTGCGGATCGGAACTCCATCGATGGCGATTCCCTTGGATTTATTTTTTTTCAGATGCATATCGATTTTATGCGTGCTGCCGTTCCGCTCCACCATCATCCGGATATGGGCTTCCTCCCGGTCAAACTGGATGATTTCGCGGTCCTTGCTGCCGCGGTGCGATTTTGTCGTACCCGCGAGATATAAAGCCTCGAGAATATTCGTCTTTCCCTGGGCATTGTCGCCGTAGAGAATATTCGTTCCGGGGCTGATATTTATGCATAAACTCTCATAATTCCGATAGTTCTTCAGTTCTAAAGATTTGATATACATGAGCACTCGTCCGTGAAAAATCAGCTTAAGTTTTTAAGCCTTATTTTTTAATTTGTATCTCATTTCCATTGTAGCAGACAACATCTCCGTCATAGAGCTTGCGGCCGCGGCGGGTATCTACTTCACCGTTTACGGTCACGCAGCCGTCCTTGATGACGAGCTTTGCTTCCACGCCGTCTTCTACCAGAGCCGCAGCTTTTAATGCCTGGCCCAGTTTGATGTAATCTTCACGCAGCGTAATAATTTCCATTTTTTCCTCCTGCACTGCCGTGCCTTTTCCTCACGTAAGTTCGCAGTTTTCAACCTGTGTGGCTGTAAAACCGCTGAAAGTTCTTTCAGAAAAGGTTCCGGCAGATTTCAAACTTATGTGACTTATCTCACGGAATTGAAGTTTACCGGCAGAATCAGATAGATATAGCTCTCTTCTTCGTTCCGGATAAAACATGGAGCCTTCGGGTTGACCAGATAAATCGAAATTTCCTCGTCGTCAATAACACGAAGTGCATCGATCAGGAATTTCGGGTTAAAACCGATCATAATATCCTTGCCTTCTTTGTTGATATCGATCTCTTCTTTCATGGAACCCATCGCGGAGTTGATCTGCAGTTCCATCGCTCCATCCTGGATATCGATGATGATCGGTTTTTTGTCGCCTTCTTTGACAAGAAGCGTCGCACGGTCGATACAGCTTAAGAATTCTTTTTTGTTGATCGTCACTTTTGTCTCGTAATCACTCGAAAGCATCTGGTCGATGCGGAAATATTCACCGTCGATCAGTCTGGAAACGACCGTTGTATCATCGAACTTGAACATAATGTGGTTTTCCGAGAAGTAAATATCAATCTGATCATCCATCTCGCCGGACAGAATTTTGCTGATTTCGTTCAGGGTTTTTCCCGGAACAACGACTTTTCGGTCCGGATACGAATCTTTCAGCTCAATTCTGCGGATCGCAATACGGTGTCCGTCCAGAGATACGACGCGAAGTGTGTTATCTTTGATTTCAAAAAGCTCACCGGTCATCAGTTTGTTGTTCTCATTGGCTGCAATGGAGAAAATGGTCTGACGGATCAGTTCTTTTAAGGTGAACTGGGAAATGGAAACACAATCGGAAGTTTCGAGAATCGGCAGATAGGAAAAATCTTCTCCTGACTGTCCCGGAATGTTGAATTTTGCTTTTTCACACGTAATCGTGGTTACCAGATTTTCATCTGTTTCTATTGTAACCTGATTATCCGGAAGTTTTCTTACGATCTCAGAAAAAATCTTTGCATCCAGAGCAACAATACCGCGTTCCAGAATCATACCTGTGACGATGGTTTCGATTCCGAGTTCCATATCGTTGGAGGTAAATTTGATCACGTTGGAAGATGCATCAATCAGAATGCATTCCAGAATCGGCATGGTTGTTTTACCGGAGACAGCTTTCATAGCGATACCAACGCTTTTTACAAGGTCTGCTTTGTCAAACACTAATTTCATAATTGTGGATAACTCTCCTTTCCTCACTGTTTGGTGAGTCTGCTTATAAAGAAAAAATATAGTAAAAATCCGTAGTCTTAGTCGTAGGGGCTGTGGATATGTGGAAAACCCCGTCAAGAATGCGGAAATACTGGAAAAATCGATCTGTATAACTCTGTGAATAATCGAACGTGAACCTGTGTATGAAATGTTGATAACTTCAGGCCCCAAATTTGTCCACAATTCATCCACAGGCTTTCCACATCGGTTTGTGTATAAATAAGGGCCTGTCAACCGATGAGTTTCTTCTTATATAAATGTAAATCGGTTTTAACCGTTTTGACAGAGTTACAAAGGCTCCGCCTATTTCGACGGGTTGATCTTCTTCTTTAAGATGTCTACCGTGTTGCGGACACTGTCTTTAGCACTCATTTCCTTTTCGATCTTCTCAATGCCGTGCATGACAGTGGTATGATCGCGGTCGCCCATCATTTTTCCGATTCCGGTCAGCGGGGCATCGAGCATTTCGCGGCACAGATACATTGCGATCTGGCGCGGGAATACGATTTTGCTGCTCCGCTTGCTGCCGACAATGTCGGACGGCGTAATATCGAAGTGATCTGCAACGGTGTCGATGATAAATTCCGGCGTGATCACCTTCTTCTCGTTCGGGGAGATGATGTCGCGCAGCACCTGCTCTGCAAGATCAATATTGATTTCACGTTTTTCAAGGTTTGCGTATGCAATGATTTTGTTGAGAGCGCCTTCCAACTCACGGATGTTCGATTTAATATTGGAAGCGATGTATTCGATCACATCGTCGCTGACGGAATAGCCGTCTAATTCCTGTTTCTTTCGGAGAATGGCGATTCGCGTCTCATAATCCGGGCTCTGGATATCGGCAAGGAGTCCCCATTCGAAACGGGAACGGATGCGGTCTTCCAGGATATCCATGTCTTTCGGGGGACGATCCGAAGAAAGGATGATCTGTTTGTTGGCGCCGTGCAGCGTATTGAAGGTATGGAAAAACTCTTCCTGCGTGGATTCCTTTCCTATAATAAACTGCACATCATCGATGAGAAGTACGTCGATATTGCGGTATTTCTCACGGAATTTGGTCATTGCGGTGTTGTTGCTGTTTCGGATGGCCTCGATGACTTCATTGGTAAATTCTTCACTCGTTACGTAGAGAATCCGCGAAGACGGGTTCTTCTGAAGAATAAAATGTGCGATCGAGTGCATCAGATGGGTTTTGCCCAGTCCAACACCACCGTATAAAAACAGCGGATTGTAGATTTCTCCCGGGGATTCGGCCACGGCGAGAGAAGCTGCATGGGCAAATTTGTTATTGCTGCCGACCACGAAGGTATCAAAGGTATACTTTGGATTCAGGTTCGGCACATAGAGATTTTTCTGGACGGGAGCAGGCGCTTTTTCCTGTTTCACTTCTTCCGGAAGAATAAAGCGGATCTCATAGTTGACACCTGTGATTTCCGCAATTGCCACTTTAATAGGAAGAGTATATTTTTTGCTCACGTAATCGAGACCCATTTTTTCGGATGGAACCAGGATTGTGATCAGATTGTCCTCAACCGAATGGATCGTAAGTGGTTCAATCCATGTAGTAAAGGAGATCTCAGATAATTCGTGCTCGTCCCGCACTCTCTGCAGTATTTCTTTCCATTTATCTTGTACGATTTCCATGCTTTTTCTGTCGCTCCGCTTCTATAATCATTGCTTTTTGGGGATAACTTGTTACAGTTCACAGCTACTCTGTGAACTGTAACATTCGCAGCCCTCATTTAAAGTTTTGCTATGCAAAAGGAGGGCTGCTCACACCTGAATCATTTTCTTACGCAGCGAAACAGCAAGTGTTTCACTGCTGAGTGAACAGTAACGATAACTTCTGTGTGGAAAACGAAATTTTCCCCGAATAGTCGCATTTTTACTTCTATATGATATAATAAAATGCCGTTTTATTCAACCCAAAAATGTGGATAATTATTTTTTTATCCACAGAATGTGTAAAAAATTTTCCTGTTGATGAAATGGAGGATAGTTTGTGGATAACAGGGAATCTTATGTTGATAAAATTGTGGATAGAGGGCTGGAAAAACCGAAATGTGTAAAGTCTGGAAAACTTATATACACATTATACATGGCGTAAATACTGGAAAAATTGGAAATGCCCACAGGTTGTACACAGCAAAACCGAAAGTTATCCACAAGGTTATCCACAGATTGTGGATAATGTTGATTACGGTTACAAGATATCGTGTGGAAAGCGCAAAAATCGAACTGGTATTTGTACGCGTGCGGCGGACAGTGTGGATAAGTTGTGGATAAAACGAAAATCAGCACACGGAAGGCACGGGCAGCGGCAGACCGGAAAACCGCGTCAGAGCGGCATTTTTCCCGAAAAAACTGCGAAAATTATTGATTTTAGGGTTGACGAAATGGGGGTTTATGAATATAATTGAAATGATGTTTTCTGTCATACATGTAGTGAAATACTGTCTTGCAGGCAGTTATTGATTAGAATTTAAAGGAGGTGCCTTATCTTATGAAAATGACATTTCAGCCGAAAAAAAGATCCAGAGCTAAAGTTCACGGATTCAGAGCAAGAATGAGCACAAAAGGTGGAAGAAAAGTTTTAGCTGCAAGAAGATTAAAAGGAAGAAAAAAATTATCAGCATAAAACCAAAGGCCGCATAAAATTTATGTGGTCTTTTCTTCTATCTAAAGCTATTTATGGAAAGAAAATTTAGACAAATCATGAAGGAAAGAATGGATTCATGAAATATTCGGAAAGCCTGAAAAAAAACAGAGATTTTCAGCTGGTTTATAAGCAGGGAACATCGTTTGCAAACCGATTTCTGGTCATGTATGTGAAGAAAAATCAGCTGGGACGGAACCGGATTGGTATTTCAGTAAGTAAAAAGGTGGGAAACAGCGTTGTGCGCCACCATCTGGCGAGACTGATCCGGGAGAGTTATCGTCTGCATGAAGAGGAATTTCAGTGTGGAATGGATGTAGTTGTGATCGCAAGAGTTAATGCAAAAAACTGTACGTATTTCGAGATAGAGGGAGCACTTTTGCATCTGGGAAAACTACATCATATATTAAAGGAAACAGAAAAATGAAGACGGTATTGATAAAAGGTATCCGGTTTTATCAGAAGTACCTGTCTCCTCTGAAGAGGGTGCACTGCCCTTATACGCCGACCTGCTCGCAGTACGGGCTGGAAGCGATTCAGAAATATGGTGCTTTCAAAGGAAGTCTGCTGGCATTATGGAGAATACTGAGATGTAACCCGTTTTCACACGGAGGTTACGACCCTGTGCCGTAGATAAATAAGGAGGAAAAGACGTTTTGGATATCGTACTGAGTAAGTCAACGTGGCCGATTATCGGGTGGGTATGCCAGATCCTCGGCTGGCTGATCAATGGAATTTATTTTTGCCTGGAAAAAATTGGAATTCCGAACATCGGTATTGCGATTATTCTGTATACGATTATCATTTATCTCGTTCTGACGCCGCTTCAGATCAAGCAGCAGAAGATGTCGAAGATGATGAGCGTAATGCAGCCGGATCTGCAGAGAATTGAAAAGAAATATCAGAACAAAAAAGACCAGGCTTCTCAGATGAAAAAATCTGAAGAAACCATGGCAGTTTATCAGAAATACGGTGTCTCCCCGACAGGAAGCTGCAGTACACTGCTGGTTCAGATGCCGATTCTGCTTGCACTGTACCAGGTTATCTATCATATTCCGGGATATATCGGAAGTGTCCGCAATGTATTCCAGGGACTGACAACACAGATGATGGGTGTATCAGGATATTCTGACATCCTGACACAGTTTATCACAGATAACCGTGTTACCATGTACAGTAAAGTAAGTGAAACATTAACCGAAAATAACCTTCTGGACATGTTTTATGTGCTGAAACCGTCCCAGTGGACGAAGCTGGCCGATATCAGCGAGTTCTCCGGTATTGCGGATACCATTACAAAAACCGCCGCGGAGTCCAAGCATATCAACATGTTCCTTGGATTTAATATCACACAGTCTCCGATGGATGTCATCCGCGAGGGTATGGCAAACGGATCTGCTCTTCTGATTGTAGGAGCAATTCTGGTGCCGGTTCTGGCATGGTTTACCCAGTGGCTGAACTACAAGCTGATGCCGCAGGCACCATCTTCCAACAACGGAAATAAGACAGCAAATTCCATGGAAAATTCCATGAAGACCATGAACACGGTAATGCCTGTTTTCTCCGCATTTATGTGTTTATCGTTCTCCATCGGTATTGGTATTTACTGGATTGCAGGTGCGCTTGTTCGAAGCGTACAGCAGGTTGTGATCAACCGTCATATGTCCTCGATTGACATGGATGAGGTGATCCGCAAAAATCAGGAAAAAGCGGCCAAGAAGAGAGAAAAAGCCGGCCTTCCGCCGCAGAAAATCACACAGGCTGCAACGCAGAGTGTGCGTAATATTCAGGTACAGGAGAACGAAGAGCCGTCTGCTGAGGAAAAAGAGGCAGCAAGAAAGGCTTCGACTGAGTATTACAACAGTAATCAGGAATACCGCGCCGGAAGCATCGCTGCGAAAGCAAACATGGTAAAACAGTTTGATGAAAAGAACAGCAAAAAGAAAAAATAGGGGGTAAATCTTTATGGAGTTTATCGAAGTATCCGCAAAAACAGTGGACGACGCTATTACAAAAGCCTGCATTGAGCTTCAGGCTGCCAGCGATAAACTGGAGATCCAGGTCATCAGCGAAGGCAGTTCCGGATTCTTTGGAATCGGAAGTAAACCGGCTGTGATTCGTGCCGCTGTAAAAGCCGCACCGGAAAAAGAACCGGAAGCACCCCAGAAACCAGAGAAAAAAGAGGCAGCTCCTGCACCGGTAAAGGAAGCGCCGAAAAAAGAAGCTGTAAAGAAAGAAACGGAAAGAAAATCTGCTCCGCGTCAGGCAGAAACTGCAAGACGCTCCGAGCCAAGAGAAGAGCGTGAAGTAGTTCAGAGAACAGACGAGGAAATCGCCCAGATCAAGGCAACGGCACTTGAGTTCTTAAGCGGTGTATTCAAAGCCATGGAGCTCCCGGTTGAGATCCAGATGGAGTATAATGCCGAGAACGGTTCTCTTGAAGTTGATTTTGCCGGTGAGGATATGGGTATCCTGATCGGAAAAAGAGGACAGACACTGGATTCCCTTCAGTATCTGACCAGCCTTGTGGTCAACAAAGAGCAGAAGGATTACGTTCGTGTCAAACTTGATACGGAGAACTACCGCAAACGCAGAAAAGAAACACTGGAAAATCTGGCAAGAAACATCGCTTACAAAGTGAAAAAGACCAGAAGACCGGTTTCTCTGGAGCCAATGAATCCTTACGAGAGAAGAATCATCCACTCTGCACTGCAGGGAAATAAATTCGTGGAGACCTACAGCGAGGGCAGCGAGCCATACCGCCACGTAGTTGTAGCGCCGAAACGATAAGAAAGCGTAAAAAATATGCAAAAAGACGGTACCTGTTGAAAATACGGGGTACCGTCTTTTCTGGTTTTCTGCTAAAATGGAACTATTCAGAGCCATGCGAAAGGAAAGAAAAAATGTGGATCTGAATACTGGGATCCCCAAAAAGAGAGGTTTTAGAAAGGACTGGAAACAATGGCAGGATTTCATTTGGATGATACAATTGCCGCAGTGTCCACAGCGATGGCGCCGGCGGGAATTGGTATTGTAAGAATCAGCGGAAACGATGCGTTCGAAGTGGCGGACCGCGTATTCCGGGCAAAAAAAGAAGGAAAAAAGCTTTCCGCGGTCAAATCCCATACGATTCATTATGGATGGATTACCGAAGGGGAGGAAGTGATTGATGAGGTCCTTGTCATGGTGATGAAAGGGCCGAAAACATATACGGGCGAGAATACCGTCGAGATCGACTGTCACGGCGGGGTGCTGGCGGTGAAAAAAGTGCTCGAGGCAGTCTTAAATGCCGGTGCGCGGGCGGCAGATCCGGGTGAGTTTACGAAACGGGCGTTTCTGAACGGAAGAATGGATCTGACGCAGGCCGAGGCGGTTATGGATGTCATCTCGGCAAAGAGTGCGTATGCCTTAAAAAGCTCCGAGAGCCAGCTGCGCGGAACGGTGAAAAAGGCGATCCGGGAAATTCGCGAGAAGCTGATTTATGAGATCGCGTTTATCGAGTCGGCGCTTGATGACCCGGAGCACATCAGTCTGGACGGATACCCGGAGCGGCTGGCCGTGGTTGTTGCGGAGCAGAAAAAGCAGGTTGAAAAGCTCCTGGCATCTGCGGATGAGGGTAAGATGATCCAGGAGGGCATCAAGACGGTTATTCTTGGAAAGCCGAATGCCGGAAAATCGTCGCTTTTGAATCTGCTGGCCGGCGAGGAAAAAGCGATTGTAACGGATATCGCCGGAACGACGCGAGATGTGCTCGAGGAAAATCTGGTGCTGAAGGGTATTTCCCTTCGGATTCTCGATACGGCGGGTATCCGCAAGACGGCGGACACGGTCGAGAAAATCGGCGTGGACCGTGCGCTCGAACACGCAAAAGATGCGGATCTGATCCTCTATGTGGTGGATGCGTCGGTGCCGCTCGATGAGAATGATGCGAAAATTATGGAGATTCTGAAAGGGCGCAAGGCGATTGTACTGCTGAATAAATCAGATCTGACCGCGGTGATCGAAAAAGAGGAGATGGAGCAGAAGACAGGCGCTCCGGTCATCAGCATTTCAGCACGGGAAGAGACGGGCATGGAAGAGCTGGAGGAGCAGATGAAAAAGATGTTTTTCCAGGGTGAAATTTCGTTCAACGATGAGGTTTACATCACGAATGCGCGCCATAAACAGGCACTTCTGGAGGCAAAAAAGAGTCTGGAGCTGACGGCAGGCAGTATTGAAATGGGCATGCCGGAGGACTTCTTCTCGATTGACCTCATGAATGCGTATGAGGAACTTGGCTCGATCATCGGTGAAGCGGTGGGAGAGGACCTCGTGAATGAGATTTTCAGCAAGTTCTGTACAGGCAAATAGTCACGAAACAGTTCGTAGAGTTTAGATAGAAAAGGACAGGAAAAATGGCAGTTTTAGAAGAAACAATTGATATTGCCGTCATCGGTGCGGGCCATGCGGGATGCGAGGCAGCACTTGCGGCAGCGCGGATGGGGCTGGAAACGGTTGTATTTACGGTAAGTGTCGACAGCATCGCGATGATGCCGTGCAATCCGAACATCGGAGGAACCTCGAAGGGACACCTCGTAAAAGAGATCGACGCGCTCGGCGGCGAGATGGGTAAAAATATTGATAAGACGTTTATTCAGTCGAAAATGCTGAATCAATCAAAGGGACCGGCGGTGCATTCGCTGCGTGCGCAGGCAGACAAGCGGGCGTACAGCCAGTCGATGCGCGAGGTTCTCGAAAACACAGATCATCTGACGATCCGCCAGATGGAGATTGCGGAGCTGATCGTGGAAGACGGCGTTCTGACGGGCGTAAAAGCCGTTTCCGGTGCAATTTACCACTGCAAGGCTGCAGTGCTCTGTACCGGTGTTTACCTGAATGCGCGGTGCATTTACGGTGATGTGAGCACGTATACGGGACCGAACGGTCTGCAGGCGGCAACGCATCTGACGGATTCCCTGAAAGCAAACGGTGTGGAGATGGTGCGCTTTAAGACCGGAACACCGGCGCGTATCGACAAGCGGAGCATCGACTTCTCCAAGATGGAAGAGCAGTTCGGCGATGAGCGGGTTGTGCCGTTCTCGTTCTCGACCGATCCGGAGAGTGTACAGATCGATCAGGAATCCTGCTGGCTGACGTATACGAACGAGGAGACGCACAAAATCATCCGCGAAAATCTCAGCCGGTCGCCGCTGTATTCCGGCATGATCGAGGGAACTGGTCCGCGGTACTGTCCTTCGATTGAGGATAAAGTTGTAAAATTTGCCGATAAAAACCGCCACCAGGTGTTCCTGGAGCCAGAGGGAAGATATACAAACGAGATGTACGTCGGCGGCATGTCGAGTTCACTGCCGGAGGATGTGCAGATTGCGATGTATCACACCGTGCCGGGTCTGGAGCACGCGAAAATCGTGCGAAATGCGTATGCGATCGAGTACGACTGCATCAACCCGAGACAGCTTCTGCCGTCCCTGGAGTTCAAGGCGATCAAAAATCTGTTTTCCGGCGGCCAGTTTAATGGCAGTTCAGGATACGAGGAAGCTGCGGCACAGGGCCTGATCGCGGGCATCAATGCGGCGCTTTGCGTGCAGGGAAAAGAGGAGCTGGTGCTCGACCGTTCCGAGTCGTACATCGGTGTTCTGATCGATGACCTCGTGACGAAAGAGAACCATGAGCCTTACCGTATGATGACGAGCCGCGCGGAATACCGTCTGCTGCTCCGTCAGGACAACGCGGACCTGCGTCTGCGCAAATACGGCTACCGCGTGGGACTGATCAGCGAGGAGCAGTATGCGGCGCTGAAACGGAAAGAAGAGCAGATTCAGGAAGAGATCGAACGTGTGGAGAATACGTATGTGGGAACGAGCTCGAACATCAATGAGCTTCTGGAAGAGTATGGATCGACGCTGCTTTCCGGCGGAAGTTCGCTCGCAGAGCTGATCCGCCGGCCGGAGCTGAATTATAAGATGCTGGCGGAAGTAGATCCGAAAAGACCCAAGCTGCCGGAGGATGTGCAGGAGCAGGTCAACATCAACATCAAGTACGACGGTTACATCAAGCGCCAGATGAAGCAGGTGGAGCAGTTTAAAAAGATGGAAGAGAAGAAAATCCCGGAGAACATCAATTACGACGAGATCCAGAGCCTGAGAATCGAGGCGAAACAGAAGCTGAACCTGTACCGCCCGATCAACATCGGCCAGGCGTCCCGTATTTCGGGCGTTTCCCCGGCGGATATTTCGGTTCTGCTGGTGTATCTGGGGCATAAATAAAGGGCAGATATGCATGCCGGAATTACGTTCTTATGCAGCGAAGCAGCAAGTGTTTTCACGCTGCGTGAATCGTAACAAAAAGTGCAGCGGGCACTTGGAAGAATAGAGAAGAACGGAGAACAACATGAAAGAATACAATCTTGAAGGATTTGAGCGCGGCCTTTTTGAGCTTGGAATCACACTTTCCGAGGAGCAGAAAACACAGTTTCTGCAGTATTACGAGCTGCTTGTAGAGTGGAATTCGTTTATGAATCTGACGGCGATTACGGAGTTCGATCAGGTGATTACGAAGCATTTCCTCGACAGCCTGTCGCTGGTGAAGGTCTGTGATGTGGCACAGGCGGGACGGATTCTCGATGTGGGAACGGGAGCCGGATTCCCGGGAATCCCGCTGAAAATCGCGTTTCCGGATGTGGAAGTTGTATTGCTGGATTCACTGAATAAGAGGGTGAAATTCCTGAATGAGGTGATCGGACAGCTTGGGCTTTCGAAAATCACGGCCATTCACGGAAGAGCCGAGGATTTCGCACGCCAGAAGGATTACCGGGAGCAGTTTGATCTCGTGGTATCGCGCGCGGTGGCGAATTTGAGCTCGCTTTCGGAATACTGTCTGCCGTATGTGAAGGTCGGAGGACGGTTTGTTTCGTATAAATCGGGTAAATTAAGCGAGGAGCTTACTGCGGCCCAAAAAGCGATTCATGTGCTCGGCGGCGAAGCAAAAGAGCCAGTTTACTTCCAGCTTACGGGAACAGAGGACGAGAGATCGTTTGTCTGCATCGAGAAGGGAAAGGCGACGCCGAAGAAGTACCCGAGAAAAGCGGGAACACCGGCGAAGGAGCCGATTCAGTAAAGAATAGATTTTTTGAGAAAGCTAAAAAAGAAACAAAAGTGTAAAAAGTGAAATCAGAAGAGATTGCTATGTCGAGTAAGTTGGCATAATAACCTCTTCTGATTTTTTTGTCTATATACGATTATAGCAATCCCCGAAAATAATGCAAAAAATTCAGCACCGCAGAGCGTGAATTACTGCGTCACAGATTTTCGTCGTACCCCGGTACGCCTTCAAATCTGTTCCTTGCAATTCGCGCTCTGCAGCACTGCCTTTTTTGCATTATTTTCGGGTCTTGCTATAAGTGTCTGGAAAATTACACTTTTGAACAAAAAATCTAATTCTCCTGGAGCGTGTCTGAAAAAAGGCTTTTCGTGAGCTGCGAATGTTACAGTTCGCTGGGTACCAGTGAGTTGCAACCAGTTTTGCGATAAAGATTTTGTGAAAATATGATAATTGTTAAAAAAAACATATTAGTGTATGATGAGATAAATAGATCGATTGTGAAACGTAAAAGAAAATATAATAGGGGGGATTGCATGAAGAAAATATTAAAAATATTTGTTTGCTTCATTGGAATTATGATATCAGCATCTACTGTATCGGCATCTAAATTTGAAATACTATCGGAATCTGAAGATTATGAAAAAATCGTTGCACTTGCTGATGAAATTGTGTCTGTTACAAATGGAGGACCTGTTGAGGATCCGTTTGAGCAGGGAATCCGTGTATCGGATATTGATTTTGATAATGCATTAAAAGAATATATTGATACGCCACTTTTGACATCAGAACTTCTTTCTGTGTCCGAAGTAGAAAGCGCATTAGAACAAAGTGACTATATTTGGATTATCCCGATTAGAGCATATGGACATTTGTATGAAGCATGTGCGGTAAGGGCAAATGGGGAAGATGGACAACCGATTGATCAATGGCACATAAGTGGAGCCAGAGGATATGAATCAGACGATACGCCGACCTATATAGAACAATTAAATATTTCACTTGCTGTAAATCCAGATATTGTATGGGACAATTATAAATTTCGACTTGTTGGAGGAGTAGATCCGATTCGTTTTCCGGTCTGGATTGCATTAAATGAAACGCAAGTGGAGTATCTGATACCGGGACGTGAAGATGCTGCAGCGTGTCTTACAGACAGTTCGGAAATAGCGGAAGATGAACTTGATGGTGAAGAAGAATTCCATGCATATAGTTATGCTGCGGTTGTTGCCGCAGTTGCTGATTCGTCTTATATCGAAACTGACGATGCACAAGGAGGAACCAATATTGTCCTTGATGTTGCAAATCAGCCGACGAAATATCAAAATAAGATGTTGATAATTATTTTAGGAATTGGGATTCTGGCAATGGTTATTATAGTTATTTTAGCAATTAAAAGGAAACAAAGAAAGTGAAAGGAAAGACAGGATGAAACATATCTAAAAACTAAAAGCTTGTAACGAAGAAACAGGTGCTATCTGAGAAAAAGAGATAGCACCTGTTTTTTTATAGAAATTCCGGAAAATAATGCAAAAAATTCAGCACTGCAGAATGTGAATTACTATCTTTTTGCGTTATTTTCTGGTTTTGCTATAGTTATGGAGTTTTACAAAACATCAAAGTTTATACGCAACAGCCCGGAATCAAAAATCCGATGTAGCTGATGAGAAACAGTACAAGCCAGACTGCTCCCGGCAGGAGTGTCAAATGGCAGGAGGCGCGTTTCCACTCACCGGGAAGCTTTGCAGTGAGTGAAGAATAGCCATCATCGATCCAGACCATCAGTGGGACGAGTGCCGGCATCAGGTAGCGGCCCTGCGATTGGTAGTCGCTGAAATACGTGTTGTACATGTCCATGAACAGCGTGACCAGGCAGGCGAGGAACAGCATCACAAAGAGGAGAAGCTGCGGCTTTTTGCGGAACCAGTGCGGAACCATGCCGAGGAACAAAAACACTAGGAATCCGAATGCCATCAGGGCGCCGTACAGCAGATAAAGCACCATCGGGAGATGGACGGTCATGTAGGAGAACGAGCCGATGAAGCTGCTGACGGTCGAGAACAGCCAGTTGGAGGTGCGGCCCTCCGGGGTCTGTAAATACGTCTGCTGGAAGCTCCAGCCTTCGGATGCCGGGGTCTGACGATTCTCTGGTTTGTATTCATCGGCTGCATACAGCGCTGCGGATTCATTCGAGGTGCGCATGCCGAGCAGATCGCCGTCGTGGATGACGGCATTGCGGATGAAGAACCAGCCGCCGATCAGGAAGGCGATAGCGAAAACAGCCAGCGCTTTGACAAAAATTTCTTTTGCCGGTTTCCGGAAATGAATCATCAGCGCGAAGAACAGCAGAATGCTGCACAGCAGGTACGCGTAGGCGTTATAGTACGACAGCGCGCAGAGTCCGCAGCCTGCTCCCAGGCCGATACAGTCTTTTTTGCAGAATGCGCTTTTCATGCCGCGAATCCAGAAATAGATGATCAGTGCGACCGTGAAAACGGCGAACGAGTCGTTGTTCACATAGCAGGAGAGGAACACAAACTGCGGCAGAAAACCGACGAAAATACCGCCGAGCAGTGCGGATTCGCGCCGTTCAAAGAGCTCTTCGCCGATCAGAAACACAACGATCAGTGTGCCGGTGCCGGAAAGGACGCTGGTGAGGCGAGCGGCAGTTAAAAGAGCCGCTGCACTTTTCGTAAACAGCGATGTAATGGCCATAAACACGGAGCTGATGATCGCGGTCAGATACGGATACAGCGCATAGGAGAATCCCCACAGCGGATGGCGCACCGATTCTTCCATGCCGTTCGGCAGTGTGTGGTGTGAGACGATGTATTCCGGAATCAGCATCCGCATCGCCTCATCGGGGGCGTGTTCGGTTTTCAGGAAAATCGAGGTGCCAAAAGAGATGCAGAAAAAGCTGAAAATCAGCATATACTTGGCCCAGTAGTAGTCTTTTTTATTCATAGAGTCTCCTAAAATCTCCAGTCCCGGACGGGAAAAGTCCGGCGTAATGTTTCGCGGCGGAACAAAAATGGAAAAGCGTCCGTCCGCGGATACGTTATAGTATACATGATTCTTATGGTAAAAGAAATTGATTTTTCGTCGAAAAACAAACAAACTGCTCCATGGCTTCACCGTTTTTTCACAAATTTTCCAGCAAATTATCACATTTTCAGAATAAGATAAAGTGTCTTTAGAAAATGAGAGCATCTCCGGCTCTTTCACCCCCAAGGGCGGGCTGGGACTGCTTTAAGAAACAAGGAGGAAGGAACATTGATAGAGGTTAAAAATCTGGTGAAACGCTATGGCGACCACGTAGCTGTCAACAACCTGAGTTTTACCGTAGAAGAAGGCCAGATCTATGGTTTTCTTGGCCCAAACGGTGCCGGAAAATCAACGACCATGAACATCATCACCGGCTATCTGGCATCTACGGAGGGCGAGGTGCTGATCAACGGCCACAATATCCTGGAGGAGCCGGAGGAGGCAAAGAAATGCATCGGCTATCTGCCGGAGCTGCCGCCGGGCTACACGGACATGACCGTTCTGGAATATCTGAAATTCGTGGCGGAATTAAAGAAAATTCCAAAGGATCAGAGAAAGAAACAGATTCTTGAGGTCATGAATCTGGTGAAGATCACCGATATGCAGAACCGTCTGATCAAGAACCTGTCGAAAGGATACCGTCAGAGAGTCGGACTGGCACAGGCGGTGCTCGGTTATCCGCCGATCATCATTCTCGACGAGCCGACCGTAGGTCTGGACCCGAAGCAGATCATTGAGATCCGCGATCTGATTAAATCACTGGGCAAAAAACATACCGTTATCTTAAGTTCCCACATCCTCTCCGAGGTCAGCGCTGTCTGCGATTACGTCATGATTATTGCAAAGGGACAGCTCGTTGCGAGTGATACCCCGGAAAACTTAAGTAAACTGATGCTTGGATCAAACACGGTTACATGTACCGTTCACGGAACGAGAAAGCAGCTGGTTCCGGCGCTTAATGCGCTCGATGCAAAAGAGATCCAATATGAAAATACGCCGAATGAGGAGCAGATTAAGGTAAAAATTACCACGGAAAAGGATAAGGATATCCGCGAGGAGCTGTTCTATGCACTGGCAAAGGCCAACTGCCCGATCCTCGAGCTGACTTCCTCCTCGATGTCTCTGGAAGACGTCTTCCTGGAGCTGACCGATGATTCCGGAAAGGCTGCAAGAAAGCTGAAAAAAGCAGAGAAAGAACAGCTGAAACAAAAAGAATGTGAAAAAGAATGTGAACCAGAAGCAGACAAAACGGCTGTCGGGGAAACGTCTGAAGAAAAAAGCACAGATGCAGCGGAATCAGCCGCTGAAACAAAACAGGAGGAGGGAGACGCACAATGACGGCGATTTATAAAAAAGAGTTAAAAAGCTATCTGACAAGCATGATCGGATATCTGTTTATGGCGTTTACTCTGGCGCTGTTCGGCCTGTATTTTACGGCCATCAACCTGCAGCAGGGTTACCCGGAGATCGGATACGCGCTGCAGAATTCCGCATTTATTCTGCTGATCGCAGTACCGGTTCTGACAATGCGTGTCCTGTCGGAGGAGCAGAAAAATAAGACGGATCAGCTGCTCCTTACCGCACCGGTAAAAATTTCCGATATTATCCTTGGAAAATATCTGGCACTTCTCACCATTTATGTGATTCCAGTGCTGATTATGTGCCTGTATCCGCTGCTTCTTGGAACCCACGGAACAGTTTCCTACGCTGTATCCTACACTTCGATCCTTGGCTATTTCCTGCTGGGAGCAGCCTATATTTCGGTCGGTGTGTTCGTTTCCTCCATCACCGAGAGCCAGGTCATCGCAGCCGTTGTCGGCTTTGTGATCCTGTTCCTGTGCTACGTGGAGAGCGGTATCGCAAACTTCTTCCCGGAAGGAGCCGGAAGCTCTTTCTTTGCTTTCTTTATCATCATTGCACTGGTATGCCTCTGGATCGGCAGTATGATTAAAAACCCGATCATTACAGGTGTGATTGCCGTGATCGGCGAAGGCGCGCTGACGGCAGTTTACTTCACAAAATCCACCCTTCTCGAGGGAAAAATCCAGGATCTGCTCGGTGTATTCAACATGGCAGGCCATATGGATAACTTTGTGAACGGTATTCTGGACATTGGCGGTGTTGTTTACTACCTGTCCGTGATTGCAATCTGCACTTTCCTTGCAATGCAGTCCCTGCAGAAGAAACGCTGGAATTAGGAGGTGGAGACGATGAGCAGCGAAAAGAAAGAAAAGAAACAGCATAAAATGAATTTCAATATCAAAGAAAAGCTGAAAAAGACGTTCTCCAAAGAACATCTGAAGGAAGTGTTCACCGGCGAGGAGCAGAAAAAACACCTGAAACAGGGCTCTTATTCTTCGATTATGACGGTGATTGTTCTGGCTGTGATTGTGGTTATTAACCTGATTGTGGCGCAGATTCCGACCAGTAAAACACAGATTGACCTGAGTACGCAGAAAATGTATTCCATTACAGATGAGACGAAAACGGCATTAAAGGATCTCGATCAAGACGTTACCCTGTATTATATTGTGCAGAAGGGCAGTGAGGATGACACCATCGAGAAGCTGCTGGAGCACTACGATGAACTTTCGGACCATATCAAAGTAGAGACAAAAGACCCGGATCTGTATCCGAAATTTACGAGTCAGTATACCGATCAGACGGTAGCTGCAAACAGTGTGATTGTCGTATGCGGCGATAAGAGCAAGGTGGTCAGCAACAGTGATATGTGGGAGACTTCCACAAACTATCAGACCTATCAGACACAGACGACCGGCTTTGACGGCGAGGGTCAGATTACCAGCGCCATCACGTATGTGACGAGTGAAAACAACCCGAAGGTTTACTGGGTAACCGGCCACGGCGAGGCTTCCGAGAGTGATCTCTCTACAAACTTCAGTGATGCCATTAACAAAAACAATGTGGAAATCAGTGATCTTGCCCTGATGACAGACGATATCCCGGAGGATGCCGAGGAGCTTGTGATCATGTCCCCGACCACCGATTTCTCCGAGGATGAGGCAAATAAAGTCATTACCTACCTGGAAAACGGCGGAAAACTTCTGATGTTCACCAGCTATACCGGAACGGATATGCCGAATCTGGATTCCATACTGGAGAACTACGGCGTGAAACGCTCCAGCGGAATTGTTGTAGAGACCGATTCCCAGCATTATTATCCGCAGATGCCGTATTATCTGCTGCCGAACATTCAGAGTGATGACATTACAACCGAAGTAAAGAGTAATTACATTCTGATGCCGGTTGCACAGGCAATTCAGAAGCTTGATTCTTATCGTGATACCATTACGATCAAGAGCCTTCTGACGACCACCGAGGACGCTTATATTGAAAATGATCCGGAGAACAGCACCTGGTCGAAGAGTGCGGACAGTGAGACGGGCGCATTTGACCTTGGTGTTTCCATCACAGAGACCGTAGATGATAAAGAGACACAGATCATTTATTTCTCGAGTGCATCGATGCTGAGCAGCCAGATTGACCAGGCAATCAGCGGTGCGAACTCAAAGCTGGCAGCGACTGCACTGACCTCCATGTGTGATGTGGAGCAGACCGTTGTTATTCCAAGCAAGAGCACAAGCTATACAAACCTGGTATTTACACAGGGAGCAGTTAACACCTGGTCTATTATTACCATTGCGGGAATTCCGCTGGTACTTGTTGTGATTGGCGTGATGATCTGGATGAAGAGGAGAAAACAGTGATGAAGAAAAAAGGAAAGATGGCGGCCTGCCTGATCCTTTTGGTACTGCTTCTTGCCGTACTGGTGGTGCTGACGAAGAAAAACAGCACCGCCGATGCGGACAGCAGCAGTTCGGATTCTGGTGCAGACGCCGAAAAAGTGGTTGATTTTTCAAAAGATGATGTAACGGCGCTTTCGTTCCAGATCAACGGAGAGACGGTGTCTTTTACGAAAACGGCAGGAGACGATGATACTGATATCTGGACATACGATCAGGAGGATGGATTCCCACTGGATGAGAGCAAGATAACGAGCGTTTTAAGCTCTCTTAGCAGCATGACAGCAGAAAGAGTCATTGAAGACGATGAAATCGATTCTATGGCCGATTTCGGGCTCGAGACGCCGTCTCAGGAGGTTGTAGTGACTGCGGGAGACGAGAAAACGACGATTCATGTCGGAGATAAGAACAGCTCGAGCAGATACTATATTTATCTGAACGATGATACGAGTAAGGTTTATCTGGTAAGCACATCGCTTGAAACGATGTTCCCGTCCGATATGATGGAGTGGGCGACAACGGAATCCATGCCATCTGTGACGGCGGAAAACATTACGAAGCTGCAGGTGGAGGGTGAGAACGGATATACGCTGACCAAAGAAGTAAGCGCTGCTGATTCGGCACTCCAGACGGATGAATGGCAGGTTGTGGACGCAGATGGAGCGGCACATGGCGGTGATGCGGATTCGATCGGCACCATGACAAGTGCGGTGGCATCTCTTGGCTTTGGAGATCTTGTTACGTACAACGCATCGGATCTTTCCCAGTATGGACTGGATCAGCCAAAGACGACGATCCGCGTGCATTACACGGAAGAGCAGGAGGTTGACGATACAACAACGGCAGATACTTCTTCGGATTCCACAACAGATTCTGCATCAAGCGACAGCACTGCAACGAGCTCTTCTTCCGAAACGACAACCGTTACGGTGGAGAAAGATCTGGTATTGTATGTCGGCAATGCAAATGAGGACGGCGGTTCTTATTACGTGAAGCTGGACGGCTCGAATGAAGTTCATCTGATGACGGCTTCAAACGTTGAAACATTCACCGGAAAGAAGGCATCTGATTTCTGGAACATGTATATCGGCATGGAAAATGTATCGGATCTGACGAGTCTTGATATTACGTATAACGGCGAGACGAAGACGTATGTACGCCATATGGAAGAGAAAAAGGATGACGACAGCGATTCCACAACACAGGAAATCAGCTATACCTGCGGCGATGAAACGATTGATAAATCAACGTTTACCACGTTCTATTCTTCGCTCATTGGGCTGAAGGCGCAGACGAAGGATGAAAGCCTCGTGCAGGCCAAGGATGCCGAGTTTACCGCAGTCTTCCATATGACAGACGGCGACCTGACATTCGCCTACAGCCCGTATGATTCGAGCTTCTATTACACGGTAGATGAGGACGGAGTTCCGTCTCTTGTGAATAAAAATAACGTGAAGACCATGGTGGAAAATTACGGGAAACTGCTTGCGGCAAAGACGGAGGATGACAGTTCTTCGGATTCGGCGGAGTAAAGAGTCATTAAAGGCTGGTTAAAATTGAAAACGGAGGATTTACTGAGAGTGAAAAAATCAGTAAATCCTCCGTTTTTTTTGTCTCATTTTTTCGCTCGAGGCCGGGAGCAGAAGGGGGTATTACTGTACCGGGGCGAAAAAGATCTGGATCTGGTCTAAGAGGGCCTGCGGGGCCTCCATCTGCGGCATGTGCTTTGTTTTCGGCAGGATCTGGGTTTCGATGGAGGTGTTGAGCGCGGTGTACAGCGCAAAGGTTTCTGCGATGCCCGGCTCTTCCTCGCCGCCGATGAGGAAGATGCTGTTGTCAATGTGCTTTAAGGCGTGGCCGATGTTGAGGTTCACGTAATTGCCCGCAAGGCTTGCAAAAAGGTACTTTCCGGCGCTGCTCTGAAGGTGGGCTGACTCATAGAATGCGTCTACGTCCTCCGGCGAGCGGTGGAACGGGTTGTGGTAGTAGCTCTCGGTGAATAAAAGCTCGATGTTGGATCGGCCGGTGAGCGTGTGGTACAGCAGCGTTCCGACGAGCGGGAGCTCGATCATGCGTTTCAGGAAGCGGCTGCGTTTATCCGGGATTTTGTTGAGCTTGGCAAGGTCGGTCGGGTTGATCATCATGATTCGGCCGAAGCATTTCGGGGCTGTATTGCAGGCGGTTACAACGAAAGAGCCGGATAAACCGGATGCAATTACGTCGGTTGGACATCCGATGACCTGTTTGATGAAGGTGACGATGAGCTGTACGTATAAAAAGTTCGTGTACGTGATCGCCGGCTTGTCGGAACGGCCGCAGCCGAGGAGATCGAGTGTGTAGACGGTGTGATCCTGGGCGAGAGCATCCTCAATATACTGCCATTCGCGGCCGCTGGAGGCACAATGTAAGTCATGAAGTAAGAGCATCGGGGTTCCGGTGCCTTTTTTTGTGTAAAAAATATCGCCGAACTGCCAGGAAAAGCTCTCTTTTTCAGCCGATGCGAGCAGGTTTTTCCGTACGGCGGCGGTATCGAGCGTTTTATTCAGAAAGTAAATCGCTGCGCCGGACATCGTGGTGAGGACACTCAAGGTGACCAGTTTTTTGCTGTGTTTCATATGATAAAACTCCTTTCAGGGGTCTCCCGGAGGGGAGGAATCGGTTCGAAACGTTGTGTTGAGCTTATTATAAGCGAAAAAAGGGAAAGATACAATGCAAAAATTAAGGGAAAAAGGAGAAAAAGAGACGAAAATAAGACGCAATTTGACGAAAAGCGCAGACAATTCCGAATGAACTACGTTATGTCAACTGATGACGAAAGGTATATTTAAACGGTTTACATAACTACAAAAACAGAGGAAAAAACGATGCAATAATACATATAAAAGCATGAAAACTGCACTATGGGATAAAATCCTTCCAGATTGGCAAAAATCCCTGAAAAAATGGCCTCAAAATGCGTTTAGTAAATGGTTTGGAAAATCCGAAAAAACGAATGTAAAAGTTCAATTAATACGAAAATATAAAAATA
>ERZ780157.1239-NODE-1239-length-28532-cov-3.401166_pt1 | contig 28532 bp, 49 predicted proteins | sample MGYA00511169_ERZ780157 | MGnify/ENA primary metagenome ERZ780157 (study PRJEB29588, sample SAMEA1965149) | human gut metagenome | biome: human gut; feature: human-associated habitat; material: faeces | place: Denmark | collected 2008/2010 ... | reverse complement strand
GAGCCAGCGACTCGCAAACTCGCCGACGAGCGCAATTACCTAATCATCATCGGGGAGAGGAAAATGAGACCATCACGTAGTTCAGCTTCAGCTTCTTGCTCTTCTTGCCCGAGCTCATGCTCTGTGCCGCCACCGTTTCATCTAGGAGTGAATCGACGAATGCACCACCACTTTGCACGTTGAGTTGGTAGAGAAGACGCTTCTTGCGCTCCTCGAACTCCTCCTTCGGCAGGGTCAGCGCCTTCAGATTCGCCACCATGCGTCTCCGTTCGAGGAGGATTTCGAGCGTTTCCGGCAAAAAGAAGCTCGCGAAGACCGATATGATGTAAAAGCAGCACCCGGCAAACCTGTGCGTGACAATCCCGTGAAAGACGTACAACGCGTGGTTAAGCGAGTACGCGGAGAGAATGCCTCCGATGATCGGGCCGAGGGCTTGCGAGAAGTTGTTCACGGACTCCAATTGGGACAGATAGAAGGCGCGTTGCCGCTGTGTCGTCACGTCGCCCGTGTAACTAGACATGAGAAGGGGTGACAACAGAAACGCTTGGAAAACGGGAGTCTGCGAATCAAACAGTCCGGTGAAGGCACGAAGCACAATGAACAGGCGGATGTTCTTCGTGAACAGCTGGCAGCAGGTAACTACACGTAATAGAGAGAAAGAGCATTCCACAGAACGTGATGCCCGAAAGCGACACCATTAGTGCGATTTTCCTTCCGTACATGTCGCTCACCTTACCGAACGAAAAGGAACCTAAACGTGAGCAAAAGGGCGCGATCTCACTGATGAGCTGGGTAACGTAGTACACGGTGAATACCAAGCCGTACTCTAGCGAAGACGCGTTCAAATTGTTTGCTATATAGGGAACGATCGGGAGGATCAACGCGTTCGCCAGCTGGTAGAATATGACCACAATATACAGTTTGATCATGTAGCCCTTCGTTGCCTTTTCGGTTATCATTTGAAGCGACCAGGGTTATAGAGTAATAGTCGAGAAGACTTGTAAACGAAACTCCCATCAAGGAACACAGGAAGGAAAAGGCGTATGAGGAGTGCATTGGAGAGTATGGAGTGGAAGAAAGACAACGTCACGGTCCACAGTACAGCTACGGAACCATGAAGGTGTACCAACAAAGAGCGGGAAATATAAACAAGTATTAAAACTGCGCCTTGAGAAGAGGTTCCTTCGCGTCCTCCCTTGTAGCAAAGTGGAATCTCTTCTTGCTCTCTTCAAACACGGACTTCTCCACCGCAGGGTGCTTCTTCGCCTTCTGGCTAGAAATGATACGTCCGAAAGCAATGCCATACACATAGTAGATCCAGAAGGCTCCAGAAACGACGGCGGTCACGAAGTACGCAATGGCTACGATTGTCAGCACGATTCAACGCATTATACCGGTCAGGAACACGCCCTTGCAAGTTTTGGCCGGATCCTTCAGCTCGTCGTACATCTCAGGCTTTGTTGAATAGATCGTGAACAGGAACAGCTAAAGAGTCATAAGTCGCACTCCCTCTCAAACCATGAACAGAGTTCCCACAATGGAGAAGATTGTATAAACTGCAGATGCTAAATCGATTACGGCGCACAGGTACTACTCACAGGAAGCGGATTTGCACATGACCTCTACCCCCAAGCCGTTAGTGAAAAGAGAACAATCACCCAAAGAAGTCCCGATTTCGGTTCTCCCATTTCCATGTTTCCCCTTATTATCCTCCTGCTCTGTTTAGTTTACTAGCTACTGTGTTGTAAACAAGAATTATCCTCCTGTTCCATTTAGTTTACTAGCTACCGTGTTGTAAACAAGAAGAATGCGTCTTCAACAAACAACCGCTATGATTACAGTTCATCACTCTCTCCAGCCAGAGCATGATGGTTCGTTTCCACGAACCGCTTCAGGGAATCCGCTTCAAAATCGCCCTCATAAACGACGCTCTCTCTCCCGTTCCCGCCCGCTTTGTAAAGAACCACGCGCGGGAAGTCGTTCGACGAAATGCCCGGCATCTCGTTCTTCGTCACGTCCACCTCTGCAAACGCAATGCTCGTGTCCTTCACGTAGAGCTTCGCGACGTCTTCGAAAACGGACTCCAAATCCTTGCTCTTTCCGTCAAACGCGGCGAAGAACCGCACGACCACGTCTCTTCTCACATCGTACACGATTCTGTCAAACGTGGTGCCCACCACCTTCTACACATCACGCGAATCCACAACAACCAACAAGAACCACTCCCGTTTGCCTTTCGGGCTCCTCCTCCGACCGCAGGAAGGGCTGCAGCTCTCCGTGGAAGTACTGCTCAACGAAGCGAATCACATTCGACTCGCTCATCTCCTCCCTGAACATGTACTTCTTGTTATTTCCGTTCTCGTATCCCAACAGTCCGATCGTCGGCACCTGCCACTCGCGGATGCCGAAGTAGTCCAGCAATCGCGGGTTCTCCGCGGGAATGTGGAGAATCACCAGCCGACCTCTGTATCGCCCTGCGATGCGCTCCAGGAAAGAGCGGTACTCCATCACCTTCTGGTCCGGGTTGCTCTCGGCGGCGAAGAAGAGAATGAACAGCGACATGTCCAGGTCCTTGCTGAACACTTTCTTCGAGAAGAACGGGGTGTAGGGCACGATCAGCGGCAGCTCTTCCACGAGAACCCAGCGGCGAATGGCATCGATGGTGTAATCGCCCGAATACACCACGCTGTCGCCGGACGGCTTGTACATGACAATGGAAGGGAAGGGGACGTTCATCGCCTTCGCCACCTTCGGATTGTGGACAATTCTTCGCGTGACGTTCATCATCTCGTGGATGGCTTCGTCCACGGCGTTCTGGATGACTCGCGCACTCTCCGGAATAAACACGATCAGGGCGAGGGAGGACGACGCGATTGTCTTCTTCACCACCTCAACCTCCTCGTTGGCGAGACTGTCCTCCATCTCCTCTCTCGAGTGGAAGTACGAGTCTCTCGCAAAAGACACGAGTTCTCTAGTCATCACAGAAAGCAAAGAACGGGACTCCGTCGTGTGACGTCCCGGGTAGGAGATGGGATTCTGCTTCTTGAAATACATCAGCGTCGGTACTCCCTTCAACTTCAGCAGTCTCCCAATTCTGGGATTCTCGATGACATCGATTTCGGCAAACACAAGCTGAGGGCACTCCTTCTCCAACTGGAGAGCCGCTTCGGCGAAGTGGGGAGCCAGTTTCTGGCAGAACATGCAATTCTACGCATCATTACGTTCCTGTTGCTCGTACCGCAGTCATAAACTTCATAAACACGTTGTCGTGAGATTGGATGAAAGCGTCGTAAGAATCAGCGTCCAGAGACACGACGGCATTCTCTCCCGCGCAAATGGCGAGGAGATGGACAATCGCAATAGTCACGGTCCAGAGAAGCATTCGCTGTCGCGAAGATTCAATTGACCGAAACACGCGCGATTTCGGTTGATCTGCAAACGGTCATTTTGCGATGAAGTACAAGCTGCTGGCGCGGGATCTCATCACGATTGGAATCGAGGGCATACTGGCGCTCCTCTTTCAGTTTCTCATGCCCCGAGTGCCCACCATCTACGAGGGAGACATTTCCCTCTCCTATCCAGTTGGAAACACCATTCCGCATGCATTCGTACTCTTAGTAATGTGTAGCTTCTTGACGGTGCTGATGATCTACCCGATTCTCCTCATCCTCATGATTCTCTTTTGTGTGTACAAGAAGAAGCCGGGAAGGACCGTTTTGGCTAGCGACAAGTGTGATGCGTAGATCTACCAGATTTGCGTCTTCTTCCTCGAATCCGTGCTTCTGACCGAGGCCATTGCTGCATTCATAAAGAATTTCGAGGGAAGGCCCAGACCCTGTTTCTTCGAGGAGTGTGGCTATCCGGCCACGATTGTCGATGGAACGAAGGTGTTCGGCAAATTCGGTGCACTTGCCGACATATCGAAGTGCACCGCCAGCGCGAAGAAGATCAAGGATGCGTTGCGCAGCTTCCCCTCGGGTCACTCCGCTCACTCGATGTGCCAGGGCATGCTCCTGTTCCTCATGTTGTCGCGCTTGTTCAACTCGGTGAAGGGATTCCGAGTGGAGCTGAGACGCACATTCACCCTTCTTGCCCTCGTTCTCTCTCTCCTGATTCCGATCATTGTGGGCTGCTCTCGCATCGTAGTTCGTGTGGGTGGGCGTGATGTGTAGTGGGACTACAAGCATCGTGGCGATGATGTGCTTGCCGGGTTCCTTGTTGGTCTGGTGGCTACCGTGGGCAGCTATTACAACGTGTTCGGCTGCTCGTGCGACAAGGAGGATAGTCAGAAGAGCGAGGACGGTTCCTTTCCGCAGTGTCTAGTATAATAGTGTTGCCTGTTTGTTCGAGAAGGGCATATTGGAGGCGGAAGCGATGCCGTTTCAGGAAAGAGACTGGGTTCAGCGAATCAACTCTGTGAATGGAACAGAGGAGAGTATCAATAGTACGCTCTGCTGTTCATTCCGTTGTTATTCTTTAGGCATTGCAAAGTATATGATGACATACGGGAGTGAAGCGGCAACGATCATGCGGATTTGGCGAAATGTGTTTGAGGACGGTGAGTGTCTCTACACGCATTGATGTATAGTCTCGCCAAGCACCCAGCTCTATATGTTCTATGTCGTAAACGTGGTTCTTGTAAAGGAGAGGAATAGCGGGATGTTTGTGGTAAGGTCCTGTTGCATCTTTGAATTGCAGTACACGCCCTTCTTCTCCGACGCATTGCAACATATGGTTCACATCACCCTAGGGTTTGCTCATTTGGTGTGTCCTGATGCATAGGAAGCACACGCAGCATTCGATTACCGAAAAGGTATTGCGGCTCTTGAGACTGTGGAAGGAAAACAACGTCCTGGGTCGCAGCATGATGCGTCTAGTCCTTTCATGCGTCCCCCCTGCAGTCTTGTGCCCAATAGTTCCACAGAATCACGAGTAGTGATGACTTCCCGGAGTATCAGTCTCTCCAAGTCCAGTACCGCACGGACTCGTATGACATCCCCGACTCTCCTTCCTACACACGTAGTGGAGTTGTGATGGTCTGATGGGCAGCATCCCCGGAGAGAGAGGCGGAAGCCGAGCCAAAGCCCCAGTCCGGAATTGTACTCCCAACGCGTGAGCTGCTCACGACTGAACGGAGAAACGAGATGCGGAATGAGGGTCGATGTCCATCACGGAGATGACATGTAGTTCCTGAGCACATCGTGAACGCGATCGATTCGTGGGAGACGGAGTGCAACGTGATGGAGGACGTTCGCATCAACCGGTCGGCATTCCAGTTGAAGAAGGATCTCGTGAACAAGATGCTGAACACGGCGAAGCCGCACGGAGACGAGGAGCCGTACGAGATGACGCTGGGAAAGAAGGAGGTGGAGAAGATCATCGATGATTACAAGATGGCGTGTGAAGACGCTATCCACCAGTACGACGTTCTGTTCGAGAATCTCGAGCGGATAAGGGAGGTTGAGAAGGCAGAGGAGGAGAAGGAGAGAGCATTGCAGAAGCGCTGCGAGGAGTGTGAGCCAATCATATCAAGCAACAACGTCGTGCTGGACGAGGAGAATCGGAAGCGATAGTCGTGATGGGAGTGGTGGGATGATTCGTAGTGCATCGTCAATCGACTCTCTGATGGACAAGCGTGTTGAATACGAGCCCTTTTGTCGTGTGTGTTCAACAAACACTCCACTGGTATATGTTCATCCTGTTGTCACAAATGTCCACAAACCCAACTGCCTCACAGTTCAGCACAGTGCGGCCGATGCGGTTGATCTTCGTCTTCCAGCTGGAGAACAGTCTGCTTTCTCCCACCGTTTCGGAATTCTCGTCCAAGCTCCAAATGAACGTAATGCTCCAATTGCAGTGGAAGGCGCGCTCCGTGTCCTCCGTGATTGGCTGGTAGAACGAGCTCAACAGCACGGCGTTGCCCTGCTCCTCCTCGTTCACGGCATCAATGAACGGGCACATCAGCTCCTTGCTGAGTGTTTCTGAGTTGAAGAAGACGGTGCGGTGCAAGTACGAGACGCTCAGTGGAAGCTTTTCTAGAAATGAAACGGGCGACGCACTCCCACTCATCTGGATCATGAACACTTGTTCGTATTCTGTTTGTGTATGGGGTTCCGGTGATTGTTTCGGTTCGGTATTGTCTTCCGTGTGAGAGAAGGCGTTCACGGGCTCTGGTGACGGCATCAATTCGACACTGGCTTCTGTGTGTGACAGGGCAGTCTTCATCGTTTCCGGTGACGGCATCAAATCAATGCTGGCTTCCGTATGAGAGAGAGAAGCCTTCACGGGCTCCGGTGTGGCATGGACACTACCCTGCAGCGACGAGGATTCCGTCACCTCGTGAATCGTGTCTAGTCCCGTCGCAGCTTCCAACTGAACTCCATCCTCCACCAGTGCTACAATCACACCAAAGGAAGCAACACAACATGACTCGACACTCAGGTGTTTGTTCTGTTCGTATAGGTAATCGTGGATATGGTCTTTCGTCGAACCGAGAAAGCCCTGAATGAGATCCAAATCTATTGGATAACGCACGCTCTCCACTCCTACCCTCGTCGCTGAAATTCATTTTGTACGGCGCCATGCACGACTTGATCATGTCTGTTGTCATCCTGTAGATAATCCCACAGCTTTCAAACCAACTGTATGTTACCCATCACAATCTTGAAATTGTCCTATAGCTCATCCAAACACGGAAATCAGCACAATTGCGGAATAGAGGACATCCAGCTTGCTCTGTATCGAAATGCTACCCATTACAGTACGTTCAGTCAGCAAACCCGCTCATTTTCCCTCCTGGTAGTGAGAATGAGCGACCCCAAGAGGCAACCGAAATCGCCCCCAAAAGTGGAGTGAGCTCGTTGTTCGCCCATTATTGAAGGAAGAGCATGGAAAAAGCTCCCATCGAAGCCTTTACGAACCAGGTAGGAGGTCACACATTTGCTTTGCAGAACCAGGGCATGCTTCATCAGGGAAGCTATGTCCTGAAGCAGTTACAAGATCAAGGAAGAGGGTGATGATTGTGGTTGGATTTCATGTACAGAGATAAGGAAGTCGCGTTTTACACCACCATTGAGAAGACGCATCCCGAATTCATGCAGTGGATTGCAGGTTTTCATGGAGTGAAGGAAGTGGACGAGAACGGAATCGAAGGACGATTCATGGTGTTGGATGACTTGACGTATGGATACAGGAAGCCCTCAGTGATCGACCTGAAGATCGGGACAAAGACGTGGGAGGACGATGCGCCCAAGAAGAAGATTGAGAGAGAGTCGAAGAAGTACCCCCTTCAGCGAACGATTGGCTTCCGTCTCACCGGAATGCGGGTGTTTAACACAGACACGAAGGAATACGACGTGTATGACAAGAAGTACGGGTATGCCCAAACCGAATCAACCCTGCCCACCCTGTTCGCCACCTTCTTTTCTCACATTCCTTCTCAGCATCGCGTCAGCGTCATCCAGTCCGTCATCGCCCAGTTGAAGCCGATTCTGGCGTGGTTTGAGGGTCCTGGGCACATGCAGTTCATCTGTTCGAGTCTTCTCTTCATCTTCGAGGGAGACGCGACGGAGACCTTCAACCCTGTTGTGAAGCTCGTGGACTTCGCGCATGTGAAGGCGCTGGACGCAGACCACGTGGATGAGGGGTGCATTGTGGGCATCCGTCGCATTCTCCGGGAGTTGGAGGGTCTTGTTCGTTTTTCTGTTTCTTCTAGTACTCGTTGAGTGATGTTTGAGAGTTCTTTCCACGAACACTAAGTGATGTTTGAAGTCCCTTTTCATGAACAATTGATGCTTGAAGCCTTCTTCCACAAACACTGAGTGATAGTCTCCTTTCCCCAAAACACACACAGCAATCCTAACACCACTTCTTCCAACAAACACCAAGCTATGCCGAAGGATACTTGTTGTTTCTCACACTCGAATACGCTCTGTCCATCACCATCTTCGTCACGTGCTTGTTGATCACAACGCCGTCGCCACTCGTGCAGTTATGCACCGCCGGCACACACTTCACCAACACCAACATCCGCGACACGATACGATAATAGTCATACCCCAACACTCTCGCCATCACCTCGTGCGTCTTCTTTGCGAGGTCAAACGGAATGATCTCAACCACAACGCTCTTCGGCACGAGGAAGAACACGCAGTCCAATGAATTCCCTGAAACCCCGATCAGGATGTCGGTGGACAGCAACACGGAGAAGTATTCCTTGTCGGTCAGCTTTCCCCAGTTCACCAATGAAACTCCTATCTATACGTGAGGTGAAAAACGGGGGGTCACTGTTGTGGGATAAAACTCGTGGATTTGACTGATCATCAGGTCGGAGTTCAGAAGCTGGTGGACGGTGGAGCCGCTGATGATCGTCGCATTCACGATTTCGTCTTCGTACTTCTTCTCAAAGCGCCACTGGAAGTGCTTATACACTGCGGAACGAATTAACTCGATTGCAATATAGTTGCGGTCGAAAAACTCGGGAGATGTCCGATCCACATTGGGAAACGACTACCGCTCATTCCATCACCACAGAACGCACAATGGCTTTAAAACAAAACGCGCTCTCGCCTAAACCCGAATCGTCCGAAATCACCGTAAGATGTAGAGTAGAAAACAGGGACTGGAAGACTGTGAAGAGCAAACGAATAATAGGATTCTTGCTTCGCGACAGGTCGTCAAACAACACGACGGTGTCAATCTACGCATCAGACGGCGATGAAACGCCAACAGGAACAAAATCTTTGGGATGAAGAAGCACATCAAAAATAAAAAAGACGTCGCGAAGAAAAGAGGACAGGGAGTTCTTTCGTGAACACGAGATCGCAACGGCGTAATTCCGGCTCGTTGCGTTCCACGACGACGCCTCTGAGGACTGAACTCTCTTCAAGGCTAGATGTCACGCGATCAGTGAACGAGTACAGTTGAACAGCGGAGAGCGAGATTGCTTCTGGACTGCCGTCTCCACGGTGCCGTTCTGGAAGGAAAGAGCGATCTCCGACCGCTTCTTGGAGATACATGTGTGAGTGAGAACGAACCCCAGTTTGCAGAAATGCGCCTCAGATAACGAACTCTCCCTATGAATCAGCTGCCGCATTATCGTTGACAAGTTAAACCGATCCCTCATAGCGATCTGCTCCTCCTTCAGAGCACTGTCGATCAGAAGCAGACTGTTGGAAAAGTCCCGCTTCCACGATTTCTCGTAATTCAAAGGGAAGAATACGCGCGTTGGAACGGATTTCACTGTGCCGCTGAGGTAGTTCCTTTCCATCAGCACTGTCCTCCGTAACTTACAAGTTATCAAACTCACCGCACTGCGAGGAGTGGTGATTCATGATGGCATGTGGCCGTTCGTTCACAACCACTGGATTCGGTGTTTCTTGAGGAGGACTCTCCTTTTGTGACGGCGACGGCTTCTTCGCATTGCTCTTTGCACTCGACATGCTTTGGACACGGAATAATCGTCTATTCGTAAAGATCGAAGACGAGCAGCACTCTTCAATTCCTGATTTCCGAACCACTTGCAGCAATTTGTCGTTCGCGCAATGAACAAGAAAGAACGACGATCCAGTTAAGAGTAAAACGCACGCAGCCAGACAGCACAAGCATAGCACACTCTTAGGAGAAACCATCCTGCCCCTCCTTCGCAACAGATACCCTGACAAATCGAATCGTATGCGAATGTGTTTTTGCGCTCATAACCGCGGTTCTCTGTGACATCTGCATGATACGTGATTCTGAACAACAAAGAGAGTATATGTGATAGTCTTTAAAGTAACTACGAACACAGTCCAAATTGAGCGAGATCAACGACTCATCTAGCTCTCACACAGAACACAACACACCCACTTGTGCGGGACAGCGAGGACACCACCATCATGGACGTGAACTCTGTAAAGGGCTTCATGCAGATAATCCGCTCTCCATCCTGGATTGTGAAGCCGTGGTAGGAGCTGCGGTACTTTCTACTTCTCACGAAGCGGTAATTTGGTATACGTGGTGATCAATTTGAACTGCTTGATGGTGTTGCTGATCTTCTCAAAGCGATAGGGGTCCAACGCGAGATCGTTTTCAGAGCTCGCAAGAACGAGGAAGGTGTTATGCTCGAAGAGGACGATCTCGTCGCACTCGGTGAATTCCGCCAGCGCATTCAGCTGCTTCTGCAGTCTTTGGGAGTCGGGAACGAGACTCTGTATCACGTTCGACCACGCCTATTCCTCATCCACTCGACCCGCTCGTACGAGGTACAATGTCTCATCCCAGATTGAGGTGCCGAAGACATGGATCGCCTTTCCGTTCGACAGCGACTTGGCCTTCTCTCTGTAGAAGTCTATTTTCTATTCGTCACTCGCACGACTCTCTTCTACACTCTGCCTCTGTTCCGAAGCTATCTTATCCATTTTGTGAACCAGCACATAGATCAAGGCATCCGGGCTGTACGCTGTGATCTTGTCGATTGCCTTCTGGTAGATACTCCAGTCTGTCTGCTCCTTAGTCAAGATTTGCAATGCTCACGGCGTACTGCTCCGACGCGACGTCGAACACGAAGAGCATCATACTCACGTCCGAGAAGATGTCCTTGCTCTTCGTTGTGAATGTTTCGTTCAAAAAGCGCTCCTGGCTATGCGTTATGTCGAATGGATGGTGCAAACCCTCCGCAATCCAAAATGTTCAGCACGAGATTGCCGAGGAACTGCACTTGCACCTGGTCGACATCATGTTCTTATGAAGGACACAATCACATGATTTTCTCGGTCAAAAGGATATAGGTTGCCGATAACAGCTTTGCGTCCTTCGCTACAATGAATAGCAGGAAGAACGTCCTTACCTTCGTAATTGGCAAAGATAATCGAGCGCATCGACGTCTTTCCTGCGTCACAGTTGCCGATTAGCAATACCTGCGCCGTTACGCCTCTCCGCCTCCCCAACCTTTCCACTCGAGCAGTCCTGCATTACCGAAAGGATACGAATTCGATTGCACAAAGATATGCTCGGAAAACGCGAATGAAACCCCTTCAGAGGGGGAGGTCAACGGAAGTGGCACTCTGCTGTGGTCTACGTGTCCGTTGTTTGGACGCGGAATCCGTGAGACTCGGACATAGTATTGCTCCATGTTTCGGTGTTCTCGTGCTGTTGGCATCGCTGCGTCGTACGTGCGAAGTCGACTCTTTGCGACAGCATCCTTCGAGGCGCGGCTGTGCGATTGCAAAGCACTGGCGGACAACCTCCAGAAGATAGCAGAAGCAGACCGCAAGTTCGTCACATTTGAGGTACACGCTTTGAATTGCGATGACGTTGCAGCCGGAGATCTGGGACACCCAGCTGGGCATCGCGGATATGGACGAGATGTACGGTACAATTGCTGTGCTTTGGGTGATGAATAGAGTGCTGCGAGGGCGATGAAGAGTCGCAAGCCCTCACCCAGCGGGAACTCGAGAGGTCGTATTTGCTAACGAAAGAGCTCGAAACGAGCATGAGTCATCTCCGTAGTATTGCCATCCCGTCGTTTATTGCTAGATGCGTCACCGACGCCGTTCACCACTGCATTCATCGATTTCCACTGCGGCGCTGGAGGCGAGGATGCGTGCGATTGGACGCGAATGCTCGTGGAGATGTATCAGGGCTTTGCGAAGAACCTGAGCTGGAAGTGCAAATGCATCAGCTCACAGCCCGAAAGCACTGGCTTCCGTAGCGCCACTCTCCGCGTTGATGGAGATGATGTCGCTCCGTACCTCTCCTGCGAGAGCGGCATTCACCGACTTGTTCGGGTTTCGCCGTTTGACAAGAACAAGCGAAGACACACTTCGTTTGCCTCCGTGGTCGTGTCTCCTCTGACGGAGTCCACGGAATCGATTTCGATTCAGCCAACAGATCTTCAGGTGGATCGGTTCCGTTCTTCGGGGCCTGGAGGGCAGCATGTGAACAAGACGGAGAGTGCGGTTCGTCTGACTCATATTCCAACGGGTATTGTTGCCGAGGTGCTTTTGCGGATATTGAGTGAAGTCTAGTGCCAGGCGGAGCGCGATCAGCATCAGAACATGGAAATGGCAATGAAGCTACTGAAATCCAAATTGGTGCAACAGAGCAAGGAAAAGGAGAGTGAGATGAAGAAGGAACAGTACAAGAGTCTCGATGCCAACTCTTGGAGTCACCAGGTTCTTCCTTCCCCTTTTCTTAACGTGCTAGTTGCGCTCGTACATTCTCCAGCCGTACACGATGGTGAAGGATCACCTGTTCGGTTATTCGGATTCATCCGTGGATCGCATTCTGAAGGGAGACATGGAGGAGTTTGTGAACGAACTGCTGCGAAGAAAGATGTACACTGATTACAAGATTCCCATTTAGCTGCTCTGTTTGCGTTTCACACCGTTTCTCGTTCCGTGCAGTTCTGTTCAGTTCAGTTCAGTTCTGTACAGCTCAATACAATACAAAACAAACACCCAATTCAACTGACTCATTCACTTGCCTCAATCGCCTTCATGCCATCATTCACCTTCTCAATCTCCGCGTAGTACGTCTTGTACAGCGACTCGAAATCAGATGCAAACTGGTTTCTCAATTCTTCGCCTCGACGGCGGAGTTTCATCCACTCCTATACGTCAAAAATCGGGACGATTCCTGCCATCTTTCGAGCGTTTCGGACGGGCGGCTTGCTGCACACCACAGGCATCATGTCCAACGCTGCTTTCTGCAACTCGCTCTGAGACTTCATATTCCCCAACGACGCCTGAAGATGCGTAATCGGCACTAGAGATGACTCGAAACACGCACAAAAGACAGTGATTTCCAGAGCTGGGCACGAGATTTCCATGAGAAGGGAAGAACTGACTTCGCGCCTGCTGATCGATTCCATTCTCCTTGGGAGCGGGATTCACCTCCTTCTTCGGCGCCGAAGTGATCGGGTTGATCATCATCACGGAGCGAGGCGTTGGCGCCACGGAGCGATATGCATTCATTACCGGCTTCTTTGGAGGCAGCTCCTGAATTGTGTTGTCCGCGTTGTGCACTTCCGCGGCTGAGTTAGAGGAGGTCGAATCGCGGTTCTTTCTACGGATGATCAACAATACATCATTCCCAACTGCAACACGATTGTGTTCGACTCAGGCTCCGCGTTGTGAACTTTAATCGTATCGGACTGATTTGACTCCCTTTTCAGCGACACAACCGTATTCCCGAAATCAGCCTAATCATCACCCAATTCAACCCAATCCCGACTCCTCCCTCAGCATGTATTGATTTGTGTAGTTTGGCAAGCTCTTCTCTCCGCACCATCAGACGATCCACCATACTCTTCAGTACCTCCGAATACCCCTTGTTTGCTTCCAATTCAATCGCCACATCCTTGACAAAAGGATGCTACACGTCAATCACACGAAGAAGGACTGCCTGGAGCAATTCCTGAGCGGAGGGTCTTCGGTCCGGGTCCTTCTCCAAACAGGTCGCAACGAAATCAGCAAACAACGGCGACCACTTGTTACCCGTTCTGAGACGAGGAGGAGGACGATTAGGAATCATGAAGATGGCCTAGGATGGAGAGGAACAAACGAAGGAAACGCGCATGGGGTGGATGTTGGAATAGGGAGGCTGACCTTCGGCGAGCTCGATCGCCGTAATGCCCAGAGACCAAATGTCCGCCTTTCCGTGACCGTCAGTGGAAATCACATACCTTTCCGTTGTACGATATTTCCTGAATGATTTCGGGCGCCATCCAAAAGGGCGTGCCGATAACGGTATTCCTCTTGGACAGCGTCGTATCCAACTTGGCAGACACGCCAAAATCGGCAAGCTTCGCCTTTCCTTCTTTTGTGAGAAGAACGTTTCCTGCTTTGATGTCCTACAGATAACAGGATTACAGTGAATCGACTCGATGGATCTTCTTATGCGCGTGCAAATAGGCAATGCCCAACAAGATAGAGGCCAGGAGATACTGGATTTCTCTCTCGCTGAAGACTCCGCTTTCTTTATTAATCGAATCTGCTAGTGATCCACAGTCTCCAAACTCCATCACGATCTACACGCGTTACAACGCAACAGGGAGAGCAAACCCATAGATCACCGTCTTTGTAGTAGCTTCCATAATACCGAATAATGAAATCGCTCTTGCACTCCTTCAGAATCGTTATTTCCTTCATCAGATCATTCAGGTCCGATTCTGCAGGAATGATCTTTATGGCGACGGTTCGATTTGACTTCTTATGTCTCGCCTTCCAAACAGATCCGTATGAACTAACAGTCAAACCAGCTCCCAATCCAAACCCTTCTCCCATCCGATCCAATATTTCAAACACCTGTTCTGGATCTGTCTCCTGAGCCATTTTCGCTTTGAATTGAAATCGATCCTGCCCCTGATTTGGGTGAATGACGAAAATCGGGGGAATTATTGCGGTTCAAAGAAACAAGACACACATACGCCGCATAAGGCTCCTGGAGTGCTAGTTGCGAGGATTGTACTTCCCACCTCTGTTTCCATACCTTCGTCTACACATCACGCCCATACCTCACAACGACCCTCCCGTGCGATTGTTGCCCTTATTCTTGCCCTGCTCGCGCGAATAACCTGATTGCGCCGCCTCTCTTTCATTCTTCACATACCCCGCATTCTCCTCCTTAATCACCTCCGCCGGCTGCTGTCTACACCTCATACACCTCCTCGTCTCCCACGCCGCTCGCAGCATTTCGTTCTCCGGCAGCACCTGGTACGGGTCCTTCACCGAAAACACCTTCTCCAACTCGTTTGCCTTCGACGTCCAGCCAATCGCGTCCAAAAACTGGAGCTATTTCTGACACTCCACAAAACGCCCCTACATCGCTCAGATTGGCCGTGTCGCCCTCGTTGAGCAGCTCGTCCAGCTCCTGCTGCGACAGCTGACTGTTCTCGACCATGTTCATCACGTTCGCGATTTCGTTGCTGTTCATGACCAAACCCTCCTTCAGATCCCCGCGGTTCTTGTGGGGCAGCGAGTAGATCTCCTTCAGCGTGCGCGGGGGGTAGTGGGGGATGTACTCCTCCGAAGATACGTCCGTCGTGGATTTAAACTGAGCGGCTAACTCATCCTCGCTGTCACTGCTTAACGAAAGTCTGTCGTCTTCGAGAACGGAGCCCAGCATCATCAGATTCTCGGACACCTTCTTTAACTGAAGGCGCTCCTTAATGAATTTCATCTCCTCCACGTCCTTCTGCGTTCGGGTTTTGTTGATGTCTTCAACGTACTTGCGGATTCTGGAATTGACGTATTCGGGAGGGATGATGTTGCTGACGTGAACGCCGTCGTCCGAGATGTCGAGAGGGATGTAGGGAATGGTGTTGCGCAGCGGAGCCGTGGGGTTGTAGGGGAGAGAGCTGGGAGTGTAGTAGAGGTAGCCGTCCTCCTTGTTGACTCCGGCTAGGGGGTGTGAGTGTGATGAGTTGTGAAGTGAAGTGAAGTGATGTGAGTGATGTGAAGTGATGAGTTGTGAAGTGAGTGTGAAGTGAGTGATGTGAGTTATGAGTGGAGTGAGTGATGAGTTGTGAAGTGAGAATGAGTGGAGTGAGTGTGATGAATTGTGATATTAAGTAATATGAAATGAGTGACACGATGAACAATGACACAACACAACACAACAAGTCACACAACCCACAATGAATATGCTTGAAGGAGCCATGGTTAATCAGACGCTGCAACACGCTCTCCGGATTGTCGCTCGGCAACACTTCGTTCTCGTGCACCACGTTCTCCGGCTTCTTTCCAAAACTCACATCATCCACCACGTAACTGTCCGACAGAAACTCCTGACATGACGTCACCTCACGGCCCTATTTCTGACCCATTTACACAATACGGACACTGAACTTGCGCGCCAATTCCTCCACGATCATCGCATACACTGCCATCTTTCCGTTCTTCACTTCCAACACACGCTGCATCAACTCCAACAACACCTCCTTCTCCTGCTGCACAAAACCCCGCTGTTTCTGCAGCAGCGTGTCAAACCACGCGTAGTCACGCGCCATCACCGCATCGATGTGGTACGTCACTGTGTTGACGAAGGAGATAGGCAACACGTATTCCGGGGACTCGTCCACACTACACCTCACACCCTCTGGCAGCACTCACAGACGCGCGATGATGTCTCTCCAGTAGGTGAGAGAGAGGAAGAGCGTGCGCTGTTCGGGGCTGAGGAGAAGACCCATTCTATCCCTCACGCGACGCGCGATCACTCACTTGGGGATCAGCCACTTGCCCATCTCGAAGGAGTAGAGAGGCTTCTCGTAGGATAAGAGACAGAGCTCGTTGCTGCGCGCCAGCACGTCGTGCACCTGACTGTCACACATACCCCACACACCCACCAGGTTCAGCTGCAGCGGCGACTGCTCGATGCATTGTTTCTTCATCGCACGGTACATCGTATTCATGAAGTGCACGTCCTGACGCAGGTCGCGCACGTGCACCTCAGTGAAGGGGCGCACTCTACACCTCACACACACCACCCACACACACCTCCAGTCAGCCCGACTGCACAACAATTCACGATCCACGCCACAGAACCGCTTCAACAGCCACGCCATGTCGTCGCGCTCCAGCGACAGCACCTTGCTGCACTGCGGCAGCGAGAACAGGTTCACCACGTAGATGGCAAAGTCGCGCTGAAGACTCATCAGTTGCTTTTCGTCGCCGCCAAAAATCTTGACGATTTTCTCGTTGGTGAAAACGGCGTTCAGGCTCCAGATGGAATCGTGGAGAGCGATGGTGTCGACGATGTAGTCGCACGCGTCCGTGCCAATCTAGGGGGTAATCGCGGAATTGGGATCATGTACGGAGATCGCGCAGATGAAGCCCAGGTAGGACCGGATCGTGTGCTCGCGAATGTCGAACGAAAAAACAGACTGGGACTGCAGGGTGGCGATCAGCCGCATCAATCCCTCCTCCGTGTCCACAATCTCGTACTTCGATTCGTCGAGAGGCTTCGGGACGACGACAGTCTCCGGGGCTTTGTTTTCGTCCTCGGGATAGACAATGTCTTCACATCACGCAAACCAACTAGTCATACGATTAATCTCGTACGCATACGGACTCAGATAACCGTGCAGCTCGTTGTTCTGCAAATCCATTCCGATCTGGCGGGAGAAGTCTTCCAGCAAAAACATGCTCGGCAACGTGTCATAGGCTACTCGTAACGAAAGCGAAACGGAACAACGTTCACAACGGAACTCTGCTTTGGCGTTATGCTTCTCCTTCAAATGAGGCAAGAAGCACTTGCAGTCCGTGGACACCGTGTCTGCAAAATGGATCTGCGGCTTCTCCATGTCTACCGTTTGGACGTATGGAAGGAAGGAGTAGTGGAAATCGTCCATAGGCTCATAGAAATGGAGCATGTCCTGCACATGAGTTTCGTTGCACAACTCCAATACATTCTCATCGGCAGAATCCGCAACGGAAACATCGGGACTCACTTGCTTCAAGCACTTTTCCACGCTATTCAAAACGGCAGAAACGAATGTCCCGAAGATGCAGTAGTCGTTGGTATTGCTGCTCCGGTCCAGCTCTATCATATCCTCAAAGCATGTAGGGAAGTACTACTTATGAATATTACGCATAGCCACGTACAGACCTCACAATTTCCTGCACAACATAGAGCGATTTTGTCTCGATATCGTTTGAGATGATGGAAAACTCAGGGAAAGACTTGAAGTAGGTAAAATCGCTCCCAGAAGGCACTTTCGAAGCCAGCTACAGATTAGCACGCACTCGCTTCCGATAACGGTGGCAAAACGCAGAAGCGATTGTTGAAGTTCAGCAAAGGACGATATGGGTGTCGCGCTACCATCCTCGTCCCTCTTGCTGCTCTGTATCAAGAAATCAATAGTGGGAAAGCCACTCATCGCCACGTCAATCATTTAGTGACAGTGTCTTCCTCCCCCTCTCGATCCGTATTCTCTGTTCCCACGTTCAGACGATTTCTATGCCGTGCTGGCTTTGTGATTCACCTTCATTACGAAACTATTCTCCCTCCATCCTTGCACAGCTGTGCTCCACGACCAACAAACACCCGTACACTAAACACAATTAGACATAGATGCCGCACCATTGAAGAAGGAAGAACGAACCAAGACCGAGGAAAACAGATGCCGCAAGACCAATCGATATATCCTACATCTCAGAGACCAGAAAAGAGCACACCTTGACAAAAGAGTTGGATTTCTGGGTTGCACTATGACTTATCCTTTGTCTGAAGATAGTACATGATATTGATTCCGGTGAGAAGCAATCCGATGATCAAGAACACCACACTCAAGAACCCGAACAGCTGGGGAACAATCACACCGTTGTACGCTTTGAACATCTATTTGTAACAAAGCAAGCTGCGCCGATACGATCAATACGCTGTCTGTATCGTTTTTGATGTCATGCTATTCCCTGTCGGGAAAACGTGGGATCCCACAGATAGCGAACAAACAGAACTACTCATACATTTCTCGCAAAGATTGTAGCACGGCCTCGATGTCCTTCTTCTTCAGCAGTCTCACCATCGACTTCTTCTGAAGAGGCAGCTTCTTAATCTCCTTCAAGTTCTCCAGCACGCCAATCAACGTCTACACTTCACACCTCTCATCCTGCTCTACGGGAATAGCCACAAACGGATACTGCTCGGAGCGGACCTCATCATCCAAGATGTCGGTGAGCTGTCCCGAGAGAAGAAGGGAGAAGAGCTGGTGCACGGCGGTGAAGCATTGCCTACAGTCACAGACGGAGCGAGAGCGCTACACAAGGTCGGGCACGTCCAACTCCTCCACAAACGCCTCCAACTCGAGAAGGTCCAGATTCAGGTTGAAAACGCTCACGACGCTAACAGCGTTCTACGCGTAACGACCCACCCCCACACTCACCTCCCCATCGCTGATGAGATTCTGGAAGAACTGCGCGATGTGGTGGCAGGTGGTGAACTCGCACACCTCCACCATCGCTCTGGGCAGGACGTCGATCTCCTTGAAGACACCCGCCAGGTACTCCTTCACGCTGTCGATGCAGTCGTGGCGTTGCTGGTTGAGATTGGAGGAGAAGAGAACGTCGGGGTCGTTGAGTTGTTCGAGGAAGGCGTCGCATTGTTCTTGGATGGACTCGACGATGGCGTCTTGGAGTTTGGACTGCTGGGAGACGAATTCGTGCTTTTGCTTGTCGAGGGACATGCTGCCGCCATTCTGCTGGTCCTCGTTGGCTCTGGGGGGTGTGAGTGTGGTGTGATGTGAGTTGAAGTGAAGTGAGTTGATATGAGTTGATGATGTGATGAAGTGATGATGTGATGTGAGTTGAAGTGATGTGAGTGATGTGAGTTGAAGTGATGTGATGTGAGTTGGAGTGAAGTGAGTAATGAAGGGATGCGATGAAGTGAGTGATGAGTTGTGATAAGTATGACTGGATAACACCACTTACAACAAGATACGCTGAAGCGAGTCCACCGCCTTCGCAAACGCGCCCCAGTTCAGACTCATCACTGCCATCTTGTGAACATCGCCATCCATGTTCTCCTCCTGCTGGTCCGCCAGCGCCACCACCACGTTGTCCAGCACCGTCGCCACCAACTAACCGTCACACAACTCCACCGCAGTCACCGTGTACTGAGACGAGTAGTTTTCGATCACGCCCAGGTTGGCGCACACTTGCGACAATTTCGTAACCGAGTTCGATATGGCTTGAAGAACCGTCAGCACCGCGCCCGTGAAGGGACAGGTGAAGGGGTATGTCTACGGTGAAGGAGGAGGAGGAGGCGTACGGTGGGCACTTCGTCGAGGAGCTGGAACTTGGCGATGACGCCGAAGAAGTCTTCTGCAGAGTGGACGAGGTATTGCTCGTAACGGTCGTTCTCGATTGCGTCACTCAAGTCACTTGAATGGAGTTAGTTGCTGTCACATGATAACACATCACATCACATGACACCACAACACAACCCATCACTCAATACATCACAACACATCACATCACATCACTCAACACATCACAACTCATCACACCCCCTACGTCACAACCGATCCCTTAATAATCGCAATCGACTGCTCCACCAGCTGCTCTCTCATCTCATAGATCGACTCCACATTGAACAGCAACGGCTGACCACTCATCACCTCCGCGTACGTCCACACCGACGTCTATCCCTCACTCCACTCACTCTCCTCCACCTCGATCGCCATCAGGTCATCCACGCTACTCACAAGACGGAGGTGGTACTGCAACGCCTCCACCAACACCTGCAGCTGGTTGTTGAACAGACTCTGCATCTGCGCCTCACACCACACACTCACACTCACATGCGTCGAATCGCTGTATAACAACGTTCCACGCTGCATCGCGTCCTCCACGAAGAAGTAGCCAATCGACGTGTACAACAGACCATTCAGCCTATCACTCAACCCACGCACCATCACGCACATGCGACAGAACAGCTCCGTCGACATCGCCTTCAGGTTCTTCGCCGCCATCACCTCGAAGTCGCACTGCGGCTGGACATCACATCACATCTCCTCGCCCACCTCGCGACGCTCGATGTACATACGCTTGAACTCGGGCAGCTTCCCCACGTGCTCGAACACGTGCTGGTACTCGAACACCACGCTCAGGTCCACCTTCTCCATGATGTCTTCGATGCCCTCTTTTTCTAGCGCTCAGGGAAGGACAGAAATCGGGACTATATTTGACATCCGTGTTCTGCTGCTTTCGGTTGAAGGCTCGAATCATGCTGGCCTCGCCGATCTTCTGGCACACGGAGCGGATCTCTCGGCACCACTTGTAGAACGATTGGCGACATCGCTCCTACCCTTGAGTCTTTATCACGTACCGTACAATGATATCGTCCGTCTGAGGCTTGATGAACGCTTCCAGCACACGGGAGAGACGGCACTGAGGACACGACTTCAGATTCGTCTTCAACGTATCCAGGGTCTTCAACGCGAGGTAGTACTTCTCCTCGTTCACCTATTCGTGAAACGAAGACGCAGTCCAAAACAAGGTTCATGACACGCTCGGTCAGCAAGAGGAGGTTGTCGAAGACCACAACGTCGTCGTACGCCTTGTCGATATGCTCGTGCGTCTTCTTCAGTGTGATGTAGCGCTCCGCAACCTTCAGCGCCCTATTCCATCACAGACACGCAACACAGCCACTTCGATCCCGAAAACGACACCTCGTCATGGAAGTCGGTAATCTGCTTCTATGCACTCACCATTCGGAAGAACACACTACACTCATGTCAGTCATATCGCGTTTCATCGTGATCACCTTGTCCATGCTGTCGCAAATCTCCATGTAGTTCTTGTTGCAAATATCCTGGACAGCACTACACCTAATACACTTGGAACGCGTTCTACTGCTCCTTCTCTGCAACAAATAAGTTCAAACTCTTCATGAAGGACTCACTCCATCCTCGCTGAAGCGCCGTCTTCAACATTGGGATCACCTACACCATTACACGGATTCTCGCGTCACAGACTTGATAATCCTCATTCAGATTCTGAAGCAATGCCTCACAACTCTGTGTTCCGTCAGAACTGTTCTTGCTCATTGCATAATCTGCCCTTTTCGATGAGGGCGTTTCACCGACTCTATCTCGCGGATTCCTGTAGGATTCGCACACCGAAACAAACAACCAAACATAAATAATTACAAAAAGAGGTCTTGGATACCGAAATCCGTTGAAAACGAGGGTCTATTCCATTACGAGGCACCCGCTCCTCCTACACTTGCATGCTGTCTATGCCACTCATGTTGTTCATCCCCAAGTCCATTTGGGGTGTTGATGTCGCTACTCCATTATCACTCCCAGCCAGCACTACGAATCTCCACTGTAGGCGCTCTCGGTGTCAACGGTGGAGTTGCGGGTCCGGCAGTGGCATTTGCAGGGAAAGACGCAGCATTGTCATTTGCAGAAGGAAGGAGATATGTGCGGATCTGGCCACTCGGAGAAGACATGAAGATCTCGTTGTCGCGACCCCTCTCATTGTTGGTCACATACACGTCGGTTCCTACGCATGATCCTCACCGACAACACGAACCGGGAGGAGCACTGATCGCTATAATGGTCTGTGTTGGGTCTGCGTTGTTCGGCTTCTCGCAGGACGAAATCAACTCATCCGTGGTAAGAACGCAATCGGGCTTTGAATAGTACTATTCGTGAGAGAATTGGGGCGCAATGCACATTGTCTTCCAAGTAGGATGTGAAACTCTGAATCAGAGTATCCAGGTCGGCACATTGATGCTCCAGCATGTCGCGAGAGTTCTTCAACGAGGACTCGTCGCCTTCGGTGCTGCTCGTCACAGTGCCGCCTCTACCCGTGACACGAATTGACAGCTCCAACATCCATCGATAGCTGCTCTTTCCGAGCTTCTCCAGCACATTCGCACCAATCAACGCATTTGTGATATCGTAGATGCGTCGCTTCTCAACACCCAGCATACCAGCCGCATAAAGGACGTCGATTGTCTCGTTCTCCTGACTCTACCCCTCACCCCTTTTCCCATTTAAATACTCGAACCAACCGAACAAATTCGGTTGCAAGATAGGCGAGGGACTTCGTTTTCCGCGACTTCTGCTCCGTCGGCGTTGTTACGACGGGAATCGCTTGCGTAGACGGATAAGATGGCGTTGCTGAGCGCGTTACTGAGTTCTACAACATGACTCCGCGAGACTGTCAGCACTGGAAGAGAAGCGGTTGTAGGAGGCACTCCACGATAGCTCATTCTCAAATAGTCTACTGGGATAAGAGCGGCCGATGAAAACGTCACTACCCACAGAAGAAGGAAGACGGCTCAATAGGTCTCAATACTGACGGAATGAAATGAGGTTCACCACCACCACGGTTCCTGGTGAAAACTGCTCTTGTGAAATGCGAATGTGGCGGTTATCCCGGTTTCCTCACATCGCCTCCTTTCCTTCCAAATCGTTCCATATTCACCGCTATTATCCTGAGAGATCCCCTATCCCTTGTTTTCGTGATCCAACGGTAGTGTGCTCTCTTCTTCTTCTTTCTATTTCCATAGTATGCACCATCAATTGTTTCAACCAAACAACGCATCCTATTGTATATGTACGGGAACACCCTTCTCCGCCCTTTCCTTCTTGGCTCTCTCGAGCACCTTCCTGAACCGTAGAACCCGTTGCTTCGGGTCTTCGATCGATAACACACTCACGACGAAATCGAGCAGATCCGGCTGGTTCACTTGCAAAATCGCATTCATCTCGGACACAAAGAACGAAAAATCGGTCCTATTGGGGTCTTGTCCACTGTCGGAATGACAACGGACGTACCCCAGAATACACAAGCAGCACTGCGTGATCTCTTTCTGCGCGTAAGAAAGAATGCAAAACCCTACACAACGATCAGAGTGGGATGTCAGATAGAGATGGAGCAATAGTTGGAAAATGGACAGCAGCACCTCCTTCTTACAAAAATCGCACAGGAAGGGAAGGGAGATCGTTAGGAACGAAAAGCAGAGTTGAACAGCTTGTCTATGATAATCAAGGATCACTGAACCCTCACATCATTCCTGACTGAAGCACGAGCAGAACCGTATCGAACAGACGGTCTTTCAGCTGCTCGTTTGTAGTCAAATAGATGGCCGTGAACTGCTCCCTCATCTTCGCCACGCCTACCCTAAAGCAAACAATCATGTCCTACGCTCGTCGATAATGGCTTGGGTGTCGCACTTCTTCTCTTCAAATACCAGCCTCTTGCCCTGCGCGCAGTTGTTCAGCAGATAGGGCCGATTTGCCAACGACATCGCCATTCCTCTCATAGAATCACCAACACAATACAATAGAAAGTTCGAAACGCAGGAATAAAACGAAGACAGGTTGTTCTGGGTGATGATCTCCATCACTTCCGTCGTGAATCCGTACGGCCGCACTACACTCTCACCAAGGAAGGCAGCACCGACAGCACGATACATCAATACGTTGGGGTGCCCCAATAACCGCATCCAGTGTGTCGAGAAGCGCAACAGAAAGAGGGAGGGAAGGAACACACGACGGGTGACTCAGGTACAGGCTAGTCATCACCACAAGCAGTGAGCACGACGGAATCGCGATGCTGTGAATCCAGTCCTGGAGCATCAGGAGACGGAGGCGAGGCGTAATCTGTCGTGTGAGCGACTACCCATCAACACGCTCCTGCGACGTTACAGAGAGAGAGGCATAGAGTGTTTCAGAGTGGTTGTTCTCGTTGAGCAGAATCTCCTTCCAGCAGCGCTAACGGTGAGAAGGAGGTATGAGGAGTCACCATGAGGTTGTGGAAGAGAAGAGCTGCCTTCTCGCTGAACACGAACACTTGCGGCGAGTGCTGGTTCGACAGCTCGCGCTGTGTCGCGGCAGTCCATTGTGCGTCTGACTCTGTGAGGACGAGGGAGAGCGTGTGTGTGAGCGCGAAGAGCGATGGAGAGAGTGCTGGCAGCAGAAAGGCAGTGAGCTGGGTTCGCAGCGAGAAGACGGTGATGCTGTTCACGATGTCGGCGATGGAGCCGAAGGCGCCCACCACACGGTTGAGTTTGGAGAGACTAGAATGAAGGGAAGAGGTGAGACGCACTCGCCGAAGCACTGCACGAAGGACGCGGGCGACGACCAGATAGGTTGGGCCTCCGGTGCTGTGATGATTCTACGTGAGAGGGAACGAGCGGGAATACGAAAGGAACGACTCGATGAGTGCGTTGACGTACTGAAGCCGCGACTCCTCGCTCTCGAGGGCTACGACGATTTGGACTAATGGTAAGAGGCGTGTGGAGAGACGACGATAGGTCTGGAGAAGCACAGAGCGCGAGGTGTCGGTGAGCGAGTCGAGAAAGATCAGTTGCACGAAGAGGCCTGACAGCGACTCGAACTGCGCGAGAAACACGCCCAGATGACTCTGAACCAGAGAGCGGATCGTGTGTGTGATCTCCGTCTCCAGCGCGACACTGAGAATGACGAAGAGTTTCAACACTCACTTCAACTCCCTTCCCTGATTGACAAGAATAAACACCAGCGGCTCGAACGACGTTCTACACTCGTCCTGGGGGTCATCGTTACGAAAGACACAAACAGCACTCAGCTCCACGCAGAAGGCGAAGTTGCCGAGGATTTGAAGCATTTCGACCTGGTACGGGAAGTGCTCGAAGAACAAGAAGTGCTCCAGCTGGAGGAAGAGAGACTTGAGCTGGTCGTTGTTGACGCACGGAGCGTGTGACGACGTGAGCACGCGACTCCCCTCAACCACTCCCTTTAGAAGGGAAAGCAGAGCGAGGAGACTGTCGTTTGGCGCGGTTGGGACAGCGCTGACTCTAGAATGAAGAGAGAGGGTGAATCGCACAAGGGCATGACGTGATTCATCACAGCAGCGTGGTACAACTGGGTCAGCTGGGCACTACACTCTCGCACGGCCTTCTTCAACTCGCTCACACCGCGAAGAAAACTCCCGTGGGATTCGTACTCGCTGTTGCTGTGAGATAACGAGCAGACGACACGACTACCCGATGGCGAGATAACACGACGACGATGGAATGTGACACTGAATCGCCTGGAGAAGAGCGTCGGTGATCGCAGGAACCGCATCGGTCTGAATGCGGCTACGCGTCAGTCACACTCCCATCACACACGTCTGGTCGAGATCGGAGGGACTGCAGGGGTAATGGTACAACAGCTCCACGCACGCGATGGCGCGGATCTGTGTTGAGATGGAGGGAAAACGAATGGCAGTTACGAGTACGCCGAGTAACTGAACGTACATCTGCGCCTCGGCGGAGTCGCGCAGAGGCAGGAAGATGGCACTCTGACGCTGCACAAAGGAACACATGATTCTGTGCGTCAACAATCCGCTCAACTCCAACTCGTAAAACGTCTTCATGGTAGGAAAGAAGCCGTCGTCGAGGGTGACGGATTGGAGGCAGGTGTGGACGTGGAGCAGGTAGCCAAGCAATTCGCGAACCACGGAGCGGTTCTCTTTGGCGAAGGCGTGGCTGTGAGTGAGTGAGGTGGAATGATGGTCACTTCACTAAGGAGGAGAGGTAGGCCAGGCATGTGCTGATGTTGTCCGGACTATTCATGTAGGGAATCACGACTTCGTTCACGATTGGAATCACCGTGATGATGACTTCTTCAGGAATCTGGGAATTACGGGAATATGGAAGGGATACGCAGTCGTAGAGAGAAACCACAAAGCGAATAAACGAAGAAAAGAGTTCCTTTGAAATGCAGTCATTACCTACACTACCGCTCGTTTGTTGCAGCAAATGAACGTAGGTCTGGGTTATTGGCAGAGCGTGAGGTGTGAAGCTCTTCACTCGCTTGCGACGGCCATTCACACAATTCATTTCCTCTTTGCTCGCGCCGAGATCAACACAAAAGTAGTGCAGGATTTCAAGAACAAGAGAGGCGTACTGAACACTTCTGCCCATCTATGGGAAACACGATCCACCTTGCACTACGTATTCCTCCAAGAGATCGAGGCTGCATTTCCACTGGCTCGGCCAACTAACCGTCATGGCGGTTGCGTACATTTGGGCAAACTTCTTCACTAGCAGGATATTGCCATTGAAATCGTTCTACAATGTCATTTTCAACACAATGATGCACAGCCACGTCATTACGAAAGTAACTCTCCAAGAATTGGAGGATTGTCGTTTGTTTTTCTGTCGGTGTGCACTTCCAGCTCTTGTCAAACACGGTGAGAAAGAGATTCATCGCGAAGAACTTCACATTGAAGGAAACGTCTACCGCGTAAGCTAGCGAATCCAAAGCAACTCCATTCGTGATGCTGGAGTATTTGTATCGCATTGTACCATCCATCTTCACTCTCCGAGAAACGGCTGATCAGAGCATTGGCGTGCTCCTTCTCCTCGCTTGTGCTTCTTCCGTTGTAGAGGATGTCGATACACTGCGAAAGAGTGAAGACATCGGATTGGTTCATGATGATTGTGAAGAAAGAAGCGCAGTGAGTGAATGGTCCATTCTATGGTATTGGAGGGGTTTAGAGGAGCGGGAGGGGATGTGGAGAAATGGAACGGATCGAGGAGTTATTGAGCACAAATCGCAATCCGAATGAGAAGAAGACGTGCAATTTGGGAATACAACCCTTCGTTCGGCCGATTGTGCATGTGCAACACATTCCTCCAGAAATTGCATGAACACGATAAAACAACCCACTTTCCGACGTTCTTTCAACACTTGACAATTCAAATCAATACCCAACCCAACTCGAAATCATCACCTATTGATGTAATCTTTCACTCTTCAACCAATGGCAACGTTCTGGGCCTCACACCCCTGTCAATCCGATTTGAGAGCATCCCACATGCCCCCCAGATTCCATTCCACCACAAAGATCGGAGTTTCATCGGTAAGGTGAGAAGGGCATGCGACTTCCAGGCCCCGTCTGGGAGAAACAGCCCACGCGCCATGTACTGAAGTTTGAGAGAAGTCCAGAACGCTCGGCAATAAGCTGAGTCCCATTCAAAAGGGAATGAAACTCCCTCTTCAACTACCACTCATACTTTCTTATTGAAGAAGACTATTTTGAACAATTCATATATGACTTGGTCATCGGTAGTTCTTTTTTGCTTATTTGCATCGATTGTCACCGCCCAGGTGCCTTCCGATTTCGATGAAACGGGAGCCTCGGATGAACAGTTGCTCTTTTGTTCTATGAATTTACCGCTTAGATTGAAGATCATTGCTGAGAACAAGAAGTTCATCGAGAACAGAATGACGAAGGGTGATTACTCCGTCGCATATTCCGTTTATTTGGATATGCACCGCGATGTCTTTGCCAAGTACCTCACTCTGCAGGACCTTCGCTACACGGACCGAAAGGATGACCTGAGTTCCGAAGTTACGGACACGGACAAGAAGACCTGGGCCGAAACTGCTGAGCAGATTGCTGCTCTTCAGACTCCGCTGGACCTTTCGACCTCTCAGTACGGCTACCACAATCACTACGTGATCTACGGTGCCATCGACCTGATGAACCTCGTGTACACTCGCCAGTACCCTGACGACGGTATTAAGGTGGTGTTGTGTCTCTCCATTGACGTGTAGTGGTTGTTCTCTGCCCAGCAGGTTCTCGACTCTCTTTCCAAGGCCCAGAGAATCAACATCAAGTATGTGCTCTTCCATCTGCAGACTGAGGGTGTTTGTCTGGCCGAAGAGTATGCCAAGAATGGAGACAGCTGCCGTCGCGTAGGCTCCCAAACCCTCCCTCACGCCTAGTACTACATTACCGGCTTCACTCGTCTCCAGGATCTGAGAAACGTCGACCTTCTCGCTGCCCTCAAGGTGAACCCCATGTACGTGCAGCTGGCTCTCGACCCTCTCTACTTCCAGTTCTACTCCCCCAACCACAGCCTCTACCCCGACCAGGCTGCCTACTACGACCCCAACGCCGACCCCAAGACGCGTCCCACGTTCGCCGGCGTGCTCTCTGGTTACGACTTCACCGACGCTGCCCACCCCTTCTGGGAAGTGTACATCCGCCGTCACACGAAGGACTACAACTGCGTGCACCTGAACCCTTGCTTCAAGAGAAAGGACGGCTCCAACAACCAGC
>ERZ780157.1237-NODE-1237-length-28553-cov-16.479227_pt1 | contig 28553 bp, 23 predicted proteins | sample MGYA00511169_ERZ780157 | MGnify/ENA primary metagenome ERZ780157 (study PRJEB29588, sample SAMEA1965149) | human gut metagenome | biome: human gut; feature: human-associated habitat; material: faeces | place: Denmark | collected 2008/2010 ... | reverse complement strand
GGAGATAGTCGCGCCCCCAGCGGGTAAGGTCTTTCATAATGCAGACACCGATTTTCCCGTTTTCCACATCGTCCATCATGCGGGAGTAGGCGGAACGGTCAAAAAACCTGCCGCTTTCGTCATCGTCGATGTAGTGCCGGATATTGGTTAGGTGCTGCCCTCTGGCATAGTTCTCCAAAAATATTTTTTGGTTCTGTATGCTGTTGCTCTCGCCGCCGTCCCTGTCCTCGTCGCCTACGGAAAGGCGGGAGTAAAGGGCTGTAATTTTGCTATAATCAGTCATGTGCATAACCTCCTGTGCGTCCATGTATGTGTCATTTACACTTAAAATTATGCACTCCATCGGGCGCTGCCGTACTCGATGCCCTTGCGGTATTTGCGGGCGTTTTTCCCTTTGGCGTACACCGCCAGCCGGACGATGCCCACCCCGGCGATACCTGCCAGCAGGTCCAGCGGATGCAGGCTTGGTGCCGCATAAGAAAACGCCTCTGTAAAGCCCTGGCTCAAATGCAGGAACTTTTCAGAGGCGTCAAGGCCGGGCGCAAGGCGCACCGCCTGGCAGAGCTTGTCAAAGAGATATACGAACAACAGGTACGGGAGGTTGGGGAGCAGCTTTTTCTTCCAGTCAACCGTCATAATTCCACACCCCGGTCTTTGGTCTTGACCTTCTCCCGCTGGCGGTGCTGGGCTTTGGCCTGCTGCCTCGCCTGGGCCAGCTCCTTGCGGATGGAGGGCTTTTCCTCTTTCTCCAGGTTCTTTGCGGAGAACTCCCGGAAGGCCGCTGTGATTACGTCGGCATCTCGGCCCTTGAAGAACACCAGGTAGCGGGGTATCTCGCCGCTGATGTCCTTTTTCAGTGCGAAGTCAATGCCGTACTTCTTGGCGGTGGCAGAAAAGGCCCGGATGTTCTGGTCGGTGATCTCGATATTGGAAACGCCAGTGTTGTGCTTCATCAACTGCCGGAGGGTCTGCTTTCCGTGGTGCAACTTGGTCTTGTGGCCGGTCACTCCTTTCTGCATCTCGTCCAGCACCTTTTTCATGGCCTGCTGCAGCATCCCGGCGGAGAGCTTGGTGGCCTCCACGCAGAGGGCAACGGTGCGCTGGGTGACTTCTTCCTGCATAAGACATCATCTCCTTTCTCCGCTGCCGTACAGGTCGTGGTTCACCAGGGACGCATAGTAGCTGTCGATAGTGGCCGGGGCGTTATACAGGGCAGCCAGCAGATATTTCTTGATGTTGCGGACATAGGTGGTGTTCTCTCGCATACGATCCAACACATACTCGATGTGGGAGCTGTTCAGCTTCAGGAATCGAGATTTCACCACCTCCGCCGGATAGTCGTCCCCGGCAATGCGGATCATCTCCCTCCGGGAACAGACGGTATCCACCATGAGTTCAACCAATTCATTCAGCATATCCCGATCCAGCCGGTCATCCCGGCACAGATAGTCATACTCGATATTCTCCAAAATCAGTTCCCGATAGTTCTCTCGCTCCCGCATCCAGTCCCGTCCGGTCCTGTTGGCCCCTGCGGGAGTTTGAGGGCTTGATTGGATAGGATTTGATCCTTCCGTACTTGGTGAATCAGTATTTTGTTCTTCAGGATTTCTTTTCTCTTTATTTAATTGCGGCCGGTTTTCCAGACATGGGTTATCCATATCCGGGTTTCCCGTATCTGGACAAGCCGTATCCGGCTCGTCCTCACACGGCTGGCCCGTGTCCGGGGGATGGGGCGTTTCGTAGATGACATACTCCACATCCACAATCTTGCCCTTGCTATCCCGGAGCCGGTTGCGGACTATGTATCCGGCTCGTTCCAGCTCCTTTAGGGCGGAACCGATGCTATCCGTTCCTTCCTTGCAGATTTTGGCCAGGCCCCTGGTGGTGTAATTCCAGTCCTCCGGCAAGGACAACATCATGGAGAGTAGCCCTTTGGATTTCAGCGACAGCCCCGCGTTGCGCAGGTGGTGGTTGGACATCACCGTGTAGTCGCGGGTTTTCTCAATACGAAATACCGCCATGGTATCACCTCCCTTCGGCGGTCAGAAAAAGTGTTTGTTTTCGGGGAAAACGCGGCCTCTACGCCGCCCGGACACCCCGGAGGGGAAAACCTATGGGCGGCGGTCTTCGGGCTGATTGAGGATGTAAAAACATAGGATTTTCGACTCCTTTCGGGACAGCTTCGAAGTATTTTAAGTAAAAATTTTAGTAAGACACAGAAAATGCCACAGGGATTATCCCTGCGGCATTTGATAAAATACGCAATCCTACTATTTGCTCAAACACATTTTGTGTTGCCGATTTTTGTCAATAATGATATAATATACATATGGTTTTAAGAAATTCCTCCTAGCGATCAGGCACATTAAAAAAGGTGCGAGGTGAGTCCTATTTCTATATATAAAAAGCAGTTACAAAAAGCAAGCAGGGCTCTCGCACGCGATCAAAGCCAGTTGCTTGATATAGAAAGTCAGATTCAGGAACTTCAAAAGAAGAAGAGCGAAATCACTAGACAGATTGATGAGGACATTAGCAATGTGGTAACAAAGGGGATGCTCTACTTCGATTCTGAAAAGCGGACACAATTGCTAGATGATGCAGCTCAGCTTAGCTATTCTCAAATGAAAATTGAAAAAATCCGCTGTATGGACGATAGCAATTGGAATGCTGACAATGTGAGTTTGGAAACAATTACTGAACTTCAAGCTATGGAAGAGTATGTGGGAGAAAATTCGCCAGGCCTTCTTTCAGAATTCGGGAAGTTTATGCTTGGAGGTGGAAATAAATGAACCTAAGAATAGTATATCCCTCCAAGATTCCGTATTTACTAGTTCGGATTAAAACAAAAAAGTTTTTTTCAAAAACACAGTATATATCTAGGTATGGCGTTTTCACATATAAAACTGCACCAAGCACATTTTTTGTTCGTAAGCACACGCTTGATATTTTAATAAACAAAATAGATAAGGATTCGATTGATTATATTTGTAAATATCTTAAGTATATATTTGGGGATACTTTAGTTGGATTGAACCTATCTAATCATGAATACTATGAGTCATTTTCTTCTATTAATTATGTGAAAATATAAATATGTGAGGGCTTTCCTACCGTGACTAAAGTAAAACATAATTTTTCCCTGTTGGCTATCGCTGTAATTTTATTTGCTCTTATTGTTGTAAGACTAATTTTGCCAGAAGGATCATATTCATGGATAAATGCTGTCAATTATGCAGGATTAGTGATTGCAATAATTTCTTTGTTTTTTAGTATGTGTAATGAATATAGGCAGCGGAAGAGGTTTTATCCGATTGCTGGGATTTTTGCAATTCTTATTATTGTACTTATTTTTATAGGAATTTTAATTTTAACTAACATAATTGTTCCCAATGCTAAAGCAAATGATTCTATAATGCTATTGACATTACTAATATCATTACCATCGCAATTGTATGTTGACTTGATGGGACAATATCTAAAAAAATGAGGTGACATATATGGACTATAAATTGGAATTAAAAACATATTTGTCCACTTGCTCAGGCAAAGTCCTAAATGTATTCTATGAAATATATCAGATTATCAAGGCTACAGATAAAGAGTTACAGCCGGAAGCGGTAATGTATTTTATAGACATATTAAATAGTACTGATAGTGATGAATCACATAGAGTCACGAAAGAATACTATACTGATGCACAGTTAGACAAAATTCGAGAAAAATTTCAGAAGAAGAACATTCAAAAATTGATATACGATGAAGCAACTGATTCTTCAAAGAACAATGTTCAACCTATAGAGTTTTATAGAAAGATATGGAATAAGCTGTGTTCTTATTGTAGAAATGATAAAGAGACTGCTTATGTTTTATTCGTATTGGTAGATCATGATTTGATTCCATATCGTAATGTTGGTATCGGCATATCTATGTCCGATGAAGACTATGCAGCAGGCGCAAAAAAAATTAGAACTACAATCTTTAAGGATACAATGTATATTTTTAGTTTGCGCTATGAGGAAAAAACACAACAGGCATCTCTTTTGCTTGACCAGTTATTATCGTTAGAAGATAAAAACTTGCAAACTATTTATATGTCTATGATAATCCAGTTGGTTGAGAGAAATATTAAAGACCGGCTAAAAGATTGCATTGATGAAGCATAACTCCCATTAAGCATAGGCGCACCATAGGTTTTGAAACCTATGGTGCGCCTACTAGTCATTCCGTATTGTCGTCCAGCCCCTCCGCCGTCAGCCAATCCTCAAAGGACTTCCTAGAGATACGAATCATGTTTCCGATGCGGATCGTCTTGAATGCTCCAGAGTTGGCGAGTTTATAGGCCGTAGCGCGGCCGATACCGAGAATGGCTGCGATGTCATTCACGGTGTATGTTCTGCTTTGGGGCGTTCCTTTTTCGTTGGGTGTGTTGGTGCTCATAAGATTATCCTCCATCTGTGCTAATAGCATTTTGAAATGGTCCCTGAAAGCCCTCCGTTACAAGGGGTTCCTGCTAATACCTTGCTAATACGACATTTGAAAAGCCGTTGTAAGGCAGCATATTTCAGGGGAATTTGTGCAAATTGACCTGCCTCCAGGCAGCACAATTTGCGAAGAAACAACACGGGAAGATATGATATGAACAATTTACGAAATGGTAAGCCATACTCCTAAGCGTGGGGCCGGAGGTTCAAATCCTCTCTGGGACGCCAGAAAGCACCGCTGCAAGCCTTTTTTCGGGGCTTGCAGCGTTTTTGTTTTCTCCTTCTCCCGGTAATTTCACTTCTGTTACCGGGAGATTTTTATACGCCGCAAGCTTTTTGTGATGGCGTTGGACTCGGCAAGGACGCATTGTTTACAATTTGGCGGTGGATTATCCCGCGCAGGGTGTGGTACAATATAAACCACACTGAAAATGCAGGGGCCGATGCTCACCATCGACCCGTGAACCTTGCGGCGGCCGCTATGTGCCGCGGGCGAACCATGTCCGCCCTTACACTCTCGACGCAGGAAAGCCGCGCTGCATCTATTATAATTAAAGGGGTGTTTACCATGTGTACAGCTGCAACCTATACAACCGACAGTTTCTACTTTGGCCGCAATCTCGATTATGAATTTTCCTACGGTGACGAGGTCACGATCACGCCGCGGGCCTACCCGTTTAGCCTACGCTGCATGGGGGACTTCCGCACAAAATATGCGATGATCGGCATGGCCTACGTGGCGGGGGAGTACCCGCTCTACTATGACGCCGTCAATGAGAAGGGCTTGGGCATCGCAGGGCTGAACTTTGTCGGCAATGCAGTCTACCACCCGGCGCAGGATGGCAAAAGCAATGTCGCCCAGTTTGAGCTGATCCCGTGGCTGCTGGGCAGCTGTGCGACGCTGGCCGAGGTGCGCACGCTGCTTGCAAAAGCCAACATCGTCAATATCCCGTTCAGTGAGCAGCTGCCCCTCGCGCAGCTGCACTGGCTCATTGCCGACAAAACGGGGAGCATCGTGGTGGAGTCCACCGCCGACGGCCTGCACGTCTACGATAACCCCGTCGGTGTACTGACGAACAATCCGCCGTTCCCGCAGCAGCTTTTCGCACTGAACAACTACCGCGCACTCTCGCCCCGCACGCCTGCGGTTGCGTTTGCGGACGGCCTTGAGCTGCCCGTCTACAGCCGCGGCCTCGGCGCACTGGGCCTGCCGGGCGATCTGTCCAGCCAGTCCCGCTTTGTGCGTGCGGCCTTTGTGCGGATGAACGCGAAATCCGGCAGCAGCGAGGCCGAGAGCGTCGGGCAGTTCTTCCACATCCTGCACGCTGTCGAGCAGCAGCGCGGCTGCTGTGAGCTGGACGGCGGCAAGTACGAGATCACGCTCTACACAAGCTGCTGCAACGCTGACAGAGGCATTTACTACTACACGACCTACGGCAACCACCAGATCACTGCCGTCGATATGCACCGGGAAAACCTTGACGGGGACAGGCTGGTCCGCTATCCGCTGGTGCAGGGCGAACAAATTGCGCTGCAAAACTGATTTTACACCCAAAACGTGAAAAAAGCGCTTGCAACGTGCGGCAAACTATGCTATACTGTACGGTGCATGAGACTTTTCACGTCACGACGGCGTGGATAGAAATAGAAGGAGTGCTAATCTAATGAACTGGTATGAGATCGTTCTCGGCGTCGTCCTCATCGCCGTGTCCGTGTTGATCGTTGTTTTCACCCTCGCGCAGGAGCAGAAGGGCCAGGGCCTGTCCGGCGCGATCATGGGCGAAAGCTCCGCCACGATGGCAGCAGGCCGTGAGCGCGGCGTGGACGCCAAGCTGGCCAAGCTGACCAAGATCTGCGGCGTCGTTTTCTTTGTCGTCACGCTGGTCGTCTGCGTTTTGAGCGCGCGCCTGTGATTTTGGCAGGGTAACAAAGATGAAAAGGGTCCGCCAAGCGCTTTGGCTTTGTAAGCAGCGCCCCGGCGGGCCGTTTTTTGTGGATGTATATAAGGGTAGGGCACCGTCGGATGGCGGTGCGACGTAAATTAAAGGAGCAACTATGACACCGTTACAGAAATCTATTTTAAACGCAGTCAAGCGCCGTCCCATGACGCTGCGCGAACTGCAGAACAACCTGCAGGTGGACAACTCCCGCCTGCGCACCACCGTTTCCGCTATGGTCGCCACCGGCGAGCTGTCGATGCGCAACGGCACCTATGTGCCCGGCTTTGCGACCTATGAGAATGCTGCAGCCCCCAACACGATTCCCTGCACGCTCGTCAAGCTGGCCGCGCGCTTCGGCTTTGCCAGCCGCGACGACGGCGAGGGCGACATCTTCATCCCGGGCCGCGCGCTGCACGGCGCAATGCCCAACGATAAGATCAACGTCAAGCTGTTCGACCACCCGCGCGTGGAGGGCTCCTCCGAGGGCGAGGTCGTCGAGGTCACGGTCCCGAACAACCGCTTTGCGGGCACGGTCTGCCTGTCCGAGGATGGCCGCATGGCCGTGGAGCCGGACGGCTGCCGCGACGTGAAGTTCCTGCTGGCCAAGCAGGGGAGCGAGGGCGTGCACCTGGGCGACAAGGTCGGCTTCCTCATCACCCACCGCGGCAACCGCCACAGCGACCACCGCGCCGCCGTTGTCGAGAAATTCGGTTCCTCCGACTATGCGTCCGAGTGCGCCAAGGCCATCCTGTATGGCCGCAGCGTCCGCCAGGAGTTCCCGCCGGAGGTGCTGGAGGAGGCCCACGCCTACGACAATGCCACGATTGACCCCGCCGAGGCCGCGAAGCGCCTGGACCTGCGAGGCATTCCCATCTTCACGATTGACTCCGCCGAGACGAAGGACATCGACGACGCCATCAGCCTGCAGAAGCTGGACGACGGCTACGAGCTGGGCGTTCACATTGCCGACGTCAGCCATTATGTCCGCCCCGGCTCCGCGCTGAATGAGGAAGCGTTCGAGCGCGCGACGAGCATTTACTACGCCGACAAGGTCATCCCGATGCTGCCGACCCAGCTGTCCAACGGCATCTGCTCGCTGAACGAGGGCGAGGACCGCCTGGCGTTCTCCTGTCTGATGCGACTGGACGAGAACGGCGAAATCCGCAGCTACAAGTTCGTCAAGAGCGTCATCTGCAGCCGCGTCAAGGGCGTGTACAAGGAGATCAACGCCCTGCTGGAGCCCGAGGAGGGTGTTGACCTGACAGACCTCAAGACGAAGTATGAGGCCGTGCTTGACCAGCTGCCCACAATGGACGAGCTGTACCGCAAGCGCCTGGTCCTGCGCAAGGCCCGCGGCGCCATGGATATTGAGTCCAACGAGGCTAAGCTCGTCATGGACGAGAACGGACGCTGCATCGACATTGTCAAGCGTGACCGCGGCACGTCCGAGTGCATGATCGAGGAGTTCATGCTGCTGGCGAACCAGTGCGCCGCCAACGCGGGCCGCACGAACAAGGCCCCGTTCGTCTACCGCGTGCACGAGGCCCCCGACGCCGAGAAGATGGAGAAGCTGTCCGCCACGCTGTTGGCCTGCGGCCTGAACGCCAAGTTCAAGAACCCCATCCCGACGCAGCTCGAGCTGGCGGCCCTGCTGGACGAGACCCGCGGCCAGCCCATCCAGATCCCCGTCCACACCGGCATTCTGCGCAGCATGCAGAAGGCCCGCTACGCCCCGCAGCCCCTGGGCCACTACGGTCTGGTGCTGGCGGACTACGCCCACTTCACCAGCCCCATCCGCCGCTACCCCGATTTGGCGATTCATCGTATTTTGACCGAGATGCTGAACGGTGTCTCCGCCAGCCAGCTGCAGCGCGACTTCAACGAGTTTGCCCAGCAGGCCAGCGAGAAGTCCAGCAAGCAGGAGGTCGCCGCCGTGCGCATTGAGCGCGATGTCGAGGACCTGTACAAGGCCGAGTATATGCACAACCATCTCGGTGAGGTCTACACCGGCACGGTGGCCGGCATCACGCCCCGCGGCGTTTTTGTCGAGCTGGACAACACGGTGGAGGGCTTTGTCCCCGCCGCGCAGCTCTGCAAGGGTGAACCGCAGGTCATCGACGGCGTCAGCATGCTGGATCCGCTGACCGGCAAGAGCTGGATGCTGGGTTCTTCCATGAAGATCCGGGTCGCCGCCGCCGATGTGGCGCTGGGCCGTATTGATTTTGAGTATATGGTGGAGTAATTTCCCACGCCATACAATAGAAAACTCCCTGTCCGCACCGGGCAGGGAGTTTTCTGCGTCTTATATCACCTTATGCTCCATCCATTTCCCGCGGGCAAACCGCACAAGGAAACACAGGCTGCGGCAGATCCAGTCGATGAACATACCGAACCAGACGCCGGTCAGTCCTAAGTGGAACTGCAGAACGAAGATGTAGCTCAGAATCACGCGGAACAGCCACATGCTGACGATGCTGACCGACATCGTAAACTTGGCGTCGCCGCCCGCGCGCAGGGCGTTGGGCAGGGTAAAGCTCGTCGCCCAGAAGAAGATGCTGAACAGGTTGAACCAGTGGACCACGTGGGTACACATGGCGGACGCCTCCGCCGAGAGGTTGAACCAGGTCACGACCTCGGGCATCAGGAAGAACAGCGCCGCGTTCGTGACGGTCAGCCCCGTGATGGCGATGCCCAGCAGCGTGACGGAATAGCGCTGCGCCTGCTTTTTCTCGCCTGCGCCAAGGCACTGCCCGATGACCGGGATCATGGCAAGGCTCATCGTGTTGCCGGGGATGTTCGCCAGCGTCGAGACCGAGTTTGCCACGGCATTGGCCGCGATGGCCGAGGTGCCTAAGGTAGACGTCAGGCTGCTGACACACAGCTTGCCGATTTGGAACATGCCGTTTTCCAGACCCGACGGGATGCCAATGGACAAAATCTGCATGATGGGCCTGCGCCGGGGCCGCAGGTCAGCGAAACGTTGCACGCGCAGGGGATTGTGCAGGTCCTGGTTCTGCCACAGGATGAACACCGCGGCGAACACACGCCCGATCAGCGTGGCCAGTGCCGCGCCGATAACGCCCATGCCGAAACCGTAGATCAGCAGCGCGTTGCCCGCAATGTTGATGACGTTCATGACAAGGCTGGCCAGCATACTGATGCGGCTGTTGCCCTGCGCACGGAACAGCGCCGCGCCGCCGTTGTACAGGCCGATGAAGGGGTAGGACACCGCACTGATAAGGAAGTACTGCTGCGCAAACCGCATGACATCCTCATCAATGCTGCCGAACACCATCCGAAGGATCGGGCGGGAGAGCAGCATACAGACAACACCCACCGCAACCGTAGAGATGCCCAGCACGCTGTACAGCTGGGCGGCGCTGCGGCTGGCGTTTTCCTCATCCCGGCGGCCCAGATACTGGCTGGCAATGACCGCACCACCGGTAGCCAGCGCGGACAAAATCTGAATAATCAAAATATTCAGGCTGTCCACGAGCGATACGCTGGAGACAGCGGCCTCACCCACACCGGCGACCATCAGCGTGTCGGCCATGCCCATCGTGACGCTTAATGTCTGCTCCAGCAGCAGGGGCCAGATCAGGGTGAACAGCGCCCGCCTGGTAAACAGGGGACCTTGTGATTTTGCAGTGGCTGTCATGGTAAACTCCCATCCTCTTTTACTTGGATTTCACCATTAGTATACAGCAAAATCTATGCGAAATCAAGGATTTGACACATGCACAAAAAATGCCCACGAACGCTGTAGCTGCGCCCTGTACAGCGAAAATCCGCAAAAATTAAATCGCAAGGATTTTGCCCACTTTTGCGGCGGCAAAAAGCCCCGGCCACAAAAGCTGGTGGCCGGGGCAGATCATGCGGCGGCTTGCAGGGGCCGCAGAAGGGCGGTGGTTAGAAGTCGACCTCGGTGTCGTAGTAGCAGCACTTCAGCAGCTTTTCCATTTCCTCCTGGGTCGGCTGGCGCGGGTTGGAGCCGGTGCAGGCATCGGCAATCGCGTTCTTTGCGATCTCGGGCAGTCTCTCGAGGAATACGTTCTCGGGGACAAAGCCCTGCTCGGCGGGGTAGGAGTCGGGGCCGTAGTGGCCGATGCAGTGCGGGATGTTCAGATCGTCGTTCATGCCGCGCAGATACTGGATGAGCAGCGCGACCTTCTCGTCGTCGTTCTCGCCGCCCAGGTGCATCTTGTCGGCAATGACGCCGTAGCGTGCCTTGGCGGTGGGATCCTTCGCATTGTAGGCGATGACCTTGGGCAGGTACATGGCGTTGGCTGCGCCGTGGATGATGTGTGCGCCGTAATCGGCAAACGCCGCGCCGGTTTTGTGGGCCATGCTGTGTACGATGCCGAGCAGCGCGTTCGAGAACGCCATACCGGCCAGGCACTGGGCATTGTGCATCGCGTCGCGCTTATCCATATCGCCGTTGTAGCTGCCGACCAGATCCGCCTGGATCATCTCGATGGCGTGCAGGGCCAGCGGGTCGGTAAAGTCGCAGTTCGCGGTGGAAACGTAGGCCTCAATGGCGTGGGTCATGGCGTCCATGCCGGTGTGGGCGACGAGCTTCTTGGGCATCGTGTGGGCCAGCTCGGGGTCAACGATGGCGACATCGGGCGTGATCTCAAAGTCGGCGATGGGGTACTTGATGCCCTTCTGGTAATCGGTGATGATCGAGAAGGCCGTGACCTCGGTGGCCGTACCGGAGGTGGAGGAGATGGCGCAGAAGTGGGCCTTGCGGCGCAGCGGCGGGATGCCGAACACCTTGCACATATCCTCAAACGTGATGTCGGGGTACTCGTACTTGATCCACATGGCCTTGGCTGCGTCGATGGGGGAGCCGCCGCCGATTGCGACGATCCAGTCGGGCTGGAACTTTTCCATGGCGGCAGCACCCTTCATGACCGTCTCCACGGACGGGTCGGGCTCGATGCCTTCAAACAGCTCTACCTCCATGCCGGCCTCTTTTAAGTAGGCCTCGGCACGGTCCAGGAAGCCGAAACGCTTCATCGAACCGCCGCCGACGCAGATCATGGCGCGCTTGCCGGGCAGCGTTTTCAACGCTTCCAGCGCGTGGGGGCCGTGGTAAAGGTCACGGGGTAAAGTAAATCTAGCCATAGGGTTTGCCTCCTTTAAAAATAGCTCTCTCGGACTTTGATAATTAAATGTCAAAATCTGTTATTAACAGTATACACCTTATGTGTCTAAACGGTCAATCGACAATACAGAGAATTTTCCGGCGATAATTCAGCATTTTGCCAGTGGAACACTCATAGGCTGTTCTATGGGGAAGGGGGCAGGAGCTATGCGTCCGATCACGCCGCAGCAGAATACAAAAATGCGCCTGCGCATGCGGCTTTTGGCGGCGGTGCTGGCGGTGGGGTGCCTGGGCGGACTGACGGTGCGGCTGTTTGTGCTGATGCTGCGCGACCCCGGCGGCTACGCGGCACGCGCCGCCGACCAGCAGCTGCGCGGGGCCACGCTGCCCGCCGCCCGCGGGGAGATCTATTCCGCCGACGGTACGCTGCTGGCCGCCAGCGAGACCTGCTGGACCATCCGCGCCGCCCCGCGGGAGATGGCCGACGACGCCGTAGAACCGGCTGCGCGGGCGTTGAGCGAAATTTTAGAGCTGGACTACGCCGATACGCTGGCCAAATTCAGCCAGCGAACCTCCAACGACTGCCTGCTGCGCCGCCGCGTGGATAAGACGATGGCCGACGCTGTGCGGGACTGGTGCCGGGCGAACGGTGTGGACGGCATACAAATTCGGCAGGATACCCGCCGTGTCTACCCGCAGGGAAATTTTATGGGCGGCATTTTAGGCTTTACCGACGTGGACAACGCGGGCCTGTGGGGGCTGGAGCTGCGTTACAACGACGAATTGACCGGGCAGAACGGGCGCATCCTGACCGCCAAGAACGCCTGGGGCTACGATATGCCGACGCACTACCAGACGCTGGTGGACGCCGTGCCCGGCAGCACGCTGACGCTGACCATCGACGCGAACATTCAGCACTGGCTCGAAAGCGCACTGTCCGCCGCTGTGACGGAGCATCATGTGGCCGAGCGCGGCGTCGGCATCGTGATGGATGTCCACACCGGGGCCGTGCTGGCGATGTCCTGCCAGCCCGACTACGACCCGAACGCGCCGCGGACCCTTATAAATAAGGAAGTCCGTGACGCTGTGAATGCCCTGACCGGCGAGGAGCGCAGCGCCGCGCTGCAAAAGGCCCAGCAGGCACAGTGGCGCAACAAGGCCATCAGTGACCTGTATGAGCCGGGCAGCGTGTTCAAGCTCATCACGGCGTCGGCGGCGCTGGACTCCGGGGCGTGTAAGGCCACGGACTATTTCACCTGCGCGGGTAAAATAACCGTCGCAGGCACGCGGTTCCGCTGTGCAAACGGGCATATCCACGGCACCGAGACCTTCGCCCGGGGGCTGGCTGTCAGCTGCAACCCCTGCTTTATCCAGATCGGTGCGCGGCTTGGAAAAGAACGCTTCTGCGATTACTTTGCGGCCTTCGGCCTGCGGGAGGCCACGGGCATCGACCTGCCGGGCGAGGTCAGGCGCAGCGAATACTACACGGCGGACCGGATGGGCCCGGTGGAGCTGGCGAGCTGCTCGTTCGGGCAGAGCAGCAAGGTCAGCTACCTGCAGATGCTCACGGCGGTCTGTGCGGTGGTAAACGGCGGCGAGCTGATGCAGCCCTACGTTGTGGCGAAAATCACGGCGCCTGACGGCACTGTTGTGAAGGAAGTGCAGCCGACGGTGAAGCGCCGTGTCATCAGCGCGGAGACCTCCGCCACGATGTGCCGCCTGATGGAGGGTGTCGTTACAGGCGGCACGGGTAAGCAGGCCGCGCTGGCGGGCTACCGCATCGGCGGCAAGAGCGGCACGAGCCAAAAGCTGGACAGCGCCAACGAGGGAGCGCGCATTGCGAGCTTTGTCTCCGTTGCGCCCATCGACGACCCCAAGGTCGCTGTGCTGGTCTGCCTGGATGAACCCCACAGCTGGACGACGAGCGGCGGCGCTCTCTCCGGGCCGGTGTGCGCCGAGGTACTGGGAAAGGTGCTGCCGTATCTGGGGGTGGAGAGGGAAAGCGGCGAATAAAGACAGCCGGGCACGGGCGGATATGGAATCCGCCCCTACGTTGAATCGGGAAAGCGCAGGGTGACGGGGCTCTGCCCGTTTGCCGTTGCACTATATAAAAAACTCTGCGCCGTCCCTCTTGACATTCCCCGATCCGGTGTTATACTGGTAAAGTACGCAAACGAACAGTTAGACAACGAACAATTCGGAATCTAACTTCTTGGACCCAAAAACCGTAAAGGAGGGAAGAAATGCACGAATCATCGTATGATGACTGCGGCTGCTGCGCGGATGTCCACTTCGGCGCACTGCTGAACCAGACCTCGCGGCTCATCCGCCGTGCGCTGGATGCCCGCATCAACGCCGAGGTCAGCTCGGAGCTGTCGGGCGTGCGCGGCATGGTGCTGGGCGACATCGTCCGTGCCGAGCGCCAGGGCCGCGACGTCTACCAGCGCGACATTGAGCAGTGGTTCAACATTCGCCGCTCCAGCGTCACCGCCATGCTGCAGGGCATGGAGCAGGATGGCTTCATCACCCGCAGCGCCGTGGCGAAAGACGCCCGCTTAAAGCGCCTTATCGCCACAGAGAAGGGCCGCGCCTGTCACAAGCAGATCGAGGCAAGCATTGCGCGGTTTGAGGATGACCTGCAAAGCGGCATTGACCCGCAGCAGGTCGCCGCGGCCCGCGCTGTGCTGGAGCAGACCCTGCGCAACGCACAGCACTTCCTGCAAGAGGAAAATACCAAACAAGAGAGGGGAAATACCAATTGTTAAAAACACTCGGACGTGAAACCAAGGGCTTCCGCCTGGTCTCCGTGCTGACGCCGATCTTTATGATCGCGGAGGTCATCATGGAAATGATCATCCCGAAGCTGATGGCCTCCATCATTGACAACGGCGTCACGCCGGGCAATATGCAGGTCATCTACACCGTCGGCGCACAGATGGTCGTCGCGGCGCTGTTCGGCCTGCTGTTCGGCATTCTGGGCGCGGTGGCCGGCTCCCACGCAGCCACGGGCTTTGCCCGCAACCTGCGCCGCGGCATGTTCCGCAACATCCAGACCTTCAGCTTTGCCAACATTGACAAGTACTCCACCGCGGGCCTGGTCACCCGCATGACCACCGACGTCACCAACATCCAGAACGCCTACCAGATGATGCTGCGCATGTCGGTGCGTGCGCCCGCCAGCATGATCGTGGCGCTGATCATGTCCTACACGATCAACCGTCGGCTGGCAAACATCTATTTGATCGCCGTCATCCTGCTGGGCTGCGCGCTCGCCTTTATTATGAGCCGCGCCACCAAGTACTTCGGCGAGGCATTCCGCAAGTACGACGACCTGAACGAGAGCGTGCAGGAGAATGTCTCCGCCATCCGCGTTGTCAAGGCCTATGTGCGCGAGAAGTTTGAGGGCGAGAAGTTCCGCAAGGCCAGCGAGAATGTGCGCAATCTGCTGATGCGTGCCGAGCTGATCCTGGCCTGGAACGCCCCGCTCATGCAGCTGACCGTCTACAGCTGCATCCTGCTCATCTCCTGGATCGGTGCCCAGCTCATCGTCAGCTCCGGCGCAACGACCTTCACCACCGGCGACCTGATGAGCATGCTGAGCTACTGCATGAACATCCTTATGAGCCTGATGATGCTGTCCACGGTGTTCGTCATGATCACGATGTCTGCAGCCTCCGCCAAGCGCGTGGCCGAGGTGCTGGACGAGCAGTCCGACCTGACGAACGGTGAGGATCCCGTTATGGAGGTCAGAGACGGCTCCGTCAAGTTCGACCACGTCAGCTTTGCCTATAAAAAGGATGGCGAGAAGGCCCTCGAGGACATTGACCTCGACATCAAGTCCGGCGAGACCATCGGCATCATTGGCGGCACCGGTTCGGCTAAGTCCAGCCTTGTGCAGCTGCTGCCGCGTCTGTACGACGTGACTGAGGGCAGCGTGACCATCGGCGGCGTTGATGTGCGCAGATATGACCTCGACACCCTGCGCAACAACGTCGCCATGGTGCTGCAGAAGAACGAGCTGTTCAGCGGCACGATTGCCGAGAACCTGCGCTGGGGCAACCCAGACGCCACCGACGCCGAGATCGAGGACGCCTGCAAGCAGGCCTGCGCCGATGAATTTATCGAGCGCTTCCCCGACAAGTACCAGACCCACATCGAGCAGGGCGGCAACAACGTCTCCGGCGGCCAGAAGCAGCGCCTCTGCATTGCCCGCGCACTGCTGAAAAAGCCACGCATCCTGATCCTGGACGACTCCACCTCCGCTGTCGATACCGCGACGGACGCAAAGATCCGCCATTCGTTTGCGGAAAAAATCCCCGGCACGACGGTGTTCATCATCGCCCAGCGCATTTCCTCCGTGGAAAATGCGGACAAGGTCCTCGTGCTCGACAACGGCAGGGTCAGCGGCTTTGACACCCCGGCCAACCTGCTGAAAACAAATGCCATTTACCAGGATGTCTACAACAGCCAGACCAAAGGCTCCGGCGACTTTGATGAGAAGGGAGGGGAGGCATAATGGCACAGCAGCCTAAAGTCGTAAAGGTCGGCCCCGGCGGGCGCAGCAATGGCCCCCGCCCCAAGGTCGAAAACCCCGGCAAGGTGTTCAAGCGCATCCTCGCTTATGTCATGAGCCGCTATAAGGCACAGGTCATTGTGGTGCTCTGCTGCATTCTGCTGGCCGTGTTCGCCCAGCTGCAGGGCGTCATGTTCTCCCAGACGCTGATCGACAGCTACATTCTGCCGCTGCTCAAGGCGGGCAGCACGGACTTCAGCGGTCTGGCCGCGGCTATCCTGCGCGTGGCAGTCATCTACTGCGTCGGCATCGCTGCTGTCTTTGTGCAGAACCGCCTGATGGCAAGGATCACCCAGGGCACGCTGAAGGACCTGCGTGACGAGATGTTCACCCACATGCAGACGCTGCCCATCAAATACTTTGACACCCACGCCCACGGCGACATTATGTCGGTCTACACGAACGACATTGACACGCTGCGCCAGATGATCAGCCAGAGCCTGCCGCAGCTCGTCAACACGGTTGTGACCCTCGTCGGCGTGCTGGCCTCGATGCTCTATCTGAGCGTCCCCCTGACGGTGCTGGCCCTCGCGATGGTCGGCATCATGCTGCTGGCGACGAAGTACCTGACCGGCAACTCCGGCAAATACTTCATCAAGCAGCAGCAGGAGCTGGGCAAGGTCAATGGCTACATTGAGGAAATGATGAACGGCCAGAAGGTCATCAAGGTCTTTTGCCATGAGGAAATTGCCATTGAGGAGTTCGACAGGCTCAACGATGAGCTGTTCCACAGCGCCGACAAGGCAAACTCCTATTCGCTGGTAGCAATGCCCGTCAACGGCCAGCTGGGCAACCTGTCCTACGTGTTCTGCGCCATCCTAGGCGGTGCGCTGGCTATCAACGGCTTCGGCGGCTTTACGTTGGGCGGCCTCGCCAGCTTCCTTGTGCTGACCCGCCAGTTCAACCAGCCCATCAGCCAGATCTCCATGCAGCTGAACTCCGTCGTTATGGCGCTGGCCGGCGGTGCGCGTATCTTTGCGCTGCTGGATGAAAAGCCCGAGGTCAACGAGGGCGACATCACCCTGGTCCACGCCAAGTACGAAGCGGACGATACTGTCACCGAGGCGAACGAGTCCACCGGCATGTGGGCGTGGAAACGCATGGATGCCGACGGCAAGCCCCGGTACACCAAGCTGGAGGGCGACATCGTCTTTAAGGATGTTGACTTCGGCTACGACGAGAAGAAGATCGTCCTGCATGACATCAACCTGTATGGCCGTCCGGGGCAGAAGATCGCCTTTGTCGGCTCCACCGGCGCGGGCAAGACGACGATCACGAACCTGATCAACCGCTTCTACGACATCCAGAAGGGCCGGATCCTGTACGACGGCCACGACATCAAGTCCATTGAGAAGGACGCGCTGCGCTCCTCTCTGGGCATCGTCCTGCAGGATACCCACCTGTTCACCGGCACGGTCATGGAAAACATCCGTTATGGCCGCCTGACCGCCACCGATGAGGAGTGCATGGCCGCCGCGAAGCTCGCGAATGCGGATACCTTCATCAAGCATCTGCCCGACGGCTACAACACGATGCTGACCGGCGACGGCACGAACCTGAGCCAGGGCCAGCGCCAGCTGCTGGCGATTGCCCGCGCGGCTGTCGCAGACCCGCCGGTGCTGATCCTGGATGAGGCAACGTCCTCCATCGACACCCGCACCGAGAAACTTGTGCAGGACGGCATGGACGGCCTGATGTATGGCCGCACGACCTTCGTCATTGCCCACCGCTTGTCCACCGTGCGCAACTCGGACTGCATCATGGTGCTGGAGCAAGGCCGCATCATTGAGCGCGGCACCCACGACGAGCTGATCGCCCAGAAGGGCCGCTATTACCGCCTGTACACAGGCAACTTTGCCGAGAACTCTTAAACGCAGAGAGGTCGAAAAAAGCCGCAAAACGGCATAAAATCAATCAAAACTGCCGGGATAGCATCTGCCGTCCCGGCGGTTTTTGTGCAAAATGCCGCAACAGCGCCAAAAAGTTGACGGGAAGGTAAAAAGTGGTTATAATAGGATACGTAGACACGCAAAAAGCGGTGTTTGACCACGCGGCATGAGGGAAACTACAAACAAGATTTGCCGCATAATATACATGATATACCTATAGGAGGACTAATTATGGCACCGAAGAAGATTGCACAGACCGTACTTACCGAGGGTAAGTTCTATACCATCAGCGCCGCCAACGGCAAGGTCGTTGAGGTCGCTGACTATAACATTGACAATGGCGCGAAGATCCAGCTGATGGACAACGCCAACTTTGAGTGGCAGCAGTGGAACTTCGTCGCAGCAGGCGACGGCGTTTACCGCATCCAGAACCGCTTCACCGGCAAGATGATGGATCTGGACATGGGCGGCGTCAGCGACGGCACCCGCGTCCACCAGTGGGAGGGTGCCCAGGCATCCAGCCAGCTGTGGGTCGTGGAGCCTACCAACGATGGCCGCGTCAAGATCAAGTCCAACCTGGCCGGCAAGCTGCTGGACCCCGGCATGGCTACCGAGAACGGCACCGTGCTGCAGATCTGGGCTGACGTCAACGGTGACAACCAGTTCTGGACCATCAACGAGGTCACCCGCAAGCCCAAGACCAGCGTGAAGGCCACCACCGTTAAGGCCAAGGCCGCTGCCGAGAAGGCCGCCACCGAGGTCGTCAAGGCTGCTGAGCCTGTCGTCGAGAAGGCCGTCAAGGCTGCCAAGCCTGCCGCTGAGAAGGCTGTCAAGGCTGCCAAGCCCGTCGTCGAGAAGGCCGTCAAGGCTGCCGAGCCTGTCGTTGAGAAAACCGTCGAGGCTGCGAAGCCCGTCGTCGAGAAGGCCGTCAAGGCTGCCGAGCCTGTCGTTGAGAAGGCTGTTGAGGCTGCCAAGCCCGCTGCCGAGAAGGCCGTCGAGGCCGTCAAGACCGCCGCTGCCAAGACCAACACCCGCAAGGGCGGCAAGGGCAAGCGCCGCAAGTAATTTGCCCTTGTAACTATTCCTCTGTGATTTTTGTGCTGTAACGAGAAAACCCCGCCCCGTCAGGATGCAGTTCCTGACGGGGCGGGGTTATTTTTTGTTTGTGGCTGAAAAACCTTCCCCTACGGGGGAAGGTGGCCCGAAGGGCCGGATGAGGGGCGAGTGTGCCAGTATTGCCCGTGAACGAGCTGCGGCGGAAACGCTGCCCTCATCAGTCACCTGCGGTGACAGCTTCCCCCACGGGGGAAGCCTTCAGACTTACCCCAGCGCCGCAATGCTCTCCTTGATCTTGGCGGCCTTGTCCTGGGCGGCAGCCAGCTTGGCGCGGGTCTCCTCGACGAGCTTCGCCGGGGCCTTCTCGACGAACTTCGGGTTGTTCAGCTGGTTCGTGAACATGCCCAGCTCCTTCTCGGCCTTGGTCAGCTCCTTGTTCAGGCGGGCCAGCTCCTTGTCGCGGTCGATCAGCTCCATCATCGGGATAAAGCCCTTCGCGTCGGGGGTCGCCACGTTGACCATGCCGTCGGTGCTGCCCTCGTACTTTGCCGTGACCGTCACGTCGGTGGCAAAGGCAAAGCGGGCCAGATACGCGCCGCCCTTCTCAAACGCGGCGGGGGAGGCAGTCTCAATGACCATGCTCGTCTTTTTGGCGGGGTGGACGTTCATCTCGGCACGCATGGCGCGGACAGCCTTGATGTAGTCCATCAGCTTCTCAAAGTCGGCGCAGTCCTCGGCCCAGACCTTCATGTTCTCGTCGCCGGGCCACTTCTCGTTCATGATGGTCTCGGCGCTGCCGGGCAGAGCCTGATAGATCTCCTCGGTGATGAACGGCATGAAGGGGTGCAGCAGCTTGAGCGCCTTGTCCAGCACGTAGACCAGCACCTTGCGGGCCGCGTCGGCGGCTGCCGCGTCCTCGCCGTTCAGGCGGGTCTTGCAGATCTCGATATACCAGTCGCAGTAGACCTCCCAGATGAAGTTCTCGACCTTCTCGGCGGCCAGACCCAGCTCGTACTTGTCGAGGTTGGCGGTAGCCTCGGCGGCGACCTTGGCAAGCTCGGACAAAATCCACTTGTCGCTCATGTCGAGCAGGCTTTCCTCGGGCAGACCCGGCTCAAAGTCCTCGGGCAGGTTCATCTGAACAAAGCGGGAGGCGTTCCACAGCTTGTTGGCAAAGTTGCGGCAGGCAAGGACTTTTTCATCGCTGTAGCGCATATCGTTGCCTGCGGTGGAGCCGATGATCAGCATCATGCGCAGCGCGTCCGCGCCGTACTGCTCAATGACCTCCAGCGGGTCAATGCCGTTGCCCAGGGATTTGGACATTTTGCGGCCCTGGCTGTCGCGGACAATGCCGTGGATCAGTACCGTGTCAAACGGTGCCTTGCCGGTGTAGGCCAGACCCGAGAAGATCATGCGGGACACCCAGAAGCCGATGATGTCATAGCCGGTGACCAGCGTGTTCGTGGGGTAGAAGTAGTTATAATCCTCGGCGTTCTCGTTGGGCCAGCCCAGCGTGGAGAACGGCCACAGGGCAGAGCTGAACCAGGTGTCCAGCGTGTCGGGGTCCTGGGTCATGTTGGAGCTGCCGCACTTGGGGCAGGTGCAGGGGGCTTCCTTGGCCACGACGGTCTCGCCGCAGTCGTCGCAGTACCAGGCGGGGATCTGGTGGCCCCACCACAGTTGGCGGCTGATGCACCAGTCACGGCCGCCCTTCATCCAGTTGATATAGTTCTTGGTGAAGCGCTCGACCTTGCTCTCGCCCTTCTCCACGCTCTCAATGGCGGGCTTGGCCAGCGGCTCCATCTTGACGAACCACTGCTTGGAGACCATCGGCTCAATGACCGAGTGGCAGCGGTAGCAGGTGCCCACGTCGTGGGTCAGCGGCTCGGTCTCCTTCAGCGCACCGCAGGCCTCCAAATCGGCCAGAATGGCCTTGCGGGCCTCCAGCGCGGTCATGCCGGCATACTTGCCGCAGTCCAGCACGTCCGGCTCGTCGGCGGCAGCGCGGCCCGCGGCCTTCTCGGCATCGACGGCGGCCTTGTCGGCAGCGCCGGTCATGTGGCCGTCGTAGGTCAGCACACGGATCATCGGCAGGTCGTGGCGCTTGCCGACCTCAAAGTCGTTGGGGTCGTGGGCGGGGGTGATCTTCACAACGCCGGTGCCCTTCTCCATGTCGGCGTGCTCGTCGCAGACGATGGGAATTTCGCGGCCCAGCAGCGGCAGCACGACATGGCAGCCGTGCAGGTGCTTGTAGCGCGGGTCCTCGGCGTTGATGGCAACAGCGGTATCACCCAGCATCGTCTCGGGGCGGGTCGTGGCCAGCTCCAGCATTTCGCCGGTCTCCTTGACGGGGTAGAGCAGATGCCAGAAGCTGCCCTCCTTGGCCTCATACTCGACCTCGGCGTCGGAAATCGAGGTGTTGCAGTGAGGGCACCAGTTGACCATGCGGTTGCCGCGGTAGATCAGCCCCTCATTGTACAGACGGACAAAGACCTCCTTGACGGCGTCGGAGCAGCCCTCATCCATCGTGAAGCGCTCGCGCTGCCAGTCGCAGGAGCAGCCCAGCTTCTTCAGCTGGCTGACGATGCGGTTGCCATAGGTGTTCTTCCAGTCCCAGGCACGCTCCAGAAAGCCGTCGCGGCCTACCATCTCCTTGGTCAGGCCCTCCTCGCGCATCTTGGCGACGACCTTGGCCTCGGTGGCAATGGACGCATGGTCGGTGCCGGGCACCCACAGCGCGGCATAGCCCTGCATCCGCTTGTAGCGGGTCAGGATGTCCTGCCAGGTCTCATCCATGGCGTGGCCCATGTGCAGCTGGCCGGTGACGTTCGGCGGCGGCATGACGATGGTAAACGGTTTTTTGCTGCGGTCGATCTGGGTATGGAAATACCCCTTGTCGCACCAGTTCTGATAGATGCGATCCTCGGTGCCCTGCGGGGCATACTGTTTGGCGAGTTCCTTCGGCATAGTGTAAACCTCCTCGTGAATGTGCGGGGCGTGATTTTTACATTTGGACAAAATAAAAAAGGCCGCCCCATGAGTTTATCATGGGACGGCCTGAAAAGCTCAAGTCGCGGTACCACCCAAGTTGCCCGATCGGGCCGCTTTGCGGCAGGCCGACAAGCCCGCCCGCCCTGATAACGGCGGCAACCCCGTGCGCGGCTGGCAGGGGAGAAGCCCCTCTCACCGCGCCTGCTTGAAAGTGACAGCACCCGCCGCACCGTACCGGGCTTGCATCCTCCCCGGCTTGCTGCAAAGGTACGACGCGGGCACACTCTTTCGCACTGCATTTGTACCTTATAATGTACCGCAATGCGGCGGATTTGTCAAGGGCGGGTGCGCAAAGTCCTTATTCTGATATTTGTTGGTGGCTAAATACTTCGGCATTTTGACGAAAGACATACCCAAACGCCGGGTACTTTGACCCTAAACGAAATACAAACCGCCACTTTGGAAACGAACGGTCAAATCAGCTTTTTGTCTAAAAGCGACAGTTGTTTCCCCTCCGCACACACAGGACTTGCAGCTAACGCCAGAGCCGGTGAGTGCGTGGAATAACCTAATTTTGAACGGACAGTTTAACCGCACAATTCTTTCTGCTAAACGGACAAATCGCTTTTCCCTAAGTTGCATTTTGAGCAAAGCGTCTGTAGATTGTCAATCACTGTTTCTCCACCTTTCGACCACGGAATGATGTGATCAATATGTAGTTCAACACTCGGATCTTTGGCCGGTGAAGCTCCACATAGGCAGCATTTAAAATTATCTCGCAACAGAACCTTAAAACGAAGTCGAAGGTTTATATCGCGAGTAGTTGTATGCAAGACCGTAGCCGAATATACTGGCGTCACTTCGAGACTACGCTCCGTTTGAGTTTTAGGAATTGAAGCATTGTCAATTTCGCTTTTGTCACTATCAACCCACTTGATAAAGGCATTCAGTGCCCCTCTCCAGCCTCTAAAGCGCCGTGTATATGTGTTCAGCGAATATTTTGAGGCTCCATTTTTTATATCTGTAGTAGTCGGTTGCCTTCCAAGTTGAATCCATACCCTTTCGATTTCTTCCATTAGAAGCTCGTCTGGAATACGCTTTCCTGATTTTTGTTCTTGTGGTGCCAAGCCCGCTTTAAGAAGAGTATTTTCCCAATTTCCGAAACGTTTAAAACAAGTATCCCTGGAAAATTTGCCATTTCTTGCGTATTCGCCACAACTCACTGTATCTTTATGCAAGCGCTGTGCTACAGCAGAAACATCTGATAGTAAATCCTCATCCGAAATATGCTGATACAAAGGCTTGCTTTTCGCAGCACCAAGCTGATACGCGTTCGGGCACATGCCGCACAGCAGTAAGGCCTTATTCCATCCGCCAAACCGTCTTTGGACTGTATTTGGACTATATTTCCCATATCGGGAGTATTCATCTTGTGTGAGCACTTTTTTATTTAATTTTTCTGCTGTACTTTTTATGTCATTCAACAATTCTTGATTTGATATGTTTCTGTGATATTCATTTAAAATATATTCCATGGCTGACACCTCAGATATAATTTGGCATATGTTTCCCCTATTTTCAACACAGGAACAATTTAGCTCTTATTTTGATATTTGTTAATGAGTAAATACTTCAGCATTTTGACGAAAGTCATGTCGAACCTTCCGTATAGAGCCATAGAGAGAGGCCACTATCGTGATTGAGGAATACAGTTTTCTATGCAAATTGACGAAGGGGTTTAGTAAACAGGCTTGTAACAACACAAATCTAAATAAGGAGTGCGCAAATCTGTCGGGCCCCTAGGTTCCTGCAGAGAGAGGTGAGCTGTCTGTCTTACTCCCACTTCTCCCACACCTCGGGGCAGTAGCCTACGGTGGCCTGTCTGCCGTTGCGCACAATGGGCTGGCGGAAGAGCTGCTGGTTCTCGAACAGCTTGTCGGCCTGCTGGCTCTCGTCGAGCCATTTCAAAAGCGCCAGCGTGTCCTTGTCCTTTGCGTTCTCGTCGACGAGCTTTGCCCAGCCGCCCACGGCGCGGCAGACGTTGTCAAACTCGCCGCGGCTCATGCCTTTTTCCTTCATGCCAATCATCTGGAATCTGATGCCGCGCTCCTTGAACCACCGCTGTGCCTTTTTGGTGTCAAAGCTCTTGTTCGTGCCGAAAATCTGGATGTTCATGGCCATTCCCCCCACAAAAAACATTCTTTTCATTAGAATACCACAAAAACCATACCTTGACAACTTACAAGGCCGGGCCTATAGTATGAGGAAAACTGCGGCAGGGCGCTTGCTCTTATGCGGGCTGCGTGCTATAATACAGGTTTATAGAGGAGTATCTATAAAGGAGTATTATGGAAAAAGAAAGAACCAGTCCGTGGCTGATCTTGTTCCGCGTGGTATTTACGGCGGCGCTGATCGCCTGCATTATGTTTATCTTTCGCAACTCACTGGAAAACGGTGCCCAGTCGTCCGCACGCAGCCAGGCCGTCATGCAGCTGGTCAACAGTGCGCTGGCCAAGGTGCATCTCGGCCCATTGTCGGAGCATCTGATCCGTAAGCTCGCGCACTTTTCGGAGTTTGCGCTGGAGGGCTTTCTGCTGATGCTCTGCATCCGCGTGTACACAAAGCATTTTGTGCGCCACATGAGCTGGCCGCTGCTGGGCGGCATGACAACGGCCCTGATGGATGAGACCATCCAGCTGCACAGCCTCAACCGCACCTCGTCGGTGGTGGATGTCTGGATCGATATGTCCGGTGTCGTGGCGGGACTGCTGTTTGCACTCATCATCCTGCTGATCGTGCGTGGCGTTACCGCATTCATCCGCGTCAAGCAGGAGAACCGCGCTCTGCGCGCCGAGAGCGCGGAGCTGCGCCGCCGCGAGCATGAGCGGCTGGCCCGCCGCGCCGCCCACCGTGCCCACGAGGCACAGCTGAACCGCCCCGAACCCGACGAGGATAACTATGAGGAGGACGAAGAATGACGACCCAACAGGCAATTGAAGCCATGCACGCCCTGCCGCGCATGGGGCAGGGCGCACCCGGTCTGGCCCGGATGCAGAACCTGTGCGACCATCTGGGAAACCCCGAAAAGGAGCTGCAGTGCATCCACATTGCGGGCACGAACGGCAAGGGCAGCCTTGCGGCCATGACGTCCTCCATCCTGACGGCAGCGGGCTACAAGACCGGTCTGACCATCAGCCCGTATGTGGTGGACTTCCGTGAACGGTTCCAGATCGACGGCGAGATGATCCCGCCCCGCACGCTGGCAAACCTGACGGAGAAGGTGCTCGACGCGATTGACGCCATCGAGGCCGAGGGCGGCGAGAAGCCTGTGGAGTTTGAGGCCGTCACTGCACTGGCGTTCCTCTGGTTTGCCCGCGAAAAGTGTGACCTGGTCGTGCTGGAGACCGGCCTTGGCGGGCGCTGCGACGCAACGAACGTCGTGCCCCACAAGCTCGTGGCAGCCATCACAAAGATCGGCTATGACCACATGGAAGTTCTGGGAGATACACTTGATAAAATTGCCGCCGAGAAGGCCGGTATTATAAAAGAAGGAACCGTCGTCGTCAACTATCCCGACCAGCCTGCGGAGGCTATGGGGCCGATCCTGACCGCCGCTGCCGAGGCGCACACAAGCATCATCACGCCCGACAAGGACGATTTGACGCTGCTGCGCGGCAAGCGGTTGGAAAACCGCATCGACTACGGCGGCTATCGCGCCGCACTGGGCCTACCCGGCACGCACCAGGCTAACCACGCCGCCATGGCTGTCGAGATCGCGCTGGCTCTCTGGCGCGAGTTCGGCTATAATATTTCGGACGATGCCATTCTGCAGGGCCTTGCCGATGCCCGGATGCCCGCCCGCATCGAGGTGCTGCGCCGCCATCCGCTGCTGCTGCTCGACGGCTGCCACAACCCGGACGGCGCTAAAATGCTGGCCGCGACCCTGACCCGCGCCGACTTTGAGGAAAACCTCGTCGGTGTGCTGGGCGTGCTGGCCGACAAGGACTATAAGGATATGTTGTCCGATCTGGCCCCCTGCTTTGCCAAGGTCTACACCGTCACGCCCAACTGCCCCCGCGCATTGAGCGCCGAGGAATTGCAGAAGGAGGCACGCTTCCACACCGACGCCGAGGCCGCCGACAGTGTGGCCGATGCCATCCGCAAGGCTGTGGACTACGCGGACGAGAACAACCTCGCGGGCGTTGTTGTCTGCGGTTCGCTCTACCTTGCCGCCGAGGCCCGCCCGCTGCTTCTCAAAGAAGCAGAAAAATAACCGGCCATCGCCATTTCAACAAAATACGCACCCGTAAGCCTGTATCATAACGATACGGGCTTTTTATTTTGTCTCAACACCCCCTCCCGGAAATTACCCGTTAATTTTTAACTCTCCCCGTAGGGGCCGGGCATGCCCGGCCCGCAACCTTCCCAACACTACCCTGTATACCCTTATAAATGAAAAAAGAGGACAACCCTATGGCCAAAGTAACCTTCGTGCCCGGCAGCGGCACACTGGCCGCCTATTTGAGCGGCGAGATCGACCACCACGCCGCCCAGACACTGCGGCGGGAGATCGATGCCCAGGTCGATGACCGCCTGCCTGAGCTGCTGACGCTCGACTTCTCGGGCGTCACCTTCATGGATTCCTCGGGCGTCGGCCTGATTTTGGGCCGCGGACGCCATGTAAGCGCGCTGGGCGGGCGGCTGACCGTCCAGAACCCGCCGCGCGCCGTGCGGCGGATGCTCGACCTGGCCCACATAACCTACGCCTGAACGGAGGTGAACACTGATGAAGATGCTCAATCAGGTAAAAATTACGTTTGCGGGCCGCTCCGTCAACGAGGGCTTCGCCCGCGCGGCGCTGGCCGCGTTTCTTGTGCAGCTTGATCCCACCGTGCCCCAGCTCGCCGATATGAAAACCGCTGTCTCCGAGGCCGTGACCAACTGCATCGTCCACGCCTACCCGGACAAGATCGGCCCCATCACAATGACGGCGGCCATCTATGAGGGTGGCATTGTGCGTATTACCATCACGGACCGCGGCGTCGGCATCCCGGATATTGCGAAGGCGATGGAGCCGATGTTCACCACCGGCGACGCCGAGGAGCGCGCGGGTCTGGGCTTTGCCGTCATGCAGAGCTTCATGGACAAGGTCAAGGTCTCCTCCACGCCGGGCCGCGGCACACGCGTGACCCTGACCAAGCGGCTGGATGCCCGCGCGTGACCCCCTACATATATAGAAGGAGGGGACAGTCATGCCCACGGATATGCACCAGCTGCCGCGCGAAGAATTTATTGAGAGAAACCTCGGCCTTGTCCACGCCTGCGCCGGGCGGTTCAAGGGGCGGGGCATCGAGTATGAGGAACTCTACGCCGCGGGCTGTCTGGGTCTTGTTAAGGCCTGCGATGGGTTTGATACCGGGCGCGGCGTCTGCTTTTCCACCTATGCCGTGCCGGTCATCCTGGGCGAGATCAAAAAGCTGTTCCGAGATGGCGGCACAGTCAAGGTCAGCCGTTCGTTAAAGGAGCTGAGCCTTAAAATCAATGCCGAGCGTGAGCGCTGCCTCAAGCGCACCGGCCAGGAGCCCGGCGTGACCGAACTGGCCGAGACGCTGGGCACGACCCCGGAGCAGATCGCACTGGCCATCCGCGCGGCCCTGCCGACTCTGAGCCTGACGCCCGTGGACGACGAGGACGGCCTGCGGGAGTTTGACGTGCCGGTGGAGTCCCCGGAGGAAGCACTCTCGGACCGCATCGGTCTGGCCGAGGTGATGGACAGGCTGGACAGCGGTGACCGCCAGCTCATCCGTCTGCGCTTTTTCGCGGGCCGCACCCAGAGCGAGACCGCCCGCGTCCTCGGCACGACCCAGGTCCAGATCTCCCGCCGCGAGCGCCGCATCCTAAAATGGATGCGCGAACAGCTGTTAGAGGCCCAATGATACCCCTCCACCAGCACTCGCTCACCCTTCCGCCACCCCGTAGGGGCCGGGCATGCCCGGCCCGCAACTTCGCGCCGCCTGCCGTCACTCCTTCCACCGCCCACCCATTCCCCCAAACCACCTAATCCCGCAACCCGCTTGCCACCCATCACCCCAATAATTTGTACCCGCCAACCGCCATCACCCCAATATACACCTTGCCCAAACTTCGCCCTCAAACTTTGTCGAAAAAATCAAAAAAACTTGCAAAAACCTGTTGACAAAGGTCATACTACTTGCTATAATAATCAAGCTGTCTCGCGAGCCCAGCCCGCGGCGGCAGCCGCTGGAGCCTTTACCTACAGCTTGTACGCCGTTTTTTGAAGAAAACTTCTTCAAAAAACTTTCAGAAAACCTCTTGACAAACGAGAGAATCTGATATATAATATACAAGCTGTCACGGAAACGCGACAGCGCAGCAGGACCTTGAAAATTGAACAAAACTGAAACTTGTGGAACCTTGATCGTGGGTTTGGAAACCCACGTTAATCAATTCCAAATTTACAAGTAATTCATACAGGACGCAAGCGATTGTGTCTGA